>Ga0302187_10000518_pt1 | contig 35683 bp, 37 predicted proteins | sample II_Bog_E1_3_FD_202120 | JGI IMG/M metagenome (GOLD analysis project Ga0302187, IMG submission 202120) | Peat permafrost microbial communities from Stordalen Mire near Abisko, Sweden - II_Bog_E1_3 | ecosystem: Environmental > Terrestrial > Soil > Wetlands > Peat | place: Sweden: Abisko...
ATCAAGTCGAAGTTTTGAAAGGGCACGACTTCAATAGCCTGCCCTGAGCGAAGTCGAAGGGTGCCGCAAGTGCCGCAAAATCAACTGGGCTTTACAGGCCGCGAGAAAACTCCTTGTGGAGCCCATTCTTGAAGGCTTTGTATCAGGGCCTGACCGGGGTACCGGGGAACCCTCTGGGTCGGGGTCGCGGGCCGATAAAGCCAATCAAATCAACGTTGGACTTTAGGCCCCGCGGGTTCTTGGCTATCAATTCCGCACAGATCAGGAGTTTTTCCGCAGCCTCTTCAGCCCCTGGGATGCCTTCGTTAAGAAGTGACACTTGTGCAGACCTGCTCTAGCGCTGGCCTCCAGGCCGGCTGTCGACCTCCCGGTCCACGTCGCACGCTACATCGGCAGCAGAACCGCTCCAGCTTCGAGCGGCGTCAGCCCCACCGCAGGGGGTGGCTACTGATCCTGAGGCGCGCTCGCATAGTACCCCTTGCGCACCTGCACCTTCATCCCGTCGCCCTTGCACTCCACCGACACATGCCGAAATGTCCCGTCCAGCTTGATGTTCGAGGACGTGTAGGTCGCCACATATTGCGTCCGCAACTCGTCTTCAATCTGCTGGAACGCATCCTGAAGCTTCTTGCCGTTATTGCCCACGTCAATCACGCGACCGCCCGTCTCTTCGGTCAGCTTCTTCATGGCCGAGTAGCCGCTATACCCAAAGCCGCCATAGTAGCTTCCAAACATTCCCCGGTCGGCAATCAAAATCGTGTAGACAATCACATTTGAGCGCTGCGCCGCCGCAATCGCCGCCTGAATCTTGTGGACGCTGCCCTCATCCTCGCCATCGGTCAGCAGAATCATCGCCTTGCGGCCAGACTCCTGCGTCATTTTTTCGTTCGAAGCCAGGTAGACTGCGTCGTACAGCAGCGTCCCTTTGGGATCGCCGATTGTCGGCACCGTTCCACCACCGGCTCCGGGAATCCCTGCCGCCCCGTTGCCGCCCGCCGTGTTGATCTGCGCCTTGTCCAGGGCCCGCGTCAGCAGTCGAGCGCTGTTGGTGTAGTCCTGCAGCAGGTCCACATTCACATCGAACGAAAGCACAAAGGCTTCGTCCTGCTTTTCCAGCACTCGCTGCAAAAACTGCCCGCCTACATCCTGCTCCAATTGCAAGACCCGCTCCTGGCTGCCTGAAGTGTCCAGCGCAATCCCGAGCGTCAGCGGCAGGTGCGTCTCCGCAACAAAGGTTTTCAGCTTTTGCGGAACCTTGTCCTCCAGCACCGTGCAATCGTCCTTGTTCAAATGCGGAACCAGGTTCCCCTGCTTGTCCTTGACCGTAAAGAACATGTCCACCAGGTTCACTTGCAGCTTGAACGTGGCCGCGGGCTGGTCGTCCTCCGCCGGGGCCGGGGCCGTGCTCACTGGCGGCGCGTCCGGCGAGGGCGCAAGCTGAGCCCCTGCCACCAGGGACATCCCCGGCAAGCCAAGCAACAACGCGACTGCTCCATGCCAAATGCGCATCCTACTCCTTTAGACGAAAGGACAACTCCGAGGAAAGCATACCTCAAGTCCCTGGCGCCTGTTATTCGCGACCGCCAGACAACCTGCAGGGCTCTGGTGCGTCTGATAATCTGACGAGTGCGGATGACTGTTCTCAGTTGTCGATCGTCAGTCGTCGCGGACCACTGACTTTTGACCTTTGGCGGCGGCAAATTCATCAGCAATCAGGGAAAGTCTCTGGCTGACCACTGATCACTGACAACTGAACACTGAGTAATGGAGAAATACCTGTGAAGCTTGGTTTGACGGCAATGGCGCTGACAGCGCTTCTGAGTTTCAATCTTTCCCTGAGCCCCAAGGCTGCGGCCCAACAACAGCAGCCCGCTGTCCCCGACGCCCCCGCACCTCAGCCGACCAAGCCCCTGTCTGACATCGGCCCCATCACCCCAGGCATCGGCTCCAACGAGCAGCCCGCCGCAAACGCCACCGGCGACAGCCCCTCGCAGCCCGATGGCGCCGCCAGCCAGGCCCCTCCCGATGTCAAAGACAACTTCCAGCAACCCGCGCCGCAAAACCTCACTCCAGAAGAACTCAAAAATGTCTTCGTGATCAACACCACCTACGTCGAAGTCCCTGTCACCGTCAAGGACGCCAAGGGAAAGCTGGTTGCCGGCCTCACCTGGCGCGACTTCAAGGTCTACGAAAACAACACCCGCGAGCCCATCAAAGTCTTCAACGTGGATCCCTATCCGCTTTCCGTTGCCTTCGTCGTCGACCAGAGCCTCACCTCTGACGTCATGCGCAAGGTCAACGACTCGCTTGACGCCATCCAGGGCGCGCTCACCCCCTACGATGAAGTCGCGGTCTTCTCCTACAGCAATGGCACCCAGGAGCGCACCGGCTTTACCGGCGCACAGAGCGCCCGCCTGCCCGCCGTGCTGGCCCTCACCAAATCCACCGGCACTGACGAGCTCGTCCCGGTCAACAGCGGAGCTTTCTCAAGCTGCAACATCCGCGAGAACGGCAACTGCGCCGATCCCAACCTCCAGGAAGGCCGCTCCGCCGGCAACGGCCAGTTCATCACAATTCCCAAAGAAATTCACACCCTCAACGACGCCATCCTCGCCGCCGCCAAGGAACTGGCCAGCCGTCCCAAGGGCCGCCGCCGCGTAATCTACGTCATCTCCGACGGTCACGAGTACGGCAGCAAAGCCACCGTCAAAGAGGTCATCCGCTACCTCGAAACAAACGAAATCTCCGTCTACGGCACCCTGGTTGGCACCTCCGCCGCCTGGGGCGAGGGCTGGATCAGCAAGATTCACCTCCCCTTCACCATGTACGACAACGTCCTCTACAAGTACATCGCGGCCACCGGCGGCCAGGCGGACTCCGAGCGCAACCTCAACGGCATCGAGAAGAGCTACGCCGATATCGCCATGCAGGCCCGCAACCAGTACACCCTGGTTTACGCCAGCCACGAGTCGATCTACGACAGCAAGTACCGCAAGATCGATGTGCGCGTAGACCGCCCAGGCCTGGACGTAACCTCCAAGCAGGGCTACTATCCCTCCGCACAGATGTCCGCCCCTTAGTGTCTTGATTCTAAAGCTCATAACAAATAGAGACTGTCATCCTGAGCGAACGGGGCCCCAAACGCTTTTCAGTTTGGGGGTGGTGAGTCGAAGGACCTGCATTTCGCCACCCAGGAGACAAATGCAGACGGTTGAGGTAAGACAAACTTGAACCTCTCGTCCTCCGCCGCCGGAATCGGCCTGCTCTCCGCCGCAAGCTGGGGCGGATCAGACTTCATGGGGGGCCTTGGCGCGCGCCGTGCCCCCACCATGCTGGTCGTCGCTTCCGGCCACGCCGCCACCCTGCTCGCGCTGCTCGCCATCTGCATCGGCGGCCATTTCGCACTGCCCGCCCGTCACGACGTGCTCTTCGCCGTAGCCGGCGGCTTTGAAGGCGCGCTGGCCCTCGCACTGTTTTACCGCGCGCTCGCCATGGGCCCCATGGGCCTCACCGCGGCCCTCACTGGATTGCTCACCGCGCTGGTCCCGGTTGGTTTCTCCCTGCTGCACGACGGCCTGCCCACCCCACTTGCCTGCGCCGGCCTCGCCCTCGGCCTCGCCGCCATCTGGCTCATCACCCACTCCCCGGCCCCCAGGAAAGCTCCGCAAAAAGCAGCAGGAATCTTCGTGCCCCATCCATTTCGCGCCTTTTGCGAAATGGGTGGGAGAGGACAAAGCCAAACCCGGCCCCTCTCCGAAGCCACGACAGACGCAGATACACATTCCGCCGCCCCACCTGCCGCCCTTTGGTTGGGCGCGCTCGCCGGCCTCGGCTTCGGAACCCAGTTGATCCTGTTCAAATTTGCCTCCGGCGGCAGCCTGCTCTGGGTCATGACCTCGGCCCGAGCCGCCGGCGTGGCCGCCATGCTGCTGGTGCTCGTCTTTATGCCACCAGCCCGCCCCTGGCGCGGATTCTGGCTCTTCGGCATCTCCGCAGGCGCTTTGGACACATTCGGCAACCTGCTCTACATGCAGACCACACGCATGGGCCGCCTCGACACAGCCGCAGTCATCAGCTCCCTCTACCCCGCAGGAACCATCCTGCTCGCCGCCCTCGTCCTCCGCGAGTGGCCCTCAAAGCGCCAGTTCGCCGGCATCGCCGTCGCACTGGCCGCCGTAGCCCTGCTCAGCATCTAGCCGCAGCCAAAATGCGACAGGCCTGTGCATAAGCACAGGCCCGTAGCCAATTCAAGAAATGTTGTTTAGCGACCAACGCCGGATGTAGCGCCAGTCTCCAGACCGGCTGTCGTGCGGGCGTCCCGCCCGCATCGCATCAGCTAGCTCTGCTTGGTCTCTGTAGGAGCGGCAGGCGGTGGCGGCGGAGCCACATTCTGCTGCACATTCGGCGGAGGCGGCGCAGGGTCCGTGACTCCCTTAATGCCTTCCTTGAAGCCCTTCAACCCTTCGCCCAGCCCCTTGCCCAGCTCAGGCAAACGCTTGGCGCCAAACACCAGAAATGCAACCACGCCCAGCACTACCAGGTGCCACGGCTGAAGTATATCGCCCATCTCATCCTCCGCGCTCCGGGCACTCCCGGCGCGCAATCTCAACAGTTATTGTCGCACAAAGCCACATCTCCGCGCAGACACCCGATTCACACCCTCAAACATCCGCAGGCAATTGAAGTACGCCCCAACCCACTCTCCGGATTCAGGCTCCCGACAAATTCAGCCACTCGGCTTTCGCTGGCTGGGGTTGGAAGCCTCCAACCCCAGCCAGCGAAAGCGCCGTCTGGCCCACCGCAGGTGGTCAATTCACCTGCGCCGCCCGTCCCAGCCGCTCCGTCACCATGGCGTAAAACGCTCGCAGATCATCTTCCTCGCCCACCGTCAGCCTGCGGTACACTTTCATCAGCGGAAACAGCCGCGAGCCGCGCACATCCACGGCCGGTACAGCCACCATCCCGCCCGGATACTGGGTCATCTCCCAGCTTCCCGCATAGCGCTGCCGCAGAACTTCGCCCAGGTAGCTGCCCCACAACCGAGCCTCAAAGTCCACATCCAGTTCCGGGCTCTCTCCCACCAGCACCAGAATCTCGTCCAGCCCGTCAATCGATTCCGCCGTAAAATCCAGCCTCTGTTTGAACTCCCGCTTGGCACACTCCACCGCCGCCTGGGCGTAGCCCTCCATCATGGCTCCCAAATCAGAATAGGTAGCCGACTCCAACCGCTTGCGCACATCACCGTGACTTGACATCCAGCCTCCAGACTACATCCCGCCCCTGCGGAAACAATGTTACAAAGTGGAACTTCCCCGCATCTCTATGACAGACTCAAAATACCGGAGGTTCCCCCGTTGAAGTCCCTCAAGTTGATTGTTCTCGTCTTTCTTCTCGTTTTCGGCATCACCGTCGCTCGCTCCGCCGGCCGCGACATCTATCCCGAACCATCGCAGGCCAAAATTGACCTCGCCGCAGCTCTCAAGACAGCCGCTCAAACCCACAAGCGCGTCATTCTCGACTTCGGCGGCAACTGGTGCGGCGACTGCCAGGTCCTCGACATCTACTTCCACAACCCGCGGAACCTGCCGCTGCTCGAATCCAACTTCGTCCTTGTCCACGTCAACATCGGCCACATGGACGAGAACCAGGACATCGCCGCCCGGTATCAGGTTCCTCTTGACAAAGGAGTTCCCGCGCTGGCTGTCCTCAACGAAAAAGGCGGGCTGCTCTACAGCCAGCAAAGCGGCGAGTTTGAGAGCATGCGCCGCATGGAAGCCAGTTCCGTGACCACGTTCCTGGTCCAGTGGAAGCCCGCCAAAGAAGGCTGCTCCGCCGTCATGGTCAACTGCTAGCTGGCATCTTCAAGCTTGCGCGGAACCACGCAAGAAGGAGTAAAGATTGCGCGCGTGGCTAGACCGCTTGGCCACAAGGTCAGGTTTAAGTTCAGCCAGTATCTTGGCCCCGTGTTGAATCTTGTGGTAGGACCCGCTTGGCGTTAGCTTGACTGCGGACGCCAGTGCGTCAAGAACATCTTTCTTGGGGACCGCTTCGATATCTCGGTTGGGCGGAAGTACACTTCTCTTAAGTTTCCTGCCGAAGCACTTCTCCAGAGCGTCAGGATCGGTCACCAGCCACGATTCCATGCATTGGACCATCAAAAAGACACTTTCTCGCGCCTTCGCCGGGACGTTTGCGGAGTCCGGCTTGGCTTGCAGGTGCCTTGCTGGAGTTGCAGCTGAAACCGGCGCTTCCGAATCCACTAGCAGGACGACAATGCAATCGGGACGATTTTCACGAAGAGCGCGGGCGTAGTCACGGATTGTCTCATCGGTAGAGCCGCAAGGAGAAACGACGAGCGTGTCGAGGCGTGAATCGAGGCGAAGAAGATGCTGTTTGAAACCGTTCCTGAAGCTCCGCAAGCCGTCTGCATGAGCTCCCTTCGGTCCGCCTTCCACATAAAGTCGGACTTTCACCAGCGATTCCCGCCTATCTCACCCTTTGCCCAGAGTTGTCCTAGTGTGTAGTCCTCCAGCCAGGATGAAAGCCGTCCCTTATCGAGACGCTGAACCTGGGTCGCGCCATCGACCTTTTCGCACACGCACACGCTCTCCGGGTCGTCTGAGAAACACTCAACGAGCGACTGGGAATGCGTGGTGATAATCAGCTGCGTGCGCGTAGAAGCATCGCGCAGAAGATCGGCTAGGGTTGAAATCATATCTGGATGAAGACCTAGCTCAGGTTCCTCAATGCATGTGACCGGAGCCGGCGTCGGATTAAGAAGAATAACCAGTAATGCAAGCCAACGAAGCGTACCGTCGGAGAGTCGATAGGCCGGAATTGAGAAACCGCCCTCTTCGTGGATGACGACCTGCAGATGTGTTCCAAGGAGCCGCACGTCTACGCTTTTGAGGGGCTCGTAGAACTTCTTCATTTGGTCATTAAGCTTTTCATAAACCAGGCGATGGAAATCCTTGAAATGCGCGAGAATTTGCGCAAGGTTGCGCGCATCCTCTTCCAGTCGTTCAACCGGCTGCCCCGCTGGGATCGGGTCACGCGGAGTTAAATCGGCTCCAAACTCCCAATCCTGATGGAAATCGAAACTGTCAAAAAATTTCTCGATTTCATAAAGTTCAGGCGGAAAAAATCCGGAGCCAGCCAGTTGTATCTGCACCTGTGCCAGTTGCGACAAGACAGATCGATCCGAATTCAGGCCGAGATACCTTGGCGCTGCTCCGGGAGCAGAGCTTCGCGGAAGAATCTCCCCCTGCATCCCATTGCTTTCGAACCAGCTATCGTTGGACACTCTTCCGTCTGCCTGTTTCGCTGCGCGAATGATTTCTTTACCAACCCTAAATGACGCTTGAAATCTTTCAAGGCTTATCGAGTAATCATAATCAAGAACAGAATTCGATTGAGGAATTGAACCGAGGGAAAGCTTCGCGTCAATTGTGGTGTGTGGGTTCTTCCCGTCAACACCTTTCCAAATCCACTCATCGACACCCCCCGTCTCCAATACAACCGACCATGGTTCCTTCTCGGGAAGCAACCATAGCAGTCGGATTACTTCAATTAAATTCGACTTCCCCGAACCGTTCGCTCCAATCAGAATATTCAGCTGGCGCAGCTCAATCTCTTCCGTATTCGGCCCGAAGGAGAGCAGATTCACAGGACGAATTGACTTCAAAAACGGATGTTGGGCCATGGCTGCGCCTCCTCTCATTCGGAAGATGCTTGTACCGTATCACTTTAACTCAACTGCAAGTGCTGCAGGAGTTTCGAGCCAGGCGTCGTCACAGGAGCCCCACAGCCGTACCGCTGCAAAGGTGCTTCACCCAATCGGCGCCAAATGCTTGGTCTTCGAGTAGGTGTACTGAATCCGGTGCACCACCGTAATCGTCGACAGTGCCGCCAGCACCCAAAGCACCGGCGCCATCACCCCCGCCCAGTTAAACAGCGAGCCCAGCAGGATCAGCACAATCCGCTCCGGCCGCTCCATGAAACCCACCTTGCACTGCCCGATCAGCGCCTCTGCCCGTGCCCGCGTGTAGCTCACCATCAGCGACGTCACCATCACAAACGCCACCAGCACCACGTACCTGAACCGGTTGATGCGGCCGTAGTAAACCAGCAGCCCGAAGAACAGAACCACGTCGGAATAGCGGTCGATTACCGAGTCGAAGAACGAGCCGAACACCGTCACCTGGTTATTCCGCCGGGCCACTCGCCCGTCCACCATGTCAAAGATGCCCGCGCCGAAGATCACCAGCCCGGCATAGAAAAACATGCGTCCGGAGTTGGTCGCGTTGGCGTGCCCAAACAGGAATGCGGCCACAATGTTGATAACCAGGCCGATAAATGTGAGCACATTCGGGGAGATGCGAGTCAGCGCCAGGCCGTGTACGATTCGGTCGAGAAGCCAGCCGCAACCGCGGCCAAATGCGCTGGTCCAGGTCATTCCATCAATCCTTGCTACTGCTGTGGAGGGGTAGCCCCGTTTTCCGCTGCTGCCTTATCCGCTTCATCGTGAATGGTCATCAGCTTCAGAACTTCAAGCTCACGCTTGCCATTGGGCGTCACAATGGTGGCCACATCGCCCACGCGCGTCCCCACCAGTCCGCGGCCAATCGGAGAAGTGGTCGAAATCAAACCCTTGGTCACGTCCGACTCTTCGCTGGTCACAAGCCGGTACACAATCTCCGCGTCCTTGGTCGAATCGAACACCACAACCGTAGACCCAAAACCAGCACGGTCCCGCGGAATGTTCGTCAGGTTCACCAGCGACAGCTCCGCCATCCGCTTCTTCAACTGGCCCAGCCGCGCGTTCACAAACACCTGGCGCTGCTTGGCCATGTGATATTCGGCGTTCTCTGACAGATCGCCCATCGCCACAGCCTTCTTGATCTCCGCAGGGAGTTCGTGAGAAAGCTCGTGCTCGAGAATGTCGATCTCGGCGAGAAGCTGCTTTTTGATGTGCTCGGGCATTCGTTGTCCGTTGCGGGAGGCGACCACGCCTCATCCGCGAGAGATAGAAAAGCTTGACTCCTCATTATAGAGCCAGAGATCAGGGTTCAGAAATCAGAGATCGGCAAAACGAATTGTGCGGACCCCATCCCCTTGTGCTTCAATAAGGTTCTCAGGCGCTGAAAACGCAGATGCTCTACTCACCTACGCTCCTACTCTCCGCTTTCCGCTCCTTCGTTTTCTGATCCATGATGTCCGCATCCTGATCTCTGATCTCTGTTGGCTGATCTCTGTTCCAAGAACGACTCCAAAATCAACACCGCCGCCACCTGGTCCACCACTTTGCGATGCTCCTGCCTTGCATGCCCTGCTTCATACAAAATCTGATGCGCCTCGCGCGAAGTCAGCCGCTCGTCCCAAAGGTGTATGGGCAAGCCGCTTAGCTCGCCCAGTTGCGCCGCAAACGCCTGCGTCTTCGCCGCCTGCGGGCTCAAATCGCCCGACAGATGCACCGGATTCCCCACCACAATCCCCACCACGCCAAACCGCCTGGCCAGCCGCGCCAGCGAGCGCAGGTCCTCGCGCACGCTGCGTCGCCGCTCCAGCGTCAGCACCGGCTGCGCCGTCAGCCCCAGTTCGTCCGACACGGCAACCCCAATGCGCCGGTTGCCGACGTCAAGGCCCAGGTAGCGGAGGATTGGGGTGGTTTGCAGCGCGTTACTCCTGCCACTCAGAGTAACGCGCCCAAGAGCTAGGGAACCTCTGATCATGTCGAAGTTTTGAAAGGGCACGACTTCAATAGCCTGCCCTGAGCGAAGTCGAAGGGTGCCGCAAGCGCCGCAAAATCAACTGGGCATTACAGGCTGCGGAAAAACTCCTTGTGGAGCCCATTCTTGAACGCTTTGTATCAGGGCATGACCGGGGTACCGGGGAACCCTCTGGGTCGGGGTCGCATGCCGATAACGTCAGGCCCTGTTACAAAGCATTTGAAATCGATTGCCGATACGAGTTTTTCCGCAGCCTGTAAAGCCCGTACCCTTCCAGGGGCTTTGGAAAAGGCTTGGAATTGGTTCTGTCGGCGGTCTGGGTAACCGGTTTGTTACCGTTGTCACGGAATATTTTTGCAGGGTGGATTGACGGCGGGCGAGGTAGGCGCTAGTCTCAATCGCAGATACCCGATTTGGTCGCCCACGCCAATCCGCGGTTTCGCCAGAGAGCCCAGGGCTCCCGCATGGGTTCGCCTATCGTGCGTTTGCACACCCCAAGCACATCTTGTTTCGTTGACGGAGCGAGGCGGCAAGTTTTTGCGCCGGGCTGGAATTCTATCGTTTTTGTCCACACGGCAGTGCTTGCGGGGATGCCGCAGGGTGCCGTTATTCTGCATGTAATCGGACCGGGAGTTTCCCTTCGGGGTGGCGACCGGATGACATCCACCCACTCAACCCGCCGCATTGGAGGCAGCCGATTCCTTTGAAGATCGCTCTGGAGATAACGCCCAATCTTGAGCCCCTGTTCGGGACCCGCGATGAAAACCTCAGGCTGATGGAAGATTCACTTGGCGTCCGGATCGATCTTCGCTCCGATGCCGTGCATGTGCAGGGACCGGAAGAGGGCGTGACGCGCGTACAGCGCATCTTCCAGGACTTTGAGGCTTTGCGAAAACAGGGGATCAATCCGCACAATGGAGAACTGAACGGGATGTTGCGGCTGGTGGTGGCAGACCCGGCGACGACGTTGCGCGCACTGGCCGATAGCGGCAAGCAGCGCTCGGCAGGGGTGAAGCGAACGGTGCAGCCGCGCTCGATCAATCAGCGGAAGTATGTTGAAGCGATTGAGCAGAGCGACATGACGTTCGGCGTGGGTCCGGCGGGTACGGGCAAGACCTACCTGGCTGTGGCCATGGCGGTAGCGGCGATCAATGCGAAGAAGGTGAGTCGCATTATCCTGGTTCGGCCGGCGGTGGAGGCGGGCGAGAAACTTGGGTTTCTTCCTGGCAGTTTGCAGGAAAAGGTGGACCCTTATCTGAGGCCGCTTTACGACGCGCTTTATGACCTCTTAGAGCCGGAGAAGGTGGACAAGATGCTGGAGAAGAACGTGATTGAAGTTGCGCCGCTGGCGTTCATGCGCGGGCGCACGCTGAATGACGCCTTCATCATCATGGACGAGGCGCAGAACACGACCGTCGAGCAGATGAAGATGTTTTTGACGCGCATGGGCGCGAATTCGAAGGCGGTGATTACGGGGGACATCACGCAGATAGATCTGCCGAACCCGCGGAAGTCGGGGCTGATTGACGCGATCAATGTTCTGGATGGGGTAGAGGGGATTCAGTTCTGCCACTTCGAGGACGGAGACGTGGTGCGTCATGCGCTGGTGCAGCGGATTGTGCGGGCTTACGAGACCGTCAAATCGCAGCAGCAGGAGTTGCCGCTGGCGCTGGGCGAGCCGATTGATGTTGGCGCGCAGGGGCGGGAGGAACGGGGGAACGTGCAGCAGAAGCATGCGGGGAAGCCGCAATAAGAGCCAACGTAGAATCGCAAGCACCTGGTTGATTGGAATCCCAGGTCCCGAAATTCGGACCTGGGATTTCGGCTTTTCAGGCACTAGAATCGAGTGTACGGAGGCACGACCGGCATGAAAGAGCTGATTTTCGATGTTGTCCAGGAGGCGGATGGCGGGTTCGTTGCCGAGGCCATTGGCGAAGGTATCTTCACTCAGGCCGATAGCTGGGACGAACTGAAGGCCAACGCGCAGGAGGCGGTTCGCGCCTACTTTTTCGACTCGGCTCCGCCAGCTTCGATTCGGCTGCGGCTGGTGCGCGATGAAGTGCTGGCCGTGGCATGAAGCTGCCGCGCGACCTGAGCGGCGCGGAGTTGGTGAAGCACCTTTGCCGACGCTGGGAGTACCGGCAGGTGCATCAGGTCGGGAGTCATGTGAATCTTGAGACCGACCAGCCCGGTCATCAGCGCATTGCCGTTCCCGAACATCATCCGCTTCGAGTGGGCACGCTGAACGCTATCCTCTCTGCCGTCGCCTCGCACAAGGGCGTGACGAAGGAAGATGTTCTGAAGGGCATCTGATTCGGTTTCGATTTGGATGCTTGGACTGCGGAGTGGGTGGAGAGGCGGGGGTAGGGGCAGGCGGTGCATGTGCAGAAACCGCAATAAACGGCAACCAAGGACGGCGAGTGCTGTGTTGATTGGAATCCCAGGTCTCGAAATCGGGGCCTGGGATGCCGACACGGGCGAAGAAGCAGTCAGTGGTGCTCATTCAGTTCGCCGAGCATTGCTCATGAACTGTTTTAGGTTATTATATGGATTGTTTGTGGATGTATAAGTCATTGATTATGTGCTTGTTACTGTACATTGTATTATCAAGTACTTCCAACTGTCTCTATATAGAGATTACGTACGGCGCGTAATCTCAAATTGTGCCCCCAATCCGGGTGTCGAGTAATGCGGGGGCAGAGGGGTTGACAATGCCGGATCTCAACGAAATTTTGAAAAGCCTCGGAGCAATGCCCTTCGAAGGCCTTATTACATTCGTAATTCTGGGCGCGTTTGGGTTGGCGGCTTACGCGATTTACGCAGTTCTAACCGTGGTAAAAGGGCGGCGCTGATGAAATTGCGAAAGTGGGTACGTTTGCCATCCAATTGGATACTGCAGAAAGGGCTTACAGTACTTCACTGGGATGGAGACGGCAGGGGGTCCGACAATACGGCGGCATTGATGACGCTGATCGCTATCGCTCACCACGCGAGCCCGGAAAGCGGGGTTGCCAGCCTCACCTACGATGCACTCTGCTCGGTGACAAGTCTCAGCCGGGCTAAATTGTCGAACGGTTTAGATGTGCTAGAGCACATCAGTGTCGTCGAACGAACCCCTGAAGGACGCAGCAGCTATAAACTATCTAAATTCAGTCTTGATGGTGGGTGGGCGATGCTCCCAGCGGAAAGTATGTATTCCTCGAGTAGGATATCTGCCTTCGATCACTTCCACCTCCGGAATGCGACCGAGCTAAATGCGCTGAAGTTGTTTCTCCTTTTTGTGGGGCAGCGCGGACGAGATACGAATATGGCAAACATTGGCTACGACAAGATTGTGGAATATACCGCCATTGACCGATCAACGATCAAGGCCGCGATTAGTCGACTGGCCGCGATTCCGCTCGTCTACGTCGAGCAAGTTCCAAGCCGGAAGAATGAGTTAGGGTTTGCCAATGCATACCGGATTGTCGGTCTGAATCCTTATAAGCATATGGGCACGATGGGACGCGGAAAGGACGCCTATGATTTTGGCGAGGCTTGAATCCTAACGTTGGCGGGTGGCGATCACCTGTCAGGTAACAAGGTTTGGGTTCGGGCACGTCTCGTATTCGAAGGAAGACAGGCCGCGAAAACGCAGCAATCCACCCAGTTCCGCATCAAGCACTATCTCTTCAAATGACCAAGGCTGTTTTGTTCTTCCATTGGACGCACGATGGGAAGATCACAGGAATCACCGGGAGAGCCGCCATGCCACAGTCCGCAACCGACGCAACGGACCCCGAACGCCGTGCTCTCGAAACCCTCGCTCGTCAAGAAAGCCTGATCTTGAGCGAGCGGGACCGCGCAGCTTTCTTCGACGCGCTGGTTCATCCTCCGAAGCCTAATGCGCGGCTGCGGCGGGCTGTTCGCTTGGCTAAAGAGCGAGTCTCGGCGTAGTGGGCGCGGCGCAGGTTGGCTCGTGGATGTTGAGTTGGTAAGGGCCCGAACCGCAGATCCTTCGACTCACCACCCCCCACCTCCACCCCAGCGACGAAGACCTGTCGCCGGGGACCCCGGAAATGAAGTGCGTTTGGGGCCCCTTTCGCTCAGGATGACAGACATTTCTTTGGTAACTCATAGAAGGCGAGTCGGATGCTCAGGATGACAGAGCATTTAATAAGCAAACTCCAGTTCTAGCGTAGAATTGAAGATGAATCGGGGCTCCGTATATCGCGGCCCCGAGAAAGATGATTATCCTAGACCCAGATTTGGACCCCGACCCTACGCCGAAGACTGCCAAGGCGACGAAGACTGGCGCGTCCGGACTTAGCAAACCTTCCAAGAAGAAATCCCGTGATGTGGCGCTGCCTTCGGCGCGTACTTTGGCGCGGTTTCTTTCTGCTGCGCAGGCGGCGGTGCGGCTGAAGGGGCAGGTTACTGTCCTGCTGACTACTGACGCGGCGATTCGCAAATTGAACAAGCAATTTCGCGGCAAGAACAAGGCTACGGATGTGTTGTCGTTTCCGGCTCTCGGGATTGGGGCTGAAGGGATGGCGGGGGATCTGGCCATCTCAGTAACAACGGCGCTGGCGCAGGCGGCGGAGCAGGGGCACTCGCTTTCGGTGGAGATCAAGGTGCTGGTGCTGCATGGACTGTTGCACCTGGCTGGGTATGACCATGAAGTGGATGAGGGGAAGATGGCGCGGCGGGAGAAACTGCTGCGGGCGAAGCTGAAGCTGCCACAGGGGCTGATTGAGCGGGTGGAGGGGGCTGGCGTTGAGAGTCCCTCGGGGGCTAAAGCCCGGGCTCGTTTGGGTGGGGTGAATGTACGGGCTAAAGCCCGTACCCTTCCTTTGACGAGTGGTTATGTGAGGGCCAGGTTGGCGAGCATTTCAGTCCCTGGAAGATCAGTTCAGCAGGGGCTAAAGCCCAAGTCTCTTTTGGGCGTCTTCGGCACGACTAAAGTCATGCCCTGTTACAAAGCTGATCAAGTTGGTCTTGCCGCTCCCAGTTACAAAGCCGATCAAGTTAGCATTTCTGAGACTTCGCTTGAGCAGGCGGCGGCCAGGGCGAAGCGGCCATGAGCGCGCTGGCAATCGTGATGGTTTTGCTGCTGGCCGCGGTGGAGACGCTGGCTTCGTATATCAGTCGCGTTTATGCGGAGTTCGGCAAGATTCTGACGCATGAGATTGAAGAGAACCTGGATGCGTGGGAAGAGCTGATTGAGCCGCAGTTGGGGCTGACGCGGGAGCATGCTGCGATATCGGCGCGGGTGTTGCAACAGCTTTCGCTGGGGATTATTGCGCTGGAGTTTGGGGCGGTTCTGTTCGATCGCGGACCGCGGATGGGTCGGCCGAGCTTTGCGGAGATTGCGCAGGCGGTGCTGGGCGTGGTGCTGGCGGTGGTGTTCTGCAACGAACTGATTCCATCGCTTTTGTTCAATCGCACCAAGGGGCGCTGGGCGGGACGGCTGGTGTGGCCGATACGGTTGCTGCTTTGGCTGATGACGCCGATTACGGTGTTTGTGCGCTTCTTCATCTCAGTGGCGTCGCTGGCGGAGAAGCCGGTGAGCGACGAAGAGGAGTCGGCGGTGGATGTGGAGGCGCTGCTGGAAGCCGGGGAAGAGGAAGGGATTCTGGAAGAGAGCCAAATCGACCTGGTGCGCTCAGCGGTGGAGTTTGGGGACAAGCTGGTGCGCGAGGTGATGACGCCGCGGCCGGAGGTGTTTGCGGTACCGGGGACGATGACGCTGGAGCAGTTTCTGGAGCAGTTGAAAGAGCATAATTTCTCGCGCGTGCCGGTGTATGCGGATTCGCTGGACAATGTGACGGGGATTGCGTTTGCGCACGACCTGCTGCAGATTGCCGATGAGGAAGCGGGGACGCGAACAGTGGCGAGTATAGAGCGCGGCGCGGAGTTTGTGCCGGAGACCAAGCGCGGGTACGAACTGCTGCGGGAGATGCAGCGCGAGAAGCAGCACATGCGCGTGGTGATCGACGAGTACGGAGGCGTTTCGGGGCTGGTGACGATTGAAGATTTGCTCGAAGAGATCGTGGGCAACATTCGCGATGAGCACGAGGTTGAGGTGCTGATCGAAGAGCCGCAGCGCGAGCCGAAGGGGGTTTGGCTGGTTCCGGGGAGCTTTCCGGTAGATCAGTTGTCAGACCTTTTTGGCGAACCGGTGGAGTTGGGCGAGAAGTATGGGGCGACGACAGTGGGCGGGCTGGTGAGCGAGATTGAGGGGCGCATTCCGCTGGCCGGCGAAGTAGTGCTGTTGGAGCCGGTGGGGCTGCGGATGGAGATTGTGGGTTCAACGGATCGGCGGGTGGAGCGGTTGAGGGTTTTTCCTCCGGCAGGGGGGGAAGCGGACGCGCAATTGGGATGAGTGCCTTCTTTAGCCAGCCGCGGATGCCGTAAACTCAGTCAGGAGCAAAAGACCCTTTGAAATCTGGATTTGTTGCGATATTGGGCCGGCCGAATGCCGGCAAAAGCACGCTGTTGAACGCCCTGACGGGCGAGAAGGTGGCCATTGTTTCGGCCAAGCCGCAGACCACGCGCAATCGCATTGCGGGGGTGGTGGAGGTGGAAGCGCAGAAGGGCATACACCCGGCGGCGCAGATTGTGTTTGTGGATACGCCGGGGGTGCATAAGCCAGGGTCGCATCTGGACAGGCGCATGTTGCAGGAAGTGTATGAGGCGCTGGAGACGCGGGATGTTGTGCTGGTGCTGATGGATGCGACGCGGCGAGTGCAACTTGCTGAGGCGGCGATCGAAACCCCGGTCTCAGAAGCGAGAACTCCACCTCAAGGAATTGGACCTGTCCTTGGGGACCCCGGACCGGGGGCACCCGCGGAGACGACAACGGAAGAAGCAGTTTCTTCGAGCGCGGGTCTTGAGACCCGCACGACAGCCGGTCTGGAGACCGGCGGTACCTTCGGAGGTTCCGACAAGCCTGCCAAGAATGAGCGGACGAACTGGGCCAGCGAGGATGAGTTTCTTTTTGGTCTGATTCGCAAGGTGGATTGCCCGGTGTTTCTGGTGCTGACGAAGATTGACCTGGTGCCGAAGGATCATCTGCTGCCGCTGATTGACACGCTGACCAAGCAATTCAATTTTGCCCAGGTGATTCCGATCAGCGCGCGCAAGCGGGACGGGCTGGACATATTGGTGCGCAGGATTGTGGATGCGCTCCCGAAGGGCGAGCGGTATTATCCTGCCGACCAATACACGGATCAGCCGCAGCGGTTTATGGTGGCGGAACTGATTCGCGAGAGCATTTTGGTTGAGACGGGTGAGGAAGTTCCGTATGCGGCAGCGGTGGTGATTGAGCGGTTCGAGGAGCCGAAGCCGTTTGTGCCGCGCAAGAAGGGTGCAGTACCCGCGCGGGCTCCGCTGACACGAATTGCCGCTGCGATCTATTGCGAGCGCGATGGGCAGAAGGCGATATTGATTGGCAAGGGCGGTTCGAAGCTGAAGGAGATTGGCACGGGGGCGCGGCGCAAGATTGAGTCCCTGCTGGGCACGCGGGTTTATCTGGAGTTGCATGTGATTGTGGAGCCGAACTGGCGGGAGTCGAAGAGTTTTGTCGAGTCGCTGGACTGGCGGAACCAATTGGAGCGGCTGGGCGTAGAACAGAGCACGGAGAAGGAAGCTGAGGAAGAGGAATAGCTGCGCTGCCGGGGTGAGGATTGGCGCACGATTTCCGGCAAGAATCTTGCCGTCCCCGCACTAGAATTGGGAATCGCATGAACAAGCTTGGACGAGTGGCAAAGCATTTTTGGCGCATGACGCTGGTGGCGCTTGCGATGCACTTTGCGGGCGACCTTCCGATGGCCGCGCAAGGGGTGGGCGCGCCTGCGGCTGCTGCGACGAATGTTCAGGTGGTTGCGGGGGTGCACAGCACCATTGACCTGGATGGGCCTTGGCGATTTCAGGTGGGGGACGATGCGCGCTGGGCAGATCCCGGGTTCGATGATTCCACTTGGCAAAAGGTAAGCATTCACCAGCCGATTACAGAGCAGGGCTTTGATGCGTATACGGGATATGGCTGGTATCGGCTTCGGTTGCAGCCGCAGCAGTTTGCGCAGTTGAGCAGCGGTTCAGGCAACTCATCACTCGATCTGATGGTTTCGAGTGACTCAGTTGGGCAGCTGGCCGTATTTTTAGACGGTGTCGAAGCGGGACATACGAAGGGGATGACGGAGCATCCATCGATGTATATGTCGCCGCCGCTGGTGGTGCACTTGTCGCGGCCCGGCGCGGATGGAACGGTTGTGGTTGCGATTCGCAGCTGGGCGGGAGCCGGAATTACGATTGGCCGCGGGCTGGTGGACAAAGTTGAACTGGGGGCTCCGGCGGACATTTCAGACCGGCTGGGTGTGGCTACCGATCTGCTTTGGGACCACCAACTGATTGGCGGCCTGGCCGTGAGCTTTCTGTTTCTTTGCGTAGCGATCCTGGGTGCGGTGCTGTACCGGGCGCAGCGGAAACACTCGGAATATCTGTGGCTTGGACTGCTTTGTCTGTCAGTGGCCTCGATGGGGGCGAGTGAGAGCGCGTGGGCGCTGGAGATGCTGCCGTGGTCAGTGTTTCGAATCTTGAGCCTTTGGGCGGGCCGCATCTTCATGGCGGTGACGCTGGAGTTCATTCTTCGATTTACTGGAAGCGAGTATCGCAAGCTGGTTCGCATCTTCCAGGCGATCGTTCTGCTGCTGCCTGTTCTGGCGCTGGTTCACCTGGAATTGGCGTATGAGTATGTGAGTGTTTCGTCCGAAGTGGGTTTCAGCGTGCTGGCGATTGTGATGCTGTTCCGCGCATGGCGCAAGGGGCGGCCGGATTCAGGGGTGCTGCTCTTGCCGTTCTTTCTGGCTTCAACGGCAAATAACATCGATACGATCATTGACTATGCCGCATGGAAGCACTGGATAAGCAGCCGTTTTGCTTTTCACACGGTTCATATCGGGCCCATCGAATTTCCCATCAGCACCGCATCTTACCTGGTGTTCCTTTTCAGCCTGCTGGCGGTGATTTTCTATCGCTTTATTCATGTGAGCCGGGAGGAGCAGCGATCGAGCGCGGAGATTGAAGCGGCGCGCAGCGTGCAGGCGATGCTGATTCCGACGGAGTTGCCGTCGAACCACAGTTTCATGCTGGAAAGCGCGTATCTGCCGGCCAACGGCGTGGGTGGAGATTTCTTTCAGGTGCTGCCGCTGAAGGACGACTCGATGCTGATTGTGGTGGGCGACGTGAGCGGCAAGGGGTTGCAGGCGGCGATGAATGCGAGCACGCTTGTGGGGGCACTGCGGAATGAGCTTTCGCACGATCCGGCGACGGTGCTGAACCGGCTGAACAACGTGCTGCTGGGGGCGACGCAGGGACAAGGTGCGCTTCCGAATTTGAAGGCGGCCGCGAGCTTTGCGACCTGTGTGTGTGCGCGTGTTTATCCGGATGGGACGATGACGATTGCCAACGCGGGGCATCTGCATCCCTACCGCGACGGGCGGGAACTGGACCTGGCGGCTGACCTTCCGCTGGGTGTGATTCCGGACATTCAATATGCGCAGGCTACGTTCGAGCTGGCGGTGGGCGACAGGCTGATTTTTCTTTCGGACGGCGTGGTGGAAGCGACCAATGCGCAGGGCGAACTGTTTGGGTTTGAACGCACGCAGCAGGTGAGCAACGAGTCGGCGCGCTACATTGCGCAGACGGCGAAACACTTTGGGCAGAACGACGATATTACTGTCGTCTCGCTCTATTTTGCGGCGCGGGCAAAGGTGCATGCGCGCGAGCCGGCGCCGCAGCGGGTGTGAGGGCACGGTACATTCTTTGGCGGGTCCGAAAGTACGTTCATTGCAGAACCAACTTGCGCCACATGCGATGATGCTCGTGAGCGATTTTCAGGCGCCGCGAACGCTTCCGCGGCCACTGGTTTTTACGGCGTACATGCGGGTGTCCGCGGCGCCGATGACGGAGTGCACAGTGAAGCCGTCGGCGGGCGCGGTTGCCAGGCCCACGCTGGCGCTGACGGAGAGGGTGAGTCCGTTGCCCATGATGAAGCGTGTATCCATGAGCGAGCGGAGCAGGCGGGTGCAGTGGGCCGTTGCGGCATCCGCACTGGTGTGCGGCATCAAGACTACGAACTCGTCGCCGCCATAGCGAAAGCATAGGTCGTGCTTGCGGCCCAGGCTCAACTCGCGGAGGCGGAGGCCGGTGTGAGCGAGCAGTTCGCTGCCGACGAGGTGACCGTGCTGGTCGTTGACGCGCTTGAAGCAATCGAGGTCGAGAAAGGCGAGGCTGACGGGCTGGCCGAAATGCGAGGAGTTCTCGAGTTCGCGGCCGAGGACGTCGTAGAGGTGGCGGGCGTTGTAGAGGCCGGTGCAGTCGTCGGTGATGCTTAGCTGCTGGATGCGGGCTACGTCGCGCGCGTTTTCAATGGCGATGGCGGCGTGGTCGGCGAGGATGTGGAGGAACGCGATGGTGTAGTCGGACATGTGTTCCGCACGGGGGTTGAAGATTTCAATGACGCCGTGGGTTCCTTTGCGTCCACGCAGAGGGAGGGCGATGACGGAGCGAATTCGCTTCGGTTCGCCGGCCTGTTCCGATGAGAGTCGTGGATCGTTTTCGGACTCAGGAACGATGAGGGTTTCGCCATGTTTGGCGACCCATCCGGCAACCCCTTCGCCTACCTTTACGCGCAAGCCGCTTAATTTGTCCTGCTCTCCTCCGGCGGCGATGGCGTAGTAGAGCTCCTGGCTGTCTTCATCGAGCATGAGCAGGGTCCAGAGGTCCGCATCGATGTGCTTTTCCATGTGGTCGAGGATGGTGCGCAGAATTGCATCCAGGTTGAAGCTCGAGGTGAGCGAGCGCGTCAACTGGTGAAAAGCAAGAAGATCTGCGAGCGGGATACGATGTTCCGTCTCGTTCGTCATGGGTGGACCTGTATGTGGGGGAGGTCTCAAGACATCATTTCACACTGGGCCGAATGGATGACAGGGAAGCGCGGGCCGGCGGGGTGAAGCGGGCGATCCGTCCATGACATAGAGGGATTTTGGAGGGCAAGCGTTGCAGCATCAAAAGAGAAATCTGCTTGAGATTCTAGCCACCGATGTGGACCATGGAGCGCGAAGGCTTGAGGAATCCCGGCTCGCCGATGTGGTGGCGAGCCTCCTTTCCCTGGACAGTACGGTGAATGTAGGCGCTGAGTTCGGCGTCCGATTCGCCGTCGCGCAAGCGGCCGTAGAGGTCGTGGTCGACCTGGGAGAAGAGGCAGGTGCGGATTTTGCCGTCGGAGGTGAGGCGGACACGGCTGCAGGCGCCGCAGAAGGCCTGGGTGACGGGGGCGATGATGCCAATTTCGCCGCGGCCATCGGCAAAGCCGTAGCGGCGGGCGGTCTCACTTGCTTCGCGCGGCGGCAACTCGATCAGAGGCAGGACACGGCTGATGCGGGCGACGATCTCCTTGAGCGGGACCACGATTTCCGGGGTCCAGAGGCGGCCTTCTTCCAGAGGCATGAACTCAATGAAGCGGACGGCGACATCTTCGTGGCGGGCGAAATGGGCAAAGCCTTCGACCTGGTCGTCATTGAAGCCACGCATGAGTACGCAGTTGACTTTGAGGGGGTTGAGGCCGGCGGCGCGGGCGGCACGAATGCCTGCGAGGACCTTGGCAAAGCTGCCCGGAACGCGGGTGATGCGCTCGAAGGTGGGTGCGTCGACGGCGTCCATGCTGACGGTGACACGGTTGAGGCCGGCGGCCTTGAGGGGAGCGGCGAGCGATTCGAGAAGGTGTCCGTTGGTGGTGAGGGCGAGATGGAGCGGGTCGCCGGTGAGGGTGGTGGTGCGGGCGAGTTCGCGGACCAGATCAAGCAGGCCGCGCCGCAGGAGGGGTTCGCCACCGGTGAGCCGAACTTTGGTGACGCCGAGGCCGACAAAGAGGCGGATGAGGCGGAGGTAGGTTTCGATTGGTAGCTCAGGGAATTGAGCGCCAATTTCACCGGTGCGGCAGTAGACGCACTTGTAGTTGCAACTGTCGGTGATGGAGACGCGCAGGTCATGGATGGCGCGCCCGTGGCTGTCGGTGAGGCGGTCAGAATGGGTTGCCGGGGAAGGATGGATCTGAGCTGCGGCCATCGGTACCTTCAAGGCTATACCGTTATCGTGCATTTGTGCACGCGCGGGCGGGGATGTGCGCCGCCCGGGGCCTCAATTTGGCGACTAGTCGAGGCGGGGAGTTCCCTTGCGGAGGACGATTCCGGTGGTTCCGCAGACGAGGATGATGCCGACGGCGATGGCGAAGTAGTAGGCCATGGGGTGGGCCCAGCCTGGCGAGTAAGTGAGGTCCTGGCCGATCCAGAGCAGCAGGATGGTGGCAATGACCGCGAACTGGCCGGCGATGACGAGCAGTGTGTGTCCGAGGTCGCGCCGCTTGTCGAGCGCCTCGACCTGGTCTGGGGTCAGGTTGCGTTCTTCGGGGGGAAGCAGGGAATTTGCCATTGTGTCTCCTGAGATAGGGCCGGGTTTTGGGGTTCGGCGGCCGCTGATTTCATCTTCGATTCAATCACAGAGTGCGGGGGCAGCGCCAGTGGCGCTGGCCTCCGATTTCAGATTCCCAGGCGGATGCCCGATCTTATTCGCTGAGGAAGGCGATGGTCTGGAGTTGTGTGATTTCGAAGGGTTTGCGGCAGCGCATGTTGGCGCAGGCCAGCTTGTCGTCGCGGCGCACCATGTAGGACTGTGCCTTTGCGAAACGGGCGCGGTCGCGCTCGTCGGCGTTGCGGGGCAGTTGTGTCCGTTTGCGGCGGACGACCCAGGTGACTTTGTACTCGCCTGGCTGGCCGCATTTGGGGCAGGTGATGGTGTGGCTGCGCTGCTCAGTGGTCTCGTTGAAAAATTCCCGCTCTTCCATGGTCGTTGGCTCTTCCCCTCAAGGGTGGGTTTCATCAATACTCGTACTTGTCCATAGTCGTACTTGCGGCAACGGAACGCAAGACCGCAATGGGACGGGAGCGGGAAGCAGGTGGGGTGATGACGAAGAAGAAGCCGGGAAAGTTTTCGGTCACCAAGGCGGTGAAGTCGAATGCGCGGGACCGGGTGGGGCAGCCCAAGCCGGCGCGGGTGCTGGACACGGAGCCGAAGACGGGGCGGGATGAGAAGCACAAGCCGAAGCTCGAAGAAATAATTCGAAGCGAGGAATAGGGGCTGGGGTAAACTGGGGCACGGAAACTTGGAGGGGCGTATGGCGAAGGCAGTGGGTGTGGGTGGAGTATTTTTGAAGGCGCAGGATCCGAAGGGGCTGTCGGCCTGGTATGCGAAGCATCTGGGCATTGCGACGGTGGAAGGCGGATCGATGGTTTTTGAGGGGCCGGAGTCATTTGGGACGACGGCATTTTCGTATTTTCCGATAGCCACGAAGCATTTTGGCGACGGGGCGCAGCCGGCGATGGTGAACTTTCGGGTGGACGATCTGACCCAGTTGCTGGCGGATTTGACAGCCGCTGGGGTAAAGGTTGACGAGAAGGTGGAGGACTACGGCGGGTTTGGGAAATTCGGATGGATTTGGGATTTGGAGGGGAACCGGGTTGAATTGTGGGAGCCGTCGGGGGAGTGAGGCAGATGTAACGCTGTGTCTTACAGGCTGTGCCGCTGTTCTGTCTCGTCTTACATGGCTGAGTGGCGTGTGGGACGGGGACGGCGACTCCGCGGGGATGCGGTAAGACAGTCTTACGGCTTGTTAAGGTCATTTTCGGGCCAGATCTGGCCTTGTCTTACGGTGTCTTACGGGAATTTGTGCGGCAGTCTTACGGATGCGCGACAAACGAGCAGGTTTGTTGTGCGGGCGTGTGACTATTGTCTTGCCTGGCGCGGATGATTCTGGTGTTTTTGTGAGATGTGTAAGACAGAGAAGGCTCCCGGGCGGTCACGGGGGCTTTTTTTCGCTGCTTTCTGCGGCATGTGTTCCGGCTCAAATAGTGAGTGTTTGCTAAGCCGAGGGCCGGGATTCGAGCCAGGCGGCCAGGTCGGCGTGGCCGCGCTCCCGAGCGAAATCTGCTGCGGTCTTTCCGGCGTCGCTTTTTTGGTTCGGGTTTGCGCCGTGGGCGAGGAGGAGTTCGGCCAGATCTTGCCGGTTGGCTGTGGCGGCAGAGAAGAGGGGAGTGAATCCTCCGGCCTGGGTGGCGTTGGGGTTGGCGCCGTGCTGGAGCAGGAGGTGGATCGTCTCGATATTGCGACCAAGGGCGAGAGCGGCGTGGAGCGGCTGGTTTTGCTGGGGGTTGCGGCTGAGGGCATCGACACTGGCTGCGGCGTCGAGGAGGGCGGAGACGGCCTGGGGTGAGCCGAAGGCGGCTGCGAGGTGGAGGGCGGTCCAGCCGTCGCCGGAAAAAGCTGCGGCGCGGGCGGGGGCGGCATGAAGCAGGGCGGTCAACTGGACCATGTCTGGGACGGCGGCAGCCTCAAAGATATCGAGCGAGAGAAATTGGGCCTTGAGGACGGCGAGGAGGAAGTCGCGGATGAGCGGCTGGCCGCAGTAGACCGACCAGAGCAGAGCGGAAACGCCCTGGGGATCGCGCCAGGCGGCCAGGGCTGGGTCGTCGTGGACGGCGGAGGCGACATCGGCGGTGGCTCCGGTCTGGATGAGTTTGAGGAAGGGAGTGGCCATGGAAAGAGGGTAACGCGGCGGGGCTAGGGATGCTGGATGCTGTAGGGGCCGGGGAGGACGGGGGCGGGCTTTTCCGGCTCTTTGTTGTTGGGTTCGGAGGGGGCGGCGGGGCCGGCTTTGGCGGTGGAGTTGGTGAGGTGGGAGAAGATGCGGAACTGGACCACGAGGTCAAGCATTACGGGTACGGGCTTGCCGTCTTTGATGGCTGGGGAGAATTTGGCTTTGCGGATGGAGGCTACCGCGTTTTCGTCGAGGCCGAAGCCGATGGGGCGGGCGACGGCGACTTCGCCGGGTTTGCCATCGACGCCAATGACGGTGTGATAAAGGGACATTCCGGCGACTCCGGCGTTTTGGGCGAAGTCATTGGAGTCGGGCTCAAAGCTGGTAAGCAGGTGGGCCTTTTGATCGACCATATTCTGCCGCAGCACGGAAGGGTCGGAGGGCTTGTAGTCGGTTTTTGCGGCGACAGCCTGGTAGTAGAGCTTCCAGAAGTCGGGCATGGCGGCCATCATTCGTTGATCGAGGCCCTGGGCAAAGATGGCGTCGATTGCGGTGCGGAGCAGGGTGTTGGCGTGGGTCTGGGAGGTGGTGGTGGTGACGGAGCTGGGGTCGGCTGGGCGCTCGGCCTGGGGGGCGGCGGCGATGGAGGCTTTGAGCTGGTCGGCTTCGCTTGGCTCGTCGAGTTGGGGAGTGGATGCGGGGGCGGTCTGGCTGGGAGCGGCGGCTGGCTTTGCCTGCTTTGCTTTTTCTTTGGGCGGCTCTTTCTTTTTCTTTGGATTGACCACGATTTCGCGGTCGATGGTGATTTTGACGGTCTTCTTATTGGGAGTGATGCGGACTTTGTCGTAGGCCTTTTCGGAGTCCTCGTAGGCCAACTGCTCGTTGAAGTGGAGGCCGTAACGGATGCCTTCGAATTCGACCTTGTGCTTGGTGAGGCGCACATGGTCAAGCTGGAGGACGCTGAGAGTGTAAGAGCCTTGCGGGGAGTGGCCGACGATGCGGCCGTGCTCGTCAAAGTTGAGCGAGTCGCCAAGGTAGCCCGAGCGCAGGTAGAGCTGCTTGCCGATGAGCTGGCGCTTGAGCTCGTCTTCTGTGATGGCGCCGACTTGCGGTTGCTGGGGCTCGGGCTGGACTGTGGGCTGCTCGGCTGCAGGGGCGGCGACTGGCGCCGGGGGGGCAGGCGCTGGAGTTGCCGGCGTCTGAGTTGTTGCAGCGGTGGCGGGCTGTGGCGTGGGTTGCGCGGCGTCTGGAGTGGCGGCTGGGGTTGGCGCGGGCGCTGGTGTTGGTTCGGGCGCTGGGGTGGAGGTGGTGGCCGGCTGTTGGGGCGCGTTCGGCTGGGGCGTTTGTGCCGGTGCGGCCGCGGCAAAGGCGAGCAGTGCGCAAAGCAAAAGTACGGTGCTTGTTTGCGGGCGCAACAGGGCGTTGGTTGGTGGGCCGTAAGCCGTGGGCATGGAAAACCTTTGGCCTCACTGTATCAGGAAAGTTATTGGACCGGCGCGGAGATTTTGGGGGAATGACACAGGAGTTGTAGGCGGTCTGCTGATCCGGTCAGCTTCAATTCGCGTTGTTGCTCAAACGCCAGAGAATGCGGCGGAATAGGCCGAGGATGCGGCGGGTGTCGCGCTCGTTGGGAGCGAGGCGGCGAAGCAGCAGGCGGAGGTCGTGGCGGTTGGCGGTCTGCATGGAACGCGGCGAGTAGCCGGCGCCTTCCATGGTCTCTTCGATGACCTGGGCGAGCAGGTCCAAATTGCCAGAGCGGGCGGCGGTGGGCGCTTGTTCGGCAGGGGCTTCGGGTTGCGTGGAGAAGGCGCGCGAGGCGAGTTCGTAAAGGCAGACGGCGACAGCCTGACCGAGGTTCATGGAGGGCTGGCGGGCGTCGGTGGGGACCTCGACGAGGAGGTGGCACCAGGAAAGATCTTGGCGGGTGAGGCCGTGTTTTTCCGGACCGAAGATGAGGGCGATGCGGCCGCCTCGGGCTATCTCATGTTGAAGGAGTGGAGCGAGTGAGGGCAGCGAGACGACCTTCTGTTCGGCTTTGCGATGGGTGAGGGTTCCGGTGCCGATGACGAGGGTGCAACCGGCGACGGCGTCAGAAATGGTGGAGGACTCGGTTGCGTTTAGGAGAAGCTCGGGGGCGCCGACGGCGGAGCGGGCTTCGCGCCAGTGGGGGGCGTAGGGAGCGACGACGGTGAGTTGGTCAAAGCCGAAGTTGGCCATGGCGCGGGCGGCGGCGCCGATGTTGAGGGGATTGCGCGGCGAAACGAGTACGACATGGACGGGATGGGTGGAAGCGGACAAGAAACGATTGTAGTGGCAACGCTGGTGGGCGCGCATTGCAGAGCGGCAGTAGTTATTCTGAGTGTTCTGCGTATTGCATTGGCTTGAACTGGGGCAGGGGCCTGGGTGGAAAGGGTTTGAATGAGCATGGGTGGTGGGCCATCGAAGGCCGGTGCGGCGATGGACGCATACCGGCTGCGCATTGAGCAGTTGCGGATGGAGACTGGCGGGGTGCAGGCGCGGCAGCGATGGATGCGGATGCTGATGCTTGGCGGCGGGGCTGGGTGTGTGCTGCTGCTGAAGGCGGGGATGCACGGCGGCTGGCCTTTGCTGGCGCTGGCAGCGGCATTGCTGGTGGCTATGGGGTGGGCGCTGCGGAGTTACATGCAGTTGCGGGGACGGGCGCTCAAACTGGCGCACCGTGCGGCGTATTGCGAGCGGGGAATGAATAGGATTGAGGGCAAGTGGCGCGGGCAGGGGAATACCGGGAGAGAGTTTGCGCGCGCGACACATCTTTACCAGGCGGACCTGGACATTGTGGGCGAGGGATCGCTGTTTGAGTTGCTGGCGACGACGCGCTCGGAGGTGGGTGCGGAGCGGCTGGCTGCGTTTCTGCTGGATGCGGCGACGATTGAGGAAGCGAGGGAACGGCAACTTGCGGTGAAGGAACTGCGCGCGGCCACAGGGTTACGGGAAGATGTGGCGCTGCTGGGCAAATATCGCTTTCAGAACTGCGAAGGCAAGCACCTGCGCGAATGGCTGAGCATGGAGCCGTTTTCCGTGATGGGGGTTATCCCGGTGTTTCTGCTTTTCTCAGGCACGGTGAGCTTGGTGCTGGGAGTATGCGGCTACGCAAAGATCTTGACGTGGGCGGAGGTATTTCCGTTTTTGGGTGCGACCCTTGCGGCACAGTCGTTGATTGGGCTGTGGCTGATGGGCGAGGTTCGGGAGCGGCTGAAGACGCTGTTGACGTTGGGCGCGGATGTGGTGGTGCTGCGGCAGGGCGTGGAACTGATGGAGCGGCAGCGATTCCAATCAGCGAAATTGAGCGGACTGGTGGAGCGGCTGCGCGGGGGAAATGCGGCGAGTTGCATTCGCAAATTGGAGCGGCTGTTGACGGTGGTGGAACGAAGGGAGGATGTGTATCTCTATGCGTTTTGCCTGTGGCTGGCGGTGGGGACGCAACTGGTGTTGGCGGCGGAGCGATGGCGGACGGCGCACGGGGAGGATTTTCAAAAGTGGCTGGATGCGTGGGCCGAGTTTGAGGCGCTGAATGCGCTGGGATGCTATGCGCATGAGCATCCGGAGGATGTGTTTCCGGAGTTGATGGAGGGGGAAGGAATTTTTGAAGCGAAGCAATTGCGCCATCCTCTGTTGGCGCGCGAAGGGTGCGTGAGCAACGATGTGTGGTTGAACCGGGTGACGATGTTCTATGTGATCAGTGGATCGAACATGGCGGGGAAGAGCACGTTTCTGCGGGCGGTGGGGTTGAACGCTGTGCTGGCCGCAGCGGGTGCTCCGGTGTGTGCGAGGCAGGCTCGTGTGTCGGTGTTCAATGTGTGCGCATCGATCTCGATTGCGGATTCACTGGCTGAGGGCAAGTCAAAGTTTTTGGCGGAGGTGGAGCGGCTGCGTGCGGCGATTGTTGCGGCGCAGGATTCTCAACCTGGGCAAGACTCGAGTGGAAACGGGGGCAGGCCGGTGTTGTTTCTGATTGATGAGATATTGAGCGGGACAAACTCGCGGGACCGCCGGGCGGCGGCTGAGGCGGTGATTGCGGCGCTGGTGGCGGGCGGCGCGGTGGGAGCGCTTTCAACGCACGATTTGGCGCTGACTGAGATTGCGGAGAATGCGGAGTTGCACGGCGTGAATGTGCACATGCAGAGCGAAGACCCGGAGGAGCCGCTGGCGTTCGATTATCGATTGAAGCCGGGAATTTTGCGGCAGACAAATGCACTGGCCATCGTTAAGATGTTGGGCATCGCGATCGATCCCGCATTGGTGCTGCCTGATACCCCAAGAAACAGTGCCTGAAGCGCGGACCTGGCCTTCGCTTGAGGAGAGTCGCAATGCCTAAAGATGATTCGAGCAAGACCTCGATTAAGGACCCGATCAGGGTTGGTGAACTGCAGGCGGGCGAAGTGGACGAGGCGGACCAGATTATGCGGCTGGCGTTCGGTACTTTTCTTGGCGCGCCCAATCCGGCGGAGTTTATGGGGGATCGCGAGTTCATGCGTCCGCGGGTGCGGGCGGCGCATGTGAAGGCGTTTGCGGCGCGGGATGGAGGGCGGCTGGTTGGCACGAACCTGGTGACGCGGTGGGGTTCGTTTGGTTTTTTTGGACCGCTGACGGTGTTGCCGGAGTACTGGGACCGCGGAGTGGCGCAACTGCTGCTGGAGAGCACGATGAAGGTGTTCGACGGCTGGGGCGTGCGGCACAGCGGGCTGTTTACGTTTGCGCAGAGCGCGAAGCATGTTGGTCTTTATCAGAAATTCGGATATTGGCCGCAGCATCTGACGGCGATTTTGACGCGGATGCCACAGGCCGGGATGGTGGACCTGGGGCTGCTTTCGCAGAGGAAGAAAGCAGAGCGGGAAGAGGCGATTGCGGGGTGTGCGCAACTGACGAATCGGATCAGCAAGGGACTGGATCTGAGGGCAGAGGTGAGCGCGGTGATGGCACAGGGGATTGGCGATGTCCTGCTGCTGGAGCAGCGCGGCAAAGTGGATGGCTTTGCGGTGTGCATGACGGGCGCGGGATCAGAGGGCGGCGAGAAGGTCTGCTATGTGAAGTTCGGCGCGGTGCGCGGCGGGCCAGGTGCGGCAGAGCGTTTTGACCGGCTTGTGGATGGGTGCGAGGGATTTGCGGCGGAGCGCGGCGCAGTGGTTGAGGCGGGGGTGAACCTGGCGCGGGGCGAGGCGTTTTGCCAGTTGCGCGGACGCGGGTATCGCGTAACTACGCAGGGCGTGGCGATGCAGCGCCCACATGTGGAGGGATTCAACCGGCCGCATTGCTGGGTGATGGACGACTGGCGCTGAGGGCTGGCCGAACGCGGATTGGTACACTGCTGTCAAGCATGGTTGCTGAGAGAGACGTTCTTTCCATTGAGGCGGAATTGCTTTGCGCTACGGCGCGCTGGTGTTATGCGCGCGGGTGGGTTCCTGCAACGAGCGGTAACTTCAGTGTGCGGCGAGGTGCGCGGATACTGGTAACGGCGAGCGGGCTGGACAAGGGCGTACTGACGCCGGCCGGGCTGCTTGAAGTGGATTTAGACGGGCGCGTAATTTCGGGCGAAGTCAAGCCGTCGGCGGAGACAGCGCTGCATGTGGAGATCTATAAGGCTCGACCGGAGGCTGGGGCGATTCTGCATGTACATACGGTGTGGAATACGCTGATGTCCGGCATTCACGAAGAAGCGGGCTACGTGGGGCTGAGTGGGTACGAGCTTTTGAAGGGGCTTTCGGGCGTGAGTACGCACGAGCATGTGGAGCGGGTGCCGGTTCTGAAAAATACGCAGGACTACGCGGAATTGAGCGCGCAACTGGCGGAATCACTGAGTGAAAGCCGGAAGGCGCATGGAGTCTTGCTGAGCCGGCATGGACTTTATACCTGGGGAGAATCGGTGGGGGAGGCGCGGAGACATTTGGAGGCGCTGGAGTTTTTGTTTGAGGTTGAGGGACGGCGGAAGCTGGGCGGAAGAGCGTAAGGCTGGAAATCTTATTAAGGGGTTTGTATGGCTGTTCTTCGTTTTCCAGAGCATGAGCGGGTGGTAGTGGACGAGGCTGCGATTCAAGCAGAGCTTGCGGCGCTGGGCATCGATTATGAGCGCTGGGATTTGTCGCGGGTGGCGGCGGACGCTTCGGCGGATGGGGTGCTTGCGGCCTACGACGCGGAGATTGCGGAGATGAAGCGGCGGGGCGGGTATGTGACGGCGGACGTGATCGACGTGCATGCCGAGACGCCGGGGTTGGAGGCGATGCTGGCGCGCTTCGACAAGGAGCATACGCACTCGGAGGATGAGGTGCGGTTCATTCTGGCGGGCCGCGGGATATTCTTTTTGCGGCTTGGCGAGCAGGTGGTCTCAGTGGAGGTTGGTCCGGGGGACATGCTGAGAGTGCCGCGCGGGACGACGCACTGGTTTACGCTGTGCGAGGAACGGCGCATCCGCGCCATTCGCTGGTTTCAGGACACGACGGGCTGGACTCCGCACTATACCGGTTCGGGTGTCGACCAGGGCTACCAGCCGCTGTGTTTTGGGCCGGCGTATTTGGGCAAGCGCGTTACGAGCAGCCTGACTGTATGAGCGCATCGAGCTTTTTGGAGCCGAGGGTTTATCTGCTGGACGTTGAGGGGACGGTTGCGCCGATTTCGCTGGTGAGCGAAGTGTTGTTTCCATATGCGCGGGCGCGGCTTGCTGATTTTCTGGGGCAGTGCATCGGAGATGCCGCCGTCCTGGAAGATTTGTTGCTGCTTGTCCAGGAGTGTCAGGCGGAGACGGATGCAAATGCTCCAAGAATTCCAAAGCCTAGATCGATCGATTCAGTGGGGACGCCGGATTTTCAGGTTCGCGCCCTTTTCTATCTGGACTGGTTGATGGAGCACGACCGGAAATCGACCGCGCTGAAGAGCCTGCAAGGCAAGATTTGGAAGGCCGGATTTGAGAGTGGAGAGTTGAAGGGAACGCTATTTGCCGATGTGCCCGATGCGCTTGCGCGGTGGGCCGGGAAGGCGCGAGTGATGATTTACTCATCAGGGTCGGTGGAGGCGCAGCGGCTGCTGTTTCGCTATTCCACGTTTGGCGATATGACGCCGCGGATCGCCGGATACTTCGATACACGGACCGGGCCCAAACGGGACAGAGGGAGCTATGCGGCGATTGCTGCGGAGGGGAAGGCTTCGCCGGGCGAGATGGTGTTCTTCTCCGATGTTGTGGAGGAGCTGGACGCGGCGCGGGATGCCGGCTGTCAGACGCGGTTGGTGGTGCGGGAAGGGAACGCGCCGGTTGAGGACGCGAAGGGACACATGGCGATTGATTCGCTGGATGGGGCTCCGTGAGCCAATGAGTGAATGAGTAAACGCTGCATCTTCGCTGCCGGCTCAGTTGATATTGCCTGGGGATTGGACGGACGCGGAGACGGTGGCTGGGTGCAGCGGAATCTCCAGGGTGCCGACCTTTCCGGTGGCCCAGTCGTAGATGCCAGTCATAAGATTGACCTCGGTGGTGGGCAGGTCGATCTCGGCGTGCGCGGGAATGCCGGACTTCTGGATGGAGGCGTAGACATCCGGCTGCAGGCGCATCTCCTGCGTGCCACCTGTCCAGTTGACGGCGTGGCCGTCGCGAGCATAGGCGATGAGGCCGATCTGGAGCTTGCCGTGCTGAAGAGTTTGACCATGGCCGGGCGTTGCCGGGTCAACGTCGAATTTTACGTCGGTCCAGCGGATCATGAAGTCGATGCTGTAGCGGGTGACGGGGCCGATGGACGCGGGGTTCTGGCCGGCGCGCGGGGTGTAGCTGGCTGGTTGGGGATTCATGGGCACGACACGGACTCCATAGAGGATTTGGGTGCTGGAGGGAAGGCCGTGGATGAGCATGGGGCGGAGCGGGTCATTGGAGACGGTGCTTGCTGCCTGCTTCTCTCCGCTCGCGGCGGCGGATAGAAAACCGGTGGAGCCGGTAGCCGCCAGCTTTGCCGGGTCGTCGGCGTTGTAGCCGCGCCGGTAACTGAGCTTATAGTGGCCGCTGGAGAGCATGACGCCGATGCTGCGGAACTTGCCGTCCATTTTGGGGTTGGTTGGCGCGTAGACAAGGGTGTAGTAGTGGGAGCCGTCGCGGATGGCATGGTCGGCGGCGGTGGCCAGATCGTTGGTGTTGTAGAAGGCGTGCCCGCCGGTGTCTGCGGCCAGCTCGTTCATGGCGAAGATGTTGTCGGCGCGCTCGTTGGCATCCTGGGAGTAGGACCCCATGTCGCCCATCGCGCTGGAACCGGTAGCAAGGCCGGAGCCTGTACCGGCTACATTGGCCTCCATGGAGTGTTCGACCATCATCCCCTGGATGCAGATGGGATAGACGGCAACCTTGCCGGCGGTGAGCAGGTCGGCAGTCCTGTGAATCTGGGACTCATAAACACGGCTGTCGTTGAGAGAGGCCAACTGCTGGGGGCTGGGAAAGATGTTGACGGGAAAGTTGCCAGAGAACCAGAGGAGGTTTTTTCGGCCGGGGACGTTGCCCAGATAGCGGGCCAGGTAACTGAGAGACTCGAGAGTCATTGCCACACGACGCGAGTACTGGAACGAGGCGGACTCGCCCAGCGCTGAGCTCATGGTGGCGATGCCCGCTGTTCCGCCTGCGGTTGCAAAGCTACCCATCATTGAGGTCAACATGGCGATGGCTTCGGCATCGTCGGCGGCGTCGGAGCTAGAGTAGAATTGGGAGCTCTTGGCGGGGGTGACCTTGTTACGCGTGTCATTGATGGCCTGGGCAAGCAGGGCGTTGTCGGCAGTGAATCCCTGAACGAAGTTGAGCTTGTCATTGAGCAGGAAGATGGCGGCGCGGGTTCCAGGCTTCATGGTGCGGAGGAACTCGAGGACCTGGGCGCGGCCATAGCTGAGGTCCTGGCCTTCGGAGTTGAGGGTGTCGAGCAGAATGACGTTCACGGCATCGGTGGGGGGAACCGTGGGCACGTTGGTGTAGACGCCGGGTGGCATAGTCGGCAGCGGTTGAAGCTTATCGAGCGGCAGTTCCTTCGAGGTGTGTTCTTCGAAGTAGTCGATGGCCTGCAGCTTGCCGTCTTCGCTGACGTGGAAGCTCTGCCTGCTCAGTCCTGTGACAGGCTCGTCATTGCCCCTGGTGACGACAACATCGACGACGACGGCGCGGGCATTGGTCTTGATGAGCGGGGCCTGGCTTGCCGAACCGGGCTGGGAAAGCAGAGAGGCCGAGCAGCAGAGGAACAGGGCCGGCAGGCAGAAGAATGAGCTTGGCAGTCGCAATGGATTCTCCTTCGCTGGTGAGACGGACTCAGCCAATTGCAGCGTTGATTGGACGCTCCGATTCTAAGCCTGGTTAGGATCAATCGGCGTGGAGAGCTTTGGACCAGGCTGGCTTCGAACCTGATTGCGGCTTTCCGAGCAGCAGGAGCGGGGCGAGTTCTTCAGGGTGGCGTCGCGAAGAAAAATCCGCTAGCCTCAACAGGTGATCCTTACGAATCCAGCAACGGCGGCGCTGACGGAGTTGACCAAGGTTCCCTGGGTGCACTTTGCCGTGCTTGCGCTTAGCTCCATCTTCTTTCTGGTCGACCCATTTGCGGCAATCCCATCGTTTCTGGCTATTACGGAAAGCGCAGACCCGGCGCGCCGCAAACGCATGGCGCGCAAGGCGACGCTGACCTGCTTTATTGTGCTGACGAGCTTCGCGCTGGGCGGGCAGCTCATCTTCAGGATGTTCGGGATTACGCTGCCAGCATTTGAGATTGCGGGCGGACTGATTCTGCTGCTGATTGGGCTGGACATGCTGGAAGCCAAGCGGTCTCCCACGCAGGAGGCGTCGGGGGATACAGAAGAGGCGTCGCTCAAGGAAGATGCGGGCATTGTGCCGCTGGGTATACCGATGCTGGCCGGTCCGGGAGCAATTTCGTCGGTCATGGTGCTGGTGGGGCAGGTTCCAACGCTTTGGAATTGGGAGATGGGGGCGATTCTTGGATCGATCGCGTTGACGTGCCTGATTAGTTATTGGGTGCTTGCCGGGGCCAGCAGGGTGCGCAAGGTGCTGGGGGAGACGGGCATTCGCATCCTGGTGAGAATTATGGGTTTGCTGCTAGTGGCGCTGGCAATGCAGTTCTTCGTCAATGGGCTCACAGACTTAGGAGTAATTCAGCGGCAGCTTTAGGTGGGTTTCCCACAGTTTCGCATGCTTTCCACAGGATGGGAGCTTGCAATCGGTGCGGATGGTTGCTATTGTTGGGAAGTTGCAGCGAGGCAGACACGGCTCAGCCGGATAAATCTTCATGCAGCAGTTGCAATAGAGAGTGGCCTGTGCTACTCTTTGAAAGTTGCAGCAAGGCAGTAAGCAACAGGATGTGTAGCCTCCCGGTGGCCGTTGGGCCTGCCCGATGAGGGAAGTGGGAAGCAAGGTAATGGATTGAGTTCGCTGGATCGGGTGAGATAAGAGCCCCTGGATCCGCTGTAGGGAATCCCTAGAGAGAACAAGCCATTGCAAGACCCGAGAGTATTCTCTCGTGAGCCCTAGTGGCTCTAGCATAGATTGCTGGTCGTTGATTGATATTTTGCGCTGTGCGACACCTTCGAGAAGGAGCTGATCTCTTCCCGGCTGGTCTGAACTTCGCAAGCAGGACTAAACCGCCAACAACGAGTTTGTGCGGTCCTGAAGCGGGGGAAAAGATTCAGCTTGACATGAAGATGAAAGTTTGATAGATTTAGAAGGTTCGCGCAAAAATGGAGACGGCAACTCGGAAGAGTGCAGTCTGCTAGCGCAACAAGTTCGAGGACACCCTGGCGTAACAGCCCGGGCCTCGATCCAAAGAGCCCGCTTAGGCGGTCAACTCTAAAGGATCTTTGACAAATTGGTTGAACATGCCAGTCGTGAGAAGTGATCGAGTTTGGCTTGATCATTCTCACAAGGTAAGAGCATCTGCATGCACCCTCTTTCTCGGTTCGCCGAGCTAGAGATGTGCAGATGCCAGTCGGAACCCTCTGACCTCCGTCAGATGGGTCGAGACATCAGGTTTCAAACGAGAGTTTGATCCTGGCTCAGAATCAACGCTGGCGGCGTGCCTAACACATGCAAGTCGAACGAGAAAAAGTAGCAATACTTGAGTAAAGTGGCGCACGGGTGAGTAACACGTGACTAACCTACCCTGGAGTGGGGGATAACTGAGGGAAACCTTAGCTAATACCGCATAATACCTACGGGTCAAAGGAGCAATTCGCTTCAGGAGGGGGTCGCGGCCGATTAGTTAGTTGGCGGGGTAATGGCCCACCAAGACAGTGATCGGTATCCGGCCTGAGAGGGCGCACGGACACACTGGAA
>Ga0302187_10000528_pt1 | contig 35391 bp, 53 predicted proteins | sample II_Bog_E1_3_FD_202120 | JGI IMG/M metagenome (GOLD analysis project Ga0302187, IMG submission 202120) | Peat permafrost microbial communities from Stordalen Mire near Abisko, Sweden - II_Bog_E1_3 | ecosystem: Environmental > Terrestrial > Soil > Wetlands > Peat | place: Sweden: Abisko...
GGCCCAGTAGGGCCAGTCGTCCCCTGTGGTCCTGTTGCCCCAGTTAACCCTGTGGGTCCGGTAGTCCCAGCAGGGCCAGCTGGTCCCGTAAGGCCGATGGGACCTTGCGGACCTGTGGCACCGGTTAGACCAGTTGCTCCAGTTGGCCCTTGGGGACCAGTCGAACCAACAGGACCTGTTGGCCCCTGCGGACCTGTTGGGCCTTGAGGGCCGGTTGGCCCAGTAGGGCCAGTCGTCCCACCGCCACCGCCCGAAGGCCCGGTTGGGCCCTGCGGACCCGTAATCCCCTGTGGCCCAGTGGCTCCCGTAGGACCAGTATCGCCTGTCGCCCCGGTCGCCCCAGTGTCTCCCTGGGGAATGGTGAAGTCGAATATTGCGGCGTAGTCCGTCCCAGAATTGCTTACCACAGCAGACGTTCCAGGGAGTCCTGTCGTTACGGTCCCTATCTCAATGGTAGCAGCAGTGCCCTTGGCCCCCTGCACCCCGGCAGAACCGGCTGACCCTGCTGCCGAACCCACGCCCCCACTAGACGTGACTGTTGAGGTAACCGTCCCCACGTGTTTCTCTGTACTTTGCGCAAGCTGTTGGAATGCGATGCGCAGAGACTCGACCGAGTTGTCGGGTGGAACAGGAAACGGGATATGCGAATCAGCCATAGTTTAGCCCATCTCGGTTACCACTATATTCTGAACGCCCACAGACACGGAGGAATTCGCGCTAAGGGTGGCCTGGAGGTCGATAACTCCACTGGTCAGAGTGCTGATAGCCGTAGTGCTAGCCGTCTCTGGCGTAGCCCCCGCGAATACTGCCCCAGATGCGTTGCTTCCCCAGTAGGACAGGCTCCAGGAGAAGGCTCCGGACGCCCCAGCAGCGGAGCAACTGATGATCAATTCCACCTTCATGCTGGTGGTTGCCCCAGCCGCCAGGGTAGTCCCAGAAGCCAGCGTCCCGAGCGACACACCATTGAACAGCGGCTTAAATGTTAGGTTGGCAGCCGAAGTCGTAGGGATGGTCAGCCACAACTCCACTTTGACGGACTTCTTCGCCACGAAGAAATTGGCCGGCAGGGTCAGCGACCCGAGGGAGACATTCCCGGACAGGACGGAGTAGTAGGTGGTAGCGGTGGTGAAGGTGACAGTGGTCCCGACACCTGACCCCTTGGCAATGACACCGCTCTTGTAGACCGTTACCGGCGTTCCGCTAGCACCTTCCGATGCGCACAGCGTTTGCTGGGTCGGGTCCACCCAAGTATCGCCTTGGGTGGGGCTCGCATTGGTGGTTGGCGTGAATGTCAGCTTGGTAGCAGCAGACACAGATCCAGTGGCACCGGTCGCCCCGGTAGCGCCATTGGTCCCGTTCGTCCCATTGGCCCCTGCCGGACCGGTGGCACCAGTCGGGCCTTGAATACCCTGAATACCCTGCGGACCCCTCTGAAAATAGGCCAGGGATACCCAATTGGTGGCCCCGTCTCCGAGTTTTGCCAACCCGGTATCGGTTTCCACCCCCCATTCTGCCATAGCCAGGATCGGGTTCACTGAAGTCCACAAGGCGGCTGTTCCACGACGCCACTGGGTCTGCGTAAAGGTCATGACACGCCTCCAAGGTCCAAAAGGTTTCCACGGAAATTCGTTCCAGGGACACCACCATCAAGGGGTTCCCCCCACACGGTCGTATCAGGCGCTCCGCCATCAATCGGACCCTGCACAAATAGCGGACAAGTCAGAATCATGTGAACTCGTTCCAGTTCGTCCACAAAAGCATCCATCGGTTTGATCCCGATGACAGTAATTGGATATCCAGGTGCCCCGAAATCAATGCAAAGCATTGTCTGAGCTGCGAATTCAGGGTAGTCACCACCCCAATACAGGTAGTATTTCCCGTATTTGATGAAGGATCGAAGTCCGTCCTGTTGGATAAACCGCGCAACGGTGTAGGGCATGAGGTCACGGGGGGTTACCCCAGGGAGATCTGCCCCTCTCAGCCGTTCATAGGCGGCATTTTGGAGGGGGGGGACCAAGTATTGGCCAGGATCGGTAGAACCGAGATAGCGAGAATTGGCCAACCAGAAGTCGCCAGGGATCTGAAGGTCCGTCATGGGCTCGGATTCTTGCCCATTGAACCGCATGATCCCCTGGTCGGACAGGTAGAGGATCCGATTGTTCAACATCTGGACACTTCCACCGGCCCGGCAGGGCGCCGCCTTCGTGGGGGACCAAATCAGATTGGTGGGGTCGGATCCGTCAGCCCGGTAGATCCCTGACTCGCAGAACACGCAAAGAGCCTGGTTGTAGGACGCCAATGCCAGGACCCGATAGTCGAAATCCTTATAGAACTCAGGAACCCAGGCGTCCATGTTGCTCAACGGGGTCCAGACGACCCGATTGCTACCGGGATCGAAGGCGAACCCCATGCTGTTGTGCTGAATAAGTCCGGAAAGCCCGAACGGGGCCGGTTCGTAGACCACATCCACCCCGTTGTAGGTGAACAGGGTCGGCAAAACTACGCCCAACCCCTGGTCAGGGATCGCATCCAGGAAAGTCAACTTGTCCATAGTAAGTTGCTTGCACAACTGGAAGTTGGTGGTCCCGCCTGCCCGGTAGATGTTCCGGTAAACGATATAGTCGTTGAACGGGACAAACTGCAAGGCGGTGGAAGAGACACCACCGACCCCAGGCTGGTATGTTGGTCCCAGGCTAGTCGTCACGCCAGAGATCGAAGCATTCAGTAGGAAGGCCCCGGTTGGAGTAGCCAGAACCGTGTGTGCCTCCTGGATGGTGATGCTGTTGACCACCATGTCGAAGTAGAGCACATCGCCGATGATGGGGCAGCGGGTGGCCGTCCCGGTCCCTGTGCCTGGTCCAGTGGCATAGAATGTCCCGCCAACGGTATTACTGGTTGCTCCGATGGCCGTGAAGTCGGTCGTACCGATGGAGCAAATCATGTAGGCAGTGTCCGCCACGATATTGGTGGCAGTTGTGGTCCCGGTAGTAGATGCGCCGCCCGAATCAAGGATGACTGCCGTGACGGCAAGGCTTGCAAAATGAGAGGTTGCCAGCCCTGATCCGGATCCGGCAGATGTGGCAACAAATACGGTCCCAACGTTGCTATTTGCTGCGCCTACTGTGGTGAAGTCAGTCGTCCCGGCACTAACGATCTGGTAGGTAGTCCCGGCGACTAAATATGCAGCAAGGACGCTGAAATTGGTGTCAGATGGAATGGATTTACCATCCACGAAGAACTGGTTGATATTGTTCGGGTCGCCCAGGATAGGGATCAACTGGCTGTTCCAGCCGGTGTCGGTAAACCCGGTGAACAGCACCTTCTCCGTATTGAAACTGTGGGGGACCGCCGTCTGCATGGCGATCGTACCAGCCTGGGCATTGTAGTTGAACGAAGCGATGCCAACTTGGGGCACAGCGTAGGCATAGACACCAGACAGCCCTGACCCCGGACAGACGAAATCTGTTCCCATGAGGAGGTAGCAGGCATTGAGCATCGGCGCGGGGGCCAAGTCCGCGATACTGGGAGACATCACTTGAATCTCGGCCGGAACATTCTCAGTATAGGTAGCAGTTCCCGTCCCGTAGCCTGCCCCTGTCGCCGTGAACATCACTCCCACGGTGTTACTCGATGCTCCAATCAAGGTAAAGTCGGTCGTCCCAACCGAGGAAATGGCGTAGGACGTTCCGGTTACGAAACTCCCAGCCAAAGTCGTCACCGTATCCGAGAACGGATTTGGAGATAGCCCAGTGAAATAGATGTGCTGTCCATCATAGAAATTGTGGTTGGCGGCGAATGTCACCAAAACCCGGTTCGTCCCTGTCTCCAAGGCGATGGACTCCACCCCAATCTTGTTCGTTACTCCCCCATCCGAGGAATACCCTAGCAGGCCAGTCACCAATTGGAGGTTGAACGGGACAGTCCAGGTGATGGTGTTGTCGGAATCCAAGATTCCTTCCGCCCAAGGGGAAACTGTGACCTGGCGAGACGACTTAGCCAGCACGGACGGAGACGGAGAAGACGGCCCGCTTTCATCCACAACACCATTCACATTCCGGGTATAGGTAGTGCAGTATTCATAACTCACCGACTGGTCATAGTCTGACGCCAGTTCCCCGCTCGCAGTCAGGGGATCAGGGTAGGAATAGGACGTTACCTTGGGCATAAGGTTGGCCAGGAGCTTTTCATCCCCACCGACGACGCCCATAAATAAGAGTATCTGCGTGGCTGGCGTATCCATGATCGGGTTATTCCAGGTCAGTGTGACCAAGGAACCATCAGTTGAGATCGTGGGTTGGACGGTTCCGCTAGGGGGGAGGACGCCGAAAGCTGTCTGATAGGCCAACCGAAATGTCACTTCAGTCCCCTTCGCCAGAGAACCTCCAGTTGTCACAGTGGCCAGGATATTGGACGGGGAGACAGCCGTCCCGGTATTCAGCCCCGGGGGAACATCGGGGCGAACAGTCCCAAGCGGGACGATGGTCCCGTCGATCATCTTTTGGGGGTTCCCCCCGTATTCCGTCCAGTAGATCCGTTCCCGATTGTCCTCATATTCGGCGGCATAGGACCGGCGAGCATCGCTGAAAAGAAGACGTTGCCGATAGGAAAACACCTGGACGGAACCTGCCGGAACTGAGATGTTCGGATTCACCAAAGGCATTTGGTAGGGTGTCGCCTTACCTCCGCGAACATCCAGGTTTTCCATGTACGCCACATGCTTACCATCAGAGAAGGCAGTGTCCACGACTGCACTGATGCCGCCCGCAACACTGACCTTGAATGATTTCGGCATATCCTACCTCACAGCGAGAGACCAGTAACGGATAACCAGAATCCCCTGGTAACCCCAGTCGCTCTGGTTCCAAATAAGCGATCTGGACCCGGCAGCCGATTCCACGATATTAGTCCAGCCAGTTGAAGTCCCCACCCCGGACCAGGATTCCACAGCCCAACCATAGCCCAATTCCTGGTCTGGTGTGGCCACGGCTCCGTCAGACTTGAAGGTCGCATACGGGATAGTGAAGAACGAAATCCCAGTGTCGGAAGTGATGGATGAGAATAGGGTCTGGAAGGTGCTGCACAGGAAGGCAATATCGGATGCTGTGGTGCTTTGCTGAAATTGGCTCAAGAACTGCTGGCGGACCTGGGTGCTGATCTGGTCATAAAGCGTCTTCTGGAGGTTGGCCAGGTCTACCTGAAGCGCGACCGGGAACCCGTCCTGATCAATCGTCCCCAGGAAGTTCGGGCTGTCCAGCGGAGGCAGGTTTGGTGCATCCAAGAGAGGACCGGTCATGGTATCCCCAGACGCCATGACAGCACCGCCGAAATTGTTGTTCACGTTCCCAAATGGGGTCCATACAGTGTTGGTCGTATCCCGATAAGATATCGCTCCGCTGGTTGGCTGAATCCATTGCTGGCAAGCAAGGACACCAGTCGTAGGCTCCACGTCCTGCACCCATGTATTGCCATTAAGTGACATAGCTATCTCCTAAGTTACAAAAATGGACCCGGTAGGGGCTGACCAAGTAGACGCAATGTAAACAGTCCAGTTCCCTCCTGGGTTCTCAGGGTCAGGCACGAATATTTTGTAAAGCAGATCCACACTTATTGTGTCTCCTGGAAGGACATCCTCATTGACGGAAATAGTCAAAACATCTGTATTTTGCCCATCCGTTATTGTGCAATTAGAAGATACACTCCATGTCATGAATTCAGGTTCCGTTCCATTGAGAGTCCCGCCTGGGTAACCACAATTCTCGCCGGTGACAGTGATCCCCGTTTCCCCAGGAGTGGGATTGGTGTCAGAAAACTCCATGGAGAAATCATTCTCGACATTCCAGCACGGAGCGGATGCCGTATAAATATTCCCAATATAAGTCCCAGATGTGACGGTAAGCCTAACTGTTGCGTTGGTCCCACCAGCGTTCGGTGAGTCAACAAGCGCCCATGTCCCGCTGGTTGATAGGAAAGTAGCCGTTGAATCAGGGCTTGACCATACCCCAGTGTCGGAAGCGTTGTAAGGGATGAGGGGAACAACTATGCCTCCAATCCCATCGACAAAAAGCAGGGGCATGACCAGGTCCGCTGTAGTTGTTCCTACCGCGACCCTGACCAACTCAATGCAATCAGAAGGTATTGCCACCCCCCCGAACGCTCCCGGGGTCGTCGGCATCCCCGTTGGTGGGGCCTGGGCGACCACGGGAAGTGCTGACTCGAAATAGAAAATAGACCCCAGAGTGGAAGCCGCCTGCTCCTGGGCCCACTGGATCGCGGCATCCAGTTTGGTGTAGTCGCCACTCGGCGCAAACGTAGAAGACCCCTCGGCCGCGTCTCCGAGCAGTTCGAGCGTCTTCTGTCGGATCTGCGCCAGATTCATCTCTACCCCTTGACTGTCTTGCTGGCTTGCCCCATCGGCCCCATGCCGATACCGGCCACGAAAGCAGCGTAATACTCGCTGGACTTCTTGAGGTTCTGGCCCTGCCCGGACTGTTTCAGGAGCCAGGACGCCGCTGCGAACTTGAGATACTGATGTAGGTAGGTTTTGATCCGAGGGTCAGGGGCATCGGTCGGATTCACCATGGCAGTGGGTTCCTGGATATAACCCACCAAGACATACCCCGTGGAAGGCTGACCGTTCAGCAGAATCGTCTGCCCATCCGACTGGATCCAAACGGTAGGCTCACCGGTTCTTGCCCGCCAGTTTGGGTTCTTCTGGTCCTCGGTCATGATCTCACTTTCCCAAAGCACCTTGCCCATCTATGCCTCCACGTATTGGACGACTTGCGACAGGGTTTGCGGAGACTGCCCTGGTACCGTGACCACGCACGTCACATTCAGATATTCCCCAACGCTCAGGCTAGCAGCAGACACCGATACGACTTCCCCGTTTGAAGGCGAGAACGATACCGATCCACTCCCGGATGGCGTCATCGTCCATGCGTAGGTCACCGGGGTAGGCCCGCCAAGGGGCAGCACGTCAACCTCCCACAGCAGAGGTAGGTTCAGGAACCCTTCCTCAGCCGGAACATCCCAGACAGCAGTGAACGATCCGGCCGGCAAGGTAGAAACGGTTCCGATCTGGACCCCGATCACCCGGTTGGTGCTGGTAGGCAGTGTGGCCTTGTTGCTGGTCACAACCAGCATCGCATCGACCCGGGTCACGCCCAGCAGCTCCGCTACCTGCCCACAGGCGAAGTTGATGGCGTCGGTCGTCATGTCCTGAGAGAACAGTCGGTCGTAGGCCCCGTAGCCAATCAGGTCCCGCACTTCGGCGGTCAGGTCAGAGAGGTTCACAGCCAGCCCCACGCCTGGAGTTTGTCGCGGTCGTTGTTCCAATGATGTCCGATGTCAGTCCGATAGGCCATGTCCGGGATACTCACGGACTTGACCCGTTCGTAGACGTTCTCCTTGGCTTCCTCCATAGTCTGCCCAAGCCCGACGCAGATCACAGCATACCCACTGTTCCCGGCCAGGACCCATTCGTTACCGACCAGCTTCACATCCGAGAGGTAGATGCCACTGAGGGTCGGATCTTTGAATTCCAGTTTCCGCCCTTCGGCATACTTCTTAAACCCTTCGGGGTCCTCAAACGGATATGGGGCCACGGTGCAGACCACGCACATCTGAAAACCGGATTCCACCTGGAGGTTGAACTTGTTCCCGTTCCCGAGCGCATCGAAGAAATCACCCAGGTTGGACTTGATGCTTTCCATCTGAATCCAAATAGATGGAAAACCGGGCCTCGGAGTAAATTCCAAAGGATAGGCCGCCTCCTTAGTAACGATCAGGTTGACATCAAACGGGCCATGATAGCCCGCCGCCCGGAGAGGATCTTCCATCTTGGCCAGGGTTTCCTCATAGAGACGACCACCTCGAACCCACGATGAAGTTGTTCCGCTTTCTCCACAATTTGGGCCAAGATCACCGTTTAGGAACTTCTTGTACTCAGAATTGAGCCAAATGGGCTGGATGAACTTCTCTCCGTTGAAGAATCCAGTCACCGCGATTTCCACGCCCTTCACGAACTGCTGAAGCTGAATCTCGTGGATCTTTTTGCCCCACTTCTTTTTGTAGTTCTCCAGGATGGCAAGCACATCAGACCCATCATCGGCTTTGCCCACATAGGTCAGGGCCTTCTCATCCTGGGCCTTGCCGCTTGGCTTCGCCACGTAGCGCCCCGGGTTCTGCTTCACGAAGGCAATGGCCTCATCGAACGAAGTGAAGTTCCAGTCCGGGATCACCGTCATCCCAGCCTTCTTCATCTCCTCTGACCCGAAGCCACGGTCCATCTCCAGCTTGTCGGAGTAGGGGCAGGGCCCGACGACCGCCTTGCCTTGGGACCGCAGTTCATCGGCCACCTTGCCGAAATTCGTGTCGTCGAAAACTATCAGGTCCGATTCCGCCACATAGGGTTCCCAGTGCTTCACCTTCTGGATCAGGCCATCGTTGATGTCCTGGCTGGGCTTGTCCTTGATGTAATAGCGGACTCGGTTCCCTTCGCCAAGGAACCGTTTGCACAATTCTCCGACCCCGCCAAAGTGGGAAACCACCAGGATGGACCGGCCCTTTGCCATCTAATACCTCAGCATGTTGGAGTGGAAACCCTGACCGAAATAGTGCCGCCTTGGGGCAGTAGAGGCGCGTTTGTAGCCTGCGTCTCCAACCAGATTAGCACCACGGAGCGAACTGCACTCGGTAATGAACTGTGTCTCAAGCCGCCGGGCCTCGGACTTGTCTTGTCCGGAGCCCGGCAGGGCGAGGTAATGGGCGAGGGCACCGTGAACAATGGCATCCTCGAATTCAGGCCCGAATCCGACTTCATCGAAGTCGCCGATTGGTTTATAGGCAACGTCTGCGATGACCTGGGTGTCTGATGCGGGTGGGCGATTGGGCCAGAACTGGCCCTGGTCAGTGGTATAGGCTGCAATCGTCCCCTCGAAAGGGGTTATATTGTGGTAAAGATCCTCCAGCGCGTCTTGGTTGTAGAGCGGGAGGTCATGCCGATGGCCGCTGATTTTCGCCCTAAAGATGTAGATTGCCTCTCTCTCGTAAGTAGGGTCGTAGATCGGTTGGGAGATAGTCCCCGCCGGAATCGTGAACTCGACAAATTCTCGTAGAGCGAGGGTTTCCAGAGCCACCTGCCTACACGCGACCTGATACGAGAGTTGCGCCACACGAGGTTTGAGGTCGTCGCGGAACGGCTCGATCCGGTCACGGATGTAGGCATACTGGGTCATGGTGTTGCCCCGCTAAATGGCCGCGACAGGTTCGGAGGGTTTGGCCCCCTTCTCAATCTCGGTGAGGATCCGGAGAACAGTCACCTTCTTCTTGGTGCCGGGCTTCACGTCCAGCTTGAACCGCTTGGCCATGTCCCGGAGTTTGGTATCGTCGTCCGGGGGATCCAGACCGAGCAGGAATTCGTTGGTGATGTTGGAAAGGTCGGTCCCGTTGATGATCGCCTTGCCTTCCTCACTGTCGGCCATGATCAGCCGGCAATGGATGTCAGGGGCCGTGATCGCCCGGTGGACCATCCACACCCACTGTTCCTCGGACACGCCGCTCGACCGGATCATGTCCGGGGCGCGCCGGCCAGAGGGGAAGGGATCGTATCGGATGGCGACTGCCTTCCGCGCTTCTTCCCGGTGGTCTTCCATTCCGTCTTTGAGTGCCATGTGAAACCTCTTGAAAGGGCGGGACCGGGGGGAAGGCTATCCCCCCCCCTGGCGACCGCAGGAAAGGCTAGGCAACCTTCAGGGGGAAGGCGCCCATGTAACGGCTATCGGACAGCCCGTAGCCGAACACATCGAAGGTCCGGCAAGCACGCCCGGCCTTGGTCTGCATCTTGAAGTTGATGTCCGTTTCCATGATCTGGCGGACGAAGCCGAGACCATTCACATGGCCAAGGACGCCCTGGCAGATATTGGAGACGCCACCGTAGGTCGCGGTGGGGATGGCATCGGTGACGATAATGTCGAACCCGGCCACGCGCATGGAGAAGTCGCCGTCCTCGATCATCTTGGCGTTGCGCTCGCCGTTGATCTGGTAGGTGAACTGGTCGCTCTGGAGCAGGATCTGCTCCACGTCCGAGTTGACCATCGCATACCGGCCCTTGCGGGGGATACCCATCTGGTTGTAAGCCTTCCGGGCGGCGAGGAACTGATTGATGATGTAGTCCGGGTCGGTCCGATCAGTGCTGGACACGTAGGTCGGCACAGCCGGGTTGTAGGCAACGGTGCCCGGGACCTGGCCCTCATAGACCATCGTGGGGGCGCCGTAGACCGTGGTGATGAGGCCAGCCACAACCACCAGGTATTCGTTCTCGGCCATCGCGTCGGCCATCATCCGGGCGATCTGGGACATCAGCGGGAGGTTGATTTCCTTGATGTCCACGATGTCCAGGGTGGGGTAGGCGTAGAAGGCGTTGTTGACCTGGACCGTGAAGTTGGTCCCGGTGGTGACGGTCGGAACCAGGTCCATATTGGCGTAGTACGGCTGGATCGGAGGAGGGTTCAGCACGCGGAAGGTGATCTGATCACCGAACTGTTCGAGCTTCTTCAGAGCTTCAGTGTTGGCGATCTTGCCGAGATACGATTCCCGGCGCATCACGTCCATGGTCAGACCTTCGACGATCTCCTCAATGAGGAGCGCCTGGGAGGCGGCAGGAATGCCGGTGTTCTGGGTAGGGACAACACGGGTAATAGGCATGATGAATTCCTTTGTTCAAAGGAACTAGGCCCGCATCAACGCGGACGCGGTGCGCCCGTTGAAGTTGAGACTTTGGGTCAGTTCAAGTCGTTGGCGGAAGAGATTCCGCTGCTCCAGCGACCCTTCAGAAAGCCCCTCTTTGAGGAACCCTGGCTGGGCCATTTCTTCCGGAGTGAACGGAGTCGGTTGGTTGCTCCGGGGTGCCCGAGGGACATCCGGGAGAGCGGAACCGGTGCGCAGATTCGGCACCGTGTCCATGGCAGGACGCTGTTCTCGCTTCGGGGCCGGCGCAGCCTGGGCGTTGAGCCCGATGCTGGTCCCGGTGGCCCTGGAAAAATCGTTCAGCACTTCGATCACATCGTTCGGATCAAGAGTGCTGGCAGGACCGTCCATGGCAGCGAAAATGTAGTTCTGCTTCTTCTTGGGCAGAGCGGTGATCCAGTCCAGGAACTCAGGGCTGGATTTGATCTGCTCAAGCTTGGCGGCCGGAACCACTTTGTAAATCTCGGCCTGCACCGCTTCGCTACGCTGTTTGGCGAAATGCTCGCCCACACGCTGCGCGGTTGCGTTGGTTTGTTCCCTGATCTGGCCAAGCGCGGCGTAAACCGGGGCGACCAGGGCTTCCATGACGGAAACGGCTTCGGGGAAGTCCTCGCGGTAAGTTTGGATCGTCGCTTCATCGGCAGGGTTCAGGTCCGGGGGGGCGAAAGCCGACCCCGTTGCCTTGAGCACTTCTGCCTGCTGAATGAGATCCTGGAACTCCGCGATCTTGGATTCCACCTCCAGCTTAGTCCTATCCAGGCTGGTCTTCGTCTTCATCATCTCCGACTGTGCTTTGCGGGCGTCGGATTCCCGCTTGTCGAGTCCCTTGGGCTTGGGCTGGGGTTCAGGTTCCGGCTCGGGCTCTGCCTCGGATTCCTCCGGGGGAAGGGCCTCGTCGCCAGTCTCAACCTTGTCGCGCTCATAGGGGTTGACGACCACTTCATGCTCAGTCTGAAGGAGAGTAGAGCCAAAGCCGGTTTCTTCTCCGCCCAGGGGATCCGTGTCACCTTCAAAACTGCTTCCTTGAACTGCTTCGTCCTTGAACACCGTGGCTTTGCCATCGGCGTCCACACTGACCTGGAACCCGGAACTGGAACTCAGTTCACCGGTATTCGGGTCAACCTGAATACCCAGCGTCTCATGGAGCTTGTCCAGAGCTGCCTGGTCATTCAGGGAAAGCTTGGGGGCTTTGTAGTCCTTCTTGTGGGGGTTGATCACTTGCGGTGCGGCCATGTCATGCTCCTGGCCCCTGGGGATCAGCGGAATGCTGACGACCCAGTGTTGGGGCAGCGTTGATTTCTTCGATCTCGATTGGGATATACAGGAATAGGTTGAGCAATTGGGCCTGGGCCTGAATCGCATGGCCTTCCGTGGTGATGTCACAGTCCCGCAGGAGGTCCACCGTGTCCTGGTACATGTGCTCGATCATCGTCCGGAAGGTGCTGCCGTCCCGGAACAGACTCGATGCCTGCTCGTGGGTGATCCCGAACTTATCCAGGAAGTCTCTGGCCAAGAGATCGGACTTCTCAGACATTGGCTCATTCGCTTCAGCCACCTCTGGCATCAGCGACTTGATCCTGGCCTCGAAAATATCGCGCTGGCTGCTCATGACTGCATCCCCTGGGGTGGTTGGGCAGGCTGAGGTTGCGGAACGCCTTGTGGTGGCTGCTGGGCCTGCTGCTGGGCCTGTTTGGCGGCGGGGGTCAACTCGTTCGGCCCATCAATCGGAACGGGGCTGCTCAGAACCTTGGCCTGCTCGGCCGTAGCCGATGCCGCCGCAAGGTATTGCTGGGATAGCATCGTGGACCAGACAGCGAATGCCGCGATGGTCTTCTCGTCCATCTTCCCGGTGAGCTTGAACATCTGCTCGGCCGCAGGGATGACGATGGGGGGCGGCAGACCGTCCTTACCCTGTGTCATGCCGGCCTTGAAAATCTCAGCCATGGTGTCCAAAGCAGAAGCATGGGCCCGCTCCTTGTCCTTTTGAGCGTTGGCCGGTGCATCGTTCAGTATCTTCTGCTGAAGTTCAAGTTTCATGGCCTCCACATACTGGTCCACCGTCTTGACGGCAAGTTCCTGGTCCAGGCCCATCCCTTCGGATATGGCTTTAAGGAACTCAACTTCATCCATCCACTTGGGGAGCCCGTATTGGTGAAGCTCCTTGAACAGTTCCTTGGCCTTCCTACCGACAATCTCGCGCCGCAGAGCGCCCTTGACGCCCTGGACCTGGAGGTCGGCTTCGACCATGAACTCATCCTTGTTATCGTAGTAGGTCTTGATCCAGTGGTAGCAGTCCCGGAGGTGCGGCTTCCACCAATAGCGGTCCACATTCCCCACCACGTCCTTGATGAATTCTTCCAGGGACTCCCAGATCCGCTCTAGCATATCGTCCGTGCGGACACCGGATCCAAGCGCCTTGCCATCCGCATTCTCGGTAAAGCCGGTCACCACCGGGATCAGAGACTCAAAATACTTGGCGCACTCCAGAAGCTTGTCCAGGTTGGACGGGACGGTGAACAGTTCAATCGGCTTCCCGGTAGCCCCAATTTTCTTGCCCACGCCCTTGTCCCGCCAGAGCCACGTCTTGCGGCCACGGATGGTCAGGTCCTTATTCTCGATGGCCCCTGCGTCGATCATCGCCTGGAACCCAGAGGTATCGGCCAAAGCATCGTCAATCGAACGGCAGATGTTGATCAGCATCTCGCAGACTTCAAGGCCAGACTCACCGGCCCCGACGCCAAAGATGCTGCCCGGGTCAACCCGGAATGGAATGAAGTGGACGTACATCCGTTTGGGCTGGAACTTGCGCTTGGACACCTTCAGAATATGGTTCCCGCACCACCAGATTTCCCAAATACCGTCTATCAGAGCGTTCTTCTGGGCCTTGTCGAGGCCCTTGAAGTCCCGATGCCCAATGACGACACCTTCGTCGTTGGTGATCTCCAGTTCTTTAATGTGGGACTGGATGTCTTCGCCCAGGTCTTCCATCGCCTGGCAGTTCAGAACACCAATGCGCCGCCACACGATGTAGCGATTCAGCATCGCATTGCTGATGTTCGTCGGGAACGGGAAGATTTCCCATCTCCGGAGGTTACCGGCCCAGTTGCCGTCCGGCATGTCGATGATCAGGTCGGCCAGTTCGCTGTTGATGAAGGTCGGATCGTCCTGAAGACTCCGGATCTGGTGGGCAGACATGACGTGGTGGACATGGACGTATTCCAGGCCCTGTTGGAACCGGGTGTTGGGGTCCGGGTAGACCCGCTTCGGGTCGATGAACTCCCACATCGGCTTGCGCACGTCTTCCTTGTCGATCTCCTCGTCGCCATCATTCCACCGGAGCGCTGGCTGGCGGAGCTGGGTCGGTCCAATCACCACGGAACTGCCTAGCGAGGAAAGTTGGGTACACATCTCGTCCATGCAGTTTTCCAACTCCATGGCTTCGTGAATGTCCTCGAATTCTTCCCGCAGACGAGACACGCGCCGTTCTTCTTCCTTCGGGTCCATCTGGGTCCGGCGTCGGGGGCTCGGCTTGATCTCCCAAGGACGGCCCTGGAGGGGGCAGACCTGCTTGTAGAGCTTGGCACGTCCAATCTGGACGATGCGAGGAAGACGCCGGTAGAAGAATGTGGACTCTTCGTAGCCTTCGCGGGGCTCATTCACATCCTTGCCGCGCAGATACTTTTCGATCTTGCACCACGCCCACTCTTTGTCCCGGCGGGCGTCATCGGAAAGCTGAATCTCGTTCTCGAACTTGCCGATGAGCTTGCTAGCGCCTTCAACCTCGTCCAGGTTGTCGTGCGCCACTTCTCCAATCGGCTTGTCGTCGGGCGGGGCGCTGTTCGGGCCAGACATGGGAGGCTGAAGGGACATGAGCCCGCCGCCCTGCGGGGCGCTCGGCATCCTTGCCGCAGCCATTGACCCCAATCCCACACCCGATGGATAAGCCACAGCCACTCTCCCAGGGCTCATCATAGCAGGGTGTATACTTTTTATCCATAACGGTACTTTTTACACATGACTACTTTTTACACATGACTACTTTTTAGTCATAGACTAAATTTTACCTCTTGCGCGGTTGCCACATGGAGGTATACTTCCTTTTGAGATGGTCGCCGTGCCAAGCGCCGCCACTGTCGGGTCCCCCGAACTGAGAAGCGGGGGATTTTTTTGTTGCGTCATCACCCCATCAACCTACACTTGTAGTTGGAACGCACCCCGAAACTTCTCAGCGGGCAATGCGTAGGGCAATTTGAGCGGCATACCCCGTCTTAGCATCCCTTCCAGAGAATACAATTCCGATTCCGGGGTAATTGCCATCCCGGCGTGTGGCCTTGGACCAACTACCCACACGAATCCCCCGAGTCATCATCCCGGCAGAGGGGAAACCGCCAGGCTTTTTGGGCATAGCGACGAGAGGTTACAGCTGACCGGGCCTCGTTTGAGTCGCCGGGATGAGTGCTTACGACACCGTGGCTCCACGCCAGGATGTTTTTGCATTGGCTCCCTGGAAATGGGGGCCTGTGCCCACTCGGCCGTTCACCATCCAGGATGTTGTTCAACAATACTGATAACAATAGTAATCAGTAGGTGTGACCGAACTGGTCAGTGATCGGTGGGGATCCACCAGCACGGAATTTCGACCACTCCTTGATCTCAATCGGTTCCTCGAACGATTCAGCCGTCATCCAAGGGGGGAAGTCGTTCAGAATATGAGAATACTGGTTAATACCACCAACTCCATAGCGCAAACTCGTGATGATATCATATTTCCGGCTCGGAGTTTCTTCCATTGGGCCATCGCCCTTCTTGTTCCACTCGTAATTCGCGTATTGGTCGATCAACTTCTTTAAATTCTTGCTGATAAACAGGCGATTAGTGCTAAACCTGTGCCACAGATTCCCCATACCAGTCAAAAACGAGTTGTCTGCTTTGATAAACTTGCGTTTATCTTCGTCAATATTTTCATATCCAGACCCATGTGCAAGAGTCCAATACTCTTCAAGGATCTTTTCTCCATCTTTCTGGGCAACCTGGTCAGAAGCAGGGTCGATCATGAACGTCATCGACCGCCCCCAGCGGTCCAGCTCGCCGTAGTGGTAAACCGGAGGACGGCGGTCCTGTTCGTAGTCCACATAGCAGTAGACAACATCGGCCATGGGGTCCAGAGCGAGCCCTACGGCAGCCGTAGGATGGGTCCAGCCCACATCCATACCCCCCAAAAACTTCCACCGCTTACCGATGGAGATCAATGCAGGGTCGTAAAGGATGTCCTTGGTAGGGAACGGGAAGATAAGACCAGAATTCGAGGTCGCATGACCCTGGGTTCTGGCTGCGAGCATCGCCGGATCATGCGACCAGCGGCGAATGTTGCGGGCCTTCACCTCTTCTGAGATGTGGTTGATGTCATCGTAGGTCATGTAGGCTAGGAACACGTCCGGGCCTTCTTCCTCCATGGATTTCACGAAGGGAGTCCGGCCGTGCTGTGGGCAATACGAGCAGTAGATGTAGCCGTTGGTGGTGGACATGCGGGCCTGGATCTCGTCCAGGATCTCCAACGGGCATTCCTCATCGATCCACGCCCTATCACCAGTCCAGGAGGCGAGGGCCCCTGTCTCCATGCCGTGCGACTTGAAGGCAATCAGGGACGTTGTGTCGCTCGGGACGTGCTTCACCCGAACCATGTCAATGGCACCGGAAACAGACTTACGAGTCGGCTTGTCGATGATGTATTTCGAGTTGATCAGGGCCTCGTCACCCGGCTTGTCCGTCCACCCGGGCTTGTCGATGTTGGGTCCAAACAACTTTTTCTGGGCCGAGTCTCGGGTCAACTCGGTAGTTTCACCGACCACCCAAGCGTTGATGCCTCGGACTGTGCGCGGGCCCCGATACCACTCCGGGTAGATGCCCGTGGCATCCCAAGCAATGTTTACGGCCGCAGCCAAGCTTTTACCACTATTGGAAACTACAATATTATTACACACGAAGGCGTGGTCATGGTGGTCGATGTTGATGTCCCAGGTAGGCTCGTAGCCAATCTTCCCCTCGTAGGTCAGCTCGGACAGTTCCGCATGGCCTTCCTTGTCCACCCACACCGGAAGCTGGTGCTTCACGGCCCGCATGACCCTAACTAGGGCGATGCGGCCGGAGGGGTATTGCACGGCCACCTTGTGCTTCTGGCTGCACTCCAGCCAGCCCTGTGAGTGCTTGAATCGGTGCAGGATGCGACCCGGATTGGTGAAGATGGCCTTGACTTGGCTCGGGACAAACTCGCCCGTGGTGAAGTCGAACGCCACCACTTCATCACCGACTTCGATACAGTCGATCCGTTTCTCATCCCCGCACCACATCAGGACGGCGGCGTCTCCGCGAAGACACTGATTGGCCCCAGAGATGGCCTTGATGTGCCGCTTCGACTCCCAGAAGGCGAGTTGGGGTTTATTGGGGGGACGCCTCGTCCAGATATCCACGAACGCCGTAGCGGCTTCCTGCTCTACCAGGGTTGAAAAATCATTGAGACCCTGGACAAGCCCTACGAGGTCATTATGTTTCGGCATCCCTACTCCCACATCTCCCTGACGGGTTCGATGTAGACGGAGCATCCCGGGAACTCCACCCGCTTCATCGTCTCACCGCAGCAGGGGCAAACCCCCGGGGTGTCCATCTGGGACACGGGCAGGATGACTTCTTCCGTCTTTGCGCACAGGACACACTTCCTCGAATACAGCGGCATCTCAACCCCTCCGGACAATCTTGTGTTCAAGGGCCACAAGTTTCGCATTGAAGGCGTCACACAGTTCCGTGACAACCGCCTTAGTCTGCTCCGTCAACTTCTCCCCGGGGTCCTCAAGGGATGCCTCCACGTTCTGGAGGATGGTCAGGTGTGAGATTGGGGCGATGGGCATTGGCTACTCCTTTGGAAGGTCATCGAACGTGAGCATATCATCGTAGTTCGTGGGCGTCGTAGGATCAGTAGCGCCTTCCATCCCAAGGGCTTCCATCTCTTCTTCCTCGGGCACCACTTCGGCGTCCGCCGTGGCCACCATGTCCTCACTCTCACCAGGCATGATGACCTTGATCCCCGTCTTATCGAAGATCATTTGCTTGTAGACGCTCAGGACGCTGATGAACCGGCTCCACATCTCGGCCGGGTTGGCGTCGTCGTGGCGGTTGATATCGATGACCTGCTTCTTGCCGTACTTCTTGGGATTGAATATTTCCGCAAGACGGACGCGAAGGTCTGACTGGATTTTATGCTTAAAAGTCTGGCTACCGTCTGGGTCCGGGAGGTCCACGATATTCAATGCCTGCTCGGCAAGGATGATGGCCCGCATCTGCTCGGCCACCGCCATCATGTCCGCGAAAACCTTGTAGTCATTTACCCAAGCCATGTAGGTACGAGGCTTCGGCATCCCAGGCTGCTGGAGGATGGCTGGGATCGAGTACCCCCGGGCCGTCAGGTCCAAGATGGTTTCCATAACAGAGGCGCGGTCCAGTTTCCGCCCGCATATCGTCCAGTGGTCCTGGTGTTCGGTGCGCTGCAAAGCTTCCAGGGTGATGTCCGCCCGGAGATCACCCACGCCCAAGCTCGGGTTCTCAGTGAAGAACGTCTCCATCGCGTCAACCAGCGTCAACGGGACTCGACTTGCCATCACCCTGGCATCCTCGATGGCAGGATCAACCGGGATGTCTGAGTCTCTCCGCTTACCCATGGAATTCCACCCAATCAGGAGACAGGTCAATGATGGTGCGGTTGTAGTTCCCTCCAACGCGCTGGATCACCTTCAGCATCCCGCGCTTGTTCATGTCCCAGATGGCCCTTTGGACCAGGGACTTGCACACGCCAGACTTGGATATCAGTTGCTCGTTCTTGAACGCGACAGTGTAGGAACCCCTCGCCATGAACACCAGGGCCAGGAACACCCGCACGTCATACTGGGGGAGGCCAGCAAGAGCCCCCCCCCAGCATTGGGCATCGAGAACAACCTTCATCAAATTGCCCCCGCCATGAACTCGTCGTCGTCCACAGGGCGACTAGGTGTCTTCCTAGACAGGCGGCTGATTTCCGAGCTGAGTCGGTCGATCTCGGCCTCCAACTCAGCGTTGGTCACCACCAGACGCATGAAGGAGTCGTATCGGTCTCGGCTGATGGATACCATCTCCACCTGCGGGACGCTATCGAAGAGTGGTGCGGTTCCGGGGGCTCTCGGGATCGGCATATTTGTCTCCTTCTAGATTAGGTTACAGCCTCAACATGTCTATGCAACAAAAAAGTCCCGCCCCACCACCACCCCGTCTAGACGGTGTGCCCTTTGGGAACCGGGTTCCAGCGCAACTCATAGAAACCGTTAACCTCGTGGTTTCTAGGATTGTCCCGGGTGTGCCGGCAACGGCCGGTCGGGAAGGCGGGAAGGCGGGAAGGGATATGGCTAGCTCACATGAACAGTCAGGGTCCCGGACTCGGGAGCGTCCGTGGACAAGGTGGTGAGCAGGCGGTTGCCGTTCATCTGGTGCAGGATGACCTGGATCTTTGCTGGGACCGATACCACCGTCTCGTGGCTGGCAGAGTCCAGTTCCGCCTGCGCAGCAGTCAGGGATGCCTCTGCCGTGGCCAAGGATGCCGTCAGGGAGGCGACCTTGGCATCCGATGTGGCGATGGACTGGTTGGCATCCGACAGCGCGGCCTGGGCCGTCACCAGGGCGGCGTTGGCCGTGGCGAGGTCGGATCGAAGTTCAGTGATGAAGGGCAGGGCTTCGGCCTCGGTGATGGTGTCAAGGGCCTTGTCAACGGCATCAGACATTGTGTCTCCTATTGGTTGGGTTTATTTATTTTGTTACGTAGAAATTAATTATTCCAGGTTATTGACTCGCACGGTGCGGATCGCTTCGCGGGCCAAGTTCCCGGCCCAGGACAGCGCACCGCCGTCCGGGCAATGCACAGCGATCAGTTCGAGGGCCTGGCAGCAGGTGTCGAGATCCTTCACTGTCTTCCAGACAGCCGCATCAGTGATGTCAACCTTCATGGGGCACCGTCTGGACTTTGACGTAGATGTATTCACGGCATACAGGGCACCTGACCTTGACAGACGTTACCCCACCAGAGATAGGGGTAGACTCACCTTCCGACTGGCCAAACTCGACAGCAGTCCAGCACCTATGGCAGATGCCTTCGAGTTGCGTGTCAGACCAGTCTCCCCGCTTGACGATCCTCATTCCTTCCCCCAGTTCTTCTTCTTCAGGGCAAGCCGAGCCTTGGCGATGAAGGACTCGTCCCAGATTGAGGTTCGGTCAGCCCAGGAAGCCTGATCTCCCTTCCCCGTGTGGGTAGGGTTGAGCCACACATCGCCATCCTCCATGGGGATCAGCAGGCTCAGGCTTTCGAGCTCCTGGATGATGTCGTCGTTGACGGGCCCAGAGAAGACATACCCCTGTTCGTCCGACCTGGACACGAGGTAGCGCCACGCCTGCAACACTCCGGGCCCCATGTTGCGTTCAAGCGTTGCGTCCATTCCATCCCCCTAAGTTACATTCTACGTCTTGGTCTGGTGAACGCAATGGCCTTCTTCAAAGATTCTCTTGCCTTGGCCAAGAACGCTTCATCCCATGCGGACGGATCACCCTTACCCGAGTGGGTAGGGTTTAGCCATAGGTTGCCGTTCCCCATCTGGATAAGTAGGGTCATGTGTTCCAGCTCGGTGACGGTATCATCCTCAACCACGCCCCGTGGTGCGACTCCAGAGGTGTCTGCCCGGGCCACGAGGTAGGACCACGCCTTGCGCACGGTAGGGGAGGACTCCACCATGTAGAAGTCAAACCAGACACCCATCACTTTTCCTTGACCGTATAGAACGCCGACGCTTCCTGCTTGAATCCAGCGATCATATTCACCAGTTTCTCCGGAGCCTTATCTAGCCAGCAGCACCGAACCACCTCCGGGTTGATCCAAACCTCATCCCAGTGGAACCCCCTCTTGCGGATGAGTCCCTGACCCTCCAGATCTTTCAGGGCCTTCCAGATAGCAGACCTGTCATAGCCCGCCTTGATGAACTCAGCCACTCCCACCAGGGAGCACTGGCGGTCGTCCATCCTTTTCATCAAGACAGTCCAAACCTCGGCTGAAACCTTGAACCTGATCCCCATCACACGGTCCCAATCGACCACCCTGATCCAGGGTTGCTTTTGCATACTTACGGCGCTCGCCATGGTGCCCTCCTACAACAAAGTATACTCACAGAATTTCCAATGTCAACAGTGGAAATCTACAGATCGACTTTCTTACCTTTCTTACAGGAATCCGGGAACCGCATGAACACTCAGAAAAGTTACGTACTATTTCTGCTTCTTGTTACTATGGCGACTACTCCGAACCCCTCCCATGTACCGGTTCTCATCTCTTCAGGGCATCTCGCCTTCGGCTCGCAACCTCACGCCGGTAGGGCGGTCTTATCGGAACGCGCTCTGAACTGATGAGCGCTTATCCGAACGACAGTGTATATATTTTCTCTTGGGATGAAATTCTGTTTCCCTTGAAAAAATAAAGTGAACCGCGTGAGCGAGTGAACGCCCTCCCAATGGAATTAATTATTTCTCCACGAGAAAAATAATCCCCATGGCGAAATACCGCCGAATGTAATTTGGACCCTTCATTTCCCCAACCGTCTCAACCACCGTCATTCCCCCATGACCCCCCTCCCCAGGGACTATCTAGTCTTCATGACGTGCTCAATGCAGCATCCGTACACCTGCAGCGAGGCGGGCCGCGACCCGGATGGCCCGACATCCACCCCGCACACGCGCGCGACCATCCCCCCCCGCTCCCGCTTGAGAATGCTGTGGTGGGGAAAGATGATGGGTGGACCGGTGAATCCACCTTGTATCCCGGTGAATCCGATCTCAACTCGGTGAATCCATAGACCTGGCCGGCAGCAGAACTCCCAGCAGTGAATCAGCTATCCACTCCGATTAATCAATCAGTCGGTATTAATGGTATGAAAAGTTTTTACCATAGACTGAAAGTTTCTACTCATGACCACTGAACCTGCCCCCTTACCCCCAAATGGTAACAGCGGGGCCGAGGGGGTGGCGGATGGATGGCGATTGCTAGGGGGTGGGAGGGTCCAGGCGGAGTCGGACGTGGTAAATGGGTGATCAGTGAGTCCCGGTGTCCAAGGGATCCTCTGCGAGTCTCCCTTGCGGTCGCAAGTGTGTGCGGCATTGCCGGCCGTCAAGGTCGTTACCCGCTGGCGCGGTCCACTCGCTTGACTGCCTGCTTCGGAGGCGATGCGACTACCACTTGGTATCGATCCGGAGTGAAATAGGTATGCAATGGCCCCTTGTGTGTGGGTGCGTGATGCATGATACTGTGTGGGGAGTAAATATGTCCAGACCTTCAACGTTACCGGCAGAGTGGAAAGAGTTAATCGACGTGGCCGGATCGGTGCGAGGGTTGGCATCAGAGATTGGGCTGCGAGCGACAACGTCTTTGTGGCGCATCGCCCACGGGCAGACCAGACCAGGGATGGCGGTGATGCAGCTCTTGGAGCAGTACTGCCGACTGCACCGGCTGGCTATGCCGAAAGAATTTAAAAAATAATTCGCCCTACCTCTTGACGAGTCATGCACTACGCAGTAAACTATGGGTATCAAAGAAACGGATCATTGACAAGCCAGCAGCACTCTTTGGGTCAGCCTGGCACATGACTACCGAACGGAGAGACGGGGACAGGCCCGGATCAGATGGAGCTGGTGCATCGTCGGTAGACCTGGGAACACATGATGGAGATACGGCGGGCCTCTCATGACCCGCTGCATAACCACCACCCAATCATAGGAGAAGAAATGATCACCATCCGCAACATCAACGCCAACCTCAGCGAAGCTGGCGTAGAATTTACCCAAGAGACCCTCCAGGCGGCCATGGATGAGATGTCCCAGACCGTCCGTGACTGCGGCTATGAGGGTGTCATTCGGGTGGGTGGGCACCGCTGCTATGTCCGCGAAGGGTAGATAAATATGAACCACTTCGGCCGCTTCCTCCTCGCATTCATCGCAACCGCAACCATCACCGTCCATTTCTGCCGATAGGGGATACCATGAAATACCGCAAAAATGAAATCGCCGAATCACGAGCCGCCCTCTTGGGATGGCTTACCCCCGGGATGACCGTATACACCATCCTAGACAGCGTGTCCCGCTCTGGGATGTGCCGCCATATCCGCCTGTTGACGCTGGAGGACAATGGACCGCGCTATTTGTCCTACCATGCTGCCCGCGTGCTGGGATACGCCATCAATGGCCATTCCGACGCGATCCGGATTACCGGCTGCGGAATGGATATGGGCTTTGCTCTGGTCTATGAGCTGTCATCCGCATTGGGGTATGCGCTCAATCAGCGCTGGCTGTAATCGCTAGGTTATGACGGGAGCGGCATCCGTGCCGTTCCACTCATTACCTACCACCGGAGGAAGTATGTGGGCGTCATTCAATCGCTTTGAACTCAACATCACCCGAGCCACAGCAGAACAGTGTAGCCATCCCGGCGACTGTGACATGGACGTGCGGGATGCGATGGTGGAGCCACGGTATCGCCGGCAGCTTGCCAAACTGGATCCGGACGCAGTGCGCGACGAGCTGGGAGAATACGGCGCGTGGGACGCGACCGAACTAGCCGACGACGCCATGAACTTGGTGCGGCTGTTCTGGATCGCCTGCGGCAACATTATCGATGATATCTATTCTAGGAGCCACCATGCGTGACCCAATGGCAAAAAAGGACTCCACCCGAGAAATTAAACAGATCGGCTACCAGCTAGCCATGGATGACCACCTATACGCCATGGCTCGGACCATCGCTATTCACCGGGCGTTTGTCGCCCTGGCCAACCAAACTCTGCTCACCCTGAGCCCCAAGGGAACGGAGAACTGAAATGAAGACCTACAGCCCCGACGAACTGAAAGAGGTCATCCGCCTGCATGCCCTGTGGCTGGCTGATGCCAATGGCGGCGTCCGTGCCGACCTGAGCGGTGCCTACCTGAACCGTGCCTACCTGAACCGTGCCGACCTGTGCCGTGCCAACCTGAGCGGTGCCAACCTGATCCGTGCCGACCTGTGCCGTGCCAACCTGAACGGTGCCAACCTGAACCGTGCCTACCTGAGCGGTGCCGACCTGAACGGTGCCAACCTGAACAGTGCCAACCTGAACGGTGCCAACCTGAGCGGTGCCAACCTGATCCGTGCCAACCTGAGCGGTGCCGACCTGAACGGTGCCTACCTGATCCGTGCCGACCTGTGCGGTGCCGACCTGAACGGTGCCTACCTGATCCGTGCCGACCTGTGCCGTGCCGACCTGAACGGTGCCAACCTGAGCGGTGCCGACCTGAACGGTGCCAACCTGAGCGGTGCCAACCTGAGCGGTGCCAACCTGAGCGGTGCCGACCTGAGCGGTGCCGACCTGAACGGTGCCAACCTGAACGGTGCCAAGGGAGCGGTGCCGACCTGAACGGTGCCGACCTGAACGGTGCCAACCTGAACGGTGCCAACCTGAACGGTGCCAAGGGAGCGGATCTCGCGCTAGCAATAAGGATGCACATCCCGCCAACCGGGCCGTTCTGGGCCTGGAAGAAGTGTCACTCCGCCAGTGATGATGTCATCGTTAAACTTTTAGTGCCGGAAGACGCCCGGCGGTCCCACGGCGCGGAACGGAAATGCAGGGCTGAATTTGTGGATGTGCTGGAGGTCATCGGCGCCGAGGAAGGGCACTCGGACCACACACCAAGAACCATTTATCGAGCTGGCCAGCGCGTCACGGCTGATTCCTGGGACGACAACAGGTGGGAGACATGTTCCCATGGCATCAATTTCTTCCTGACTAAGGAAGAGGCTGAGGCATACAACTTGTGACCATGCGCGTCTATGTAGACCACGGCCACCTCTTGACGGAGGTAGGCGAATACATCCGGAACGCCAGTGAGGACGAAGTATGGGAGTCCGAAACTGGTTCTCCAGAGGGCTACATCGAGGTTCCGGAAAACGTGATCCCGGAACTATATATTGATCCGAACAATGGGATTACCAGGCTGAGGGAACTATGAAACACCCAATCATCAGTTTCACTGTCTTGATGCGGGACGGGGAACCGCCGATCTTTTCGGCTAATATGTCCTCCCCTGATTGCCAATGTTCTGGCCGAGTGTGGACCACTGACAGAGAGGAACTTGAGGCAACGTATCAGGAACTCTTGGCCGGCGCGGAGAAGTGCCGGGAACTGCTGGCCTACCACGTATACCGTGACAACGCCAACCCAGAACCGATAGTCCCAGGGGACTGCGCCGAAGACGCCAGGTTCCTCGGCCAAACTCCGGAGCCATTCTAATGGACCGGCACCGAATCATCCTGATCATCGTAGGTGCCGCCATCGCATGGGGCATCATCGCTAATTCACCCATCCCCAATTACATGGGGTTTTGACCCCAGGAGATCCACCATGAAGACCTACAGCCCCGACGAACTGAAAGAGGTCATCCGCCTGCATGCCCTGTGGCTGGCCGATGCTGATGGCGGCGTCCGTGCCGACCTGAGCGGGGCCGACCTGAGCCGGGCCGAACTGCGCGGGGCCGAACTGCGCGGGGCCGACCTGAGCGGGGCCAACCTGAACGGTGCCAACCTGCGCGACGCCGACCTGAGCGGGGCCGACCTGAGCCGGGCCGAACTGAGCGGGGCCAACCTGAACCGTGCCTACCTGAGCGGTGCCAACCTGCGCGACGCCTACCTGAACGGTGCCGACCTGAGCGACGCCTACCTGAACGGTGCCGACCTGAGCCGGGCCAACCTGATCGGGGCCGACCTGCGCGGTGCCAACCTGAGCTGGGCCGACCTGAGCGGGGCCGACCTGAGCGGGGCCAACCTGAACCGTGCCAACCTGATCGGTGCCAACCTGATCGGTGCCAACCTGAGCGGGGCCAACCTGAGCGGTGCCGACCTGAACGGTGCCAACCTGAACGGTGCCAAGGGAGCGGTGCCGACCTGAACGGTGCCAACCTGAGCGGGGCCAACCTGAGCGGTGCCGACCTGAACGGTGCCAACCTGAACGGTGCCAAGGGAGCGGTGCCGACCTGAACGGTGCCAAGGGAATCAATGTCCTCCAGATTGGCCCCATCGGCAGCCGGCGCGCGACCACCACCTACTGGATCGACGAGGATCGCGTGGTGTGCGGCTGCTGGAACGATTACCAGGGTGGATCCCTGGAGGATTTTGTGGCCAGGGTCAGTCAGGAACACGCAGACAATCCCCGCTTTCTTGCCGAATACAACGCAGCCATAGCAATGTTCCGTGTGGCTCGAGAGTTTGGCATTTCTACTCCGCGCCAATAGGCATGCTCCCCATCTATTTTTTATCTCCCGGCGCATGCCTGATCCTCACGATGGACTGCGCCGTTGCATTGTGGCTTCTAACCATCGCAGAAGGGACCCCATGGATATCAACGCCAGAGTAAAACCAGAACTGCTTCGAAACGGGTTGGCCGAGATTGACAAAATCCAAGCATCGGGACCGTTCAATTTGGTCGAATACCTAGAATCCCAGTTTGAGGCAGACAGGATCAAGATGGCGCTGGCCAATCGTGAAACCTCCTAAATATCTGCCAGGGATATTTGAGGCACTGGAGCGCCGTTTCACGCTGGTAGGGATAGCCCAGATTCTGGGAACGACCACAGACCAGGTGCAGGCTATGGCAACCCATCCCGGGAGCAGGACGATAACCCAAGAGGAAGCCTTCACTTTGTCTCACTTATGCCGATTGCACGGTATCCCGTATGTCCTGTATCGGAACAAATGGCGAGACCACAAAGGAGTGTTCATTGCCTCGACAGCCCAAGGGTGGAAGGTATGGACTCTTGGCCACGGATATAAAATAAATTCTGAATGGTTTGGGAGTTTGGATGAGCTTATACTAGCCAGTGCGGCCGAGGTCGAAGAAGCCCAGGCGCATGGATGGCCCACCGGATTGGAGGATCCAAGTGAAGGTCGAACTGATCAAAGCTGAGCGGCTGTGTTATGGCGACTTCCGTTATCGAGTCCAGGTCCGGCGCGGACCGTTCCGTTGGCATACTGCCTATCTCGCCAAAGCTTCGCGGCTGGGGACGGAGTGGTACACCCACCAGTCCCGGGAAAGGATATGGTCACCGATGTTGGTGGCTGCACTGGATAGGCTCCTTGATGGAGCGCTGGCACAGAACCTGGTCCAACCTGAACCTCTGCCGTTTGCTGTCCTCCTGGTGCGTCCGTGAGCAACATCTTGACCGACCGGGCACAGAAGCGCCGGCTCTACGCCAAGCGCAAGGCCGCCGGCCAATGCGTGAAATGCGGGACGCTGTGCGCGGATCTCTACTGCCGGCCGTGCCGGGACAAGAAGCGGGCGGCATCGGCCAAATACCTTGCCAGGGTCCGGCCGATATGGAAAGCACTGGGGGTTTGCGTGATCTGCGGCAAGGCCGAAGCCATCGACGGGCAAACAAAATGCGGGTATTGCGCGGAGAACGGCGAAGAAAACAACCGGCGGTATCGCAAGATGCCCGCCCAAACCACGGGATGAATCTGTCAAGTAACTGTCCAGGAGACTGCCGTGAACCGCTGCGACAAGTGCGTCCACATCAACGTGACCGAGCCACCAAAATCCCTGTATGGGACGGTCTACACCTGTGATTGCTCGGTCCCATTTTGGGCACAGGGAGGCGATCCCCAGGTCCAGCCGGATTCCGGTTACGACTGCCCCTCGTTCGATCAATTCCCCAATCAGTAACACCTGCCCATGAGCAAACCATACCCGAGCCATTCCGGAAAATCCGTCCCTATCGAGGCGATGGCGGACCGGCACCTGGAATCTGCCATCGCCAAACTCCAGGTGGAAGAGGCTGGCCTGTGCGCGATGCTGGCCGGACTGGACCCGGCCAAGGTGAGGGAGTGGAAGAAACAAGTTGCGCACTTGGTCCCTGCTTTCACCCTAGGAGAAGCGCTGGAACGGTCCCGCCAATGGCTGTCAACCTTGCAAGCGGAGCATACCCGGCGAGAAAAAATAAAATGGCCTGAACTTGGCTAGCGTGAATCGAATTTACAATCTAATCTGTATCAAGGAGGAATCATATGGCAAACGATGAGGCAAGGGAACGCATCCGGGCATTGTTCCCGGGTGAAGAATTCAAGGGGCTGCGGCACTCTCTGTTCGTGATCCCGGACTTTCTCAAGTCGGACCCGACCGATGAGCAGATCAAAGATCAGGCCGCGCTCATCCTCGGCACCCCGAAGCCAGAATCGGCCCCGGAGGTCGCCCAAGAGAACCCTACTTTAGAGGGCGAGATTCTTGGTCCTGAAGCCTCCGCTGAGGCCGCCGAACGCAAGGCTCAGACACTCGCAACCCAAGCCGCGCCGGTAGTGGTCAAGACTGCCGAAGACTACGAGCAGGCGTCCTTGGGGTTCGCCAAGATCAAGAAGATGCTCGCCGACAACGAGAAGGACCGGGTGAAACTCACGGCCCCGATCCTCCAAGTGAAGCGCAACATTGACGACCGGTTCAAAGCGGCAGAAAAGATCCTGCTGGTCGAACTTCAACGCTATGAGTTGCCGATGGTCGCGTTCAAGGCGCGGGAACGGGAGGATCTGCGCAAGCAGGAAGCCGAAGCCCAGCGGATCAAGAACGAGGCCGAGGCGGAAGCGCAGCGAATCAAGGACGAGGCCGCTACGACACTCCGAGAGGCTACCCAAGCGGTCGTCTCCGCTCCTAACCCATTCTTGGCCGCGATCTTGGAAGACGACCTGGAGGATGCCAAGGACGGCTACCGTGAGGCCCTGCACGAATCGGCCGCGCTGGTCAAGAACGTATCTCTGCCGGCCAACTATGTCGCCCCCGTCACGGTCGTAGGGACGAAGACCAGCTATCCGCTCGTCTGGGAGATCATCGACCCGAATCTAGTCCCGCGCAACTTGTGCAGTCCGGATCCGGTTCTGTTGAATGCGCTGATGAAAGTGCTGCGCAAGGACTTCCCGGACATCACCAAATTGGCTCCGGGTGCTTACCCTGGGGTTTCAATCAAAGAACAGATCCGTATTGGAGGTAGATAATGGCTGATGAATTGATGACGCTTGACCAAGGGATTGTTTCCTCGCTAGTCCTCAACGGGGACATGGGGCAACTTACCCCTGGGCAGAAGGTGAGCTACTACAACTACAGGTGTCAGCAGGCCGGGCTGGATCCATCGGCGCAGCCTTTCAACCTGTTGCAGTTGAATGGGAAACTCATCCTCTATGCCAATGCCGGGGCGTCCCAGCAATTGACCAATAACAGGGACCTATCCCACCAGATCACCGACCGGGAACTGGTGGATGGCATCTACTGTGTGTTCTGCCGCGTCACAGGGAAGGACGGCCGCAGCACCGAGAACATGGGGGCTGTGTCCGTCGAAAGCCTCAAGGGTGAGGCGAAGGCCAACGCCATGCTCAAGGCGACAACCAAGGCCATCCGGCGCAGTGTTCTGGCTCATTGCGGGCTGGGGCTGATGGATGAAACGGAAGTTGAGACCATTCCTGGGGCCGCGAAACTGGATCTCCCCTATATCGAGAGGAAGGTCGTAGTCCCTACTGAACCGACTGTTGGGGCAAACCCGGACGACAAACTCCGGCCTGAACCCAAGCCGGATCCCATTGTGGGGGGCTGGACCATCCAGGCACTAGAACAGTTCACCACCCTAATCCAGAACGACCTCGATCTGATCTTCAAGGACGGCGGTCAGCCCGACCTTTACAATGCCGAGAAAGAAAAGTGGGAAGGGCGGAAGCGCACTGACCCCGCAGAGAAGGTGCTTCCCAGCCTGGAAGCCAGGATCGATAAACTGCGCAAGGCCATGGCCAAGACGGTTGACGCCCCTGCTCCTACTCCCGCCCCGGCCGCGAACAAGTCCACGTTCCAGCGGGAGGCCGACTACACTGGCGACACCCCCTACGCCGATAAGGCAAGGGCGGAATTCCAGGCGTCGGCGCTGCGCTTTGAGACTGCCTACAAGGCACAGAACCTAACCGACCCGCAGGGGCTCACCAAGCAGATGATCGCCAAGGTTAAGAAGGGAATCAAGTTTGGGACCATGCCAAACGAAACCCAGGACGAACGGCGTATGATGTTGGCCGATGCGCTCCAGGCCGAAGCAAACCTCCTGCGAATCCCGTAGGTTCCTGCGCTTTTCGCGGATCGCACCCAACGATCCCAGCGCCCGTGCGGTCCGCGACCGAAACCCGAGCGCACCAACGGTAATGAATTATTTAACATGCAACATCTGTCCAGCCTCGGAAGGAGGAAACCTTGCCCAAAAAATTTCAGGTCGAAGTGAAGGACGATGACGCTGCCCAGACCGGTAGCGCGTGGCGGGAGATCGCCAGAAAGCGCGAGGCCGAAATTCAGCGGATCCAGCGCAGGGTCGCGGAACTGGAGGCTGACACCGGTGCGTTGTCCCTGGTGATCGAACAGCAGGACCGGACTCTCTCGCGCTACCGAGAGGCTCTGGAGAAACTAGCGCGGCTCGGAAACGGCGGCCACTACGGAAATTCCATCGGGAATGAGATCGCCATCCGGGCGATAACCCCGGACCCACAGCCATGATCTATTGGTGCCTTTTGGTCCTGGTGTTCGTCGCCATAACCTGCGCTCCGTTCATCATCCCCAGCCGCCGCAAACCGATGCCCTGGGACTTCCGATAGCACCTGTCCAGAAAGGGGAGCCCATGAGCCTATCGACCTGCACCTGTGGTGGCTACATCCCGCTCGGCCCCGACGCCAGCAACCGGTGTGATCGGTGCGGGAAGGGACCCTTCGACCAGTTCCCGCCGGTCGATATTGACGCCCTGATGCGACAGCGCGAGGACGAGGCCAGAGGCCCGATTTACCGGGCGGCGCTGGAACAGATCGCCCACCTGGACGCCCACGCCTATCCCGAGGCTGTGTCCATCGCCGTGACGGCCCTCGAATCCAACCAGTAGCACATGTCCATCTGCTCCCGATAACAACGGCACCAGCAGCACCCCGTTGTTATCGGATTCACCCCAAAACAATCATGTCCAACCTCCAACCCTCTACCGAGGAACCCGATGCCCCGAATTCTTGACCTTTTCTGTTGCGCTGGCGGTACCGGCATGGGCTACCACCGGGCCGGGTTCGATGTGGTGGAGTTCGTCAGGGGAGATGGTTTCGGTGTCAGTGGAAGGGGCGAGCGCTATCTCGTTCGGGTAAAAACTCAACCCATCGGGGTAATACGGGAGGAACGCCACCAATGTCAGAGCACGAGATGTGTTAGAAATGCGAAGGATGGTCCCCGTGCTGCCAATGATCGGCCCTGTGTAGGGAGAGTTTTTAAGTGCCACCACCCGATCCCCCACCTTGAACGGCGCGGCCTCTGCCTTTGCGAACTTGCCCCTGGAATCGCGGTTGATCATTTCGATGCCTCCATATGTTCACGGATGAACGCCTTGCATTCGTCGCGGGCTTCTTCCTTGGTGGGCTTAGGAGAGCGATACGTATTGGTCAGGGGGATGCCATATTTGGGGTATGTTCCCACCACCCAATACCAACCGATAACAGACGATCCGAACCCACGGGAGAGCGGCGACACGTTGCCCACGGCTATCCCATCGACGCTCACAACATAACCACGTGGACCCTGGCAAACGCGTGCAAGCCCGGGTTCGTTTGGCTGCTTCCGAAAAGTTACCTTCATTCCTTCTCCTGTGCAGGTTGTGCGGTGACGTTTCGCGCCCCCGCTGGGTGGTGGTGGAGTGCGTATTGGTGCAGCGCCTCGCGCTCATCCGGGGTTGGGGGCGTGTGGTCCCAGATCCAGCACTGCCAGTCGGCCGGTTTGAAGAAGGCGAACCGGATTAGCAGGCGGTCCACAATGGGGTTCCAATGATAATTGGCTACCATTGGAGGATGAGGATGGCGAGCGTCGCGCCGGCCATGAAGCCGAGGAACAACGCGCCAAAGACGGTTTTCATGGGATGCCTCCGTAAATTGATGGGTTAGGGTTACTTCCTGCCGGTTTTTGCCTTGTCAACCCGATGCAGCACGGGCTTAATCCTAATGATCTCGGAAGACAAGATGATGTTATCGCAAGCCGCTTGGATGGCGTCAGCCACCCCAACACTCGGACGTTGCCGACCCGCGAAAATCCTATACAGGTATTGGGTTGCGATGGCCGCACGTTGCGCGACATCCTCACCCGTCATCCCTGCGTCCTGGAGCCGTGCAGTGTATCTGTTCATAGCCCCAAAGTAATACCTCCTGGGTAGTGTGGCAAGGACTTCTTTTGCAGACACTCGAGATAAAATATCAACATGACATACTGTATTTACGATTGGTCCATGAATACCTTAGGGCATATTGTGATAGCTTGTAAAATAAAGGCAAGTTGATCTTTACATCGTCTGCATGACACGTTCTCTGCCCAAAAAAAGTTCAGATATTTTTCAAAAAGGCTTGACCGGGGATACCAGGGAGGTATTATTTAGCCAAGCCAGTCAACAACCGCATTCCCGATCATTGAAAACCCGCCAGCGATCTTTGGTCCAGCGCGGGAATACTGTGATGAGCACCCAGCCCAGCCGAAACGCCGGGTTGGCTGAACACCACCAAAGGAGATAGCAATGATGAAGCACTACATCCCCGAAGAGCTGAAGGAAGTCCTTCGCCTCCATGCCATCTGGAGGAACGATGCCAAAAGCGGAAGCCGGGCCGAACTGCGCGGGGCCGACCTGAGCGATGCCGAACTGCGCGGGGCCGACCTGAGCGGGGCCGACCTGAGCGACGCCAACCTGATCGGGGCCGACCTGCGCGGGGCCGAACTGCGCGACGCCAACCTGATCGGGGCCGACCTGAGCGGGGCCGAACTGCGCGGGGCCGACCTGAGCGATGCCAACCTGCGCGGGGCCGACCTGATCGGGGCCGACCTGAGCGGGGCCGACCTGCGCCGGGCCAACCTGCGCCGGGCCGACCTGCGCGACGCCAACCTGATCGGGGCCGAACTGCGCGACGCCAACCTGATCGGGGCCGACCTGCGCGGGGCCAACCTGAGCGGGGCCAAGAATGCTGAACTCGCACTGGCCATAGGGCTGCATATCCCGCCCGAAGGCCCCTTCTGGGCCTGGAAGAAATGCCACTCGATCAATGGTAATATTCTCGTCAAACTCCTGATCCCCGCCGAGGCCCGCAGGTCTCACGGATCTGAGCGCAAGTGCCGGGCTGAGTTTGTAGATGTTCTGGAGGTGATCGGTGCCGACGAGGGTGTTTCTGACCGCGACCGAAACGTCCGGTATCGTGCCGGCGAGCGCGTCGTAGCCGATTCCTGGGACGAGGATCGGTGGGAAACCTGCTCGCATGGGATCCATTTCATGCTGACCAAGGAAGAAGCCATGGCTTATAGCCTGTAGGAGATACAATGGGAATCACCCGATACGTCGCACGGATCGATGAGCACACGGATTTCAGCCAGGCACCTCCCAAAGACGGCCGGGCACCAACAATGATGAATTATTTCTAATCCAATCCTGTCCAAATCCGTGAACCTTGGAGCCTGAATTGAAACCAACCACTGTTTCCCTGTTCTGCGGCGCCGGAGGCGAATCGGCCGGGAAGGAGTTGGCCTTCCGAGAGCTTGGGATCAAAACCACAGACTGGGCCTCGCTGGCGATCAACCACTGGGATCTCGCCGTGGCTACTCATGGGGCCAATTTTCCCCGGATTCACGTAGAGCAGGAGGACATCACCAAGGTCACCGCGGCCACCTACGGGGTGAAGCACATCGACATGCTCTGGGCCTCCCCCAGTTGCGTCCACCACTCCCGGGCCCGGGGCGGGAAACCCTGCGATGACCAGCAGCGCAGCCATGCGGACGAGGTGGTGGATCGCTGGCTCAAGGTCGCGGACGTGGACGTGCTGCTCATCGAGAACGTCCCGGAGTTCGCGGAATGGGGGCCGCTGGATGCCAAGGGCAAGCCGATCAAGGCGCGGAAGGGCGAATACTTCCACCGCTTCTTGGGCAAGCTCAAGGGGCTGGGTTATCGGTTCGATTACCGGGCGCTTGTCGCCGCCAACTATGGTGATCCGACCACCCGCAAACGGTTCTTCCTCCAGGCCGAGCGTGACGGGTTTGGAATCGCCTGGCCCGAGCCAACCCACCGGGATCCCAAGAAACCGGGCGACATGTTCACCGGCCACCTCCCCACCTGGCGCACAGCCGCCGAATGCATCGACTGGTCCATCCCTTGCCGGTCCATCTTCGACCGCAAAAAGCCACTAGCCGATGCCACCCTGCGCCGCATCGCGGCTGGAGTCGTGCGCTACATCCTGGACGCCAAGCGCCCCTTCCTGCTCAACCTGAGCCATGGCGGGAGGCTGGAAAGCCTTGACGATCCCATGAACACCCTGACCGCCGAGCCAAAGGGAGGGGACCGCGCCCTGGTGGCGGCCTCCATGGTTTCCCTTCATGGCACCTCCCCTGCTCACCTCAAGGGCTGCACCCGTGACATCCGGGAGCCCCTGCCGGCCATCGCCGCGAGCGGGGGGCATGCCGCCCTCGTGGCCGCTCTCCTTGTCCAGAGCGGCTACGGGGAGCGGGTGGGCCAAGCTCCCAGGACCCTGGATATCGAAATGCCCTTGGGGACGGTGGTGGCCGGGGGCATCAAGCACGGCTTGGTCGCTGCCACCCTCATGACCAACACCACCGGCCACGCTCCCACGGACCTGGACGCCCCCATCCCGACAATCACTACCGGGAACCACCAGGCCCTGGTCGCTGCCTTCTTGACCAAATACCACGCCACTGGGGGACAGTGGCAGAGCGTTGCGGATCCCCTACACGCCGTCACGACCAAGGATGAGTTCGGCCTGGTGACTGTGGAAATCGACGGCGAGACCTTCGTAATCACCGATATCTTCCTGCGGATGCTGAAACCCAAGGAACTGGCCAAGGCCATGGGGTTCCCTGACGGGTTCCGCTTCGTTGGGAAGGGCGGCAAGCGGCTCTCTCTGGCCAACCAGGTAAAGATGATCGGCAATGCCTGTCCGGTCCATACCGTTGCCGAGCTCATCAAGACCGTAGTCCGGAACCGTCCGGCGACCTTCGGCCAATGCGAACCCATCCAGGTTTCGGCCTGATCTTGTCCACTCGCCGGAACCCCCGGCCCAACACGAGGAACACCATGATTTCCAAAGCCGAGTACGAAGCCCACATAGAACAAATCAAGTCATCCCAGGCCATCATCAACGCCTATCACCTCCAGGAAGACGAGGCCTTCGCCCAGCGGCTGAAGGACAACCCGATCTTCACCGACGAGGAACTGCGCTACGCCGCTTATACCCGGTGCCCCTGCGGCCACGGCCTGGCCTACCCGAAGAACTGCGGGCCACGGCACTACTGGGACTGCTCCGCGATCCTCAAGGGCATTGCTGACCACAACCTCAAGCACACCGACCGCCTCCCCTTCACTTTCTACGAGGTCAAGTCTGAGGACCAGCCCAGCGCCCAGGGCGCGACCACCCGAACCCCCATCGAGCCACTACAGGCGTGAGCCTGTCCATGAAAGGGAACCAAGTCATGCGGGGATACTCCGCCATCGGTCTCT
>Ga0302187_10000542_pt1 | contig 34891 bp, 34 predicted proteins | sample II_Bog_E1_3_FD_202120 | JGI IMG/M metagenome (GOLD analysis project Ga0302187, IMG submission 202120) | Peat permafrost microbial communities from Stordalen Mire near Abisko, Sweden - II_Bog_E1_3 | ecosystem: Environmental > Terrestrial > Soil > Wetlands > Peat | place: Sweden: Abisko...
TCCCTCCTTTCTGGGGCAGATTTGGAAATATTGCAGAAGACTTCGCTGGTCGAGCTGAATGAAGCTGCCGCCTGTGAGCTTTGGGCAGGTTAAGGGGGTGTGGAGGGTTTATAGGGAAGTTTGTGAATTATATTTAATTTCTAGTATAAAGCACTAAAAACTTTATAAACAGGCGAAGACGCGTTCAAGCCCGTTGGGCGCTGGCCCTTGGCCTCTATTGATCCGGCCCTTCAACAGTGTGTAGGTATCCCACCCATTTCGCGGTAAAGCTTGCGAAATGGATGGGGCACAGTGCTTCTATTTGAGGGTTGAATCATTGGATCAACAGCGCCGGACGGGCTTCAAAAGGGATCAGCCCAGCAGCTTGGCGGCTTCCTTGGCGAAGTAGGTGACGATGAAGTCAGCTCCGGCGCGGCGCATACCGACGAGGGATTCGAGGATGGCGCGGTCGCGGTCAAGCCAGCCCTTGGCGAAGGCGGCCTGCAGCATGGAGTATTCGCCCGACACCTGGTAGGCGCCGATGGGGACCTCGAAGTTGTCACGGGCGGCGCGCACCACGTCCAGGTACGGCATGGCGGGCTTCATCAGGATCATGTCCGCGCCTTCTTCCAGGTCGAGGTCGATCTCGCGCAGGGCCTCGCGCAGGTTGGCGCCGTCCATCTGGTAGCTCTTGCGGTCGCCGAACTGGGGGGCGGAGTCGGCCGCCTCGCGGAAGGGGCCGTAGAAGGCGGAGGCGAACTTGGAGGCGTAGCTGAGGATGGGCGTCATCTCCAGATCGGCCTCATCGAGGGCGTCGCGGATGGCTCCGACGCGGCCGTCCATCATGTCGCTGGGGGCCACGATGTCGGCTCCGGCCTGGGCGAGGCTAACGGCGGTCTTGGCCAGCAGATCGAGCGAGGGATCGTTGTCCACCACCCACCCGTCGCGGTCTTCCACGATGAGTCCGCAGTGGCCGTGGCTGGTGTACTCACACAGGCAGACGTCGGCGATCAGCACCAGCTTTTTGGCGGCGGGAGACTGGCGAAGCGCGCGCAGGGCCTGCTGCACGATGCCGTCCTGAGCCCAAGCGCCGGTGCCTTCAGGGTCCTTGGACTCAGGCAGGCCGAAGAGCAGCAGGCCGCCTACGCCCAGCGCGGCAGCCTCTTCAGCCTCGCGCACAGCCTCGTCGATGGAGAGGTTGAAGACGCCGGGCATGGAACCGATCTCCTTGCGGATGCCGGTGCCGGGACAGATGAAGAGGGGATAGATCAGGTCGCCCGCATCGAGCGTGGTTTCGCGAACCAGGGCGCGGAGAGAATCGGTGCGCCTCAGGCGGCGCATGCGCATTACCGGGAAGCTCATGCGTCGATTGTAAATCCGGCGCTGCGGGAACAGGCTCTCAGCTAGTTTTCAGAGCATTTCTCCTGTTGCTGCAGAGGGGTTCGTTGCTATCCCACCCTTCCCCGCAGACAGCGCGGGCAAGGATGGGCAAACCTCTATATCAAGTGGAGAGATGTGCTAAACGCGGGGCAGTTGATGGTAGAGCGAACGATTGCGGTAGCCGAGCAGAACCACCAGGGTCCATATGCCGAGCGCGGCGCCAAAGGGAAACTTGAGGATGCTGGCAAAGGCGGCCACGATGGCCACGATGCGGCCCCATCCGCTGCGTTCCCACAGCCCCCAGGCGGCCACGGCGGCCAGTACGCTGCGCACCACGATGGTGATCCATGCAAAGCGCAGCAACGCGGGCAGCAGCCAGTCCGGTGGCGGATTGGTATGCAGCCACGGGCCGAAGGGGCCACCCATCAGGAACAAGCGCGCAAAGCTCAGACTGGCCAGGCCGACGAGGATCGCCAGCCCCGCATACACCAACCAGAAGATGGAGAGCGCCTTGATTTTGGCGGCATACGTGTCCAGCTCGAATTCAAAGCCGGGAATGGGCGGCGTCATGGGTTGGACGGGTTGCCCGCACTGGGCGCAGAATGGTTGTCCATTTAGAAGAGCCTGACCGCAATGACTGCAAAACATGCTGCCTCCCTGGGCGTGCCTACCGGCTGTGGAGCTTTGCCTGCCAGCTTACTACGTACGGGTGCGGCTCCAGGTTCCCCATGTGGTTCTTTTTACAGATTACGAATTTGTTTCTTTATGGTCAGCTGCTTCAGCTCGCGCCCGGCCACCGCGCATCGGTCCAAAAATAGCAAAGGCGCGGCCGAAGCCGCGCCTTTGCCGTAAGGTAAGAAAATCCTGCCTTAGGCATTTTCCAAAATGGTGTAGACCTGGAATTCATTGGTATCCCACCCATTTCCGCAGAAGATGCGGAAATGGATGGGGCACGGAAGTCTATAGCAAAAGCGAAAATGCGCTAAGCAGCCTTCATCTTCAAAAGCTCGAGGGCCTTGTCCAAGAACTCGTCGCCCTTGGCGGCTGGAACTGCTTTGGCCGGGGCTGCGCTCTCATCCTCTTCGTCGGCCTCGCCGCCCACCGTAACATTGGGCGTTACCGCGTCGTCCTGGATCTTCTTGCCCGAGGGGGTCTGGTACTTGGCCACGGTCAGCAGCAGTGCCGATCCGTTGGCCAGCCCAATGGTCTTCTGCACAGAGCCCTCGCCGTAGGTGCGCTCACCCACCAAGTCGCCGCGCTTCAGGTCCATCAAGGCCGCGGCTGCCAGTTCCGGCGCTCCGTAGGTGCCGCGATTCACCAGCACTTCCACCGGCGCATCCGTCAGGCACTTGGCAGGGTCGGCCGCAAAGCTCTGCTGCGGAAACTGCTGGCCGCTGAGCGTGGCCATAGTGCCCTTGCTCAGGAAGAAGTTGGCTAGCCGCAGACCCTGGGCGAGATCGTCGCCCGTGGTGTCGCGCAGATCGAGCAGAATCTTGGTGCCTTTGGGCGCGGCCTTGATCTTGACCGCCAGTTCGTCCACGCGCGCAGCCGTCAACACGCCCGGCTTCAGATACAGAATGCTGGCATTCTCATACTGCTGGGTGGCCAGCGACGGCGCAGCTACAGCGGCGCGGGTCAGCGTCACCTTGTCCGGATCGGGCTTGCTCTGGCGCACCACCGACAGCGTCACCTTCGAACCCGGCTTGCCTTCCAGCATCAGCCGGATCACGGCCAGCGAAAGCTCGCGAGTGGATTGAGCGTCGATCGACTCGATCACGTCGCCATCCTTCACGTGTTCGGCGTCGGCCGGCGAACCGGGCAGCACGTTCACCACCGACGCGTAGCCAAAGCGCTTGGAGACGGTAATGCCGATCTGCGCCGCGCCCGTAGCGGGCCGCTCACTGTAGATCTTGAACTCGGTCGGCGTCAGGTAGCTGGAGTCGGCGTCGAGCGCTTCCAGCAAGCCATGCAGAGCGCCGTTGGTCACATCGCCGATGTTCGGCTCCGTCACGTAGTCGGTCTGGATCTTCTTGAGCACGTCGGCATACATACCCATCTGCTTGTAGGCGCCATCCTGATCGGTGCCCGCATGAACGCCGAACCAGCCAAACTCGCCCACCGCAAAGCCCAGCCCAAGCGAGGCAAAAATCACCACGGAGAGAACAAACACCAGTCGTTGAAAAAGTCGCGACACTCACACCACCATGGAGGGCCTTCGGGGAACAGGACCGCTCCTATCCTATAGACGCAATGATAGCGCAAGGGGTGCAAAACCCGCGCGAAATGGGAGATGAGTCTGGTGGCGGGAGGCAGGATCGAACTGCCGACCTACGGGTTATGAATCCGTCGCTCTAACCATCTGAGCTACCCCGCCACGTGCGTTGCCCTGGCGTACGGACACACGGTGCGCTGGAGCGGGACAAAGCAGACTCTGCCCACGCGCTCCTGCTCTCTAATCATACGGATGGGTCGGGTTTCCGGTCAAACCGCACGGCACGACTTCAGTCGTACCCCAATGGCGAAAGATCAACGCTGGCTTCAGCCCTTGCACGCTTCTTCCCTGCCATAAAACCTGTTCGCGGCCTCTTTCCTCCCCCTTTTCAACCCAGCCACACCAAAAAACTCCAGAATTCCTGCAACTTCCCCCCGCGCCTAGCCATCCAAAAGCGCAGATAGTTGTTGAAACATCTATCGCTGTTTGGACACTACACCGAAAAGTTCAGGAAGAAAGCCAGGAATCCGCCATGCCTACCATTTTGCAGATAGATGCAAGCCCCCGCGCCGCCTCCGTTTCCAGCCACCTCGCCAGCAAGTTTGTCGCGGGCCTGAAGAAGAAAGACCCCGCCACCAAGGTCTTTCACCGCAACACAACCCGCGAAAAGCTGCCCTACGTGGACGAGGTGGTTCTGAACGCGTTCTTTTCCCCCGCTGACACCCTCAACGCCGACGAGAAGCAGGTTCTCGCGCTCTCTGACACGCTGGTGGACGAGTTCCTGGCCGCCGAAATAGTGGTGTTTGGCGTGCCCATGTGGAACCTGGGCATTCCGGCCTCGCTCAAGGCCTGGGTCGATCTGGTTTCGCGCGCCGGACGCACCTTCAAGTACACCCCCACCGGCGTTGAGACGCTGGTGCCTGCCGGCAAAAAAGTTTACGTCTTCGAAGCGCGCGGCGGAGCCTACCCGGCCGGAACCCCCTATGAAGCCTACAACCAGGTTGATCCCTACCTGCGCACCATCTTCGCCTTTTTCGGCATCACCGATGTGACCATCGTCCACGCCGACAACCAGAGCCGCAGCGGAGACGTTGCTGCACAGGGCGTGGCCGCTGCCGAAGCGCAGTTGGCGGAGTTGCTGGCCTAATAACTACAGTTGCAGATAGTCGTTCCGGAGGGAGCATGGGGATTTATCCCCCTGAAAACCAGCGCAAATTTCGGGGCCTTCAGGCACGGATTTATGCGATCCGAGGCGGCGCACACAACTGTAGTACTAAGCCAAATAGACCTATAGCTAAACCAGGGTTCCTGTGCCCTGCGGACGATATGCTTTATTGATCTGGCCCTCAAATCGAGGCCTCGTGCCCCATCCATTTCGCAGGCTTCATCGCGAAATGGGTGGGAAACCTACACACTCATCAAGGCCAGGATCAATAATCGTCCTCGTTGTTTTGCGCCAGGAGTGGGGAATCGTCCGCCCTTCCCTTTACACTCAGTTGCATGAGCACGCTCCGCATCGCCGGCGTCATTCCGGCCCGTCTCGCCTCCACGCGCCTCACGCGCAAGGTTCTCCGCACCATCGCTGGCCGTCCCATGGTGGAGTGGGTTTGGCGCGCCGCCCAGTCCAGCGGCCTCATGGACCCGGTCCTGGTCGCCACCGACTCTGAAGAAGTGGCCGCCGTCTGCCGCGAGCGCGGCGTTCCGGTGGTGATGACCTCGCCCGATTGCCCCTCCGGCTCCGACCGCGTGCGCGAAGTGGCCCGCCAGGTCCCCGCCGACATCTACGTCAACATCCAGGGCGACGAGCCCACGCTGACTGCCGACTTCTTCCCGCCCATGCTCAAGCTCTTCGAGCGGCCCGAGGTTGAGGTGGCCACGCTCTCCGTCCGCTGCCCGGCGCATGAAGTCACCAACCCCAACGCCGTCAAAGTGGTCACCGCGCTCGACGGCCGCGCCCTTTATTTCTCCCGCTCGACCATTCCCTACGACCGCGATAACTCCGGCTTCGCAGGCTACCGCAAGCATCTGGGCATTTACGCCTACCGCAAATCCGCGCTCGACCGCTTCGCCAGCCTGCCCCCCTCGCCGCTCGAAAAGCTCGAGCGCCTGGAGCAGTTGCGGTTGCTAGAAAACGGCATCGCCCTCTATGTAGCCGAAGCTCCGAGAGACACCATCGGCGTGGACACGGAAGAAGATTTGATGCGGGCTGAAGCCGCACTTAAGGCAATGGCAGAGCGGTGATCCGGGAAAACACGTGGAATCGGCTATCTCACTCGCAACCAATCGTGCCTACGACGAATGCAAGCGCCAATGCACCAGGCTTCACTAGTGCAGTGTCTCAATGATTGGATCCGTTTTCAGTGCTCCGTAGCGGACAAAAAGAGAGAACCAACATTCCCTCAGGGGCTAAAGCCCTCTTGATTTTGCAGGCTTTATGTACGGGCTGAAGCCCGTACCCTTCAAAACGGATAAACGATCATCTGTATGAGACACACCACTAGCGATCCTTGAGGACATAGCCCACCCCTCGCAAGGTGCGGATCAACGGCGGCAGACCGGCGGCATCCACTTTGCCGCGCAGCCGGTAGATGTGAACGTCAACCACGTTGGTGTCTGGCTGGATGCGCATGCCCCACACTTTGTCGAGAATCATGGAGCGGGTAACGACGCGGCCGGCGTTGCGGCAGAGATACTCAAGCAGCACAAACTCCTGCGGCGTGAGTTGCAGCGGCGCACCGGCGCGCGTGGCCTCGCGGCGCAGAAGATCCAGCTCCAGGTCTTGCACCCGCAGCCGCGTGGCATCGCTGCCCTGCGGCGCGTTGCGTTTAAGAAGATTGCGCAGCCGCGCCAGCAGTTCCGCCAGCGCGAAGGGCTTGGTCAGGTAATCGTCGCCGCCCTGTTCGAGGCCGCGCACCCGGTCGTCCACCGAGCGGCGCGCTGACAGAATCAGCACCGGAGCCTGCACGCCGCGCTGCCGCAGCCCGATGATCAGCTCAATGCCATCCTGGTCCGGCAAGCCAAGATCCACGATCAGGATGTCGTAGATGTGCGCCTCGGCCAGGCTTGCGGCAGTGGCGCCATCCCGCGCCACGTCCACCTGGAATCCGGCTTCGGCCAGAGCCCGTTCAAGAAACTGCTGGATCTCGCGTTCGTCTTCCACCAACAGGAGCCGCATGGTGAGAATCTTAGTGCATACGAGGCCCTTCGGTGGCTACGATTCCACTTCAGTAGCCCAAAAGACACCCGAATGAACGAATCGTCATGTTTCTGTCGGACAGCTGTCATTTGCACGCGCTATGATCGGCCTTGTTCCTGAGGATTGAAGCGCAGGAGAGGTATAAGTCAAGATGAACGAATCGTCATCGAGTTTGTGCCTGCTTTCTGCTTCCCGAAGCAGAGAAACAACCGTCTGATTCACACCAACGTTAGCCCGAGGGCGGAGCAGACCACATGGCACAACGCAACCAGGCAGCCGAGCTTGAAGACAGTGGCAATGCTGCAATTGCCAGCGCCGCGGAAGACGTGTTGCGCGCCGCATTCAGGGAGCGGCTTGCCCCCCATGCGCAGCTTGAAGCCCACCTGGGCGCGGCACTGAGCTATGTGCTTGACCATGCCGGCAGCATGGTTCGTCCGCGCATCATCTATCGCATGGCTAAGGCGCACGGCATCGAGGAGCAGGCCGCCATCGACCTGGCCATTGCGCTGGAATACTTTCATACCTCGTCGCTGATCTTTGACGATCTGCCCTGCATGGACAACGCGTCGATGCGCCGTGGCGCGCCTTGCGTGCATCTGCCCTATGGCGAGGCTGGAGCCGTGCTGGCCGCGCTGGCGCTCATCAATCGCGCCTACGCTCTGGTATGGCGCGCGGCTGGCGGCTGCGCGGAACCGGTGCGCCGTGACGCGCTGGCCTATCTGGAACGGCACCTCGGCGTGAACGGCCTGCTCAATGGCCAGAGCCTCGACCTGAACTACGCATCGCTGCCCCATACGCTCGAATCCACTGAGCGCATTGCGCGCGGCAAGACGGTATCGCTGATCGCCCTTACGCTGGTGCTGCCAGCGCTGACCGGCGGCGCAGAGCCGCGCACGCTGCAACAACTGGAGCGCATCAGCCTCTGCTGGGGACTGGCCTACCAGATCGCGGACGATTTGAAAGACGTGCTGGACAGCCCGGCGGCGACCGGCAAGACCACGGCTCGCGATGAATCGCTGGACCGACCGAATACGGCGCTGGCCATCGGCGTTCAAGCCGCGCGAGAGCGGCTGGAACGATTGCTCCGCCTGGGCGACCGCGCGTTGAACGCACTGCTCACGGCTCAACCATCGCTCCAGTTCCTGCGCGAGTTCCGCAGCTCCCTCGAAGACGAACTGGAACGCGTGGTTCGCGCCACCACCATGAACCTGATCGGCGCAAGACCATGATCTTTGTTCGTCTGATTCTCGTAAACCTTCTGCGGCACCGCATTCGCACCTTCATCAGCGTTGCCGGCATCGCCTTCAGCGTGGCGGCCATGTTGACGGTCGTCACCGTGTTGCAGGGCGCCATCGGTATGTTTTCCGGCATTCTGTCGAGCGGCGCCGAGATGATCGTCTTCGAGCGCAATGTTTCCGATCTCTTCTTCAGCGACGTGCCATCGGCTTCAGCAACGGAGCTGGCCACATGGCCCATGGTGGAGCGCGCCGATCCGGTTCTGTTCGGCGTGGTATCAAGCGCCGATCAGCCCATCGTCACCTGCTTTGGCGTGACCGCGACCGATGCGCGCATTCGCGATGCGGAGTGGATCGCGGGCAACCCGGCAGAGTTTGGCCGCGATGAAAACTCCATCGCTCTTGGCGAGCGCGCCGCCACTTTTCTGGGCGCGACCGTGGGCCAGCAGATTCCCGTGGGCCACGGCAGCTTCCGCGTGATGGGCATTGTGCGCACGCGCAATGGATTTGAAGATGGCGGCGTATTTATGCCGCTCGGGGCGGCGCGCAAATTCTTCCACAAGGAAGGCGCATCGGCGGTCACCATCAAGCTGCGCGACAAGAGCCAGGCCGGCGCATTCAAGGCCGCCGTGCAGCAGCGTTATCCTAACCTGATAGCGCTCGAGGACGCGGAGTTTTCACGCTCGTACTCGCAGTTCAAGATTCTGAAGGCAACGGCATGGGCAGTGGGCGGATGCGGGCTGGCGCTGGGCGGGCTGGGCGTGGCCAACACCATGATCATGTCAGTCTTCACGCGCATCCGCGAGATCGCGATTCTGCGCGTGAACGGATTTTCAAACGCGCAGATTGCCGCCACCATCTTTGGCGAGGCGGCGCTGGTCTCGCTGGCCGGTGCGGTTGCCGGACTCATGATAGGAATCGGCGCGTTGTACGCGCTCAAGGGAATTCCCGCGCTGCATGGCTACATCGACGTGACGCTGCACCCGGCGCTGGTGGGCCTTGTGGCTTTGCTTGCCGTGCTGACCGGCGTTGCGGGCGCAGTGTATCCAGCCGCATACGCGATGCGCATCCGCGCGGTGGAGGCATTGCGATTCGAATGACAACAGAGATCCCTCCCCCAGAAACAAAAGCCGTAACGATCCGCGCGCTCGATGTGCGTAAGAGCTACGAACAGGGCGCGATTGCCGTGCTGAAAGGCGTGGATCTTGAAGTGCGTCGCGGCGAAGTGGTGGCGCTGTGCGGTCCATCAGGCTGTGGCAAGAGCACGCTGCTGCACCTGGCCGGCGGCCTCGACGAGCCGGACAGCGGCACCATTGAAGTGAATGGGCGGACGCTCGATACGCGGCGTAGCATGGTGAATTTCCTGCGCCACGAGGTGGGCTTCGTCTTTCAATTGCACAACCTGATTCCCGACCTCACCATGGAAGAGAACTGCCTGCTGCCAGCTGTGGCTGCAGGCTCTTCAAGGCTCGAAGCAAACGAGCGGCTGCTCACACTCGCCACACGCATCCGGCTTGAACACCGCTTGCGGCAGCGCATCCACAAACTTTCCGGCGGCGAACGACAGCGCGCCGCCATCTGCCGCGCGCTCATGAATAGGCCTTCGATCCTGCTGGCAGACGAGCCGACCGGCGCGCTGGACGAGCGCAGCAGCGCGGCTGTTTTTGAGTTGCTGCTGGAGCTGGTGCGGCAGGAAGGCGCTACGCTGCTGATGGCCACGCACGACCTGACACTGGCTTCGACCTGCGACCGCGTAGTGCAGATGCACGACGGGAAAATCCATGAAGACTGAGCCTCCATCTGCTTCTTCCAGCGTACTCTCGGCCGTGCGCCACGCATTTCTGTGGCTGGTGGCGGGCAATGCAATCGGGGTGATGATTGCTGTGCTGCTTCTGCTGCCAGCGCTCAACGTGTGGCTGGGCGAGTGGACTTATGGCCGCTGGATGATGGTGCACATGAACGTGCTGCTGTTCGGCTGGTGCGCGCTGCCCATGGTTGGCATTCTGTTCGTGGCCTACGGCGCGGCAAGCGGCCGGCTGGCGGCATGGTGCAGGCCGGTAGTGTGGCTCTGGTCGGCGGCGCTGGCGGCTGGCGCGGTCTCCTGGCTTGAAGGTCATTCGAGCGGCAAGCTGTTCCTTGACTGGTCGGGCTTTGTGCGCGTCTTCTTTCCTTTCGCTCTGGGCGCACTGTGGCTACTGCTGGCCACAAGTTTGGCACTGAACTGGCGCGCGCAATCTCGCGCCGTGCTGCTGGCGAAGTGCGCAGGCTTGCTGGTTCTGCTGGCAGTGCCATTCGCGCTCTATTTCGCATCGAACCCCAACGTCTATCCGGCGGTGAACCCCGACACTGGCGGCCCTATCGGCTCCAGCCAGCTTGACTCTTCGCTGGGCATGGTGTTCATCCTGCTGGCAATGCCATTCGCGCTCACACGGATGAATCCCGCCAAGGTATTTACCGTGCGGCTGGCCTGGATGGTGCTCGCCGCCAATGCCATCTTCTGCGCCACGCTCACACGAACCGACATCAGCCATCGCCTGCCCTCGCAGTATCTCGGCCTGGGCACGATCCTCGTGTGGCTGCCGCTGGCGCCCGCCTACTACAACGCCTTTCAATGGATACCTGCAACCAAACGTTGGCGGCGCGCGTTTCTGCTCTGGTGGGGAGCTCTGGTTGTAAGCGGATGGATTCTGTTCCTGCCCGGCATACTGGATCGCTTCAAGTTCACCGATGGTCTCGTGGGCCACTCGCTCACTGCAGTAGCCGGCTTCCTGACCGCATACCTGCTATTCGCCATCACGCAACTCGTCGGCGAGTGCGATGCCTCGATCGTGAATGGTGCGTGGGCCTTCTACGCCTGGAACCTGGGCGTGCTTTCCTATGTGGTGCTGTTCATGATCGCCGGATGGATCGAGGGCGCTGACCCCGCCTTCACCATGGCTCCGAGCCTTGCACGCAACATCTTCTACATCGTGCGCCTGCTCACGGGACTCGCCATGCTGGCCGCCTCCGTTGAGTGGCTTCTGTCATCGTTCTCACCTCGCATCTCTCTCGTCAATGAAGGAGAAAAAGCCGCATGAAACACTCTCTGCTGCTTGGCTATCAATGCGTAACCGGACTTTCCGATGCGGGAAGCGGCGCGCTGTTGTGTGTGGCTCCAGCTTTCACGCTACGCCTGATGAATCTGAACGCACCGGCCGATGCGCTGCCGTTTGTGGCCTACATCGGAGCCTTTGTTCTTTCCGTGGGCATGGCCGGGCTTTACGGCGCACTGCTGGCCGCGCATCGCGGGCAATGCCAGCGGCTCGAGACCGTCTGGCTGCTGACCGCGTTTGCGCGCAGCGCCGTGGCCATCTACGTCATCAAGGCAGTGCTGGTGGGGCAGTTGGAAAGCGGGTGGCTGACCGTGGCGTTGTTTGACGGCGCATGCGCAGCGCTGCAGGCCTACGGGCTGCGCAACAGGTGGCTGGTAGATGCGTGAGCTGTTCCAGAAAGGCGCGTGGCGCGGCACGGCGCTGATCGCCGCTGTCTACGTCTACTTCCTCATCTTTGCGCAGTTCGGCTTTCTGGCACGACTGGCGCAACTGGGGATTGGCGGCGTTGAGCTGAAGACCGTGCTGGCGGCCATGGCCGTGGGCGGCGTGCTTCTGAGCCTGAGCTCCGAGCGGCTCCTGCGCAGCGCTGCACCCGCCTGGAGACTCCGCGTAGGTTTCGCTGTTGCCGCTTGCGCCGCACTTACTTCGACGGCGGCGCTTTCATTGCCAGCCGCAATTGCCTGTGCTTTCCTGATCGGCGCAGGACTCGGCATCGCAACCGTCACGCTGGTTGCGCATTTGCCCTTGTGGATGGGCAGCAAGTACGCCATGGGCGGCATCGGCCTGGGCGCGGGCATCGGGTATTTTGTTTGCAACATTCCAGCCATCTTCACGGCTACACCCACACACCAGGCATTGCTCGCCGCAGGCTTGTTGCTGGCCGCCGCGGCTGTGCCCGCCAGCAACGAGTCTGCGCCAACCGATGCACCGCAAATGCAAGCGCGCATCGGCTTTCTGCCTGCGCTCATTGCCTTCGCCGCACTCATTTGGCTCGACTCGGCCGCCTATTACATCATCCAGCACAACCCACAGCTCAAGGCCGGAACCTGGACAGGCAATGCGCATCTGTGGCTCAACGCTAGCCTGCATCTGGGCGCGGCGCTTGCGGCGGCGCTCTTGCTGTGGAGGGGCCACGCAAGGGCCGTGCTGGCCGTGGCTGTGGCTACGCTTGGCTTTGCCTGTTTGCTGCTCGCATACCCATCGCTGATTCTCTCCGCATCACTCTTTTATCCGGTGGGCGTCTCGTTCTACTCGGTGGCGTTGGTGGCTTATCCCGCGTATCTTTCGGGCGCAGCATCGGCAGCAGAGCGCGGACGACGCGCCGGCGCAATCTACGCCGTGGCGGGCTGGATTGGCTCTGCGCTGGGGATCGGCATGGGGCAGAATCTCGGCCACGTTTCGCCCGCGTTTGTGCTGGCCGCCGCGCTGGCAGTACTCGCTCCCGCGCTGTACATTCTGTTGCGCAATTATCCGCGCGAAGCGGCTCTGCTTGCTGCCGCAGTGACATGCAGCGCTATGTTGTGGCGCGTGCTTCCAGCGGATGCAGTAGCGCCTGCACACACCGCCGTTGAGCGCGGGCGACAGGTGTACATCTCCGAGGGCTGCATCGTCTGCCACTCGCAGTTCGTGCGGCCCAACACAGCCGACGAGCTTTTGTGGGGCCCTGCATCAACCGTTGCCGAGGTTCATGCACAAAGGCCTCCGCTGATCGGGAATCGCCGCCAAGGGCCCGACCTTGCACGCGTGGGAGCGCGCCGTTCTCCGCTGTGGCTGAAGACCCACCTCATCGCTCCACGCGAGCTTAGCTACGCGTCGCCGATGCCTTCTTACAACTTTCTGTTTCTCGATGGACGTGGCGACGATCTGGTTGCCTACCTTGCCAGTCTCAAGCCCGCCAGCACGACGGAGCTTGCGGCCGCACAGTTGAAATGGCAGCCTGCGCCGGCCGCATGGAACGAGGCAACGCAGGCTGAAGGCGCACAGCTTTATGCCAAGTACTGCGTCACCTGCCACAGTGCGGATGGCGCAACACGGCTACGCTGGCGACAATCTTTCTCGCGTCTGCCGGTCGTGGTCCACGGCGATCCGCTCAGCACGTCTCCGGCTTCCACCGCGCAGTTGGCACGCGTCATCAAATTCGGCATTTCCACCACCGATATGCCTGGGCACGAGTACCTCTCTGACCGGAAAATTGCCGCGCTTGCTCTCTGGTGGGCTGCTCACCCGGCCCAGCCACTTCCCTCCGCACCCCAACCACCAACAGGAGACACTCCATGAAGTTCATCCGCATTTCCACCGTGGTGCTGCTGGCCTTGATGGCTACGCTCATCGCTCGCGCACAGCAGCAGACCTTCACCGTCGATCCAACCATCAGCAACGTGGCTTTCGCACTTACCGGCATGGGCCACGAAGTGCACGGCGTCTTTCACGTCTCGCATGGCTCCATTCAGTTCGACCGCAGCACCGGACACATTGCCGGCTCCATCGTGGCGCCGGCAACCAGCGGCGACAGCAACGACAAAGGCCGCGACAAGAACATGCACGCACAAGTGCTCAACGCCGACCAGTTCGCCGACATCAGCTTTGAACCAAAGAGCTATCAGGGCACGATTGCCGCTGCCGGCGACTCCAACCTCCAGGTCTCCGGCATCTTCACCCTCCACGGCGTCGCGCACGATCTGACCCTACCCATGCAAATCCGTATCGAAGGCTCCGCCCTTTCAGCGAAGGGCAGTTTCATCGTTCCTTACGTCAAGTGGGGTTTGAAAGATCCAAGCATCTTCGTGCTCAAGGTCGCCAAGGAAGTGCACATCGATCTGAGCCTGAGCGGAAGCCTGCAGTAACGCATACATCTTGCACTTGAACGCAGGCATTGCAGATCACGAGGGCGCCACAGTTGCGCGGAAGCACTCACTTTGAACATTGGTTCAGGCGCCCTCTACGTCTTGCCGAAGAACGCTATACCGTGCGGAGAAGAAGCGCTACTATTGACCCGGTCCAAAATATTTGCTCGTGCTATCCCACCCTAGCGACAAAAACAAAGGCGTCGCGAGGATGGGGCACCCTGACAGTTTTGCGATTCTTAGAATCTGTCTAAAAACTCAGCCTTGGTCGAAGGGTACGGGCTTTTGGCCCGTACATTAAAGGCCGAAGTAGAACAGGGCTTTAGCCCCCGAGGGAATCGATTTCAGACCTTTGCAGTTCCTCGGCGGCTAAAGCATTTTGCGGAATGGTGTAGACCTGGATTTCATTGGTATCCCACCCATTTCCGCAAAAAACGCGGAAATGGATGGGGCACGGGAGTCTATAGCAAAAGCGAAAATGCTCTAAAGCCGGATAGATTTTTGATCCTACAACGGACGGGCTGAAGCCCGTCCCCTTCATCGTCCATGAGTCCATGAGTTTTTAGACAGGCTCTTATAGATCTGGCCCTTCAATAGTGTGTAGGTATCCCACCCATTTCGCGATAAAGCCTGCGAAATGGATGGGGCACGGTGCTTCTATTTGAGGGCCGGATCAATAAAGGCCGGATCAGTAGAAAGCGATGCGTCGATGAATGTCATCGCTGGGCGGCAGGTATGAACCCTTTGGCCGCGAAGACCGTGGCCGCGTCGGCGCTGAATAGGTAGTCAGAGAAGGCACGCGCCTCGACCTGATGCCCGCTCTGAGCAATCACGGCAAGTGGATAGACAATTGGATCGTGCGCCGTGTCGTCGATCATCTCCACCACCTTGACTTTCGCGTCCGACCGGGCATCGGTTGCGTAAACGAAGCCAGCCTCCGCGTTGCCGCTCTCCACATAGGCCAGCACTTGGCGCACATCCTTGGCATACACAAATTTTGCCTTGAGCGCCACGTCCATCCTGGCCGATTTCAGCGTCTGCATCGCATAGGACCCGGCCGGCACACTTAGCGGATCACCCATCGCGATCCTTGTCACCTGCGCCGAACTGAGTTGCTGCATGGAAACGAGCGAGGAGCCGGCGGGCGCAATCAATACCAGATGGTTCCGCAGCAGGACGTGGTCTTGTCCGGCCTTGATGAATCCTTTTGTCCGCAGTTCCGTCACCGGTTTTGCGCCTGCGGAGAAAATCAGGTCCACGGGCGCACCTTGCTCAATCTGCTGCGCCAGCATGCCAGACGAGCCAAAGTTGTTGCGAAACGTAATGCCAGGATGCAGCTTGCTGTAGCCGCTCTCCACCTGTTCAACGGTCCCGGTCAGACTGGCGGCAACGGAGACGGTCAACTCGACATGCGATGCACTCCGGCAACCAATGAGCGGGCATGCGCCCAGCCAGGCCAAGGCCAACGCAGCCACAAGCCATTGGAGCCTGCCTGGGAAAGCTGACATTATTGATCCGGCGCTTAAATAGTGTCTAGGCTTCCCACCCATTTCGCGATAAAGCCTGCGAAATGGATGGGGCACGGTACCTCGATTTGAGGGCCGGATCATTAGAACCGAACTATTCCGCACAAATCTCCTTCGCTAGACACCGATCATCACGTTGGACGACTTGATGATTGCGCTGACCGGTTGGCCAGCGGCAAGACCCAGCCTCTCGACGCTCAGCTTGGTGATGGACGCAACAACCTTCGCGCCACCCGTCAGGGTAATGGTTACTTCGCTGTTCACGGCACCCTCGCCCACGGACTCTACGGTGCCGCCAAGCACGTTACGGGCACTCAGCTTCGCTGTGCCCAAATCCTTTCCAACGATTACCTCGTTGGCCTTGACGATGGCGCAGGCCACTGTGCCATCGGCCAGGCCAAGCGCCTCCACACTGGTATTCGTGATGATGGAAATTATCTTCTCGCCACCGTCGAGTTCCAGTTCCACCTCGCTGTTGACGGCGCCCTTCACGACCTTGCTGACTTTACCGGCCAGAATATTGCGTGCGCTGATTTTCATCGTTTTTGCCTCCGTTGGAATTGTTCGCCCGGCAATCAGTCTACGGTGACAGACCTAAGAACGCTACAAGGAAGCAGAACGAAAGTGTACCCGGCTGCAAGATGCGGAAGGCAGCCGGGCAGTCCCGTTAGCGATCCGACAAGAAAACAGTAACGTTGTATTCCCACCCATTTCCGCAAAAAAGCGCGGAAAAGGATGGGACACGGGGATTACAGTAAAAGCGAAACTACTTTAGTTTGGTGAGTCAGAAGTTCGTTGAAGAACAACCTCAGATCCTTCGACTCACCACCCCCAGGCTGAAGAGTATGCCTGGGGCCCCGTTCGCTCAGGATGACAGCAGTTTTAGGTTCTGCGAATTTCCGACTCGGAACATTATCGGCTGATGCGGATGGCGAACTGCGCCACACGCGGGTCCGTTGTGGTGCTGGTGATGGAGCCAAAGGCCGTCGATCCGTAGCTGCCGCTCGGCTGCGAGAAGGCCGGGGTGTTGGTGATGTTGAAGACCTCGCCACGGAACTCGAGATCCGTCTCTCCGGGCAGCCGGGTGTGCTTGATCAACGCAATATCCAGATCGCGGTATGCAGGGCCGCGAACTGGGTTGCGTGAGCTGTTGCCGAGCGTGAACCGGGCTGCGGTGGAGAAGGCTGTGGTGTTGAAGAAGTGGGCCGGAGTGCGCAGATCGGGCGAGAGAGACGTGGTAGCGGTGTGATTGGGCCGCTGCAGCGCGTAACCTGCAAAGGAGTTGTTATTAGTAGCCTGGGTCACGGTAACCGGCATGCCGGATTCAACCGTCGAGATGGCGTTGAAGGCCCATCCACCCAGCGCCATGTTGCCGATGCCACGATTGGCAAAGCGATGATTCCGGCCGGCCGGCAGCGCCCAGGAACCGCTGGCGGTAAACACGTTGGGCATGTCGCCGGTCGACAGATCGCGCTCCATGCGGGGATTGAAGGTGTCGGCCGCAATGAGGCTGCTGGTGTTGGGCGACGAGAGCACAGTGGACGAGAAGACCGACGAGGCGTCGTCGATCAACTTCGACCGGGTGTAGGCGGCCAGCAGCGTGAGGCCGTGGGACAGCCGCTGTTCGGCCTTGATTTCGCCAGCGTTGAAGTTGGTGGCGCCGCTGTTGTGGCGATAGGTGGCAACATTCAGGAAGCGCGGATAGGGCTTCAGGAGTTGCGCCGCGGTGACCGTTGCGCCGCCAATCGAACTAGACACGGGCAACTGGCCGTAGTAAGGATTGGACACTGTAGCCAGCAACGAGGAGCCCTGCGCCAGCTGTGCCTGGGTGAGTTGGTTCAGGTTGGAGTCGGGAATGCCCACGTGAACAATATGCGAGCCGACGTAAGCCACCTCGACCGAAAACCCCGATGCAATCTCGCGCTGCACAGCCAGGTTCCACTGCTGCGAATAGCCCGAACCCGCCGTGCGATCCACTGTGTATACACTCTGGCCAAGCCCGGCGTTTCCGTTCTTGGTAATGGCGGAAACCGTGGGCCCACTGGAGAGCGCAAAGGCCGCATTGATGCTATCGCCGGTCTTCTGCGTTACGCTCTGGATGAAGGGAAACTGCGGCGTGGTAAAGGGTGTGGTGATGCCCGACTGATCGATGAACACAATCCCATAGCCCGAACGCACCACTGTCTTCGGGGTTAGCAGGTAAGCAAGACCTACGCGGGGAGCCACGTTCGACCAGTGCAGCTCACGCGCCGAGCGCGAGTTGCCATTAACGCCAAGGTAGTCGAGCTGCTGGGTGGAGAGGTTGAAGACTGCGCCCTGGTTGTTCTTCTCCACCGACGGAAAGTGCAGCGTCCAGCGCGCGCCCAGATTCAAAGTAAGCTTCGACAACAGCTTCCAGTCGTCCTGCGCAAAATACTCCTCGATTTGATCGCGCGGCCGGATCTTGCTGGTTTGCAGATCGATCTGGAAGGTGTCCACCTGGCCCAGCAGGAAGCTGGCGAAGGCGTTGCCGCCGGTACTGCTGGTTAGCTGGTTGGTGCCAGTGGTGGTAAAGGCGAACGAGCCCGTTGGGTTGGGCGGCGAGATCGTGTTCAGCTGATAGAAACGCAAGTCCGCGCCAGCCTTGAACTGGTGACGGCCGCGCGCATAAAAGATCGACTCCGCCAGTTGCCAAACGCCGGTCTGATACTGCGCAAAGGTGCTGGCCGAAGGGCCCACCTGCTGGAATCCCGTGAAGGTGAACAACGGGAGTGCGCTGTTGAACGCTCCATTGGTCGGGATGCCCGGGATACCCAACGCCGTTGAGGGATTGCTCGATAGATAGGGGCCCGCAATCGTGTTGCCGCGGCGCGTGTAGCCCGCGCGCAGGTCGTTCACTAGCGTCGGCGTGAAGGTGTGCGTCTCGTCCACAACCACCTGCTGGCCGGTAACGCTCGACAGACCTGCCACGTTGCCCGCGCCCAGCACCGAGCCCGAGATGGCGCCGCTGAGTCCCGGCAAAGGTGAAGCGGGCTCTTCGACCTCCTTGTAGTACGAGTAGCGGCTGAAGGCGCGATCACGTGCGCGCCAGGCGCCATCCACGCGCAAATCAAACTGGTTCTGATGGTCTATGTCGTTGGCAACCCGGGTGTAGTTATTGGAACTGGCCGTCGTATTGGTGGGTGCAGGCAGATAGTACTTCAGGATGGTAGAGGCCACCGGATCAAAGCTCCGGCCGATGGTGTCGCTGGGAAACTCGGAACGCACACCCGAAACAACGTTCGCAGGGTCGTAGATCTTCGAAACGCCACTGAAGATGCCGCTCCGCTCGTTGTTGGTCGGAACCGTGGAGATGCGCGTAACGCCAATGGATTGCTGCACACCTTGATAGTCGCCGAAGAAGAACAGGTGGTCCTTGACGATAGGACCGCCAACCGTCGATCCGAAGAGGTTGCGTCGGTACACCGGCTTGCGGCCGGTCGAAGCAAAGTAGTTGCGTCCGTTCAGGTCTTCGTTGCGCAGAAACTCGAAGATGCTGCCGTGATAGGCGTTGGAGCCAGAACGTGTGGTCACGTTCACCACGCCGCCGTTGAAGCGGCCAAACTCCGCCGGTACGTTGTTGGCCTCAACGGTGAACTCCTGAATATCGTCGAGAATCGGAAAGAAGGCGACCTGACCGGGTTCAGGCTGCAAGGCCGAGATGCCGTCGTACAAATACTCATTGGTGCGCGGCCGTCCACCGTTGATGCGTGGCAATAGCGTGCCAGGGGGAAGCGACACGCCCGGCGACTGCATGGCCAGCTGAATAAAGTTGCGTGTGTTCAGCGGCATGGCCACAATCAGCGGTCCAAGAATACTGGTTTGAATATTGCTGGTGGCTACCTGCAACTGCGATGCGTCGGCCGAAACCGTCACTGTTTCCCGGTCGCCACCTGGAATGAGGGCCAGATCGGCGGTCACTGTTGTGCCGGTTACAACCTGCACACCTTCCCGCACCAGATGTTTGAAGCCGGCTGCTTCCACCTCCAGCTTGTAGATGCCTGGAATCAGATTGTGAAATTGATAATCGCCGGTACTCGATGAAAGAGTCTGTTGATGAAGGTTCGTGGCCGTCTGCGTCAACGTAACTTGTGCATTTGAAATTGCAGCACTCGAAGAATCGTTGATACGGCCTGTCAATCCTGCTGCCACCTGCGCATGAAGCAGGAAGGATGAAGTTAGAAATGTGAAGGCAAGGAGCAGCAGGACGCGGACCTGCACCCGACGTATGATTTTGTTTTTGCTTACGAGGCAGAATAGGGTCATAGTTCGATTTTGTACGGATAGTTATAACGATTCCATATGTTTTCATCTCAGATCCCATCAATTGGCACACAGAAGCTATACTCAGCTTGGAGAAATGTTGGGAGGAATGCAGATGGTTCGACGCGAAGAGGCGAAGGAAGAAGTTCTGCTGAAGCCACGCGAAGCCGCGACGTCGCTCGGTGTGAGCTACGCCACCATCAAGCAGTGGATTCTGCAGGGCAAACTGAAAACGGTGAAGACGCCCGGCGGCCATCATCGCATTCCGCAAAGCGCGCTTCAGCCAATGATGAAGGACTCGCCTTCACCTGCACGGATTGAGTCTCGGGAGCGCTTCCGCGCAGTGAGCGGGCGCAATCAGCTTGTTGGCAAAGTTATGGAAGTTCGGATCAGCGGACTCCTTGCGAAAGTGGTGCTCGCCATCGGCGATCAGCAGATTACTTCCATCATCACCGCCGACGCAGCGCGCGAAATGCAACTGCGCAAGGGCCAGACCGCCGCGGCCTTGATGAAGGCGACCGAGGTGATGATCGTACGCGTTTAGAGCATTTCTCCCGTTGCTGTAGAGGGGTTCCTTGCTATCCCACCCTTTCCGCAGAAAAGAGCGGAAAGGATGGGGCACAGAAGTCTACAGCAAAAGCAAAACTTCTCTAGCACCACGGTTGCAGTTATCTCGGGCTGGTTCGATCCGGGCCTAAAGGCCCTCCTGATTCAGTCATTCTTCAGGGGCCAGAAGGCCCCTACTCCCTCCGAATTTTGTATCTGCGACTGTAGTACTAGCAAGCCTCAGTTGTTTGCAGATTGAATCGACACCAGTGGCGCAGATGGTTTTGCGCCCGCCTGCTGAAGGACCTTGAAGACCTTCTGCTCCAGCGGCGTGGAGTGGACAAAATCGAGATAGGCCTGCAACAGATTTCCGCGCGCATGTTCGTAGCGCTCTTCTTCACTGCAACTTTCTGGAATTTCATGCAGGTACTGGCCCATGCGGCGAAGGATGTGCAGCCGGGCCACGTTCAATACTGCTGGGTCATACGGGACATTGAGTTCGCGAAAGAAATCCTCGGCCGAAGACAGTTGGTTCAGCTTCTCTACAACGTTCATGCGCAGGCCTCCTGGATGTGGGCGGGGTTGTCGAACGATTTACAAGTCTGGTCGTAAAGGTCGATCAATTCAGGTTGGCTGATACTGCGCTTGACGCACTGCGCCAGCGTGCGCATCAGGCTAAGCAGAACCAGCATCTGAGCCGGGGTCGCGGCAATGCCGGCCTCCTCGAGCGCCTGCCGTACCGCCGCACTGCCTGAGTGCTTGCCGAGCACTATGCTCCGCGTCCTGCCAAATAACTCCGGAGAGAGCGCTTCATAGGTAAGCGGGTCCTTCAGCAAGCCATCGACATGAATACCCGATTCGTGTGTGAAGACCGAAGTTCCCACAATCGCTTTACCGTCTGGAATCGGCCGCCGGGCTGCATCGGAGACAATGTCCGCGAGCCGCCGGAGGCGTGGGAGTTGTACCGCAGTACGCCCCAAGTGAAGTCTCTCGATGCCCGTGGCAACCTCTTCGAGAGCTGCATTGCCGGCGCGTTCTCCAAGCCCGAGAACGCAGACGCTGGCATGGGTTGCACCAGCACGAACCGCTGCCAATGTGTTTGCTGTCGCCAGACCAAGATCGTCGTGCCCGTGAAATTCCAACTCGATGCCGATCTCCCTGCGTAGTTGGACAAAGACATCATGTACGCGGAAGGGATCGAGAATCCCGAGCGTATCGGCAAAGCGGAATTTGGTTGCGCCCGCCTGCGCCGCGCAGCCCACTGCATCCAGCAGCAAGGTAATTTCCGCGCGGCTTGCGTCTTCTCCGCCCATGGCCACGTTCAGGCCGCAATCGGCAGCGTAACCAATCACATCACGAACGCGCGCCAGCAATTGCTCCGGATTGAGTCCAAGCTTGGCTCGCATCTGAATCTCGGAGACGGGGATGGAGAGATTCACATGGCGCACACCCGTACGCAGTGCGGCATCCACATCGGAGCGCGTCATGCGGCACCAGGCAATGGCCCGCGCATGTTCAAGCGACTGCGCCACGATGCGGATTTCTTCAATCTCCTGTGCGCCCATCGCCGGAGTACCGGCCTCAATCTCGTCTACCCCGCCCTGCTCCAGCGCGCAGGCAATGGCAATCTTTTCGTCCAGTGTGAAGGCAACGCCGGGCGCCTGTTCGCCGTCGCGCAGTGTACTGTCGTTGATGGTGATTCGTCTCAACTCATCCATACACAGCCTCCTCGGCGAGCGCATCCGCACCAAGCTCTTCCAAAGCACTGGCGAGTGCTGTCAACGCTCGCTCTACATCCATCTCCGTGTTCAACCGCGAGAACGAGAAGCGAACCGCACCGCGGATGTGGGAGAAAGGAACTTTCATCGCGCGTACTACGTGGGAAGGCTCCATGGCTCCGGTCGCACACGCGGAGCCAGAGGAGACAGCCACGCCCATGCGGTCCAACAACGTAACCAGCTCATCGCCCTCCATGCCTGCAAATGCAATGCAGGATGTGTTGGCCAATCGCGGTGCGCCGGCGGAAAGAATTCTTGCTGCTTGGAAGCGTTCGAGAACTCTGCTCTCAAGGTGATTGCGGAGCGCACATATCTGGGCATTGGAGCTGTTGAGCGATTGGCCGGCAAGCTCGGCGGCTTTGCCGAAGGCTGCGATTCCAGCCACGTTTTCCGATCCGGCCCTGCGACCGCGCTCCTGGCGGCCTCCATGCAGCAGCGGTGCGAACGGGGTTCCCTTGCGCACATAGAGCGCACCAAGACCCTGCGGACCATGGAGCTTGTGCGCCGACACCGAAAGCAGATTGATACTGGTCCCGCGAACGTCAAGCTGGAACCGGCCTGCAGCCTGCACTGCATCGCAGTGGAACAACGCGCCTGCCTCATGGGCCATTCTGCTCAGCTCCGCCACGGGCTGCAGCACCCCGGTCTCGTTGTTGGCCCACTGCACACTGGCTAGCGCGGTTCGTTCATTGAGCGCGCCGCGAAATTCATCAATATTGATGCGCCCCTCGCCATCGACTGAAATCCGGTGCACTACCGCTTGCCCGGACTTTTCCAAAGCAGCACAGGTGGCCAGAATGGAAGCGTGCTCGATGGCGGAAACTACAATCTCGTTTCTGCCCGTCTGGGTTGCAAGCGCAGAGAGCAGTGCGGTGTTGTTCGATTCAGTGCCGCCGGAGGTGAAGACAATTTCCGCTTCGTGGGCTGCTCCCAGAAGCGTAGCCACTCTGGATCGCGCTTCCAGCAGCAGTTCAGCAGCCTTGCGCCCAGGCCGATGCGCCGAGGAGGGATTGCCGTAGCCCTTTTCGAGGACCGCTACCAGCGCCGCTATTACCTCTGGCGCCATGGGCGCGGTCGCATTGTTGTCCAGGTACGAGCTTGTGAATTCCGGCGTCGGTTGTCGCATCGGCTCCTCCTGGCAGACATCTCACCATCGAATCGGGCCGCACATGTGCGCGCAGCAACGACAATGGTTACTAGAGGAATTGCAATCGAAGGGCCATTCTGAGAGCTATGCAGAATCAACCCTTTGCGAAGATACTGCGTAGGCGAGTGTAGGGTTTGCTACAAACCACTGCGACAAGACGCGACACACAACTCATTACTATTGATCCGGCAAGAAAACAGTGACATTGCATTCCCACCCATTCCCGCAAAAAACGCGGAAATGGATGGGGCGCCCTGACTGTATTCAATTGCCGGATCAATAGCAAAAAGGCATGAGCCAATGGCCTGAGATCTGCTCTGCCGGTTGATGCGATGTTTCTACGCGCCAACCACCTGCACCAACCCCTGCGCGGCCCCCAGAAAGTGATTCCGCGCCAGGAGGCTCTGACCTGATTCATCTCCGAAGCAAAGGCTGAAGTCCTTGCAATCGCTACATACCGGAGCAGCACAAAGCGAGAAGCCCTCTTCGCTGCACGTCATGCGATAGAAGAACTTCTTCCATTTCATGTCTTGCTGGTTTCGTCTGGCCAGCGGAGCAAAGTGGCGATTCATCAGGCCGCTCAACTCAGAACGATGGTTCAACCCGAGATCTTGCCAGAGATGATTTGGCCGCATCGCCCTTCGCGCTACCAGCGTTGCAAGCAGCGGCGACAGCGGGCTGGTTCGCGTGCGAAAGCGGAGAAGAAGTTCGCGGATTGCCTCCTCCTCCGCACTGCGCAGCACGGGGGCTTCAACTAGCAGCGGACCAAGGAATGCGAACGCCTGTGGGAATTCAGCCGCCAGAAGAGAGTGAAGCTGGCTGCGGTCAAGGCCTAATCCATCTGCCAGTGAGCCGCTGCGCTCGGCCTCCTGCGCGGCAAGGACGACGATCGACGCGAGCACATGGCGATCCTCAACGGAGAGCGAGGTCGCCGTTGAGGGTTCCATCAGCATCTTGTAGAGATCGCCCGTCGCCATACGCGCTCCTCGTGTGGTGAGTTAGAAGTTCGTTGAAGAACAACCGCAGATCCTTCGACTCACCACCCCCGAACTGAAAGACGTTCGGGGCCCCGTTCGCTCAGGATGACAGCCGTTGTTCTGCTGCGTACTCAGAATGGCAGCAGTTTTGGTGCTGCGTATTTCAGACTCAGGATACTAGTTGCTGCTGTAGCTGTGACAGCTCTTCGGGCAGACGCGTCCACAAGCCCCGCATCCGATGCAGTTACCTGCGTCGGCCAGCGTCATCACCTTGCGTTCAATCTCGTCGTCGTCCAGATCCACCAGTTCACCATCTTCGTTCACGCCCTTGAGCGCCAGCACCGAGCGGCCGCAGACCTTGAAGCACCGTCCGCAGCCGATGCACGTCTTCTGATCGATCTCCGTCAGGAAGGCAGGTGTCCAAGTACGTCCATCGCGGGTGGTTGCAGCAGTTCCCATCTCTCTAAGCTCCCATGGCCTTCAATTCCGCACGCTTTGCGGTGAGTTGTTGAAAAAGTTCGTAGGTCGATTGCGCCACTTCGGGGATAGTTTCCCAAGCGATAGGCAGTTCTTCAGCCAGATCGTGCAGTTGCATCTTGGCTTGTATCGATGCGACAGAAAGCTTCTTGACCTCGGCTCTGAGTTTGTCAACGACTGCTGGTTCAGTGCTAGTGCTCATCGGCTCGTCTCCGTTGTGGCGCGTACCTCTATTCCTTGGCAGCGTCGGGATACTTGCCGATCCACTCCAAGCCAGTGTCGATGGCCTTTCCACCTTCTTCGACGAGTTTCTCCATGGTCTCGAAACCGAAGCGATGCACATCGCGCAAGTGACGGCTCAAGACTACCAACCGGCCGGCAAGTAGCACGACACGGCCAAAGCCCTCATGATGGAACTTCATCATCGGGGTCACCATCACGCCGCTCTTACGCTCAATGGCCAGGCCAATCGCGTTATAGTACAGCTCCAGCCTCCAAAGCGTGTCCGGGTCAGGGTCTGCCATCACCGGCATCTCGCGCCTCTGTTCGCGAGTCACAATGTAAGGCTCAATCAGTTCGCTGTCTGGCTTGTTGTCCCAACTGCCATGCAGATCCTGTGCGCGCCACTGCTTCACCAATTCATTCAGAAACAGCTCATTGGTAGTTGCGTTTACTGCGTCCAGCGTCTCAGCCATGCAGCACCTCATCGTCAAAGTCGAAGATCCGTTCCTGTCCCTTGTTGATGGCCTTGCGGAGCCACGGCGGTGGATTGCCGCGCAATACTACCTGCAACTTTTCCACCAGGTTGGCGATGGTCTCGGTCTCAGGAACGCGCACCGGATGGATACTGCGCGCCACAACTCGCGCCGCACCCGATCCGCCAATCGCGGAAACATACAAGATGGCGCAATCGGTGATGGCATCGATCTTCGGCAGCAGCTTGTCTTCGTTGCCATCTTCCTCAAGCTCTCCGCCGAACTCCAGCACCTCGGCCCGGTAGGCATCGTCCGCGGTGATCTCGTAAACGGCAATCGTCTTCGCCCATCCAAAGTGGGCGTTCACGTGCGTCAGATCTTCGGTAGCAAATGCGACTTTCATAGCGGTTTCTCCAATCGAAGCTAGGAAGGCAGAATGTTGAAATCGGATGAGGACTGCGGAAGTTCCATGTCGTCACGAACCCAGGTTGCCTGTGTTGGTTCATGATCCACGGCCATCAGCGTGTTGCCGATGGCGAAGATCAGGTCGCGGGTGGCGCGATAACCCACAGTGGTGATGTGTGCCGTGCCCAGCCGGTCGAAGATCGGCATACCCATGCGGAACAGCGGGACATGCAGCCGATCCGCAGCCTGGCGCGCTTGCGAGTTGGCCACAATTAGATCGGCTCCGGCTGCGGAGACTTCAAGATCCTGCAGGTCGCCAAGAATTACTTCGTCGGCAGGAATGTCCTCAAGCAGTGGCGACATGGTCGAGGTCACGGCCCCAACGATCTGGCAGCCCATCTCGTGCAGCCACATGCTCATCGTCCACAGCAGATCGGGTTCAGCGGCAATCGCCACACGCTTGTCGCCAAAGTAGAAATGGCCGTCGAGCATCGCGTCCACCAACTGCCCGCGCAAACGCCGATAGCGGCGTGGAACCGGCACTCCGCTGATGCGCGAGAGAAACTCCATGAACTTATCGGAGCACTCCAGCCCGGTCAAACGCTCAAAGAGGCGATAGGGAACGCCGGTTCGATGTTCGAGCGTGATGGCCGCCCCCCGCATCTGTGCGCCGATGGCGATCGTCCATGCCGCGCTGCCCAGCCCATGAACCTCATCCACCCCGCAGCCGCCCAGAGTGGTCGGCGTGAACTCGGATGGGATGTGTCCATCGAGCGATCCGGAGAGGTCGGGCAGAAATGTCGGAATCAATCCGAAGGCCTCGATCATCTCACGCAACTCATCGATGTCGCCCGGCGTGAGATGCGAGCCCGGCAGTACGTTCACGCGCCGTGCATCGCGTGTACCTAGCTCGGGAATCTCAACAAGCTCTTCGATCATGCGCGTTACGGCACGCGCCCAACCGTCTTGGAATGCGCCGGAGAAATCGGGCGTATTCACGTGGACCAGTTCCACATCGTCCAGCTCCGGATGCCGGGCGCGGATCAATGTGATGTATGCGTTCAGGTCGTCGCCCTTTACTTCCGTGGTCCCGGTAGTACAGATGCCGATCAGATCTGGATTGGTCTTCTTCCAGATATTCAGAATGCCCTGTTCCACGTTGTCGATGCCGCCCAGTACGGTTGTCACTTCGGTCATCGCCGTGGTCTGCAGCGGAATCGCTTCGCGGAAGTGCCGCACCAGCAGCACCAGCCCAAACGAGGTGCACCCCTGCGCTCCATGAAGGAGCGGCATGCAGCGATCCATGCCGAGAAACGCCAGCGCCGCACCCAAGGGCTGGCTGAGCCGCAGAGGATTCGTCATACATTGCTTCGTGCTGGTGATGACTTTGGCCATGCTCTCCTCCTAGACGAACTCCTCTGCTGAATGGGTGCTAAATGCTTCCAGATCCCACGGGGCCAGCTTGCGTACTTGACGCCAGATAGGATTGGCCAGAGTGCGATCGATCTCGCGCACCAAGGCCACCATGCCGTCGTAACCGGCATAGCCGTGATGCCGTTCCTGGTTGATGTCGAGCCATGGCATCAGAGCCTTGAGCGCCACAAACTGCGTGCGGCCACCGGAAAGCATGATGTCAGCCTCCGACTCGCGCAACATGCGGTACATCTCGCGTGGCGCAAGGCTCTCCCACATATGTGCGTCGTTCCCAAGCAGCTCCTTGACGCGATCCTTGTCTTCCGCAGTGGACTTCTTCACGCTGGTACCGGTCAGAACCATGCCTGCTTCCTGCAGTGCGGCAACCATCGACCACGACTTGACGCCACCGGTATTCAGCAGCACCTTCTTGCCCGTGAGCCGCTCGCGGAAGGGCAGAATCTGTGCCCAGGCACGCGCTTCTTCGCGTGCGACTACCTTCTCCACGCGGCCGAGCAACTCGGCATCCGCGCCGCGATCCACCAGCAGTTGAGCTATCTGGCGCAGAGAGTCCGAGGTGTCGCCGATGCCGTAGAACGATCCTTCGAAGAAGGGGATGCCGTAGCGCTCCTGCATCTTGCGCGCAACGTTGATGAGCGCCTTGGAGCAGACCATCATGGCCGCGCGCGCCCGGTGCGAGCTGGCAATCCGGTGGTAGCGTCCATCACCGGAGATGCAGCTCAGGATGCGGATGCCAAGCTCATCGAGCAACGGCTTCACCTGCCAGAGCTCGCCGGCAACGTTGTACTCGCCGATGATGTTGATGTCGTACGGCGTGGTGTGCTCGGGCTCTTCGGTGCCGATCACGTACTCCAGCAGCGCTTCGCCCGCAAGCTTGTTGCCCAGGTTCTTTGAGCCTGCAAAACCGGGCGCAAGAACAGGAACCACCGGGCGGTTGAATTTGGTGCGGGCGGCCTTGCACACGGCCACCAGATCGTCGCCGATCATTGCCGGGACACAGGTTTGATAAACAAAGATGGCCGGTGGATCGTGCTTCTCCACGATCTCGCGAATGGCGTGGAACAAGTGCTTCTCTCCACCAAAGATGATGTCCTGCTCGCTTATCGCCGTGGTAAAGCTGGTGCGGTAGAGCATGGGACCGGACGACTTCGAATTGCGCTGATCCCAGGAGTGGCCCTCGCACGAGATAGGTCCGTGAATCAGGTGGGCCGCATCGGCAATGGGCTGCAACGCAATCTTGGCGCCGTCAAAAGCGCACCCACCGGCTGCCGCTCCGGGCGCTAATTGTTTGGTGCAGCCTTTCTTTCGCGTCTCAGTGCTCTTGGCCCGATTCGTCGCACAACCCGGCTCATGGAAGACGTTCTGTAGTTGGTGCTTCAGATCGCTCATTCATCCTCCATTGCTGGGCAAACTATCTTCTACATCGGGTCTGGTTCAGATGGAACTGCGGCGATGCTGGGCAGTCATTCGTGCATTGCTGCCGCTTTCTCTGACCAAGCTAGTATCGTGACCACCTGAATTCCGTACATTGAGGTTCGTACTTTCCCACCCATTTCGCGATAAGGCCTGCGAAATGGATGGGGCACGGTGCTTTCAGGGGCACGGTGCTTTCAGGGGCACGGTGCTTTCAGGGACACGGAAGTCTACAGCGAAAGCGGAAATGCTCTAGCGAACGGCATCGAAGCTGCAGCCATCGACCGACTCGCGATCAGCCTCATCGAGAATCTTGTCGAGAATCCACACCAGCACATTCATCGCGCCTTGATAACCCCACACCGGATAGCGATGATGATGATGGCGATCAAAGATCGGGAAACCCACACGAATCAGAGGCGTCTTGGTGTCCCGCTCCAGGAATTTGCCATAGGTGGAGCCGATCAGGAAGTCAACCGGCTCGGTGAACAGCAGCGAGCGCATGTGCCACAGGTCCTTGCCTGCATAAGCGTGGCAGTCAGCGCCGAACGGTGAGCTCGAGAGCAGTGCAGTAGCCTTCTCCTGCCATGCAGCGTTGCCATTCGAACTGAGCACGTGAATCGGTTCGGCTCCAAGCTCCAACAAGAAAGCGGTGAGACCAAGCGCCATATCGGGATCGCCGAAGATGGCAAATTTCTTGCCGTGAACCAGCGCACTGGAATCGGCAATGGCATCCACCAGGCGGCCACGCTCCTTGCGCAACTCCTCCGGAATCGGCTTGCCGCTCAGCCGCGCAACCTCCATCAGGAAGCGGTCCGTGCCTTCCACACCGATGGGATGATTGAATGCCACAGTCTCCTGACCGCTTTTTTCAATCATGTCCAGCGTCTTGAAGGTGCAGAACTCCTGCATACTGATGGTCGCATTCGCATGGACGGCATTGGCTGCATCGACCAGCGTGGTGCCGCCGTCGTACATACGGAACTTGCCATCGGAGGGCGTATCCCACACGTCGCTGGGATCGCCCAGGATGGTTGCTTCAACGCCCATCAGTTTGAAGATGCGCTTGATCTCGCGCATGTTGCCGATGGTGTAGCCGTCGAATCCACCAATGAAGTTGATCGAGCCATTGGGCGTGCGCTCAAGCTTGGGCGCAGTGCCGGCCTTGCCGTTCCAGAAGTGTCCGAGAATGCCGTTCAGCGCGTTGTCGTAGCCGGTGGTGTGGCTGCCCACAAAGGCCGGCGTGTGCGCAAAGGGCACGTCGAGATCCTCCGGAACCGACCCCTTCTCCTTGGCGGTTTTGATGAACGCGTTCAGGTCGTCGCCGATCACCTCAGCCATGCAGGTGGTGGAGACGGCGATCATCTTGGGCTTGTAAAGGCTGAAGGAGTTGGCCAGGCCATCGACCAGATTTCCCATTCCGCCGAAGACCGCGGCATCTTCGGTCATCGACGAGGAGACCGCCGAAGTGGGCTCCTTGAAGTGACGCGAGAAGTGCGAGCGGTAGTAAGCCACACAACCCTGCGAGCCATGCACGAAGGGTAGCGTGCCTTCAAAGCCTAGTGCGGCAAATACTGCGCCGAGTGGCTGGCAGGCGCGCGCCGGATTGATCACCAATGCTTCGCGCGCGAAGTTCTTTTCGCGGTACTCCAGGCTCTTGGACCACTCGCCAATCTGGATCAACTGCTCTTCAGAAACCGCGTTTTCGAAGGTACAACGCTTGTTGGCGAACATCTTCCGGTACTCTTCGCCCTGGAACAATCTGGAGTGATCGATGATTTTTTCTGCACTCTGACTCATACTCTGTTCTCCTCGTCGATGGGGTGGGCGTTGGTTACCAGGGGGCCTTGGTCAGCTTCCAGACCGGCGCGTTGATGGCCATGTCCATGTCGCGTGCGAAGATGGCAAATCCGTCGTATCCGTGATACGGGCCGGAGTAATCCCACGAGTGCATCTGGCGGAAAGGAATGCCCATCTTCTGGAAGATGTACTTCTCCTTGATGCCAGAGCCCACCAGGTCCGGCTGAACCTTCTCCACAAACTTCTCGAACTCGTAGCCGCTCACGTCGTCGTAGATCAGCGTGCCGTCTTTGACGTAATGGGTGGTGCGCTGATAATCGTCGTTGTGGCCGAACTCATATCCGGTGCCGACGATCTCCATGCCCAGATCCTCATAGGCTCCGATGACGTGCCGTGGACGCAGACCGCCAACGAACAACATGACTTTCTTGGCTTCCAGACGCGTCTTGTATTTGGCAAGGATGCCATCGATCATCGGCTGGTACTTTGCAATCACACGCTCGGCGCCTTCCTTGATGGTGTCGTCAAAGTGTGCGGCAATGGCGCGCAGCGACTCAGCAATCTTGGTGGGCCCGAAGAAGTTGTACTCCACCCACGGAATGCCGTACTTCTCTTCCATGTGGCGCGTGATGTAGTTCATGGAGCGATAGCAGTGCAGCAGGTTGAGCTTGGCCTTGGGCGTGGCCTCCATCTCAGCCAGGGTGCCGTCGCCAGACCACTGCGCGATCACCCGCAGTCCCATCTCTTCGATCAGGATGCGTGAGGACCAGGCGTCACCGCCGATGTTGTAGTCGGCGATGATGGCCACGTCGTAGGGTGTGCTTTCGAACTTGGGCGCGTTCTTATCGCCCTTCTCGAAGACCCAGTCGCGAATAGTGTCGTTGGCAATGTGGTGGCCGAGCGATTGGGAGACACCGCGGAAACCCTCGCAGCGCACCGGCACGATGGTCTTGTTGTACTCCTTGGCCTTGACGCGAGAGACAGACTCGATGTCGTCGCCGATCAAGCCCACCGGGCACTCCGACTGGATGGTGATGCCCTTGTTGAGCGGGAAGAGGGTCTCGATCTCGTCGATGAGTTTGTTGAGTTTCTTGTCGCCACCAAAGACGATGTCCTTCTCCTGGAAATCGCTGGTGACTTGCATGGCCACAAAGGAGTCAACGCCGGTGGTGCCGTTATAGTAGTTGCGCCGCGTGGCCCAGGAGTACTGCCCGCAGCCAACAGGACCGTGGCTGATGTGGACCATGTCCTTCACGGGGCCCCAGACGACACCCTTCGAGCCGGCATAGGCGCAGCCGCGAATGGTCATGACGCCGGGCAGCGATTTGATGTTGGACTTGACGCCGCATTCTCCCTTTTCTTCCGTATAGGTGCCGAGGTGCTTGGCGCGACGCTTCGCTGACTTTTCCGGATAGGCTTCCAGAACCTCGTCGATCAGTTTCCGGTTGCGCTCTTTGAGTTCATCAATGCCTGTGCTCATAGGTCAATTGCACCTCGTGGATGAAATGATGGGACGAGAACATTACTTTCAGATTTCGGGTTACTGCGCCGGACACATCTCCAGCGCCCGCCCGATGAGCAGGAGCCGTTCGTCGATGTGCGTCGTACTTGAGAGTGCGCTGGCGGCATCGACCGATGGGTTGATGCGTTGATGCCGCCAGAGTGAGCGCGCTCGTTCCGCTGGTTATGCGGCTTCGATGGCCTTCTTGCCGACCAGATCTTCGTTCACATTATCCATGATGCCGTGCTGCATCAGGATCTCTTCCAGCTCTTCCATGGTGATCGGCGTGGGAATGACGCCGTTGCCGCCATTCTCGTGGATCTTTTTGGCCAGAGTCCGGTACTCCTCCGCCTGTGCGCAATCGGGATCGTACTCGACCACCGTCATGCGGCGAAGTTCGGCGTGCTGCACAATGTTGTTGCGCGGCACAAAGTGGATGAGTTTGCTATTCAGACGCTTGGCGAGTGTTTCGGCAAGCTCCAGTTCCTTGTCTGTCTGGCGCTCATTGCAGATCAATCCGCCCAAGCGAACGCCGCCTGAGTTGGCATACTTCAGAATGCCCTTGGCGATATTGTTGGCGGCATACATCGCCATCATCTCGCCAGACATGACAATGTAAATTTCCTGCGCCTTGTTTTCGCGAATCGGCATCGCGAATCCGCCGCACACCACGTCGCCCAGCACATCGTAGGAAACGTAATCGAGGTTCTCGTACGCGCCATTCTCTTCGAGGAAGTTGATAGCAGTGATGACGCCGCGACCGGCACAACCAACGCCAGGCTCCGGGCCACCGGACTCAACGCAACGAATGCGGCCAAAGCCATACTTCATACATTCATCGAGTTCAATATCCTCGACGCTGCCCTTCTCGGCCGCCAGGCTCAGAATGCTGTTCTGTGCCTTGGCATGAAGGATCAAGCGGGTTGAATCGGCCTTGGGGTCACAACCGACGATCAGGATCTTCTGCCCCAACTGCGCCAGTGCCGCGAGTGTGTTCTGTGAGGTGGTGGACTTACCGATGCCGCCCTTGCCATAGAATGCGATCTGCCGTAGTTTCGCCATATTCATCTCCTTGTTCGCTGGTTCCTGAAATGTTGCCGGAGTTCGGATACGCCTTGCGTTGTCCTCTTCCTGCCGTGGCTGCCGGTCGAGCTGCGAAGCCTTGTCGCATTCTGCTCAGTCGGTGTACGCCCTACTAATAGCAATCGGCGTGCCATTCTTGAAGATTCTGTAAGCCGCTTGCGATGAGGCTGTTAGCGTGTTTTGTGCCGACGTGCCCCAGTGTGAAGAACGCGACAAACGCGACGAAAGCTGTTCTTCACGCAACAATTCAACGTCACAAGTCCGCGCTGATGAGACGCTGAACATAATCCGCAAGCGGCTGTGGGATGCGTTCGATATTGTGTTCCGCCATGAAGCGCTCTTCGTTCTTGGTGGGCTCTTCCGCGAGCACGGCCCAATGCAGGTCAGAGGATCGCTTCGTAATTTGATGAGCCATCTGCCGCTCCAACTGCGTGTTGAAGCGGCAACCAAGAAACAGAAAGTTCCGTCCACTGCGCAATTTCTGCACGACAGGAGGAATTGGCGTCTGAATGTCGATCTCTGTCAGGACCTCGACATAGTCGGAATCCGACACTAGATAGTTGGCTTCAGGCCACACACCGCCCAGCGGCGCGTAGAGCAGGACCTTCTTCTCATCCGGCTCCTCGGCAATGGCGTCGGTGGCCAGAACGCCGCTCGCATCAAAGCTCCGATACCAGATGTCGCGATGATCGGCACGGCTAACGCCTTGCACGAGGGCCCAATCCTGGCGCGCAGCAAACGCCTGATTGAAGAGGTTATCGTACCAGGCATACACCACCAGTCGCAGACCGGTCTGTTCGGCGATGAATCGATGCAATACGCCCGGCTCCGCGGGCTGGCTGAAGGATGCGCTCATGGCGCGCTTCAATGTGAGCCGGTGCTTGAAGTTCTCAATGAACTGTGCCGCTCCACCCAGGTTGGCGCGCAATTTTCCGGGAACCTGACTTTGTGCCGTGATGCGCGCCACCAGTTCGGCTGGGCACTTGGGCAGCGGGTTGGATGCGTCCAGAGACAGAACACCGGGGCCGATGTAAGGAATCACGGCCCCGGTTGCAAATGCTGCGCGAATCTCTTCGATCGTAGTTTCCGGCATCCTTACTCCTCTTCTGCCAATCGTCGTGCTTCCACGGTGATGGGCATGCGCGTGTCGGCTGCCATCTCCGGTAACTGCAGCCTCCATCCGTTGGCCAGCGTCACAAGCCCACCCCAGAGCGTCTCTTTCTCGTGTGCAACGATCGGCTCCTCCAGATCCTTCTTGGGAACATAGGCGGAATAATTACCGCTCGGCATCTTGCGAATCATCACTTTCATAGGAGGCTCCTTGGAGATTGGTTGCAGAGGTTGGGCCGCTCGGAGGGCGCTCGGGAAGTTCTCCTATTGCCGTAGAGGGGTTCCTTGCGCCCCCACCCTAGCCGCAAGAACAAGAACGCGGCGAGGATGGGGCGCCCGCCCTTAAGCTGACTATTGATCCGGCCCTTCAATAGTGTGTAGGTTTCCCACCCATTTCGCGATAAAGCCTGCGAAATGGATGGGGCACGGCGCATCTATTTGAGGGCCGGACCACTAGTGTGCGTCGTCGATCAGTTCGATTTCGCTCTTCTTCATGCCGACCCGGTAGCCGCTTTCCAGAAATTCAATACCGTAAATGTAGAACTGCTGCAGATAGGTGCCAATCGATGTCACATACCCGACATCGCCTTTACGCGCCAGCAAGTCGCCGATCTCCTTGCCGGCAAAGGTGCCGTCGTTACGAATCATTTTGCGCGAACGCACCTTCGCTCCATAACTAAAGGCGGGCGGTCCATCTAACTCCACTTCCGTGCTACTGCGCATGATGGTGTCCATTTTCAGGCTCCTTTCTCTCGGTCAACCGCAGGCATACGGAACAACA
>Ga0302187_10000554_pt1 | contig 34586 bp, 31 predicted proteins | sample II_Bog_E1_3_FD_202120 | JGI IMG/M metagenome (GOLD analysis project Ga0302187, IMG submission 202120) | Peat permafrost microbial communities from Stordalen Mire near Abisko, Sweden - II_Bog_E1_3 | ecosystem: Environmental > Terrestrial > Soil > Wetlands > Peat | place: Sweden: Abisko...
GGTCTGCGTGGCCGCGCGAGCACCGCGCAGGCCAACTTCCTCCTGCACCGTCGCGACGAACAGCAGCGTGTTGGGGTGAGGCATCGAAGCTGTGCGGTGCATCGCCTCCACCATCACGGCGAGGCCGACGCGATCGTCCCAGGCCTTGCCGAGGTAGTTGCCGGTGCCGTTGAGTACAAGGAAGGGCGAGTCGGGGATGACGGGGTCGCCAGGCTCAACGCCCAGAGCTGCAACGTCTGCGGCGTTGCGAGCCCCGATGTCGAGGAAGACGGCATCACGCGGCGTGATGCGCGAGCGCTCTTCGGCCGGCACGACGTGGACATCGCGAATGCCGGTGACCGCATGCACCGGGCCTTTGCTGCCGAGGATGATCCAGCGTTGGTCGACCAGGGCCGCATCCAGCCAGCCCCCCAGCATCTGCATGGAGAGGAAGCCGTTGGGCGTGATACGCCGCACCATGCCGCCGAGTTCATCCATATGCGCGTCGATCATGACGCGCGGGCCGGTGCTTCCCTGCTGCGCGATGACATCGCCGACGCCGTCGTAGCGCAGGGGCTCTGTGGCGAGGGGCTTCATGGCGTCGACCATGAGCTTGCGCACCGGCTCCTCGAAGCCCGGAGGTCCGGGGGCGTCGGAGAGCTGCTGCAGGAGCTGCTCGGTGCGGTCATGCTGCTGGGCTTGCGCTGCGGCGGGCACAAGAAGGGCGAGGGCAAGGGCAGTCACGATGGGCGGCGTCATGCGCCCAAGATACAGCAGCGGCAGCTACGCTTCCATTTCCTCGACGCCGTTCTCACCGGCGATGAGCACCTTCGAGGCCATGCCGAGGAAGAGGCCGTGCTCGACGACGCCAACGATGGAGCGGATCTCGGCAGCGGTCTCCTCGGGGTCTTCGATGACGCCGCAATGGCAGTCGAGGAGATAGTTCTGCTCGTCGGTGAGGACTGGACCGGATCCGTCCTTCTTCATCCGGAGGACGGGGTTGAGACCGAGTTCGGACAGACGGCGTTCGACGAGGGGCTGAGCCATCTTGACGATCTCGACCGGCAGGGGAAACTTGCCTAACTTCGCGACCATCTTCGACTGGTCGACGACGCAGACGAACTCGTGCGCGGCGCTGGCGACGATCTTCTCGCGGAGCAGGGCTGCGCCGCCGCCCTTGATGAGATAGAACTCGCCAGTGGGGCTGACCGCTACCTCATCCGCGCCGTCGATGTAGAGATCGAGCTCAGGGAGTTCGGCAAGGGACACGACGTCCATGCCGAGTTCGCGGCCCAGCGCGGTGCTGGAGTCCGAGGACGCGACGCAGCGGATGTTGAGGCCTTCCGCCTGCACACGCGCGCCGAGTGCCTTGATGAACGCGACCGACGTGGAGCCGGTGCCGAGTCCCACGCGCATCCCGCTTTCGACCATCTCTGCGGCGCGCTTGCCTACCAGTGCCTTCGCTTCGTCCTGAGTCATCGCTTCCCTCGTCTTCGAGAGTACCGTCCTACTCGGCTAGTCGCCAAGATGCGAGCGGCAGCAAGCGAGAATCAGTTCGCGGAAGGGCGGTTTACATGTTTCACGACGTAGACCTTGGTGGGTGCGTGCATGGCTTCGACCTTGAGGCCGAGCTGCTCCTGGATGGCGGTGAAGAGCACGGGCGGAGCATTGGCATCCATAGCCGGAGGGGCATCGTCCCTGGTCCAGCGCAAGCGGAAGTCGTAGCGGCCGTCGAGGCCAGTGTGGTTCACGATGGGCCGGTCCTCCCAGTAGGCAAGCTCGCTGCCGAATTCTTCGAGCGAAATGTTTTCGTACACAAAGGTCTGCACGGTGCCGTTGCCATTGCCGTTGACGTTGGGCAGGCTGTTGCCGCTGGCGCTGCGTGTGAGCTTCGGCGCGTCCTTGCCCTTGACGATGGCGTAGACGGAGAGGTCGCGGGTCTGCTCTTCGAGGACGAGGCCGAGGCGCTCGGCGAGGAGCTTGCGGAACATGGAGCGGAGCTGCTTGAGGTCCGGGTCGCCGGGGATGTCGGCTACGCCACCCATGTCCCACTTCTCTGCGGTGAACCACGACGGAGAATCGATCAGCTGCGCGCGGTGGATGTTGTACGCGAAGGAGATGATGTTCTGCATGTTCTGGTTATGGGCCAGGATGCGGGTGCCGTTCACCTGGAAGCCGCTGTTGTGGACGTCCGGATCGGCAACGCGGATGGTAGCTACATCGAAGGACGGGTCAGCGTCCGCGGGCATGGCGGCGCTGTTCTTGGGGATCTCCCAGGCGGCGTCTCCGGAGACGTGCGCGAAGGTGAGCGGGACGGCCTTGCCGCGCGCGGTCCAGGTTCCGGCGAGGGAGGTATGGTCGGCGTTCAAGGTGCCGCGGTAGCTGGCCTCGATGTTGGCGAGCGTGAAGGCGAGGCCGGTCTTCGAGAGCTCAAAGGTCGAGGTGCCGTGGGCGCTGGAGGAGTTGTCTTCGTCGAGGAGATAGAGGGTGCCCTGCTTCGCGGCGTCGGCCGGAAGCACAAGGATGATGCGCTCCGGCTTTTCGCCTTCGGTGGTTCCCTGCCACTGGCCGGTCGCGGGGGCCTGAGCAAAGGCTCGGATCGTGGCTGCGCCAAGGCTCAGGGCCACCAGCACCACGGCGATGAACACGCGGGTCACGAGCAGGGCGAACGAGGGCTGTGGGTTTGCCCGCTGGCTGGTGGGCTGATGGCTGGTGATCATTCGCAGCTCCGGGGAAAGGGGATCTGCTGCAGATACGCGGCGGCGGCACAGGTTGTTCCGGTTAAAGCGCAAATGCAAAAGGCCGGAGCGATTGCTCGCTCCGGCCCTTGTGTCTGCGTTGCTTACTTCTTGACCAGCCCCTTGGCAGCTTCCACGACGTGGGCTACCGAGATGCCGAGCTTTTCCAGCGCGATGGGCCCGGGAGCCGACGCGCCGAAGCGGTCGATGCCGATGGCCACACCGTTGCCGGCGATGTACTTGTACCAGCCCATGGTGGCACCGGCTTCGACGGTGACAACGGGCGTGCCCTTGGGGAAGATGCTCGCCTTGTAGGCGTCGTCCTGCTCCTCGAAGATCTTGAAGCTGGGCATGGAGACGACGGTCGCGCTGATGCCCGCGCCCTTCAGCTCTTCAGCCGCCTTCATGACGAGCTCGACCTCGGAGCCGGTGGCGACGAGGACGATGTCCGTGCCCTGCTCGAGGATGTACGCGCCCTTGGCGGTTCCCTCGAAGACCTTGTACTTGGCGGCGTCGAGGACGGGCAGATCCTGGCGGGACAGAGCCATCCAGCTGGCGTGCTTGCGCTCCAGCGCGAGCTGCCAGCAGGCTGCCGTCTCATTCGCGTCCGCCGGACGGAAGTCAGTCAGCTGCGGAATCGCCCGCAGGCTCATCAGGTGCTCGATGGGCTGGTGCGTGGGGCCGTCTTCGCCGAGACCGACGGAGTCGTGGGTGAAGATGTACAGCGAGTGCACACCCATCAGCCCGCCCATGCGGAGCGCGGAGCGGCAGTAGTCGGAGAAGGTGAAGAAGGTGGAGCCGAACGGGATGAGGCCACCGTGCGCCGCCATGCCGTTGACGGCAGCCATCATGCCGAACTCGCGCACACCGAAGAAGACGTTGCGGCCCTTGGCGTCGGCGTGGAAGTTGCCGGAGTCCTTGAAGATGGTCTTGGTGGAGCTGGTGAGATCGGCCGCGCCGCCGAAGAGCTCGGGCAGCACCGCACCTACCGCGTTGAGGACCACCTGACCGGCGTTACGCGTTGCCACAGCCTTGTCGACGGGGAAGGTGGGGACCTTGGACTCCCAGCCTGCTGGAAGCTGCTGCGCGAAGGTACGCTCGTACTGAGCGGCGAGCTCCGGGAACTCTGCCTTGTAGGCATCGAAGCGGACCTGCCACTCGGCCTGGGCCTTCTGTCCCTTGGGGACAGCCTCACGCCAGACCTTCAGCGCGGCCTCAGGAATGGCGAAGCTCTCTTCGGGATCGAAGCCGAAGAACTTCTTGGTGGCCTTGGTGCCTTCGACGCCGAGTGCTTCACCGTGAACGGACTTGGTGCCGGCCTTGGGGGCGCCGTAGCCAATGACCGTGCGAACGCGGATCAGCGAAGGGCGAGTGCGCTCCATTTTGGCGGCTTCGATGGCGAGGTTCAGCTCATCGAGGTTGTTGCCGTCGGAGACGAACTGCACGTGCCAGTCGTAGCCCTCGAAGCGCTTCGTGACGTCCTCGGTGTAGCTCAGGTCGGTGGGACCATCGAGCGAGATGAGGTTGTCGTCATAGAGCAGGATGAGCTTGCCGAGCTGCAGGGTGCCGGCCAGCGAAGCAGACTCATGGCTGACGCCTTCCATCAGATCGCCATCGCCGCACAGGACGTAGGTGTAGTGGTCGACGACCTTGTACTTGTCGTTGTTGTAGACCGCGCCGAGATGCTTTTCGGCGATCGCGAGGCCGACTGCCATCGCAAAGCCCTGGCCCAACGGACCGGTGGTGACTTCGACGCCGGCCGTCTCACCGTACTCCGGGTGACCGGGAGTGTGCGAACCCCACTGGCGGAACTGCTTAAGCTGCTCCAGTGGCAGGTCAAAACCGGCCAGGTGGAGCGAACCGTAGAGCAGCGCCGAAGCATGACCGTTCGAAAGCACAAAGCGATCGCGATCGCTCCACTTGGGCTCCGTCGGGTTGTACTTCATGAACTTGTGGTAGAGCAGGTAGGCAATCGGCGCGCAGCCGAGCGGGGCGCCGGGGTGGCCGCTGTTGGCCTTCTGCACCTGGTCCACGGCCAGAAGCCGGAGGGTATTGATCGCCAATTGCGTCACGTCCGCTGTCAGCGGCGTAGCATCCTGAAGCTGTTCGCTCATTCCTGTCCTCAACGAAAAAATGTCACGAGGCGCAGTCGCTCCACCGACGGGGCGACCCTCGTCTTACTCGCAAACCGTCTCTTTAGTGTACTCGCCCTGTTTGCGGCAGCGTGAATCTCTTCCGGGCCGGACGAGGCTCCCCCGGAAGTGGCTGGACGCGACGCCCGTGATAGCGCACGGAGACCGCGCCAAATTGCGCCGGATCGTGTCCAATAGGATAGAGAGAGTGAGGGCCTGAGAGAGTATGTCTGCCACCGTGGCTGGAAACGATATCGTAGAGCCGGAGGTAGTCCACAACTGCCCCAACTGCAGCCATTGGCTGACCGAGGGCACGCTGGCCTGCCCCGATTGCCAGACCCTGGCCTATGGCGCGCACCTGTCGCAGGTCGCAGCACAAGCCCAGCAACTGGAGCAGGAACAGAAGTGGGTCGAAGCTCGCGCGCAGTGGAAGGCGACGCTGGCATGGCTGCCCGAAGAGACCCGCCAGGCAGAGAGCATCCGGCAGCATATCGCGCAGATCGACCGGCAGCTGGCGGCACAGGAAGATCAGAAGGCCAAGTGGACCAAGCGTCTTGGCCCCTTCGCTCCCGTGGCCTTGTTCCTGATCAAGGCCAAGAGCTGGGTCTTCCTGCTCTTCAAAGCCAAATTCCTGCTCAGCTTCCTGGCGTACTTCGGTATCTACTGGGCCCTCTTCGGGTGGGCGTTCGCGCTCGCGCTGGTCGTTACGGTAACCCTGCATGAGATGGGTCACTACATCGCTGTCAAGCGACGCGGCCTGCCCGTCGATCTGCCAGTTTTCCTGCCCGGTTTTGGGGCCTACGTGCGCTGGTATGCTTCGGGCGTTTCGCGCGAGGACCTCGGCATCATCGCTCTCGCCGGCCCCGTGATGGGCCTCGCCGTGGCGCTGATCGCTTACGGCATCTTCCTGTTCACGCACTTGCCGTTTTTCCAGATGATGGCCTACCTGGGAGCCTGGATCAACCTGCTCAACCTGTTCCCTGTAGCGTTCATCGTGGCCTTCGATGGAGCGCAGGCGACCATCGCGCTCTCGCGCGTGCAGCGCATCCTGATTGCTGCGACCTGCCTGCTGTTCTTTGGCCTCACGGTGAGCATGAATCCCGGAGGCGATCCCACCGGTCCGCACACGCACTGGATCTTCCTGGTGCTGGGCCTCGGCATGGGTTGGCGGGCACTGGGCCGAGATGTCGCGGAAGGCAATGGCTCGGGAAAGATCTTCGCGATCTTCCAGGTGCTGGTGATCGCGCTGGGCGCGTTGATGCTGCGCACGCAGATTCAGGGAATGTAGAAGACGAGGGGCCAGGGTTTAGGGCCCACGGTTCAGAGGGCGCGACGTGCCATCACCTGCTGCGTTCTGGGCCCTAATCCCTGTGCCCTGCGCCCTGCTTCAAGTACCGTCGCCCCACCACCTCATACTCGCCGCTGACCACTCTTGCGATCGCTTCGACGTAGGCGATGTGTTCTTCGTGCAGAACGCGGGCGGAGAGGGTGTCTTCGGTGTCATCGGGGAGGATGGCGCAGGTGCGTTGCAGGATGAGCACGCCACCGTCCATGACCTCGTCGACGAAGTGCACGGAGCAGCCTGTGACCTGGGCACCATATTCGAGCGCCTGGCGCTGCGCGTGCAGGCCGGGGAACGCGGGCAGCAGCGACGGGTGGATGTTGAGCATGCGGCCGCTCCAGCGCTGCGTGAACTCGGGCGAAAGCAGACGCATGTAGCCGGCGAGGCAGACGAGATCGACGCGGAACTTCTCCAGCAATGCCGTGACAGCCCGCTCGTGCTCGGCGCGCGGACGGCCTTTGCTCTCCAGTGCGACTGCTGGGACACCAGCTGCGCGCGCCGCCTCAATACCAGCGGCGCCTGCAATATTCGAGATGACAACCGCGATTTCGCAGCCGGGAAGGCGGCCTTCCTCTACGGCGCGAAGGATGGCCATGGCGTTAGAGCCGCGACCGCTGATCAGGATGCCAATACGGGTAAGGGACGAACTCATCCTCTCAAGGGTAGCAGCGCGAGGGGGGCCTGAAGCGGCCTACACGTACAGCACCTTGCGCTGCGGAGCGCGGACGACGCGCCCTAACAGCCAGCTGCGCTCGTTGATGCGATGCAGCACAGCGCGGGCCTTGGGCAGCAGCGCGGGAGGCACGAAGGCCACCAGCCCCACGCCCATGTTGAAGACCCGCAGCATGTCCTGCTGGTCGAGCTCCGTGAGGTCGCGCAGATGTTGGAAGAGCGGCGGAACCTCCCAGCTGGACTGATCGACGTGTGCGGCGAGACTGCGCGGAAGCGCACGCGGCAGGCTGTCTGTGATGCCGCCGGAGGTGATGTGCGCGAAGCCGTGCGAGCACTCCGCCTGCAGCAGCTTGCGGATGGGCGCAAGGTAGCTGCGATGCGGCCGCAGCAAGGCCGCGCCAACCTTATCCTGGAGTGCACCCACGTACTGATCGATCTGGTAGTGGGCTACATCCAGCAGGCCGTGGCGGGCACGCTCGAAGCCGGTGTTGTGCAGGCCGTTCGAAGGGAGCGCGAGCATCAGGTCGCCATCCTGGATGTGATCGGGTTCGAGCAATCGCGCACGGCTGACCACGCCTGTAAGGAAGCCGGCGAGCTCGTATTCGGTTTCGCGGAGGAGGCCGGGACGCTCCGCCGTGTCGCCTCCCAGCAGAGCGCAGCCGTTGGCCTTGCAGGAGTCCACGAGCCCGCTGATGATCTGCTCGACGACCTGCGGATCGAGGCGGCCGGCGGCGAGGTAGTCCATGAAGTAGAGCGGAGTCGCACCCTGCACGGCGACGTCATTCACGCAGTGATTGACGAGGTCCGCTCCCAGCACGCCATGCAGCCCCAGCTGGGCAGCAAACTCAAGCTTGGCGCCGATGCTGGCGGAGGAGGCGACGAGGACGGGCTCGGGATAGCGTTCGGCGTCGAGGAGATACTGGCCGGAGTATCCACCCAGCTCGCTGAGGACCTGCTTGCTGAAGGTGCGGCGGGCGAGGCCCTTGATGCGGTCGTTGGACTGGATGTGTCGGTCGCCGAGCCAGGTCGCGCGCGCAGCCCGTTCTTCTTGCTCGCTCAAAGGCGTGGTGGGAGGATTGGCATCTGCGGGAAACCTGCTCACAACAACCACCTTAACTACGAAGGGTTCAGTGCCTGGCTTCACGGGAAGTGTACCAGCCGCTCTTATACTTACGGCATGGGAAAGATGAACGAGCGAGTGCGATCGGCGGCTCTGGAGCAAAAGGCGCAGCGCTGGCTGCCCGGTGGCGTGGATTCGCCGGTACGGGCGTTCCGCGCCGTGGGCGGGCATCCGCCATTTGTGGAACGCGGCGAGGGCGCCTACCTGGTCGACGCAGACGCGAACCGCTACGTCGACCTGTTCGGCAGCTGGGGTCCGATGCTCTTCGGCCATGCGTGGCCGCCGGTGGTCGCGGCCATCTGCGACGCGGCCAGCCGCAGCCCGTCCTTTGGCGCGAGCACCGCGGCTGAGGCTGAACTCGCCGAGCTGGTGAACGCCTGCTATCCGTCCATGGAGTCGATGCGCTTCGTGAGCTCCGGCACCGAGGCCTGCATGTCGGCCATCCGCGTGGCGCGTGGATTTACCGGGCGTCCGTTCGTCATCAAGTTTGAAGGCTGCTACCACGGCCACGCCGACGCTCTGCTGGTGAAGGCAGGATCAGGCGTGGCGACGTTTGGGATTCCCGGCTCGGCTGGTGTTCCCGACGAGACAGCAATGCATACGCTGGCGCTGCCCTACAACAACCTGGACGTGGTGGAGGCGGCCTTCGCGGCGCATCCGGAGCTAATCGCCTGCGTCATCGTGGAGCCGGTGGTGGGCAACGCGGGAACCATCCTTCCGGCGGAAGGCTACCTCGCTGGTCTGCGCGAGATCACGCGCAGAAACGGCGCACTGCTGATCTTCGACGAGGTGATGACCGGCTTTCGGTTGTCCTCCGGAGGAGCGCAGGGACGCTTTGGCATGGACAGGGGCGACGCTGCTCCGGACCTGACCACGCTGGGCAAGATCGTTGGCGGAGGCCTGCCGGTAGGTGCCTTTGGCGGCCGTCTGGACGTAATGAACATGCTGGCCCCGCTCGGCCCGGTCTACCAGGCCGGAACGCTGAGCGGCAATCCGCTGGCGATGGCTGCAGGCAAGGCCATGCTCACGGAGATTCTTGCGCACAAGGACACGATCTACCCGAAGCTCGAGGCGGCCACGGCGAAGATCGCTGATGGCGTCGCCAAGCTGGCGGCGGAGCACGGCATCGCGCTTACCACCAACCGCATCGGCAGCATGTTCACGTGGTTCTTCACGCCGGAGAAGGTCACCGACTTCGCCAGCGCGAGCACCAGCGATACGGCCGCCTTTGGCCGCTTCCATCGCGGGATGCTGGATGCAGGCGTGTGGCTCCCGCCGAGCCAGTACGAGGCAGCGTTCGTGTCGACGGCGATCGGAGATGCGGAGATCGAGCTTGTGCTCGAAGCTGCGAAGGACGCGCTGAAGGCGGTCACGAAGTAGCTTCACGAATTCAGCGGAAGAGAAAAAGCTAAGCCCGGGTCCCTTAAGGGACCCGGGGCACCCGAATCGTCGCAGCGAAGTTACGCCTCATGCGGCTCAGGTTCCATCCACAACTTGCCCGCAATGATTAGCGCGACCAGCATCCCCGTGCAGATCGCAAACACGCTGCGGACGCTGGTGTAGTTGGCCAGGATGCCTGAGAGCAGCAGCCCGGCGATCTGCGCGGAGAAGATGGCCGACATGGTGGTCGAGCCGACGCGGCCCATCAGAGCATGCGGTGTCTCCTGCTGGATCAGCGTCTGCGAGGGCACGATGATGCCCGCGCAGGAGAAGCCGATCAGGAAGCAGCCGAAGACCGTGATCGCAATCGGGATCGCCACGTGTAGCACCGTTAAGCTGGCCATGGGCGCCAGCGCCAGCAGCAGCGTCCCAAGCGCAATACCGCCCAGCCCGAGGTAGACCTGCGTCGTGTTGGCGATCCGCTTGGCGAAGGCGTTCAACGCATTCACGCCGATCAGCAGGCCGATGCCGATAGACGCGCTGGCTATGCCGAAGGTGTTGGTCGAGGCTCGCAACGTGTCGCGGACAAAGATTGCGATCAGCGGACCGAAGCAGCCCATCACGAACATGCCCGCTGCCAGCGCCACGATGACGAACAGCAGGCCGGCGTGGTGGAAGATGAAGCCCGCGCCGACCTTCATGTCCTCAAGGATGCTTCCGATCTTGCTCGTCGCTGCGGGGGCCTCCGTAGGTACGGCCGTCGGCTTCTTCGGAATCGTCAGCGCCAGTGAGGCGATCAGCGAGCCTGACGCGATGAAGCTCGCCGCATCCACGCCGTAGCAGAGACGCGGTCCGGTGTAGTGCACCAGCGTCGTCGCGATGGGCCCGCCGATGATGCGCATGATGAACATGACCTGCTGCATCAGCGCATTGGCCGAGCGCAGCCCGTGCATCGGCACGATGGACCGCAGCGCCACGCCCTGCGCCGGCGAAAAGAAGCTCGAGAAGATACTGATGGTTGCCATCACGATGTAGAAGCCCGTGATGGTGTGGACGAAGAACAGCAACAGGCACAGGCACGCACGGATGTAGTCGCTTCCAACGAGCGTGAGCTTCACGGGCCACCGGTCTACAAATACACCGGAGATCACGCCGAGTACGGCGATGGGCAGCAGGTAGGCGATGTTGAGCCCCGTCACCTGCTGCGGCGTCGCATGCATCTGGAACGTCATGATCGTGATGATCGCGAACAGGGCGAGGAAGTCGCCGAAGACGCTGACGATCTGGGCATACCAGAGGCGGCGCATGGGGGCGATCTTCAGCACCGCTCCCATCGACAACGGTTCGGCCGGCGCGGTCGGTTGTGGAATCGGAATAGCTTCGGTGGCCTCGAAGGAATCTTGAGGGTCAGGCATTCTATTGTCCATACACAGGGATCATGCGATTCTTACACAACGGGGGCTTGATCATGCGTACCAATATCGAGATTGACGACGACCTGATGAAGCAGGCCATGAAGGCTAGCGGAGCGGCGACCAAGAAGGCTGCCGTGCAGGAGGCCCTGCAACTACTGGTGCAGCTCAAGGCGCAGGAGGGCATCCGACGGTTGCGCGGCAAGCTGCAGTGGGACGGCAACCTGGAGCAGTCACGACTGGCGCACGGCGAGAAGCTCGTCCCATCTTCCGCGCGGAAGAGCGCTGCATGACGATCGTCGACACCAGCGTGTGGATCGACTACCTCAACGGGGCGAAGAGCCCATCTGCAGAATGGCTGGATCGCAACGCTGGCGTCGTTCAACTCGCGCTCTTTGACCTGAACGTGTGCGAAGTGTTGCAGGGCCTGCGCGACGAGAGGCAATTTCGCGAGGCTAGAAAGGCCCTGCTCGCATTTCCGGTGCTTGAGACTGGCGGAACAGCCCTGGCGCTGGCTTCGGCAGGGAACTACCGCGTGCTGCGCCAGCGCGGTCTTACGATCCGAAAGACGATTGATTGCCTGATCGCATCGGCCTGCATCCTCGGCGGGCACCGGCTGCTGCATAACGACCGGGACTTCGACCCGTTCGAACTGTACCTTGACCTTAAGGTCGTTCGACCTTAGTCGATCAGCTCCACCAGCAGTACCTGTTCGTCGTCATCAATCTCCCGCAGCTTGACCTCGATGATCTCGCGGCGGCTGGTCGGGACGGTGCGGCCGATGAATCGCGCCTCGATCGGAAGCTCGCGATGGCCGCGATCGATCAGCACCAGCAGCTGCACGCTCTTGGGGCGGCCGTGGTCGAACAGCGCATCCAGCGCAGCGCGAATCGTGCGGCCGGTGTAGAGCACATCGTCCATCAGGATGATGTCCTTGCCGTTGACGTCAAAGCCAAGATCACTCTGCGTCACGGTCGGCCGCGGTCCAGCAGTCGACAGATCGTCGCGGTAGAAGCTGATGTCCAGCGTGCCGGCTGGGACGGGGGTCTTCTCGATCTTTTCGATGAGCGCACCGATGCGCTGCGCCAGCGGTACGCCGCGACGCTTGATGCCTACAAGGCCGATGTTGGAGGCTCCGTTATTGCGTTCGACGATCTCATGGGCCAGGCGGACGAGCGTGCGCTCGATCTCGGAGGCGGACATCAGGCGGCCCTTCTCGCGGAGGCGGGGCGAACGGGTCTCGGTGGCTGTGGTGGCTTCACTCATGATGGCTCCGATCATAGCAGCGCTTCGCCGAGGATTGGGTGATGCGGTGCACGGCGTGTGTTGGACTGTACGTTCGACTTAGAGAGCCGCGCGGCGCGGTGCGCGCGAGCGCGCATAGCCCGCCAGTGCTCCGGCGGCACTGATGGCCGCGACGAGGAAGACGATCATCAGCGCCGCACCGCTGATCATAAGTCCGGCCCGGAACTCGGGAATATCCAGGAAGCGTGTTGAGGCCGCGACATCCGGGACGTGCTGCGCCGCCAGCTGATCACGGAACTGCTGGAACTGGGCGCTGAGCACCTGGTCCGTGCTGGTCACACCGTGGCTGCGCAATCGCACGACCAGGGAGCTGATCGCCGCTACGGTGCCGGCCAGAGAAGCCACGACGACTCCGCAGAGAAGACCAATGCGAGCGCCCAGCCCGGCCGTAATGCGCGCCTGGCGATAACGGTGGGAATAGAGCGAGAGCGTGATGGCCGGAGCGAAGAGTGAGAGCGGAAGAAGAAAGCCGATGAGGCCGAAGCAAGCGCTGACGCCTGCTCCGAATCGCAGCATAGGACCCCACTGAATCGTTGCCGGGTCCTGGGGAGCCGAGGCAGGAAGTGGTGTCGGACCTTCCGATGACGGAGCCTGCTGTTGCTCCGCGACCTCGCGCAGCTCCTGACTCAGCAGCACTTGAGGCGCTCCGCAATGAAAGCAGAACACCAAGGACGAGTCCTCAAGCTGGAGAACGGTGTGGCAGCGTGGGCAGGCGCGGGGGATCACTACTCACAGGGTAAGCGTGCGGAGGGCCGGGGGCAAACGAATCGTCCCGGGCCTGCCTTTGGGACTGCGGATCGCGAAGCTACTCGACGTCTTTCTTGTCGTGGCTGATGGGCAGATCCAGCATGACCAGGCCGATCTTGGTCTGACCGCTCTTATCCTCGACTCCCACAATGTGCTGGTGCTGCTGGCTGCCCGCGCGCAACTCGAGGTCGCTGCCCTTCAGGCCGGACGAGGAGACGTGGTTCTTCTTGTCTTCGTCGCACGTGAGGCCCTGGGCGGTGCGCGTAGGCTCGCCCACCGAGGCGTCACCTCGGCACGTGATCACGTCGCCATAGTGCGCCAGCTCCTTCTTGTAGAAGGCGAGCACCTTATCCTGCGAGTCGGGCGTGATGAAGGTTGCGGCCTTCACGCCGAGGTGAAAGTCGCCAAAGCTAAGGTTCACATCAGCCGAGTTGTTGTTCTTGTGGTCGTCATCCGAATCGTTCTTATAGGGCGTAGCGCCTGGATAGACCGCAAGGCCGATGGCGGTAGCATCCGGCTTGTCGTCGGTGTTCACGTGCATCGAGCCGAAAGGGGTGGAGATGCTGACGTTCTTCTTGTCGCCATGCTCCTCGCTGTTTACGCGGCAACCGGTGAGGAGCGCGAGCGTCAGAGAGGCAGAGACGGCGGCAGCAAGGGAGATCTTCAAGACGTCCTCCGGGGCGGAGAGAAAGTTCCGCCGGTATGTCTGGTGCAGAACAGCATACGACGAGGGCGAGCGGATAGTTCCCCTGCACCGCTAAAGTGCACACTCTTCAGTGCTTCCGGGCCCGCCTGAAGCCATGAGCCAGCGGCAATACTTCAACCGGCGGTTGAAGCTGGGGTAACCAGGTGGGTTCGTTCCGCAAGTGGAAGACTCAAAAGGAGAACCCCCTGTTTTCCACCGCTTCCGCGTCACGCGACCTATACTTGCGGAGAGACGGATGGCAGTGCATAACCCAATCCGGAAGACGGCGGCGAAGTCGCCTGAGATCCCCGACAAGCTTTATTTCCGCATCGGGGACGTGGCTCGCATCTGCGAGGTGCCGGCGTATGTCCTGCGCTTCTGGGAGAGCGAGTTTCCGCAGCTGAAGCCCAACAAGGGCGGCACGGGCCAGCGGTTGTATCGCCGCAAGGACGTCGAAGTCGCGCTGCGCATCAAGACACTGCTCTACGACCAGGGCTATACGATCCCGGGCGCACGCCAGGTCTTCAAGGGCGAAATCAAGCCTAAGGATGGAGTGCCGTTCGCGGCAGAGCCGGTGATGGCAGCTCCGGTCGTTTCAGCAGCTCCAGCGCCGCCTCCGACGCAGATGCCTGTCCGCGAGCAGCAGCCCAGCGGTCAGGTGGCGTCGATCACGACGCTGCGACGCGATGCGGCCGTTCAACTGATCCGTGATGACCTTCGCGCACTGGCGGCGATCCTCGCGCGGCCGGTGAACCTGGAGGAAGCGCCTGCAGCACCCGCCTCGCCTAAGCTCCGCACCATGCGGCCGCGGCTGGTGGAGCGGAACCCGGAGAAGCAGGGCGAACGGGGCGAGAGATTTCAGGGCGATCTATTCACCACCGAGTAGCGGCCAGCCTGCACTCGCGCGAACCTCTTCCCTTCCCACTTGGTATCGTCAATCTTGAGCGCATAGCGGCAAGTATCCGTCGCGCGAATTCCTTTGCGCTGAAGACGTGCCCTGAAGAAAACGTGAGCGACCTCCAGATCCCCGCGGCCACACCCGCCAAGACAGCGAAGACCCACACGGCCGGTTCGGCCGCGATGCTGCTGATGGCGAGCGCGCTGCTCTCCGGCGTGCTGGGCCTGGTGCGCACGGCGTACGTGAACTATCTCTTCGGCGCGGGAGCCCAGCAAGATGCGTATCGCGCGGCCTTTGCGCTGCCGGACCTGCTGGCCTACTTCCTCATTGGTGGCGCGGCATCCATCTCCGTCATCACGATCCTGAACCGGTACCTAACGGCGGGTGACGAGCGCGGAGCGGACCATGCGCTCTCCGTGATCCTGAACAACATGCTGGTGGTGCTGGGCGTTGGCGTACTGCTGGCGGAGATCTTTGCACCGCAGTACATCTGGCTCGCGAACGAAGGCTTTCGCGGCGATGCGCTGCGCAGCGGCCTCGCGACGACGATGACGCGGATCATTCTGCCGGGGCAGATCTTCTTCTTCTTCGGCAGCGTGATGGGATCGCGGCTGCAGGTGCGGAAGATCTTCCTCTACCAGGCGATTGCTCCGCTGCTGTACAACCTCGGCATCATCGGCGGAGCGTTCTTCCTGCACCGGCAGCTGGGCGTGGTCTCGCTGGCGGTGGGCGTTACTGCTGGCATGTTGTTTGGCAACGCTCTGCTGAATGGCATCGGCGCGGTCCGCTCGGGCCTCAGGTATTCGCTGCGTGTGGACTTCCGCGATCCGGCCTTCCACGAATGGCTGCGGCTCTCGTTGCCGCTGATGATCGGCGTGTCGCTGGTGATGTTCGATCGCCAGTTCCTGAACTACTTCGCTTCGGCGCGCGAAGGCGGCATCACGCTGATTGGCAATGCGAAGGACCTCTTCAACGCTCCGTTCAACGTGATTGGCGCGGCGGCGGGAGCAGCTTCGCTTCCCTTCTTCGCTTCGCTGTATCAGCGCAAGCAGGCGTGGGAGTTTTCGGCCTCGGTGACGCGGGCGGTGTCGCGGCTGGCGTGCGTGGGCTTCCTGGTCTCGGCATGGATGATCGCGCTGGCGCCGTGGCTGATGGACCAGTTCCGCCGCGGAGCCTTCAGCCGCGCGAATGCCTCGACCACGACGCACCTGTTCATCCTGCTGGCGTTCACGCTGAGCATCTGGGCTGTGCAGGGAATCTACGCGCGTGCGTTCTATGCAGCCAGTGACACGAAGACGCCCGCCATCATTGGCACCACGGTGACCGTGCTGTCCGCGCCGGTCTACTGGGCGCTCTTCCACACGCTGGACCTGACGGGCCTAGCGCTTGCCTCGGACCTTGGCATCGTGGTCCAGACGGCAACGCTGGCAATCCTGCTGCACAAGAAGCGGCTGGTGTCGCTGGCGCAGCTGGAGTTTGGCGAAATCGGCAGAGCCGCGCTGGCGGCGGTCGCCTCGTTTGGCGCGGCATACACCACGGCGCATGCCCTGCCCGCAACCACCAGTCATCGGGGCGGACTGGTGATCATTGCGGCGGGGTCGATTGCGTGGGGGATAGCGGCGCTGGCCGTGCTTATGGTCTCGGGGTCGAAGCTGCCGAAGCAACTACTTCGCCGCAGAGGCTAGTCCGTCCGAGCTACGATCTGCAGCACACCGCGCAATAGCAGCCGTGAAGGAACCAGACTGCGAACAGCCCTGCGATCGAGAAGCCAAACGGGCGCAGATCATTGGGCTGCATCGTTACGCGTCCTTGGCTTCCTCATACTCTTCGTGCCAGGCGAGCTGGATGGCTTCGAGGCCTTTCTCGCTGGACTTCATGGGGTCGCCGACGAAGCCGGGGAGCTGGGTGACCCACTTGTGCAGGTCGGTGAAGCGCACTGAGTAGGGGTCGGTGTCGGGGAACATCTCCTGCAGTTGAATTCCAATTTCCAGTACGTCGGTCCAGTCGATCTCGCGCGGCATGTTGCCCTCCTGAGCCAGTGTACGAGATGCTTTCTGGCGAGACGACAACAGTGTATTGAGCCTGATCACAGCACGCCCATCCCATCCCTACGGCCTCTTTACTCCTCAACTATTTTCCGCTGTCAAGACCCTTCGCAGGCTACAATCGCTCGCATCGGTCCCACAACGAAGACTGGAACGGTTTCTCCATACCGATTGACCCTCGAGCGGAGGCATTCATCGCAATGTTCGGCACGCCACGTTCTCCAAGAACTGCGCTCCTGCTCGCACTGGCCGCGGTCGCTATCTGCCTGATTCCTGCTGCTACCATACTTCTTCCACGAGTTGCGGCGAAGCATCTGCGACCTCACGACAAGCCACAGCAGTATTGGGCTTCCGAAGGATTTCCAATTAAGTATGCGGGGCCCGTCGTAGAGATCGTTCCCGAAATCACCATCGTCACACCACAAACGATGAGGGCGACGCAGAGCGATACCCTGACCATTTCAATCAGTGGTGTTCAGGTCGGGCATTCCTCTGACATATCGCCGGGTCCCGGGGAGGCCGTGAGCGATCAGGCTCCAACGGTCGACAATCTCATGGCCAACGATTACACCGTTTCGGTCGCCGTCGGCGGTGACATCGGATTAGGCTGCGGTAATCCCAGTAAGAAGACGTTTGGCACCTATCCCGGAAATATGGCTCCCCGAACGTGGAGCTGCGTCCTGCATCCAAAGGATGCAGGCGATTACGTTTTGCTCATTACGGGGTTGCCGGATAAGAGTGTGGCCGGATCCTCTTTCAGGGTAACGGACGCAGGAACCGGCCAGACGCTGGATCTAAGCGGGCAGAGTGCCCAGGGACGAACAATCCGCCGTGATCCCGATGGGATGGTAACACTGCCCATCCAAGTCCTGACAATTGAAGGACTCACTGCGCTTCAATACGACCTGCTCAAAATCGCAGGTACCCTCATCGGAGTCCTCGGCACGATCCTGGCGTATCCGTTCCTGAAATCACTCTTTCATGTGAAGCCACCAGAACAGCCGGCAGACCCGGCATCGGGACAGCGACCCGCTATGGCAGGAGGAGAATCCAGCAGGACAACAGAGCGCAAGAGAACCAAGAGAATTCCGAGAGGACATTGAAGCGTTCACTAGCGAACCCTCTGAACGAGTCCCTGTTTGGGAGAGGTGGGACTTCGGGCCCGCCGTAGTGCTGTGACAGCAACGTAGCTTTCCCCGCTGTGGGAATGCTCGGGACTTAGTCAGGTCTTCCCCAGGCGGCGATGGAGAAGCATCCGATTTTTCACGCCCGTATCTGTGAAACATGGATCGAGGTGACCGATCTGCCGTCCGCGATAGAATAAATCCTGCGATGTCGACCGAAACCCAGCCCGTCCTTACGGTACCTCCGAGTTCGTCACGCTTTGTGCCGCCGCCTGCGAGCGCGCGTCGCATGACTGCGAAGCGCCGTCTCATCGCGGCCTCGAGGCGCATGCGCGAGCTCGCGTCCATAGGCTGGGCGCTGGCTGATACGGCGCACCCGTACATGGCGCAGATTGTGCCGATGCGGCGCTGCAACCTGGCGTGCACCTACTGCAACGAGTATGACGACCACTCGGACGCGGTGGAGCTGGCGGAGATGGAGCGCCGCATCGCGCACCTGGGCAGATTGGGTACGTCGGTCATCACGATCTCCGGTGGCGAGCCGCTGCTGCACCCCAACATCGAAGGCGTGATCCGCGCGATCCGCAAGACCGGCGCCATCGCAGGGATGATCACCAACGGCTACCTGCTGATGCCGGAGAAGATCAAGGCGCTGAACGAGGCGGGCCTCGACCACCTGCAGATCTCCATCGACAACGTGATGCCGGATGATGTCTCGAAGAAGTCGCTGAAGGTGCTGGACGCCAAGCTGCGGATGCTGGCCGAGCATGCCGACTTCCACGTGAACATCAACAGCGTGGTGGGCGGCGGCATCGCCGACCCGAACGATGCGTATCTGGTGAGCACGCGGGCGCTGGATCTTGGCTTCAGCTCGACCATCGGCATTATTCACGATGGCTCGGGCCAGCTGAAAGCGCTGGGCGCGGACGAGCGCAAGACCTGGGACGCGGTGCGCAAGCTCACGCGGCGCAGCTACTCGCGGTTCAACCATTTTCAGGAAGCGATCGCGAACGGCAAGCCGAACGACTGGCGCTGCCGTGCGGGCTCGCGCTACCTGTATGTCTGCGAGAACGGGCTGATCCACTACTGCTCGCAGCAGCGCGGCTACCCAGGCGTGCCGATCGCCGATTACTCAGTCGAAGATGTAAAGCGCGAGTTCCTGACGGAGAAGTCCTGCGCGCCGAATTGCACCATCAGCTGCGTGCACCAGGTGAGCTACATCGACCACTGGCGCGGCGAGCAGTCGAATGCGATCACGCCGGGTGGCGCGGGGCATGGTGCGGACTCGGGACTGGTGCAGATTCAGTAGGGCTTAGAAATCGATTCCCACGACAAAGGCCGAACCCACTGGGTTCGGCCTTTGTGCTAACCGCGTGAGCGGCTGACGTCGTTCGCTGACGCGTAAGCGCTTAGCGCGCTACGTTCTTGCGCGCACCCGGAGCTCCGCCTTCGTGGGCGGCTTCGGCCTGGGCCTGGTCGATGGCGCTGTAGAGCTGCATCACGTCCTTGACCTGGATCCAGTGGTGGGCCGTGACGACGATGATGGTCGGGGTCTCGCGCAGGCCGAGCTTATCGCCCAGCGCGGCATCGGCCTCGCACTCGCGAGTGAACTTGCCCGACGGGTCGACGACGAAGGGCAACGACTTGCCGCCGTGGCTCTTCAAATAGTTCTCGGCGAACTGCTTGATGTCGTCCTGGTTGCCGATCTGAAACTGCTTGGCGAAGACCTGGCGGCGGAAGTCGGTCGCGTAGTCGAAGCTGATTGTGTCTTCCATCCAGCGCGCGTAGATCGCCGCCGTCTTGCTCCAGATGTGGCCGGGGATGAGGAAGTCGTGGCGAATGAGCGGGATGTGGTACTTCGCTGCCGCTTCATGCACGATGGGGAAGGCACGAGCGCAGGCGGGGCACTCCAGGTCTTCCCACTCGATGACCGCGACCTTGGCGCCGGCGGGCGGCTTCAGCATCGAGGTGTCCTTGTAGGGCGAAACCTGGTTGGGAGGGACAGAGGTCTGCGCAGCTGCGATCCCGCAGCCCGTTGCCAACGCTACAGCCAAAGCCAATGCACGATTCATACCCATGTGACGCAATTGCCGGTCCTTTGCGAGCAAGCGTGCTCTCACTGAATATTTGAACACAGGAGTGCATCCTCATCCTCAGCGCGCGTTAGAACCTCATGCGGGGCAAGTCCCGTGCGCCGTGCAGGACCCGCCGGATCGAAACCGAGTTTGAGCCTATCCGGAAGAGGATCAGATACCGCCCAAATACCGCGACGCGAATACCCGGCGCAATATCCGGGCGGCCTTCGTAGACGAACGGATGCTGAGCGATCCGGTCAAATTCTTTCCGAAGCTCTCGAAGAAAGCTGGTAGCGCGGATCGGGCTGTCCCGAGCGATGTAATCTCCAATGTCAGCAAGATCACGTTCGACGACCGGAGCGATTGTCAGTCGCATTTTCCGGGGACACCGGAGGAATAGCGAGTCTGGAGGCGGCCGAACATCGCGTCGACACTGTCGAGATCTTCGCCCGATTCGTCGGCTTCCCGCACCGCCTTGCGAAGCTCGATCGCGTTCGCCTCGCGTGAGGCGGTCCACAACGAGAGCGCGGCGGCGACTGCCTCATCCGTCGACCGATACGCTCCTTCGTCAACTGCGAGACGGAGCTGGGTAGCCAGGTTTTCCGGGACAGAAACCGTAAGCGACTCGGCCATAAGCGTTCTCCTGAGACCAATGTACTCCTGCGCCGCCTCAAGGTCCTGAGGGGTGTTATTCTCCCAGTCAGCGAAGCGAAGGAAAGTCGAAATGATCCCCGTTCTCATTGCACTCCAAGTCATCACGCTCCTTGCTCTTGTCGGGCTTTGGTTGGCATCGCGCAAGCCTGCGGCGAGCGTGACCGATCCTCGTCTGGAGCAGATGCTGGCGGCGGACCTTCCCGCACAGCTGCTGCGGATGGACGCGCGCGCTGAGGCCACAGAGCGGGCGCTGCGAACCGATGTCGCGCAGCTGCGCAGCGACGCGGCTGGCGAGGCCATGCGCTCCCGCGAAGCAGCCGATAAGGCCTCGGGCGCACTGCGCACGGAGCTGCTGGGCACGGTGAACACGCTGGGCCAGACGTTGAACACCGGGCTCGAAGGCTTCCGCACCGATAACAAGGCGGGCAGCGAGACGCTGCGGCATGCCGTCGAAGCACAGTTGAATACGCTGACGCAGCGGCTGGCGGCGTTTGCGGGCGAGCAGGCGAAGTCCCAGGCGGAGGCGCGCGAGGCGCTGCACAAGAGCCTCGGCGACTTGAGCATGAAACAGGCGGGCGAGCAGGACAAGCTGCGCGAAAGCGTGCAGCAAGGCCTCCAGAGTCTGCGCGAGAGCAACGAGAAGAAGCTCGAAGAGATGCGCAGCACGGTCGACGAGAAGCTACAAAGCACCTTGCAGACGAGGTTGACGGAGAGCTTTGGGCAGGTGACTGACCAACTGGCGAAGGTACACACGGGCTTGGGCGAGATGAATACTCTCTCCGCCGGAGTGAACGACCTGAACCGCATCTTCTCCAACGTGAAATCCCGCGGCGGCTTTGCCGAGGTGCAGTTGGGCAAGCTGCTGGAGCAGGTGCTCGCGCCGGGACAGTTTCTGGAGAACGCCCGGGTGAAGGCGAACTCGCTGGAGGTGGTGGAGTTCGCGGTGAAGTTCCCCGGCTCAACCGGAGAGGATGTGCTGCTGCCGATCGATGCGAAGTTCCCTCGCGAGGACTGGGAGCGGCTGGAGAGCGCTTACGAGCACGGCGAGCAGGCCGAGATCGAGCAGGCCCGCAAAGCGTTCGACAATGCGATCCGCACCGAGGGTAAGCGGATCTGCTCGAAGTACATCAACGAGCCGGTGACGACGCCCTACGCGATCATGTTCCTGCCCACCGAGGGTCTCTACGCCGAGGTGCTACGCCGCGACGGCCTGCAGGCGGAGCTGCATCAGCAGTGCCGCGTGATGGTCGCCGGGCCTTCGAACCTCTATGCCCTGCTGACGAGCTTCCAGCTGGGCTTCCGCATCCTCAACCTGCAGAAGAAGGGGAATGAGGTGTGGAACGTGCTGGCGACCGCGCAGAAGGAGTTTAAGACCTTCGAGGGCTTGATGGATTCCATGGAGAAGCAGGTCGGGACGGTGCAGAACACTATCCAGAAACTGGGCGTGCGCACGCGAGCCATAAACCGCACGCTGCGGGATGTGAGCACGGACAGTGCTTCCGGAGGCCCGGAGGCGCTGCCAGCTGTGGCTCAGGGGAATTTTGACGGTCTGCTGCCCATACTGGCTGCGAGCGAAGAGGAGTAGCAAGGACCGCCTGAGGCGGATCAACAGAGATCAGTCGGCGGCGGACTGGCTTTCTTCGTTCTCTGAGTCGCGGCGGTGGTGGGCTTTGCGGCGGATATCGGAGTGCCCGTTGTCGCGCAAAAAAGTTTTCCGGCGGCACATGGCGCACTCCCACGGAAAGAGGCCGAACTTGGGCAGCAGGGTCTGCTCGAAAAAACCCTTGCGATTGATGCGGCGCATTGCGTTCGATCCGCAATGCATACAGGCCTTGTGGGTCAACGCGATACTCCGCCTTCCGTTCCGTGTCCGCAATCCTCGGGGCCGCGGGCCGACTCCATGCTACCGGAAATCGCTTCGGTGGGTACAACTTCCTCACCCGATGCCCGAACTCAGGCAGGGGTTTGCTTTACACCCGCAGACCGCGTCTATATGCTCTTTCCTTGAGGCTTCCAGATGGCTCTGCGGCCAGAGGGTCCGCATCCCACTCCCAAACGGAACCTGATTAGGAGATTTGCAAGATGGCAGCAGTAGACGAAAAGGTAAAGCAGATTATTGTCGAGCAGCTTCAGGTGGACGAGGCGGAAGTGACGCCGGGCGCGAGCTTCCAGGAAGATCTCGGCGCTGACTCGCTCGACGTCGTCGAGCTTGTCATGCAGTTCGAAGAGGCCTTTGACATCCAGATCCCCGACGAAGACGCCGAGAAGATCAAGACCGTCAAGGACGCCGTCGACTACATCGAGAAGACGAAGAAGTAGTCTTTCCACGAAATCGAAATTGAGGTTTTGAAAGCAAGATGTTGCAAGAGCGTCGCGTCGTCGTGACCGGCATGGGCCTGCTCTGCGGCGTGGGCAATACGGTAAACCACGTCTGGGAGTCAGTCCTTGCAGGCAAGAGTGGCATGGCTGAGATCACGCAGTACGATCTCACCGGCCACTCTGTCCGTTTTGCCGCCGAGGTGAAGGATTTCGATCCTCACCAGTTCGTGGATAAGAAGGAAGCCCGCAAGATGGGCCGCTTCATCCACTTTGCTCTCGCTGCCGCCCATGAGGCTATGGAGCATTCGGGACTTAAGGTCACCGACGAGAACTCCGAGCGCGTTGGTGTGCATATTGGTTCGGGCATCGGCGGTTTCGATGTCATCGAGCGCGAGCACACGCAACTGATGAACCACGGCCCGCGCCGTATCTCGCCGTTCTTCATCCCCGCCTCGATCGTGAACCTGGCTGCTGGACACGTGTCTATCCGCTATGGCGCCAAGGGACCGAACGAAGCGACGGCTACGGCCTGCACCTCGTCGGCACACTCCATCGGCGATGCCTTCAGGATCATCCAGCGCGGCGATGCCGACGCGATGATCGCAGGCGGCGCTGAAGCTGCCATCACTCCGCTGTCGGTCGGCGGATTCGCCGCGATGAAGGCACTCTCCACCCGCAACGACGATCCTACCCACGCCTGCCGGCCCTTCGACAAGGATCGCGACGGCTTCGTGGTGGGCGAAGGCGCGGGCATCCTCATCCTTGAGGAGCTGGAGTTTGCCAAAGCACGGGGTGCCCACATCCTGGCGGAGATTGTCGGCTATGGCATGAGCGCCGATGCCTTCCACATGACCGGTATGGCTCCCGAAGGCGATGGCTGCCGTCGCGCCATGGTGGCTGCCATCAAGGTTGCAGGCATCCGGCCCGACGAGATTGGCTACGTGAACGCCCATGCGACGTCCACTCCGCTGGGTGACGCGCTGGAGTCGCAGGGCATCGAGAACACCTTCGGCGAGCACGCGACCAGCCACAAGCTGCTGGTCAGCTCGACCAAGTCCATGACCGGTCACCTTCTGGGCGGCGCGGGTGGACTGGAGGCGGGCATCACGGTGATGGCACTCATCAACCAGATCGTTCCGCCGACGATCAATCTCGAGAACGTGGACCCGGTCTGCCGCCTGAACTACGTGCCCAACAAGCCGCAGGAGGCGAAGATCAACTACGCGCTCTCCAACAGCTTCGGGTTCGGTGGAACGAACGGTTCGCTGGTCTTCAAGCGCTGGACTGAGTAAGTTCTTCGCATCTAGAACGTTCCAAAGAGACCCCAGCTCCGGCTGGGGCCTTCTTGTTTGGGCGGGAGATTGATCGGGTCTTGACCTCTCCGCAGGGTCGGTTTGCGTCCAACCAGGTAAGGAGAATCAGAACGATGGCTTACCTGAAAGTTGGCGAGGAGAACTCCTCGGAGATCTCGATCTACTACGAAGACCGCGGCACGGGCCGCCCGGTAGTGCTCATCCATGGCTGGCCGCTCTCCGGCGCGAGCTGGGAGAAGCAGGCAGCGGCGCTGCTGGCTGCCGGCTATCGCGTGATTACCTACGACCGCCGCGGCTTTGGTCGCAGCTCGCAGCCCTCGGAAGGCTACGACTACGACACGCTGGCGAAGGACACGTACCTGCTGCTCGAGGCGCTGGACCTGAACGATGTTGCACTGGTCGGCTTCAGCATGGGCGGCGGTGAGGTGGCGCGCTATATGGGTAAGTACAACGAGGGCCGCGTGACGAAGGTCTGCTTCATGGCCTCGATCGCTCCCGCGCTGCGCAAGGACGGCAATAATCCTGAGGGCGTTCCTCCCGCGATCTTCGAAGGCATCAAGCAGGCCATCGAAAAGGACCGCTTCGTGCAGCTGGAGGAGTTTCTGAAGCTCTTCTACAACAAGAAGCTGGTGGGCGGCACAGACATCTCCGATGCGGCGATCCACGCGAGCTTCAACATCGGCTGCGGGGCAAGCTATACCGCTTACCTGACCTGCGTGGATGCGTGGCTGGAGGACTTCCGCGAGGACATCAAACAGATCACGGTGCCGACGCTTGTGATCCACGGCGACGAGGACCAGATCCTGCCGATCGATGCGACAGGAGGACGGATGCCCGCGTTGATTCCTGGATCGCAGCTACACGTCGTCCAGGGTGGCCCGCACGGCCTGAACTGGACGCACGCGACCGAAGTGAACATCGCGCTGCTGGAGTTCCTGAAGTAGGTCAACCTCACACGCAGAAAGGGCATGGCCGAAGCCAGGCCCTTTCCTGCGCTCCCAGATAAGTTAGCTCGTGACTGCCGAGAAGCCCACAACGAGGAGAAGTCCCACAAGCCAGATCCCGACGATGATCATCGCCGAAGAAGAGACCTTCTTCTTCGACACGATGGCCATGCCAAGAATCAACAGCCCCAGCGACCAGAGGCCCAGGACGTCAAAGAACTTTCCGCCGGCCTGCAACCATTTGGGAGCTTCGCTCAGGTAGTAGCCGAGGTTGGTGCCCACGGGATTCTGTACGTCGAAGTTGTCCGCTCCGACACCCGCCGCCATCAGGATCATGCTCAGCACCCAGGTGAGGGCTCGCGGCAATCCCGCGAAGGACACGACAGCGAAGACCTGCGCAAAGGTCGTCTTAGCCCCAAGACCAAAGTTGAAGGCAGCCCACAGGAGGAGTGCCTCAATCAGCATGAAGACGATGACGAAGACGAAGCTGCAGTAGGTGATGGCGCGGGTGAGTTTGAGCCCCATCTCCATCTGGGCTGCGAGCTGGTCGGCTGGCAGGCTCTGCAGCTGTGCGGCACGGTCCGGGCTCTTCGCCATCTGAACTTCCATGACGGTGTCGAAACCGATCGTCTTGTCGAGGGTGGCGCTCCAGGCAAAGGTGAGAAGCGCCATCAGCACCAGCGGCAGCCAGCAGTTGGCGCTCTTGAGGATGTCAGCAAAGGTCTTCGAGGGCGCGACGAAGGTGTTGATGACGCGCATGGGCTGCGACATGGGTGGGGTGATTTCAAGGGAAACGGCCGCATCGGACATGGGTTTGGCCTCCTTCGCCGGTTTGAGTTGTCGGGACGAAGAGAGTGTACCGCGCGTTCCCTCAACCAGCGAGGAAATCCGTCCTGAGCCTGAGCCGAAGGTACGGCGAACGGGCCTACTCGTGCTCCCGCTCTTCCTTCGGGCGCATCGCGCGGCCCATGGAGGTCAGCATGCCGAGCATGGTGGCCATGCCGCGGCGGGCGTCCTTGGAGGTGGCGCGGCGGTAGAGCTGCCACAGGGTTGGCGGCTCGGTTGTGGGATCACGGCGCTCATGGACCGCGAAGGCAGGTCGGGGCGGGGTAGGACCTTCCTTCCCTGCAGTGCTGAGCGGGGCTGTCTTCGCGACAGAAGCTTCCTTCTGGCGCTCCAGCATGGGGGCGGCAGCTTCGGCCATGCCGCGCGAGATGCTGTGCAGCAGGTCGGGATCGATGGACGCGAGGATGCGCGTGAGCGCGATGGTGTTGCGCAGCGCGGCGATGGTCTCCGGCAATGCCATGCCCGCGCCGACTTTCTCCGCGATGACATCACTGCCACCGACAACGGCGCGGAGGAGATCGATCACACCCTGATCATGCGCAGACTGTAGCAGGTCATAGGCGGAGAGCAGGGCTTCGGCGTGCTCGCGCGGAGCCTGTTCGAGCTCGCGGACGAGCTCGTCCTTGGGGTCGATGGGCTGCGGTTTGAAGGTGATGGGATGTGCCATGGTCTCTCCTCTGTCGCGGCCTAGGCCGAGCGAGTCGTCTTGATCTGCACGAGCTTATCGGCGGGCATTGTGCCAGGCATGTGATAGTCGGCGCGGGCGCGCTTGCGCTCTACTTCGACGCCGGTGGTGGGGTTGCGGGTGCCGTAGCGGAAGTTACGGCGCGGCAGCGGGTTTGGCCCCAGCTCGTCAAGGAGCGTCATGCGGACGCTGCACTCCTTGTAGGCGGGCGTGTGGGTGGCGCGGTCGACGTGCAGGCTGGTGAGCTTGTTGACGGGCTCCTCGGCGGAGATCATGCCCATGTAGAGCTGCTTGCCGGTGACGCGGGTGGTGACGACAACGGGAACGCGAACGACGCCGTAGGGACTTTCAAGCTTGACCCAGCGGCCTGAGCTGATGCCACGCTCGGCCGCGAGCTCGGGGGAGACTTCCACGAAGTTCTGCGGTGTGATCTCGCTGATGCCTTTGCTGCGATAGGTCATGGTTCCCTGCTGGAAGTGTTCCAGCAGGCGGCCGTTGTTGAGGTGGAGATCGAAGGTCTCGCTGACCTCTTCGCTGGGCCCGACATACTGCAGGGGCCAGAAGGTGGCCTTGCCGTCGGGGTGCGCAAACTTCTCGGTGTAGAGAACCGGCGAGTCCTTGCCATCTTCGGTGACGGGCCACTGCAGCGAGTTGTAGCCTTCGAGGCGCTCATAACAGACGCCTGCGAAGGTGGGCGTGAGATCGGCAACCTCATCCATGATTTCGGAGGGATGCTTGTAGTTCCAGCCGCCGGTGCCGCCGAGCTTCTGCGCGATGAGCTGGATGATCTCCCAGTCAGGCTTCGAGTCGCCGACTGGATCGAGGATCTTGTAGAACCGCTGAATGCGGCGCTCGGTGTTGGTGAAGGTGCCGTCTTTCTCGATGGACGCGCAGGCGGGCAGCACGAGGTCGGCGTAGCGGCAGGTCTCGGAGAAGAAGATGTCCTGCATGACGAGGAAGTCGAGTTTGGAAAAGGCTTCGGCGACGTCGTTGGCGCTGGCATCGGAAGTGATCGTGTCTTCCCCCTTGATGTACATCGACTTCAACTTGCCTTCATGGATGGCGGAGATCATCTGGCGATTGTCGAGGCCGACGGTGACCGGCAGCGTGACGCCCCAGTAGGCTTCGAACTTGCCGCGAATGGTGGCGTCATCCACCTTCTGATAGCCGGGAAAGATGTCCGGCATGGAGCCCATGTCGCTGGCGCCTTGCACGTTGTTGTGGCCGCGCAACGGGAAGCCACCGCGGCCCTCCTTGCCGAAGTTGCCGGTGGTGAGCAGCAGGTTGCAGATAGCGGTCGAGGTATCCGAACCGCCGCAGTGCTGCGTGACGCCCATGGCCCAGCAGACGGCGACGCCATCCGCGGCGAGGATCTCTTCGGCGACCTGCTTGAGGGTATCGACGGGGATACCCGTGACGGCTTCGGCATGCTCCAACGTGTAACCTTCCAGCGACTGCTGGAACTCCGGCCACATGTTCACCCATTCGTCGATGAAGGCCTGGGCGTGGCGGCCGGTGTCGATGATGTACTTGGTCACAGCCTGCAGCCAGACCTCATCCGTCGACGGATTGGGCTTGAGGAAGATGTCGGCGCGCTCGGCCATCTCGTTCTTGCGCAGATCGGCCACGATGAGCCGCTGGCCGCGCCACTTGTGACTACGCTTGATGCGCGTCGCGAGGACAGGATGGCTCTCCGCGGTGTTGGCTCCGACGATGATAACGAGGCCGGCCTTCTCGATGTCGGCGATGGAGCCCGAGTCCGCTCCGATGCCGACCGTGCGCGAAAGGCCCTTGGAGGCCGGAGTCTGGCAGTAACGCGAGCAGTTATCGACGTTGTTGGTGCCGATGACCGCGCGGGCGAGCTTCTGCATGAGGAAGCTCTCTTCGTTGGAGCACTTCGACGAAGCGATGAAGGCGAGGGCATCGGGACCATGCTGATCCCTGATGCGTGTGAAGTTGTCGGCGACGATCTGCAGGGCTTCGTCCCATTCAATCTCTACGAAGGTCTCACCCTGGCCTGTCTTCACGCGCTTCAAAGGCTTGCGCAGACGGTTGGGCGAGTTGACGAAGTCCCAGCCGAACTTACCCTTCACGCACGTCGAGATGCCGTTCGTGGGGCCTGGGCCGGGTTCGACCTTGAGGATGTGGCGATCGCGTGTCCAGATGTCATACGTACAGCCGACGCCGCAGTAGGTGCACACGGTCTTGGTGCGCTTCACCATCTGGGGGCGCAGGTGCGACTCGATCTCAGAGAGCTGCAGAATGGCGGGATAGCCGGTCGAAGGCTCAATGCCCTTGACCGCGTCGATCATGCCATCGAGTGCCTTCTTCGGCAGGCCGGTGAGATAGCCCGCATGGCCCAGCATGGACTTCTCCATGAGCGCGTTGCACGGACACACCGTGACGCAATGGCCGCAGCTCACGCAGCTGGAGCCTTCGATCTGCTCGCCGCCATCCCACAGCACGCGCGGGATCTCGCGATCCCAGGCAATGGACAGCGTCTCGTTGACCTGCACGTTCTGGCAGGCCTCCACGCAACGGCCGCAGAGAATGCACTGGTCGGGATCGTAGCGATAGAACGGGTTGGACATGTCTACCGCGTACGGCTTCTTCCGGTAGGGCCTCGCGTTGTGCTTCACCTCGAGGTCGCCGGTGGTGTTGTGCATGGTGCAGTTGCCGTTGTTGTTGTCGCAGACGGTGCAGTAGAGGTCGTGGTTCTCGAGCAGGCGATCAAAGGCCTCGCGCTGCGCGATGTCGGAGCGATCCGACTTCGTCTGCACGCTCATACCGGTCGCAACGCGAGTCTCGCAGGCACGCATCAGCTCGCCGTTGACCTCGACCATGCAGGTGTCGCAGCTACCGATGGTCCCCATCGCGGGCAGGTAGCAAACGTGCGGCACGCTGGGCTGCTCAAGCATTTCTGCGGCGCGATTGACCGCGTCGATGAGCCGCTCACCGGTCTGCGCATAGACCTCGTAGCCGTCGATGTGGATCTGCACATCGGGGAAGAACTCCTGCGGCGTGTTCATCAGGGGCTTGTGGTTCTGAAGGGGCTTGTCCTGATGCAGAAGCAGCGGCGTGAGCGAGCTGTGGTCGGCCATGTTGCCTAGGATGCCACCAAGTTGCGACAGGATGCGAGTCCGCTTTTCTGGGGATGCCGTGCGCGATATCCGGCGTTACAATTCCTGCGATTGCGTGGAAAGGATCTGCTCCGCCGCACGCAGGCCGGAGCGGATCGCTGCATGCACGGTGCCCCAGTGGCCGGTGATGTCTGTGTGCTCGCCAGCGAAGAAGAGTGTGTCCTGCTCGGGCAGGGTCATCGCGTGGGGAGCGTCCATGCCACCCGCAGCAACGTAGCTGTATGCCCCGCGTGAGAACGAATCGGCTGTCCAGTCGTGCGTGTGCGCGGAGAGAAGCTCGCTTCGAACGAGGGCTTCGTCGACCTGAAAGATCTTTGCCAGCGTCGTGCAGGCTTCGGCGGCGAGCTCGTCGGTGGTGCGGCCGCTGAAGATCAATGATCGCGGGCCGCCCGACCAGCCGGTAAGCGTCGGCGCAGGTTTGCTCTCGTTGCGGGCTGTCCACCAAACGCTGGGCAGCCGATCACGCGTGAGCAGGAAGCCCATCTGCTGCAGCTCTTCGCCGGGCGCGACAGAGGTTGACTCCCACCACCGCGAGCGGAAGACCAGCGTCACGCGCGCGGCGTGGCCCATCTCCATGCGATGTGCCTGCGCGATGGCGGCAGGCGCAGGCTGCATGCTGATGCCGCCTGCGCGATTGACCTGCTGCAACACGCCTAGGGGCAACGTGACGAGGCAGCGCGGAGCGCGGAAGGTGCCCTTCGAGGTGGTGACCTCCACGGCTCCCTGCTGCCACGCGATGGATTCGACGATGCAGTCCAGCTCTATGCGGCCTTGCTGTGCGGTCACGCGGGCGGCGAGGTATTCGACGAGCTGCACGTAGCCTCCGTGGACGTGCCAGGAGCGATAGCCTTCCGTCTCGTCCTCAGCTTTCTGTTGAAAGCCCAGGCTCTTGATGCTGATCTTCGTGGCATCTGCCGCGTTGAAGCCTTCGACGTAGGCGGTGACGGCTGCGCGTCCATCTTCGCGCACGTCGCTCGCGTTGAGCCAGTCGGCGAAGCTGAGGTCTTCTCCTTCGTAGTCTTCGAGGTTTTCGAGCGGAGCGAACATGGCTTCGGTTGCGTTGTCATCCTGGTGGATGCCGCCGTCAGAGGACTCGCGCAGCATGATGCCATCACGCTCGGCGATGGTGACGCCGGACTCGTCGATCAGCGAGAACAACTCCGGCACACGGCCGTGGATGAACTCCGCACCGAGTTCGACGATGTCGCCTGATGGTGCGCGTTGAGACCAGACGCGGCCACCGATGCGGTCGCGGGCTTCGAGGATGAGCACGCGCAAGCCGCGCTCCGCAAGCGCACGCGCAGCGGTGAGGCCGGACATGCCAGCGCCGAGGATGAGGATGTCTACGTCGATTGGTTGGTGCGCGTCCATGACGATTCAGATGCGGCGCGAAGCGGTCAGGCTCAATGCGTCTTCTTCCACGTTGCGTATTCCGCCAGCGCCTTCGCCGGGCCGTTGCCATACCAGGCGTAGCCGTTGCGGCGTTCGAGGGAGATATCCATCACGTCGTCGTGGATGCTCTTGTCGCGGTCGCCGAAGATGGGCTTCTGGGTGTCGAGCGCGTAGTAGCGCGACCAGATGGGGCCTGCGCCTTCCTTCGCCTCGAGATGCCGACCGCCGGGTGTGTTTCGGCCGCCGGTGAAGATGTAGCCCATGATCTTGTGGGCCTCGAACCACGTCGCGGCGGCAGTCACGGCGCGGACCACCTGCGGCGAGGGATGATCGAGCGCCATGAGGTACTCCATCACACCGGCGGACTCACCGGAGCTGAGCGAGGCCATCTCGTAGTTGCGCGCGGAGCAGGGCTCAAGCGTGAGCGGATCGTACTGCTGGCCCCAGATGGTGAGGGTCTTCGGCTGGCCGGGCGCTGAGGCGAGGTGAACCTGGGTCTTCAGGATGACGTCGAGCGACTTCGCCACGGCAGCCTTTGCACGAGCGCGCAACGGTGCGGGCACGAAGCTCCAGTCCTCGGTGGTGGTGTGCTCTTCGGGGAGCTTGCGGCCCATGCGCTGCATGGCAGCAGCCATCTCTGGATCGACAGCATCGGGTTCGCTGGTGGCGCGGGCGCCCCTGGCTGCGGCCTCCAGCACCTCGGTGGTCTCGATCTGCGCGCCGTCGTTGATGGTGATGGCGTTGTGATAGCCACCCTCCAGCGGATAGACCTGCGGCCAGCCGCCATTGGGATATTGCGCGGTAAGCAGATACTCGATGCCGTGCTTCGCGGAGGTGCGGTACTTGTCGCCTGCAGGGCCTGGCAGCGCCGCGCTCAGCTCGGCGAGGTAGTGAAGCTCGGTGTTGGTCGCGTCATTGTCAAGCGTGGCGATGTAGTGCCAGTGCTCGTCGGCAGGATGATCGAAGTCATAGGCGTTGCTCTGCGTGGGTGCGGCGTTGGCAGTGGCGAAGCTCTGCCCTCGCAGTCGGGGCTGCGCTCCCATCTCAAGGTTCTTCGACCAGCCACCGGAGGGTGTCTGGAAGCTCAAGATCACGTCGCCAATGTGCCTGGCTTCTTCGCTGGAGTAGAAGGCGGCCTCGCGGTGTAGAGGGATGGTGCGCGCGGAGAAGCTTTGCGTAGGCAGCGGTGGAATCGTCGCGAGGCCCTTGCGCTCGGCTTCGATGGAGGCCTTGTCCTCGGCCTGAAGGTCGGCCGAATGCTTCAGGTAGGCCAGCCACGCTCCGCGCTGGGCGGCGGGCAGCACCTTGTTGATGCGTTCGGCGGTGAGCGGTTCCACGGGTTTGCTGACACCAATGACCGAGGCATGAAGGCCTGCAGCGACGGAAAGAACGAGAAGCGTGCGCATCTGGAGAATCCTAAGCCTCAGCGTGAGAACACTGTTCCGCTTGTCGGCTTCGGGAGGGGAGACGTTGCGTTCTGATGAAAAGCCTCCGCGATTTCACGATGCCACCGAGGAAGAGCGGACCGATTCCGTACCTCGGACGGAACCTGCCCAAGATTGAAGGCATATTCATACTTCCGACACCTTCAATCCATGGGCGCTGGCGATTCTGTTGCCAGCACCGCAGAAGCGGTAGCGGATAAGTCTGCGCAAGGGGGCGCGACACGCATGCAACTGACGTCCAGAATCACGAACAACTGGGATGAGCCGCTGGCAGGCGGCGAACTGACCACGGGCGTCTCGCTGCACAGCCACACCAGCGTGTCGGAGGAGACCCTAAACTTCATCCATGCGTTGAGCCAGTGGATCCCTGGGGTAAGGAGCATCGAAGAGCACTACCGCAAGCACGTGCGCAACAAGTTCGGGATCGAGCTGGACTTCGACCGCGCCAACTGGCGTCCGCCGCTGCAGCCCCGCATGGCGTGGGACCTGGAGTGCGGGCAGATCGAGAAGCTGGGCTTCCGGTCGCTGGTTTCGATCACCGACCACGACACGATGGATGGCTGCTTCACGCTGCGCACACTGCCCGGTTCGCGCCACATCCCGATGTCGGTGGAGTGGTCGGCACCGTTCGGCCAGACCATCTTCCACCTCGGCATCCACAATGTTCCCTCCGCCGATGCCACGACCTGGATGCAGCGCTTCGCAGCCTACACAGCGCAGCCCAACGACGAGATCCTGCTGAGCATGCTGCGCGAGTTGCATGAGTCGCCGCAAGTCCTCATCGTGTTCAACCATCCCCTGTGGGATCTGCACAAGGTAGGCGACTGCCTGCACACCTGCGAGGTACTGCGCTTCCTGCAGGCTGCGGGTGAGACGATCCACGCGGTGGAGATCAACGGCCTTCGCCACGCACAAGAGAACCGCGAGGTCATCCGCCTGGCGCGCGATACAAACAGCCTGCTGATCTCGGGCGGCGACCGTCATGGCCTCGAGCCCAATGCGGTGCTGAACCTTACACGAGCTCGGACCTTCACCGAGTTCGTCGAAGAGATTCGCGTGGAGAAGCGCAGCCACCTGCACGTGATGAACCAGTACCAGGACCGCTGGGAGCAGCGCATCGTACGGTCAACGCTTAATGCAGTGACGAACTTCCCTGAATTCATGCCTGGGTGGCAGCGTTGGGACGAGCGTGTGTATCACCCCGATGCGAACGGCCAGATGCGGACCCTGCACTCGCTGTGGGCCGATGGCCGACCGCCGCTCGCGGTGCGGACAGCGATTGGCGTGACGCGGCTGTTCGGCAAGGGACCGGTCTCCGCTCCGCTGAGCCTGGCATTCCCCCGCGTAAACGATGCGACCCGCGAGATGGAGTGGATCTAAGTCAATCGAAGTTGCCAAGGCAGAACTTTGAAGGGCCGCCAAACCAGGCGGCCCTTCTTTCTTGGCTGCTTGCCGACGAAATGGTGTCGGGGGTCCTTCGTCGCTCTGCTCCCCAGGATGACGGCCTTGCCGAAGCTACTCCTGCGTCTGCTCGCGGATGTCGATGTGCGTCTCGGTGAAGGGGCGCTTCATGAACGTCGTCCAGAGGTAGTTGATGGAGTAGCGTGCGGCCATCGTGAACATACCTTCCTTGTGCAGGCGGCGCGCCGAGGAGAACATCTTCAGCTCGAAGGTGAACCGGACTTCACCGACATCATTGAGGCGGCGGGCGATGTCTGTATCTTCGCCGTAGAAGGTGATGTCCGTGTTGAAGCCGCCGATGGAAGCGAGCCCTTCGCGGGTGACCACAAAGTTGCCGCCCTGCACCATGGAGCCCACGCGCAGGATGTAGCGGTTCAACGCGTAGGTGCACCAGGCCAGCATGTAGAAGCCGTGCACAAAGACTCGCTGCGACGGCGTGAGGTCGAAGTAGAGAAACGGCCCGGAGAAGGAGACCAGCGGACGATCGACGTTCCTGGGAGCTTCCTCAAACGCAGCGATGACCTTGGTCAGCCAGCCTGGCGTCAGGCGCGAGTCCGAATCGATGTTGGCGATGAGGTCACCAGTGGACGCAGCGAAGCCGGCCTGGCGAGCATAGGTGAGGCCCTTGCGCGGCTCGTCCACCACACAGACGCCCGGGTAGCGCAGAGCGACCTCACGGGTGCTGTCGGTGCTCGCGTTGTTGACCACGATGATCTCGGTGCAGTCGCGCAGT
>Ga0302187_10000559_pt1 | contig 34476 bp, 26 predicted proteins | sample II_Bog_E1_3_FD_202120 | JGI IMG/M metagenome (GOLD analysis project Ga0302187, IMG submission 202120) | Peat permafrost microbial communities from Stordalen Mire near Abisko, Sweden - II_Bog_E1_3 | ecosystem: Environmental > Terrestrial > Soil > Wetlands > Peat | place: Sweden: Abisko...
GAAGGTGGTTGTAAAGCAAGGCGATCCCGGCGACGCGATGTATCTCATCATAGACGGCGAGTTGCGTGCGCGGATAATGACCGATTCCAAGGAAACGATTCTCGCGACGTTCGGGCCGGGCGATTTTTTCGGCGACATGGCGCTGTTCGACAACGGGCCGCGCTCGGCGGACGTGGTCGCCAACAAGGACAGCACCGCGCTGAAACTTTCGACGTTCTCGTTTCAACGTCTTATGCGCGAAGCACCCGATCTGGCCGCGCCGTTTCTACAATCCACGGTCAAAACCCTTTCCGCGCGCATCCGCGCCGACAACAAACGCCTCGACCGTCTCACGCAGCAGTTCACAGCCAGCAGGTAAGACTGGAGCTGCGCGAACAATTTTGCTTCTTGGTTGAAACGAACTGAAATTACCTGCATCTTGAAGTTGTGAATCATCTCGCCAAAGCCCGCGAAGTGTTCGACATCGAGCTGGCCGCGCTCAAAGCCGTCCGCGCGCAGCTCGACAAATCTTTTGATCGCGTGGTTGAAACAATTGTCGAAGCGGTCAAGCGTCGCGGAAAAATCATCATCGTCGGCATCGGAAAATCCGGAAACGTGGGGCAAAAAATCGCCGCGACTCTCACCAGCACCGGCTCGACGAGTGTTGTGTTGAGCAGCGTGGATGCGCTGCATGGCGACGTGGGAATCGTCAATGACGGCGATATCATTCTCGCGTTGAGCTATTCCGGCGAATCGGAGGAACTGCTGAATCTGCTGCCCGCGCTCAAACGTTTTTCCGTCAAAATCATTTCGTTCACCGGCAATTTGAAATCGTCGCTCGCCAAGCACAGCGACATTTCGCTCAACGTCAAAGTGCCGAAGGAAGCGTGCCCGTTCAACCTCGCGCCGACGAGTAGCACTACGGCGATGCTCGTCATGGGCGACGCGCTGGCGATGGCGGTCTTGCAGGCGCGCGGATTCAAGCAGAAGGATTTTGCAAAGTTTCATCCGAGCGGTGCGATTGGCCGCGCGATGCTCCTGCGCGTCGGCGACATCATGCGCACGGGAAATCGCAACGCGATTGCGGATGAAAACATTTCTGTCAAGGAAGCGCTGCTTGTGATGACGCGCGCGAAGTCCGGCAGTTTGAGCGTTGTGAATGCGCGTGGAAAACTGGCGGGAGTTTTCACCGATGGCGATTTTCGGCGTCACATGGCAGGCGGCGACAATCTGCTCTCACAGCCGCTCAAAAAAGTGATGACACCCAAGCCGATTTGCATCTATGAAGACGCGCTGGCGGTCGAAGCGCTGAAAATATTCAACGAGCGGAATATTGACGACTTGATCGTGGTAAACGCGAAGCAGGAGCCGGTCGGCTTGGTAGATTCGCAGGATCTACCGAAGTTGAAAATTGTTTAGCAATCGGCTTCGATTCAGGTTTGATAAACGACAAGATTAGATTTCCAAAATCCAAGGCCGATGCCGGCGCGAACAATCGCAGGCTGCCGGCCGGCTGGCCACATCGCCAGTAATTCCGGGGCTGAAATGTAATTCAAGTTTTCCTCGTGGGACCAGAAATCGTAACGAGTTTTGCGAAGCAACCAGCGGAACCATGTTTTTGGCAGATAGTGAATCAATGGCAGGCAAGTGTGGGTTTCAATGGGAAAGCTGCTATTGGGCACCGCAAGGAAACGGCGGGGTGCGACGCGGCACATTTCGGCGATGAATTTGTTTTGGTGCATCCGCGAGCCGGCGTGTTCAAGCACGGCATTGCAATAAACAATGTCGAAGGCGTTGTCATCAAATGGAAGCGGTTCGCCAGCCGCAATCCGGACATGGCGCACGCCGGGGTAGGCGGCGAGAATCAATTTACCATCGCTCAGGCTGGCACAGGTCAGTACTTCCCGGTGCGGGTAAAGTTGTTCGAGCATATTTGCTTCGATGCCCGTGTCATCACTGGTTCCGATGTCCAGAATGAGATCTTTAGGCTTGGGCTGTAATTTTTGCATGAAGAGTTCATGCACGCGCCGCCGGGCAATTGTTGAAATACGGCGGGCGAACCCCATGCTTCCAGTATGCTGGTAATAGTTTCCATCTACCGTGTTGAAGGGGGCACTCATGACTTATGGTTGTCGGTTTGAGTGGTGATAAATTCATCTGTCGCATGATTGGCATCGTGCGTTTGGCCGACAACTTTTATCGGATCAATCTTCACAAACCGCAACCATGCCAGGGCTTTCAACCATGTCAGGGGATCGCGGAACATCCTCACTTTTTTGCCTTCCTTGAATGAGCGCGAACGATAGTTCACAGGCAGTTCTATCGGGTGATATCCCTTGCGGATGAGCTTGATGAGCAGTTCAAAATCAAAATCAAAACGGTTGCATTCAAATTCCAGCCCGTAAAGGCAGTCGCGGCGAAAGACCTTGAACATGGTGAATGGATCGCGTAGCCGCTGCAAGAACATCACGTTGATGAGTGTTGTGAAGAACCAGTGACCAAGATTGACCAGCAGGCTCAAGCCATGTTGCCCGGTGAACCGCCGCATTTTCCAGACGTTGCGTCCGCCGTGCCGTGAGCCGAGCACGAACGCACTGCGTCCCGCTATGAGCGGTTCGAGCAGGGCGTCGTAATCTTCGAGGTCGTATTCGAGGTCTGCATCCTGGATCAACACATAGTCTCCGGATGCCGCTTTTAAGCCGGTCCGCACGGCGTGACCTTTTCCGCGCGGCTGATCTTCGAGAAAGAGTTTTACTCCCGGATGATTTTTGTATTTCAGGGCAAGTTCGCGGGTGCCGTCCGTCGAGCCGCTTTCCACCACGATGATTTCCGTCTGGATACCGGGGATTTGTTTTCGCAGGAGGGTTTCCATCAAAACACCAAAAGTTTTCACCTCGTTATACGCCGGAAGAATCACGGAAAGCATCTGCTGCGGTCGCGCCTCTGATTTTCGAGAGAATACCATGATCCCGCTGGCGGCGATCCGCTGATGCCGGAGTTGTAATTTTTTTGGAAGGATGCGGGAGAGTAAATTAAAAACCGGCGTCATCAAAGGAACTGGAAAACGGTCAAAGTGCATCTTCACATAGTTGAAGCTGAGGATTTTCCAGCCAGGTTTGACGATGACTTCTTGAAAGCCCGATTTGAAGAGCGCGGTTTGGAGCGTGTGCCGGTCGAAATAAGTCAGGTGTTCAATCTTGAATTCCATCCATTTTTGCCGCATCAGCCGGGCGGACCACGAATCAGTTGACGGGGTGGCGATGAAAAGCGCGCCGCCGGGTTTGAGCACGCGATGGATCTCCTTGAGAAAATCGTGAGGAGAACGGACGTGTTCAATGACATCGGAAACCACGCAAAGGTCAAACTGCTGCGCCCCAAAGCGGGCAGATTGAAGTTCCCCGCAAAAAACTTCGCCACTGTTCAGGTGTTGCTGCGCTTTTTCACAGGCGGCGGTAGAATATTCGACTCCGGTGACAAACCATCCTTCAGCTTCGGCAGAGACAAGAAAATCTCCGTCCCCGCACCCGACTTCCAGCAGTCGGCCATTTTTTAGACCGCAGTAGCGGCGAATTTCCGAAAGATAAAGCCGCGCCGTGGCGTGTTTGATTTCACTGACAGCCTTGCGGTCGGCTTCAGTGTCGCGGCCCAGAAAATAATCCGCGCCGTAGATGCGCGCCAGTTCGTCGTCGGACGGCTGTGGATTGATGAACAGCAGCCCGCAATCGTCGCAACGCACAATCCGGTGGGCGGAAATGGAAAATAGATAATACAACTTCGACCCGTTGCAGACTAGGCAGGCCTTAACCGGATGCTTTTCGTTTACTGGATGTGTCATGCGGTTGTCTGGCGTTCGGGCATTTCAATTTTCCGGACTCGGGTAAGAAAGAATTCAGCCGCCGTCAGAGCAAGGATGATGCCGGTTGAAATCCAAAAAAGCGCGCAGGCCAGCCGCCAGTGTCGTGGGCGGTAGGTGAATTTGACATGATAATTTCCAGGCTTGTCCAGATAAATGCCCTTGAACGCGCGGTTGACGGTCAAAACTTCCTTTGATTCGCCGTTCGCCGTGGCAGTGAAATCTTTTGCCTGGCCTTCGGTGAGGCAGACAACGCCTGCGGCGGGCGCGCGGACATCGAACTCGGTTGAATTGACGGACAGTAGATAATTTGTTGCGGGAGAAATAATTTCTGAATTTGTGGCTTCCAGTTGCCGGACGCCGGGCTGCATTTCAATTTCCGCGCCGGTCATTGCGATGAAGGGCTGTCGACCGTTTTCAGAAAGCTGCCTGATGAATTGTTCGTTGGAGTCAATGGTGGTGATTTTGTTCGCAAAAAACGCCCTCGGCCAGACCTTTTCGTTTTCCACGACGCCAAAATCGCTGCGGTCGGTAATTTTGAAATCGAGATTTACGCGCGTGGTGACATCCGGCAAGGTGAGCAGATACTTGACGTTGAGCAAATTCAAGAGCGGCTGCGCCTGGGCAAGTTTGACGACCTTGATTTTCCAATCTTCGCTCAATTCCATGCCGGGAAAGTTTCGCACGAGGCTGATGAATTCCCCATTGCTCAACGGCGCGCAGGAGCGGATGTCTTCAAGTTCGTAGACGGCCGAATAATCACCGATGAAACATTGCTGCAACCCGACGACGCGGAACGGCCCTGATTTGTCGGCCTTGATTTTTTCAACCGCCGGACTGGGCGGATTCAAAACCACGCGCGGCCCCGGCAGCATGAGCAGCGTGTCATCACCGAAACTGTAGAGTCCGAAGCGGATGTTGGGGATGAATCCCAGAATGATGATGCCCGCCCACCCGATTGCGAGCGTTTGCTGGCGGCGGCTTTTCAAATATACGAACAGCAGCGGCGCCCCGACCGCGCCGGCAGCGGCGCACAAAAAATAATTCCACGGGATTGGCTGATGCCAACAGCCACGTGAATAGAAAAAAAATGCTGCTATGAAAATTCCGACAACGAACACGAAGCCGTCCACCGACTTACGGAGATTTTCCGCCTTTGCCAGGCAAGTGAATCCATAGGCGCTTTGAATCATCAAATGGATGACCAGTAAATAGGAGAAATCGGTGTAAATGTGGCCGACGCGATTCAACAAAGGAATCGCGGCGAGCAACGAGGACGGAGCCCAGCCAAAAATGCAGCCGCCCCACAACACGATGGCGGTGCTATTGATCCAAAAAAAAATTTCCGCTTTCAGTTGCCGCCATCGCCAGATTGAAAAACAGCAGCCCGCCAGAGTCAGCAGACTGGTTCCAGGCGCAAGTGCGATGCGGTCGTTCGGTCCGCTCAAAAGGTAAAATAGGTCATCAAAAGCGCCCGGTAAAATCACTGGGTTAAGCTGACGCACCTCGACCTGCATATGAACACTATATGAGCCATCAAGCGCCGCCAGAAACGGTATCCATACTGGCGCGGCCAACCCGAAAAAAAACAGCGTGGCGATTCCTATGCGGCAAAGCACCTTGGCGGAACTGGCGACGTCGCGGCAATCCGTCAACGCGAGAGCGACGGCGGCCAAGTTCAGGCCGCCGATTAAGACCACCGCCAGTTCCACGTGGCCGGCATTGAAACAGGAGAGATTCGCGAGCAGCCAGACCAGTCCCCAGCGGAAATTTTTTTTCGATTGCAAATCAAGCCATCCAATCGCAGCCAGCAGAATCCAAGGCGCATAGGCGAAAACGAAAAATGACGGGTGAGTATTGATGTAATAGTAGGCCCCGCAATAGGCCGCGAGCACGGTGAAAACTAGCGAGATCGTGCGGTTTCGCAAAAGACGCAAAATGAGCCATCCGAAACCAACGCAAAAAATAAATTTCGCTGCCAGAAATTTGATGTCCCAGGCCACCGCTGAGCCGCAGCCGATGATAACGACGGATTGCAGCGGATCACCCAGCATCGAAACCGCCTGACCGATGAACGGATCGCCGGCATGGCTGTAACGGTTCCACAAGGGAAGTTCGCCATGATCCAGCAGGCTGCGCGATTCGATAAATCCTGCCGGAACATCCCACCACATTATCGTCCCTATGTCACTGCCGTGCGTGTTATGAAACGGATTCGGTGAACCGGCGGCCAGTTTCTGCATCCCCGGCAACGAGGGCCACCAATTATATACGAGCTGGTCGCGCGTGGAAGTGGGCGAGACAAAACTTTTTCCGCAGAAAATTACCGGATAACAGTTGACGATGACCGCGAGAAAAGAAACCAGTACGATTGTTTGCACAGGATGCTTCGCATTCCATCCCGAAATCCGGGCCCAAAATTTGTCCGGCCTGAATATTGATACCTCGGAGCACGCAGGGTTAGAGGATGTGGACTGGTCTTGGCTCATTTGGAAAATTCCTGCTCTTCGCTCGCGGAAGCTAGTTTTTTACAACTCCACCGTCAAACGCAAACCGCAAGTCACGCCGCATACTTTAAATAAATTACTTTCAAATATTCCGCTTCCTTGAAATTGGCCGGGTGATCCGGTGGATGCTGCACGGTTTTCAATTCCGAAAATTTTCTACCTGGCTTTACCGCCGCGCGCCGCACGGCGTCAAAAAATTCCGTTGCTGAAACGTGTGCGGAACACGAACCTGCCACCAGTATTCCGTCGCGCTCAAGTTTTTGGATCCCGAGCGCATTCAGCCGCTCGTAGGCGCGGATAGCGCCTTCCCGTTCCGACGCGCGCTTGGCCAATGATGGCGGGTCGAGCACAATCAAGTCGAACTTTGCCGGAGTTTTTTCAATCCACTCAAACGCGTCCGCCTGCACAGTTTCATGATGACATACGGCCACACCGGGAAAGTTCCGGTTCAGCGCAAAATTTCGGTTGGCGGATTCCAGTGCGTGCGCGCTGATGTCGAGGTCGGTCACGGATTTTGCGCCGCCGCGCGCTGCATAGACCGAGAAACCGCCCGAATAACTGAACGCGTTCAAAACTTTTTTTCCGCGCGACAGTTTTTCGACCTCGGCGCGGTTCTCGCGCTGGTCGAGAAAAAATCCGGTTTTCTGCCCGCGCATAACGTCGGCTTCGAAGCGGATTCCATTTTCGGAAAAAATCACCGGCGCGTCCGGCGTCAGACCGAAAAGCATTTGTCCGTCGTACAATTGAAATTGTTTTTCTGCGACTGGCTGAATGTTTCGACTCAAGCGCAAAACAATTCGTTCGCTCGGAATTTTTTCTTTGAACAACGAAACGGTTTCCTCCAGCCGCGGCAGCCAGGACGCCGTGTAAATTTTCAGCACGAGCGTGGAATCGTATTTGTCCAAAACCAATCCCGGCCAGCCGTCGCTCTCGCCGTGGATCAAACGATAGCCGGTGGTTGTTTCATCAAAAAATTGTTCGCGTCGAGTGAGCGATTTTTCCAGATGCGCCTTCCACCAAGAGGAATCAATAGTTTGCGGCTTGCCCGCATGCAAAATGCGGACTCGGATGGGTGAGTCAGAATCGAACAAGCCGACGGCGAGAAACTTGTCTTTGCGGTCATAGATGACGGCGAGTTCGCCTGTTTGCCCGGCGCGATTCGCCTCGTGGATGCTGTCGGCAAACAGCCAAGGATGGCCGGAGCGAACAATGGATTCGGCGGCGCTGGTGATGCGGAGACGCAAGCGGGTTGCCGCAGTCTGATTTGCGGCGGAGGGATTCATTCCAAGCCGCAGTTTCTTCGAGCGCGTTTCAAAACAGTTTGCGCCAGCGCATGCGCCTTGGCCGCGCCATCGGCAAGGACGCCGTTGACATAATCCAAATTAGCCGCGAGTTCCGCACGCTTCTTCCGTGCGTCGGCAAAATGATTCCAGTAGTTCTCGAACAACGCTTTCTTTAAATCGCCGTAGCCGAGGCCGCCGGCGCGGAGACGGTTTTCATAATCAGTTCCGACTTCGATGGACGCGACGAGCTTGAGCAGTTGCACGGCGAGATTTTTGTCCGCATCCGGCTTCGGTTCGGCGGGCGGGCGCGAATCCATCTTGATGCCCATGATTTTTTTGCGGATGATTTTTTCGTCGCCGAAAATCTCAATTGTGTTGCCATAGCTCTTGCTCATTTTCTGGCCGTCCACGCCGGGCACGAGCGCGACTTCGCCGCGGATTTGAGGTTCGGGGATCGCAAACGTCTGGCCATATTGCTCGTTAAATTTGACTGCGATGTCGCGCGTCATCTCAACATGCTGTTTCTGGTCACGCCCGACGGGAACGACATTTGAGTCGTAAATCAAAATATCCGCCGCCATTAAAACGGGATAGGCGAACAGGCCGTGGTTGACTGGAATTCCTTTTGCGGATTTGTCTTTGAACGAATGGCCTTTCTCCAAAAGGCTCATCGGCGTGAGGGTCGAGAGCAGCCAGGAAAGTTCCGTGACTTCCGCCACGTCGGACTGTTTGAAGAAGACGGATTTTTTCGGGTCAAGTCCGCACGCGAGAAAATCCAGGGCGACGTCCAAGGTGTTTTTCCGACGTTCATCCGCGTCGAACAGCGACGTCATGGAATGATAATCAGCAATGAAATAGAATGCTTCGCCTTTTTCCTGAAGCTCGATGGCCGGGCGCATCATCCCGAAATAATTTCCCAGATGCAGCGCGCCGCTGGGTTGGATGCCTGACAAAATTCGCATGCGGAAACTTTAATAAGGAATGTAGGAATGCAGGAAGCTGAATCTCAAAAAATAAAATTCCCAGTTTCCTCCACATTTATGCGGGGTTCTTATTTACACCGTCCGCCGGTAATTCCTTTGCACTTCACCCGATCAAATGCTCGCTGCTATGGCGTTGCATTAATATAGAAAGCGTTAGTTCCCTCCATCCACGGTGTGAGCTTGGCATGGCCATCGGCGAAAGTGACATTGCTGCCGGCATTGGGGCCGCTTGGATTGTGGCGGACTGAAATTAAGTTGTGTGTTAGTGATCCCGCAACAGGTTCCCACTTGCCATCGTCAAGGAATGGTGTGGTTCCACCCGGCGGCATCTCGGTAGGGCCGGTGCTGCATGGTTCTTCCACAAACAGGAATTTGTCCGATGCCCGAGCAATTGAGGTATAATGAAACGCGCTCACTGGCGTCACCGCACCCGAAGAGATGCTCGTATAAGTCGGTGCCATGGCGAAATTCATAGTATAGCTGAAGCCATAACCAGTGAATATTTTTTGAGACGGATCAACAAACACATTGGTGCTGCCCTTTGATCCTATTGCCTGTAAAATCTGGCTGTTCTGAATATAATCCTGAACGCCGTTCAGCGTAGCGCCATCGTTGCGATAGTAAATCCAGTCTGAAGGTAGGAACGGAGGCGTGCTCCCCGCAGCTGCTGATGGCGTAGAGTCGTTGTAGTCGCCAATGTAGATTATCAGTCCCAAGCCTATTTGCTTCATATTGTTCATGCAAGAAATCTGCTGCGCCTTGGCCTTGGCCTTGGCCAGCGCAGGCAACAACATGGCTGCCAGAATGGCGATGATGGCGATGACTACAAGCAGTTCAATCAAGGTGAATGCCCCTAGACGTGAATGGTTCTGAGTTTTCATAAAAAGTTCTCTGTCGTTAATGTGATTAACAAATTTAAGTTCGGGTGATTGCAATAAAATACTCGGATGATGGCGTCTTGCAACCAAAATTTGCGGCCTTTTTCCGGAAGGATTAAAATCGCTTTAGAGTTCCGGTCTGCACCTGCCACCGTTGCAGGTCTTTTCCAAGTTCGCTGGGCCAGTTCTCTTCGGTCGCGGTCATGAAAACCTGGCCGCAGGCTTTGCGGGCATGTTCGAGCAACGGCAGGAATCCGCTGCGACGTTTCACGTCCAGCTCGCCCATCACGTCGTCAATCAGCAGAATCGGCGGCGAGCCGTGGATGCCGGCCAGGTATTCCGCCTGGGCCATTTTCAGAGCGATTGCCAGCGTGCGCTTCTGGCCTTCGCTGCCGAACTGCGCGGCGGATTTCTCGTTCAGCAGCAATTGCAGGTCGTCGCGATGCGGTCCGACGAGCGTGGCGCGGAAATTTTTTTCACGGGCGCGCGATTGCGCAAGCTCCACGGCGAAATCGTTTCTCACGCTCGGCTGGTATTCGATGCGCAATTCCTCCGCGTTATTGGAAATACGGCGATATGCCAGCCTCGCGAGCGGTGAAAATTTCGGCGCCAGTTCGCGCCGGGCGCGGATGATCTCGTTGCCGAACCTTACCAGTTCGGCGGAGAAGCTTTCCAGCGCCCCCTCGTCGGTGCCGCCCTGGCGCGACTGTTTGAGCAGCGCGTTGCGGGCGCGGACGGTGTGCATGTAGCGCTGCAGCAGCGGCAGATAGCCCGGCTGCGTCTGTGCCAGAAGCAAATCCATGAACCGCCGCCGCGCGCGCGCCGTGCCTTTGACCAGCTGCAAGTCTTCCGTGCAAAAAACCACCGTGCGCAGCGCGCCAAAATAGTCGCCAAGCTTTTTCACCGCCTGGCCGTCGAGCGACAGCTTCCGCTCGCGCAGCGCCCAATACATCTTGATCTCGTGATCGCCACGGCCCACCACGTTGCCGCCGACAAAATAGCCTTTCGCGCCGTGCCGGATCATCTGCGCGCCGCCAACGCCCCGGAACGACCTCAGCGTCGCCATCAGGTAAACGGCCTCGAGGATGTTCGTCTTGCCCTGCGCGTTGTCGCCCAGCAGCACGTGGAAGCCCGGCGCAAAATCCGCGTCCAACCGCGCGTAGTTGCGGAAGTCGCGGAGTCGCAGTTGGGCCAGATGCACGGCAATAAAATGAATTGCGCCGCGCGCGTCCGCGAGTCTTTTCACACGCCAAAATTCCAAACTTCAATACTGCGCCCGAACATGCTTTCATGGCGCATGGTTCCGTGCGTGATTTTTGAGGACGAACATCTGCTGGTGGCAAGCAAGCCCGCCGGCTGGAACACCCACGCCCCTTCGCCCTACGCCGGCGAAGGCATTTACGACTGGTTGAAGCATCGCGAACCGCGCTGGGCCACGCTCGCCATCGTTCACAGGCTCGACAAGGAAACCAGCGGTCTCCTGGTCTTCGGCAAGACACCCCTCGCCAACAAATCCCTCACGGAACAGTTCACCGACCGCCGCGTTCACAAAAAATACCTGCTGCTCACCGACCGCGCCGTGCCGGAAAAGGAATTCACCGTGAAATCTTCGCTCGCCCGCGCAGGTGAGAAATACGCCAGCGGCCCCGGCGGCGAACCCGCCGAGACCAGGTTTGCAGTGCAGCCTTCAGGCGGCCTGGCGGGGCCAATGCCGGGACTCCGAACCGTGGAAGCTTACCCGCTCACCGGACGCACGCACCAGATCCGCGTCCACGCGGCCGAGAGCGGCTTTCCGATTCTTGGCGACACCCTGTATGGCGGCACCGCATCCACGCGCGTCTTCCTGCACGCGGCGGAAATTTCCTTCGCCCATCCCCTTGGCGGCGAGCCGGTGAGGTTTTGCGCGCCCGCCAATTTCCACGCCGACCCGCGCCTCGGCCTGCGCGCCGCCATCATCGAGCCGGACGCGACGGACGCCTGCCGCCTGATTCACGGCGCGGGCGACGGCTGGCCGGGCTGGTACGTTGAAAAGCTCGGCGACTACCTGCTCTCCCAGTCCGAAACCATTTTGAGCGCCACGCAGCAGGAGGAATTGTCGCGGCTCGCCAAAATTTTCAACGCACGCGGCGTTTATCACAAAATCCTCTCCCGCCAGGTCCGCCGTTCCACCACCGCCGAGGCGTCCCCACAGCTTGTCTCCGGCACCGCCGCGCCCGAACGCTTCGAGATCCGGGAGAACGGCATCCGCTACGAGATGAGTTTCAGCGAAGGCTACTCCGTCGGCCTCTTTCTCGACCAGCGCGACAACCGCCGCCGCCTGCTCACGCCCACGATCCACATCGCCGCCGACTTCTCTTTGGCCCAGCTTCCAGCTTCCAGCTTCCAGCTTCTAAACTGCTTCTCCTACACCTGCGGCTTCTCGCTGGCGGCGGCCAGGGCCGGGGTGGCGACCATAAGCATAGACCTCTCGAAAAAGTATCTCGACTGGGGCAGGCGCAACTTCACGCTCAACGGCCTCGACACCTCGAACCACCAGTTCATTTACGGCGATGCCATGGACTGGATGCGCCGGTTCGCCAAAAAAAGCCTCCGGTTCCGCACCGTGGTGCTGGACCCGCCCACATTTTCACAATCCAAGGAACACGGCACCTTCAGCGTCAAACGGGATTACACCCGGCTGGTCACCGTCGCGCTCCGCGTGCTCGAACCGGGCGGCGTGCTGCTGGCCTCCACCAACGCCGCAGACTGGCCGCCGGAAGAATTTCTTGCCACCGTGGAATCGGCCATCCAGGCGGCCGGCCGGAAGATTCTGCAGCGGCATTACGTCCCGCAACCGCCGGACTTCCCCGTCAACCGCGCCGAGCCGGCGTATTTGAAAACGGTGTGGATGAAGATTGCCGGCTACGGATCGGCCTGACCTTCGCACGGATTGACCGCCATCCCAGACTTCTGAACCGGCGAAACGCTTCAATTGAGGCCAACTCCGTTCTCCGCAGGCTTCATATTGAGTCCGTAACCGGCACCTCCGCGCTCCATGGCGGTTTCAATGAACTTGCAGCCGTGATTTGCCAGCGCGCCTGGAAAAGTTCCGCGAGGTTTTGGACTGCGGCAGCCCTCTACCGCTTTTCTCCCGGCAGGACTGGCGATGCAAAAGCGGCTGGGGGCTGCCGCAGTCCAAGACGCTGGCGCGCCAGCCGATCAACTCAATCCGGCTTGTCGGCCACAATTCTATTGAAACGGCTTTAAAACGAGGACAACCAGCTTGGAAAGCAGGTTGTTTGGCTTGGAATCACCACCAACGGCCTTGGCGACGGTAGCAACGGCCTTGGCGCGTGAAGCAACGGCCTTGGCGAGCGAAGCAACGGCCTTGGCGAGCGAAGCAACGACCTTGGCGCGTGAAGCAACGGCCTTGGCGCGTGCAGCAACGACCTTGGCGAGTGAAGCAACGGGCTTGGCGAGCGGAGCAACGGGCTTGGCGAGCGGAGCAACGGGCTTGGCGAGCGGAGCAACGGGCTTGGCGAGCGGAGCAACGGGCTTGGCGAGCGGAGCAACGGGCTTGGAACGTCCAGCAACGGGCTTGGCGGACAGAAGCATGCACTTTTGGTCTTATACTTTGCCTTGGCAGGCTGTCGGAGGGCAGTGGACAGGTTGTGAAGGCCAATTTCTGGGGTTTCGCTTTTGGGGGCGGGGATTGTCCTCAAATGGCAGCGCGTGGCAAGTGCGTTGCGCCTTTGGCCAATGCCGTTGCTGGCCGGGCAGGGGTGGTTGCTGCAATTGGGGATGTGGTTGCGCTGCGTCTGAATTGCGAGACTGCGGGTGCGGAGGGCGTTGCTGCCGTGGCCGGGTCAGATGGCGAGCAGCAGGCGTTTGATTTCCTTGAGCCGCCCCTTGGCGTCCTTTTTCGTGAGGCGCGGGAACTTGCCGCCAAGCGTGATGAAATCGTTGTGGCGCGTGATCTTTAATTTGTCCTCCTCGACTTCGATGCTGGTGACGGCCTTTTCGCTGGCGAGAATCTTGAGTTCGCCCACGGCCAGCAGCAAGTCCACCGGCGGCGGCAGGGGGCCGAAGCGGTCGCGCAATTCCTTCTGCAAGGCAAGCAGCGCGGGCTTGTCGGTGGCCTGCGCGAGCTTGCGGTAAATCTCGATGCGATGATGCGGCTCGGTGACGTAGTTGTGGGGCAGGTCGGCAGTCAGTGGTTCGTGGTCAGTAGCTGCTGCCGACTGACTACGGACTGCTGAATCGTTTAGAAAATCCAGCGCGACGTGGACGTCAACGCGCGGTTTGACCTTCTCGCCTTTCAGCGACGAGACGCTTTGCTTGAGGAGCTGGCAGTAAAGCTCGAATCCGACGGCGGTGATGTGGCCGCTTTGTTCGGAGCCGAGCAGGTTGCCCGCGCCGCGAATCTCCAGGTCGCGCATGGCGATCTTGAAACCGCTGCCGAGCGTGGAGTATTGCTTCATGGCGCTGATGCGTTTGCGGACGTCGGTGAGCAGGCTGGCGTGGCGCGGCAGAAGCAGATACGCGTAGGCCTGGTGCTTGTAGCGCCCGACGCGTCCGCGCAGCTGGTAGAGGTCGCTAAGGCCGAAGCGGTCGGCGCGGTCGATGATGATGGTGTTCGCGTTGGGAATATCGAGGCCGCTCTCGATGATGGTCGTGGAAAGAAGGACGTCGGCCCCGCCGTTGACGAAGGTGGTCATGACTTCCTCGAGGTCGTCGGAGTTCATCTGGCCGTGGCCCACGACAATCCGCGCGTGCGGCACGAGGGATTGCAGCTTGGAGCGCATGGTCTCGATGGTGGTCACGCGGTTGTGCAGGAAGAAGACCTGTCCGCCGCGGGCGAGTTCGCGCTGGATGGCGTCGCGGATGAGGCGCTCGTCGTATTGCGTGGCAATTGTCTCGACCGGCAGGCGGTCGTGCGGGGGCGTTTGAATCGTGCTCATGTCGCGCGCGCCGGTGAGCGCGAGGTAAAGCGTGCGGGGAATGGGCGTGGCGCTCAGCGTGAGCACGTCCACCATCGTGCGCAGGCGCTTGAACTTTTCCTTGTGCAGCACGCCGAAGCGCTGCTCCTCGTCGATCACCACGAGGCCGAGGTCTTTGAACGCGATGTCGTCCTGCACGATGCGGTGCGTGCCGATGACGATGTCCACCGCGCCGCCCGCCAGATTTTTCACCACCAGGTCCTGCTCGCGCCGCGTGCGATAGCGCGAAAGCAATTCGATGCGGACGGGATAGTCGGCCATGCGTTCGCGGAAGTTGTTGAAATGCTGCTGGGCCAAAACGGTTGTGGGCACGAGGATGGCAACCTGTTTTCCATCCATCACGGTCTTGAACGCCGCGCGGATGGCGACCTCCGTTTTGCCAAAGCCGACGTCGCCGCATATCAAGCGATCCATCGGCTTGTCGCGTTCCAGATCGGATTTCGTCTCGGCGATCGCGGTAATTTGGTCGGGCGTTTCCTCGTAGATGAAGGCGTCTTCAAATTCGCGCTGCCATTGAGTGTCAGGCTTGAACGCATGTCCGACTTGCGTCTCGCGCACGGCCTGGATGCGGAGCATCTCGGAGGCGATGTCGCGCACGGCGCGTTCGGTCTGCTCCTTTGCCCTGGCCCAGCGCGTGCCGCCGAGTGTGTTGAGCGGAGGATTCACCTTGCCGGCGCCGACGTATTTGCCGACGAGATGTGCCTCGCTGACGGGAACGTAAAGCTTGGGCGGTTCGTTCGAGGGATCTCCCGGCGCGTATTCGATGACGAGACATTCGGTAACGGGGTTCGCTGCGGAGGTGAAACGTTGCAGCGTTGAGATGGAAGTCGCCGGCAAATCCTTCAGGCCGAGAAATTTTCCGATGCCATGCTGCAGATGAACAACGAGATCGCCTTCTTCCAAGTCCGTGAAATCAATGTCCAGCGCCGAACGAGTCGCGAGCGCATGCAAAGATTTCTGGCGGCGGGGCCGCTGGATTTTGTAACGGCCAAAAATCTCCGCGTCGGTGACGGCAACCAGCTTCGCGTCGTCGCACAGAAAGCCGCGAGCGAGCGAGCCGAGATGAACCCAAAGCCCGGGATCCAAGGCCCAAGGTGGTGCGCCATCGGATGAATTTGGGTTTGGGACTTTGGACTTTGAATTGTCAAAACCCATTTCCCGCCAGATTTCCTCAAACCGCCGTCGTTCGCCGTCGTTGTAGCAGAAAACATGAACGGAATAATTTTGCCGGAGCCAGCGATGCAACTGGTTAAAAAAATCACGGCGCTGCATCCCGGCAATCTGCGGTTCCGGCGCCCGCTCGGCCAGTGGCCGAAAGGCGTCGAGCGAATCAAATCTGATGTTCTCGATTTGGGCTTGGCGGCGGCCTTCATCAGTCTCCCTGTCTGCGGAAATTTCGACCGACGAAAGACCTCGCCGGTTCAATTCCGCCAGGAAGTCCGGCCAGGAAATGAAGAACGGATCGTTCGCGGGAACTTCTTGCGCGTAAATTTCGGCGGCGGCTGAAATTTGTTCCGGCCCGCAAAGCAGGAAAATTGTTTTGCCCGGCAGGTAATCAAGAAGCGTGGCAAGCGCCGTTCCATTGCCGGTCGTTTTTGCCTGCTGCATTTGCCGCAAAATTCCCAGTTCACCGGCGGGCGGCAAAATGATGTTTGAAATCTCGTCGCGGGACATCTGCGTGAGCGGATCGAACTCGCGCAGCGATTCCAGCTCGTCGCCGAAAAACTCCAACCGCACCGGCCAAGGATTGACGGGCGGAAAAACGTCCAGGATGCCGCCGCGCAGGGCGATTTCGCCCTTCTGGGAAACCTGGGCTTCCGGTTCGTAGCCTTGTTCTTCAAGCCATTCAATCAGATCCAACGGGGCGATTTTATCGCCGCGTTGAAGCGTGCGGGTGCGCTTTTGGATTTCACCCGGCGGAAAGGTTTTTTGCAGCAGCGCCGTGACACTTGTGACGAGCAGGGTTGAGGGTTGAGAGTTGAAAGTTGAAAGAGCAGACAGGGCGACGAGCGTTTGCAGCCGGTCGCTGATGACATCGGCGTGCGGGAGCTTGCCTTCATGCGGAAGAATTTCCCAGGCGGGGAAAAACAAATTCAGAGATTCCGGTTCTGAGCCGGGAGTGGAGGTTGTCGCGCCGGCCTTTTTTGTGCTTTGAACTCCGAACCCTGAGCTGGTCAGACATGTTTCCAGGTCTTGCTGGAAACTTTCCTGTTCTTTCAGATTTCCGGTGACGACAACAACCGGCCGTTGCGGAAGAAGTCTTGAAACGAGCGCGGCAAAAAACGGTTGTGCGGATGCGCAGATTCCGGCGCAAGACAACGCTCCGCCATTCTCCAGCATCCGCACGAGGGATTGCACGGCGGGAGCTTTTGCGATGTCAGCGAACAAGCTGCCTGTCGCCGACGAGGATTCGTTTTGCGCCAAGCGCTGGAAAGTTCGCAGCCGCTTGTGACTTCGTCAAGAGGCAGATGGTTCAAGGCGGGTTTGTTTTCCAGCCGCCGGCTGTCGAAAGATCCATTTTTTCCATCGGGTTGATCGGGATTGAATTGGTTGAGCGGTCAACGACCCGCGTGAAATTGGTGGCATGATGGACTAGGAAATAGCCGAATTCTTTGCCCCAAGCGACCGTATAAGGCGGGTCGCCCCAGCCCAAAGTGCCGGGGGCCGGCGGCGGATCACCGGGATTTGGTTCGTCAGGATTTGGCATCGGAATTTGCCCGACGATCCAAATGCGATGGCCGCTGCGCAGAGCTTTTTCAGCCTGTTGCAGGACGGGCTCGATGGCTTTGGGCGTTTGAAGCTGCTCCTTGATCAAATCGTAGCGATGAAAACGATAATCTGCGATAGGCGGAAAAGTCGTCCACTTTGCCGGGCCATTATAATAATAGGCGAATGTCAGTCCGTAATACCAGGGATGGACGACGATCAAATCGTCCGGACCGGCGTTTTTTGAAACATACGCGGCGATCAGGTCGCCGTTGGTTTGCCGCCATCGCAAAGTTGAGTATGCCGATGGAGAAATCATCAAAGCCGCGACTGCAACAGCCAGCATGCCAATCCGCGCGACAGGAAATGCCCGCGCGAAAACCACGTCGCAGCAAATCGTCGTGAAGCAGAACAACGGGATGTAATACCAGACCTGTGTTTGCAGGCCGGACAGTTTTATAAACACGCCAAAACCGATTGCGCCAAGCACCAGCGTCACACCGCCAAAGACCGGCAAGTCCTGTTGGTCGCGCTCATCATGCTGCCGCAGTCTTGCAAATATCCGGCTGATGCCGAAGCTCGCGGCAAGTGCCATCACCGCCACCCATACGCCGAAGATTGTCCCCGCCATTTCGTGAAGGTGGCCCATTGAATCATTCAGGCTCACGCCGGGCTGCGTGACAATCCACCACGATTGCGCCTGGCGAATCGGGTTGATGTAAGGAACCAATGAAAGAGCCGCCACAAATCCAATTGCCAGAATCCACGCCGCCTTCTTTTGCTGCCGTTGCCGGAATGACGCGACCATTCCCGCGACACAAATCGCCAGCAGGAAAAAAGCGTTCTGGTAAAGCGTCTGCACGCTGATGACCGCGGCAAATCCTGCCAGCAATCCGCGCCGCAGGTTCGGCACTTCAATAAAGCGCCAGATCAACCCCATCGTCATCACGATGAATGCCATGCCGAGCGCGTAGGCGCGCATTGAATCGCCGTAATGGATCACCGTCGGATTCAGCGCGACGATTGCCAGTGCAAACAGCGGCAATCCCTTTCCCATCATCCGGCTGGCCGCCCAAAAAGACGCCGCCAGGATCAAGCCGATGCACAGCCCGAATGTGCGCAGGCCCAGGTCCGTGTGCCAAAGCGCCATCCACGACCGCAGGACGAGCGGATAAATGATCGGGCAATGGTCGTGCAGCAGCGCGTAAAAAATCTCCTTCACCGACGGCAGCGCCGCGATGTTCACCAGGCCGACCTCGTCGCGCCAAAGACCGCCGGCGTTTGTAAGAAATACAAAGTGCAGCTGCACGGCGACCGCGCTCATCAGGACGGCGGCGGCCCAGGCGAGCAATCGCGAATTTTTCTGGAAGAACTTATTCATGCGCCCGCAATCTGCGGAAAACCTCCAGCCCCGCGCCCTGCATCCCGCCATATTTCACGGCGTCCGCACCCCAGCGGTATTCCACGTCAACCGGCGATGTCATGTCTGCAAGCCCCACGCGGGCGTAGTTGGTCCGGTAGGAATCCCACCAGTTAAAAATCGCCGGGTCCGAGTTCGCGCGCCGTTCCCAGATGCGGTCGTCCTCGAAGACGACAAATTCCGGCGCGGCTCCTTCAATTTCACGGATCATTTGATCCTGCATCTTCCGGGCGAACGGCTGCGGCTCCATGAGCGCGTAAGTGTAAATGTAGCCGGTCGCCGAGCGGCGGTGGGAAAGAAAATAAATTTCCGGCTCCGAACCCAGCACGGCCACGCGCGCATCCGGCGCGGAATTGTCCCGGATGTAGCCCGCGATGGCCGCCGACGCGGAAAAAGGCCGGACGCCGTAGAGCCTTGTCTCCACCTGCAACGGCGTCAGCACGAACCAGACATCCGGGTCTTCCAAGATGGCGACAGCCAGAACCAATGCGAAAACTCCGACCGGCCAGTCGCCGAGCTTGGACTTTCCCTCCGCGCGCTGACGCCAGAGATGTCCCGCGCCGCTCACCCCGCAACCGGCCAGCAGCGCCAGTGCCGGGAGCATCAGCAGAAAATAATGCGGACGAAAATAAAATCCGGGGAACACCGTCGCCGTCGCCGCCACGGAGAACCCCAGCAGCCAAAGCCGCAATCCGTCCAGCCTCACATCGAGCCAGATGGTTGCCAGCCCGGCCACGGGAACCAGCCACAGCAGCGCGAAATCCGAAATCGCCTCGTTGAAATGATACAAGAAAACTTGCGGAAGCTTTGCGAGCGGAACGATTGCAGCCGTGATGGAGGCATATTGCCGCGCATATTGAACCGTCCAGAACCAGAAATTTCCGAAAACTCCCGCCCGCCAGAGAATCAGGCAGCACAAACCGAACGGCAGAACAATCCCCGCGCCGAACGCAGCAACCAGCCGGAATTTTTGGCCGGCGGAAATTTCCCTTTTGCGAATACACGTTCCGGCAAAAGCAATCGCCGCCCACAGCGCGATAAACGCCGCGTGCTGCTTCATCAGGATCGCCGTGCCGAACAAAATTCCCGCCGCCGCAGCCATCGCAAGCCCGCTTGAGCTTTGCCGCGCCAGCCACATCACGCACAGACCGGCGGTCGCAAAAAACGCGGCGAACTGCGTCGCATGACCCGCCAGACCGAGCATTGAGGGACTTGCCGCCAGCACCGCGTAAAAAGTTGAGGCGACAATGCCCGCCGTTGCATCCAGCATCCGTTTGCCGAGCCAGAACAGCATCAACGCTGTCAGCGTCGTCACGATGATCATTCCGAAATGGATTCCAGCCGGAGTCTCGCCGAAAATGGCCATGATGACCGCATACGCCGCATACGTTCCGGGAAACTTCATGTTGTAGGCCAGCTCGTAGGGCGGGATGCCCTGAAGCATGAGCTGCCCGGCGTAGGCATACTCGCCCTCGTCGCGCTCGATGGGGGAATTCAGCAGACGAACCCGCACGGCGGCGACCAGCACCAGCACCGCCATCATGAACCACCAGCTCCAGTGCAGTCTGAAAAGTTGGAACCGCGCGGACGGCGGCGCTGCGGGTGATTGCGTCATCCGCGCCAATTGAGCAAATCTGCGGCGCGGACACAAAGAAATTTCCAAAAAATGTTCTTGCCTTCGCGCGCGCGACGGGTAGTCTGTGCGGCCTTTTAACAAAAGAATTTTATGTCACGCATCTGTGAATTGACCGGCAAACGCCCCATGAAGGGCAGCATCATCTGGCGCTCGGGTAAGTCCAAGAAATCCGGCGGCATCGGCACGCACGTCACCGCCATCACCAAGCGCAAGTTTGACGTGAACCTGCAGCGCGTGAAGGCGCTCCTGCCCAGCGGCGAAGTCCGCTACATCCGTGTTTCCGCCGCCGCCATCAAAAAAGGACTCGTCACCAAGGCACCCCGGCGCACTTGGAAAAAGGAAGAAGCCAAGAAGGCTTAAGCCAGTTCCAATTTCAATTGAAGGCGAGGCCCAACAGCCTCGCCTTTTGTTTTGGCAAATGAACCACTAAACGGGTTAAAAGTTTGAGCAAAGTGGTTGACGGCTTGTGCTCCATATGATTGTTACGAGGGTTTACAATCCGTTCAACACGTCAATCAACTGCCGCAGCCGACCGTAATCGTGGCGGTTGAAGTTGAAGGCGATGCGCTTCAATTCCAGATGCTCGTTGTGTTCCACCTCCTCGGTTGTCGGGTCGACGGTCTGGATCTTCCCGCTGGCAACGATGTCGGCAAAATCCATGTTCATGGCAGCCAGGGCGGATTTGTTGGGAGCGGTTTTCATGCGGATGACGAGCAGTTCCCTGACGAAGCGCGTGGAATGGAAGTTCCGGTAGAAGCGCGAGATGATCTTCACGGCTTCATCCACGCTGTCGGTGATCTGGTAAAGGTTCAAGTCTTCGGGCGAAATGAGTTTGTGGCTGAGAAGTTCCTCGCGGATGTGGATGTCCCAGGTTTTCCAATAGGTGCCGCCGGGTTTGTCCACGAGAACGAGTGGCAGGAGCTGGCTTTTGCCGGTCTGCATGAGCGTGAGCGCTTCAAAGCCTTCGTCGAAAGTGCCGAAGCCGCCGGGAAACAGGACAATGGCGTCCGAATGGCGGATAAAGATGAGCTTGCGCGTGAAGAAGTATTTGAAGGTGACGAGTTTTTTGTCCTCGGCGATGATCGGGTTGGCGCTTTGCTCCCACGGCAGGCGGATGTTGACGCCGAAGCTGTTTTGCGAGCCTGCACCTTCGTGGCCGGCCTGCATGATGCCGCTGCCGGCTCCGGTGATGACCATGAAGCCGGCCTTGACGATCTTGCGGCCGAATTCGACGGCTTGCTGATATTCCAACGCGTCCGGCTGCGTGCGTGCGGAACCGAAGATGGTCACCTTGCGCTTGCCGAGGTAGGGGGCGAAGAGGCGGAAGGCGTATCGCAGCTCCCGAACTGCGGTGCGGATGATGCGCGCATCACCGGTGTCCTGCACGTCGGTCAGGAGTTTGAGGGCGTTTTCGATGATGTCGGCGACTTCCTGCTCGTTGTTGCCGCCGCCCTTGGATTTGATGAGTTCGCGGATTTGCTGTTTGAGCGCGTGGTCAATGGCTGGTTTTGCCTTCATTTCGTTTCCTTGCTTTGAATGGCGATGGTAGCAGGGATTGGTGCAATTGCAACCTGGCGATTTGCCGTAGTTTTGCTCATTGACAATCGCGCGGTAAAAACTATCCTCCGCATCCATTTAATTTATCCGCGAGCAGCCGCGTGTGCGGTTATGCCTCGCCCGAGAAAGGAAGTGAGTCCCTTTGACAGAAATTAAACTAAAAAAAGGCGAACCAGTGGATCGCGCGCTGCGCCGGCTTAAGAAAAAAGTCGACCGCGAAGGCACGTTGAAAATCGTGCGCGCCCATCGCACGTTCGAGAAGCCCAGCGAAAAACGCCGCCGCAAGCAGAAAGTCGCGCGTTTCTCCGCCATGCTCACCGCGCGCTACGCGGACCTGTAACTCCAGTTCGTCGGATCGTGAATCGTTAAATCGTTGCATCGTGGCAATGGTTTAACGATTCTTCCTTTTCACGGTTCACGATTTAACAATGTAACGGTTCAACGATTCACGATGTATTCATTTTCCACCTGCTGGAATTCCCACCGTCACACCGACGGCCGCGCCATGCTGCGCGAAATCCGCGACCTCGGCTTCGACCACGCCGAGTTGAGCCACGGCATCCGCGTCAGCCTCATGCCGGGAATCCTCGAAGCCGTGGACGCGGGCGAGATGAAAATCTCCAGCCTGCATAATTTCTGCCCGCTGCCGATGGGCGTGACGCACGCCGCGCCGAACCTGTATCAGTTTTCCGACGAACGCCCGCGCGAACGCGAACTCGCCATCAAGCACACGCTCAAGACGTTTGAATTCGCCTCGCGCGTCAAGGCGTCCGTCGTCGTGCTGCACCTCGGCAGCATCGAGATGAAGGATTACACCGGCAAGCTCGGCGAAATGCTGGAGCGCGGCGAAAAAGGTTCGGCCAAATACGAAAAGCTCTGCGCCGAAATCTCAAAGGTTCGCGAGGTCAAAAAAATAAAATTTGTCGAGCGCACCAACGACACACTCCGAAAACTCCTGCCCGAAGCCGAAAAACGCGGCCTCAAGCTCGGCTGCGAAAACCGCCAGGCGCTTGAAGAAATTCCGCTAGAAAGCGACTTCCAATTTTTCTTCCGCGAATTCCCCAGCCCGAACATCGTCTATTGGCACGATTGCGGCCATGCGCAGATTAAGGAGAACTTCGGCTTTATCCACCACGCGCTGCATCTCGAATCGCTCGCCGCGCGCCTCGCCGGATTTCACGTCCACGACGTGCAGTTTCCCGCGCGCGACCACTGCGCGCCCGGCACCGGCACGATTGACTACGCTGCGCTCAAGCCGTTCGTGAAGCCGGAGCACATCAAGGTTTTTGAATTAAGCCCGTCGCTGCCCGTCGAAGCCGTCAATTGCGGCATCGCGCATCTGAAATTGATCTTGGGAAACGAATGAAAACCACCGCTGCAGAAATTGTGCAGCGATTGCAATCCGCCGGTTTTGCCGCGTTCTGGGTCGGTGGCTGCGTGCGCGATTTTCTGCTCGGACGTGAGCCGCAGGATTTCGACATCGCCACGGACGCGAAGCCGGAGCAGGTTGAAAAGCTTTTCAAGCGCACTATTGCCGTCGGACGCAAATTCGGCGTGATGGTCGTCGTCGAAGGCGGCCATCAATTCCAGGTCGCCACCTTTCGCGCCGAGGCGGATTATCAGGATGGCCGCCGCCCGGAGAAAATCATCTTCGCCACCGCCGAGGCTGACGCATTGCGTCGCGACTTCACCGTGAACGGTCTTTTCTACGATCCGATTTCACAACAAACTCACGACTGGGTCGGCGGCGAAAAAGATTTACGCGCAAAAATCATCCGCACCATCGGCAAACCGGAAGAACGTTTTGGCGAAGATCATTTGCGGCTGCTGCGCGCCGTCCGTTTCGCCGCGCAGTTGAACTTTGAAATCGAGCCGAAGACTTTTGCCGCCGTCAAATCCCTTGCGCCGAAGATCAAGCTCATCAGCGCCGAGCGGATTCGCGACGAGTTGTTGAAGCTGTTCCGTCCGCCGCACGCCGCGCGCGGGTTGGTTTTGCTGCGCAACAGCGGATTGCTTCCATTTGTTCTGCCCGAATTAGCGGCCACCATTTCCTGCGAGCAGTCGCCGGATTATCATCCCGAAGGCAGTGTCTTCAATCACATTTGCCTGATGCTGGAAAAGCTCCCAGCGGATGCGCACGAATCGCTGTCGTGGACAGTGTTGATGCACGACATCGCCAAGCCGGTGACTGCGGAGCGCGATGCCAAGACCGGCGCGATTCATTTTTACGGACACGAGAAAGTCGGTGCGGAGATTGCGGAGAAAATTTTGCAGCGGCTGCGCTTTCCCAAAAAGCAGATTGATGAAATCGTCACATGCGTTCTGCATCACATGCAGTTCAAGGACGTGAAGCAGATGCGCAAGGCCACTTTGCGCCGGCTGCTATTGCGCGAGACGTTCCTGCTGGAACTGGAATTGCACAAGCTGGACTGTCTCGGCTCGCATGGCGATCTGGAGCTTTACGATTTTTTGGTTAAGCAGGCGGAGGAATTAAAAATGAAACCGGCAATACGTCCGCCGCTGCTCACAGGAAAAGATCTGATTGAGCTCGGAATGAAACCGGGAAAAGAACTGGGCGCGATGCTGCACGAGGTCCGCGAGAAGCAATTGCAGGATGAGTTAAAAACTCCGCGTCAGGCCAAAGCGTGGGTGATGAAACAAATCTGAAATTATTTTAACGGCTCCAAATATATCTTTCGGATTTCAAAATCTGCGCCTTCGCTTTGGATTCCGACGAAGCCGGATAAAACGGTAGATTCGGTGGTTTCGTTCATCAATTTGCCGTTGATGATGGCTTTCACATCGTTGCCGGCGCAAACCGTCACGTTGGTGTCCCATTCGCCGACGGGATGTTCATTGGTCGGGAAACGCATGGGAAGCGCCGTGTTGGCGTCCATGCCTTTGTGTTCCTTGGATTCCGCGCCGGCCATCAAAAATAAATCACCCTGCCGTCCGGATTTGCCCTGGTTCTGGATGCACATTGGCCAGACTTTGTCCGGCAATTGCATGTGGACGAGCACGCCGGTGTTGTTGGCCTTTGGCGTGACTTTGACGAAGCGCCATTCGACAGTGACGACGTAATTGCTGTAACTTTGCAGCGTCCGCAGATAGCCGATGGCCGAGCCGTTGCAATGGATCATGCCGTTGGTGACGCTCCACGTTTGCATCGGGTCGGCGTCGTTTCTCATGCAGAAGGTGAAGCCGACAAAATTCGTGCCGTTGAAAAGTTCGATGTGATCCGTGGGAGTAATGACATTCTGCGCGGCGCAGGAACCGGCAACGGTGACGGCGAGACAAAGTGAGGCGATGAGTTTCATATGGATTATTTCAGCGGATCAACGGAGATTTTCCGAACTTCCATGTCCGCACCCTCGCTTTGGATGCCGATGAAGCCGGAAGAAACATTGCAGTCGGTGATTTTGTTCATGGATTTGCCGTTGACGATGATTTCAACGGTATTGCTGCTGCAGACAGTTTGAAACGTGCTCCATTCGCCGACCGGGCTTTCAGCGGATGGTTGGAGCATTTTAATCCCGTTCTTTTTCATGTTCTTTGGCTCGGCGCAATCAACGCCGCCCCAGAGCCAGAAATCACCCTGATGGGCGTGCATGCCCTGACACTCGACGCACCTCGACCAGACATTGTCGGGCAAATGCATGTCAACGAGTACGCCGGTGTTGCCGGCCTTGAGGAAGCGCCACTCGACGGTGCAGATATAATTGCTGTAAATATTTTCCGTGCGCATAAAGCCATTCGGCCTGCCGGTGCAATGGATGACGCCATTCGTGATGCTCCAGGTTTGTTCCGGCGCTGAATTCGAGCGCATGAAAAACGTCCAGCCGGAAAAATCTTTTCCATTAAAAAGTTCGATATGATCGGTGGGGGTGATGACATCCTGCGCGGTGAGAGTTTCGGCATGCGCAAAACACAGCAAGGCGACATACAGAATGATGGTTTTGGAAATGGCTTTCATATGGCGAGAATTACGCGGGGTTTGCCACAAGTCAAGCGCGTGAATCAAGTTGTTTTCGTGCGCGCTCAAAAACTTTTACTGGAGCAATGGAGTCAAGACATTCCAGCGGGGTTTTCCATGTGCAATAAGATTTGAGACAAGGTGAGCAGGGAAGATCGATCCGCAAAACATTGTCAAGCTGGCCATAGGGTCCGGTGCGTGTCGGTTCGGTGGGTCCGAAGAGCGCGACGAGCGGCTTGCCCAGCGCGGCGGCGACGTGCATCGGGCCGGTGTCGTTCGTGATCATCAAATCGCAAAGGCGAATCCATTCAACCATTTCCGGCAGCGAAATTTCGCCGCACAAATTCAAAGAGCGTGAAGATTGGGCGCGTGAAATGGCTTCGCCAAGCGGCATGTCTTCCGCGCCGCCGAGAATGGCGAAACGCACTTCAGGAAATTTTTCGGCAAACAACAAAACGAGTTGTGAAAATTTTTCAACAGGCCAGCGTTTATTGTCCCAGCGCGCGCCGGGCTGAATTGCAATCCATTTAGTGCTGTTGGTTTTCCATTTTAATTTTACAGCGGCGGAAATTTCCGGACGTTCGGCCAACCAGTTGAAATTTTCGTGAACCGGCACGCCAAGTTGCGGCAACACTGTGAGATACCAATCCACTGCGTGCGTATGGAAACTTTTTCTCGGGACGGCGACATCATAAAAGCCGCGTGCGCCTTCGCGAATTTCATCAAGGCCGACGAGGAATTTTCCCCGCGCGAGCCACGCGAACGCCCCGCTGCGTGCGAGGCATTGCAGATCGATGACGAGATCAAAATTTTGCCCGCGCAACCAGCGGATGCTGCCGAGCATTTCCGGCCAGTGCTGCGGTTTGCCCCAACGTTTGCGTTCAAAACGAACCACACCAGCGAGGTCGGGATCACCTTCGAGCAGCGGTGCGAGCGCCGAGTCAATCCACCAAAAAATTTCCGCGTCGCGGAAATGCAATTTTAGCAGGCGCAATACAGGCAATGCTTGAATGACATCGCCGAGCGAACTGGGTTTGAGGATGAGAATTTTCAACGTTCAATGTTCAGCATCCACGGTTCAGGATTGAAAAATCGAATCCTAAACGCCCGACCGCGAACACCGAACGATCATTTATCTTCCAAATTCAAGACGTTCAGCGAGACGCTCGGGCAATCCGGCGGCCCGGATTTTGGCCTGAGTCGTCGCGATGTCGTAGTCGAGCCGGCGGAGTTCGATTGTTCCGGCGTCCATGTCATATATGACATAGGCGGCCTTGGGATTGTTGTCTCGGGGCTGCCCGACGGCACCGACGTTGACAAAATATTTTTTTGCCGGGTCAACTTTAAATTTGGAGTATGTGCCGCCACGAACGGCCGTGTCACGCATGAAGGCTACCGGGACATGCGTATGGCCGAAGAAGCAGACCTGTGTGTTTTGATATGGAAAGCTGGCTGCGGCGGCGAGCTTGTCAAAGACGTAACCCCAGCGTTGCGGGGCATCGAGCGTGGCGTGGACGATGGTGAAGTTGGCGACAATGCGGGAATATTTGAGGTCGCGCAGCCATTGTTTTTCCTCCGCGTTCAATTGGGCGCGTGTCCAGTGGACGGCATCAGCGGCTGCGGGATTGAATCCTTCGAGATGTTCTTCGGTGGAACAGTATTCGTCGTGATTGCCTTTGACACAGGGAATGTTCATGTCACGGACGATTTTTAGGCACTCCTTGGGGTTGGCGTTGTAGCCGACGACGTCACCGAGGCAGACGTAATGAGTGGGGTTCTGGTCCTTGGCGTCTTCCAAAACCGTTTGGAGCGCTTCCAGGTTGCCGTGGATGTCTGCGAGGATGGCGTATTTCATTGCGTAATTTCAAAACCGCGATATTCGTTTTGCGCGTCGCCCCATTCTACACTCTCATCGCGGATAAAACCAGCGAGGATTGCGCTCCGGAGTGCGGCGCGGAAGTCCTCGAGTTCTTCGGACTCGCCTTCAGCCGCAAGTTCGACGCGTCCATCGGTCAGATTGCGGACGTAACCGGTGATTTCAAATCCGGTGGCGATTGTTCTTGCGGTATAGCGGAACCCGATGCCCTGTACGCGGCCTGAATAAAAAATTTTCATCCGGCGCGCAACGGTTGGCGTTTGAATCGGCATCGCAAGATGAAGCCAAAGTCGGCGGCGTGGCGCAATGTTTTTTGCCGGGCCAAAAAACTTTTTTCATTTTTGGGTGAATTCTGTTTGACCGTTTGGGAAATTTGACGTAGTTAAACGGCCTGCCTCGAACGACAATTGATAATTTCAATCGTGGCCGGTTTGCGGCGACTCTAGTTGTATACGGTGATGTTAAATACAAAGTCATTTTTGACGGTGGATTTTGGGGCTGGAAGCCTCAAGCTGGCGGAGTTTGAAGTCAACGAGGCGGGCGGGTTGCGACTCAAGACTTTTGCCATCAAGCCGCTCGGCGCGGAAGGCTCGGCGGAAGCCACGCGCGAGGCGGTCATCCTCAAGGCGCTTCAGGAAACTCTCGTTGAAAAAAACATCAAGGCCAGGGGCGTCAACGTCTGCGCTCCGGGATACCATGTTTTTTCAAAGTTCGTCAAGCTGCCGCCGGTTGACTCGGGCAAGGTGACGCAGATCATCCAATACGAGGCGCAGCAGAACGTGCCGTTTCCGCTCGCGGAGGTCGTGTGGGATTACCAGATTCTCGGCTCGGCCCCGGGCGGTGAACTCGAAGTGCTTCTGGTCGCGGTCAAATCCGATGTGGTGGAAGGTCTGTTCCGCGTGGCGGCGCAGGCCAAGCTGCAATTGCAATTATGCGACGCCTCGCCCGCCGCGTTGTGCAATGCTTTTCGATTCAATTATGGCGACCTTGAGGATTGCACGATGCTTCTGGACATCGGCGCCAAGACGAGCAACCTGCTGTTCTTCGAAAAGGGAAAGGTTTTTTCGCGAAGCATCAATCTGGGAGCCAACAGCATCACGCAGGATTTTGCGAGCGAAGTGAAGTTAAAATTTGACGCGGCGGAACAAATAAAAATCGCCGAAGGCTTCGTAAGCCTGGGCGGCGCATATGAAGAGCCGGAAAGTCCGAACCAGGCGGCCATATCAAAAATCGCTCGGCAGTTCATGACCAAGCTGCACATCCAGGTCAACCAGACCATCCAGTTTTATCGCGGTCAGCAGGGGGGTGCGCAGCCGCAAAGGTTGTTTTTGTCCGGCGGCGCCAGCATCATGCCCTACACGGCGCAATTTTTTGCGGAGAAGCTGAATATTCCGGTCGAATATTTCAACCCCTTGAGGAATGTGCAGATTGATCCGTCGGTGAATCTCGAAGAGTTGGCGCAGGTGGCGCATTCGCTCGGCGAAGTTGTCGGGCTGGGTCTTCGCAATCTGGCGAACTGCCCGGTGGAAATGAACCTGATGCCAGACAGCACGTTGCGCTGGCAGGCTTTCGACCAGAAGAAGCCCTATTTCATCGCGACAATTTTCAGCCTTGTGCTGGTCGCGGGCGCAGTTGGATTTTTGTTTCAGAAACTAGCGGTGACGAAGGAAAATGACTCCAACGATTTGGATCCGAAGGTTGCGGAATTGCAGGACAAGGCCGACCGGTTCAGCAATGCTTACCAGCAGTTTCAGACGGCCAAAGCGGAATCGGACCAAATCACATCGTGGATGGGGTCGCGATATTATTGGGGTGATGTGCTGACAGAATTGCGACGTGTTCTTATCCAATCCGAGGACGACATGAAGCAAAAATTGTCCGCACAGAAACCGAATGTCGAGACGGGCATCTGGATTGAGCAGATGACGTCGTTGGCAAATGCTGGCGCAAACGGGTCAACATTTCCCGCTCCTGACAACAACGCGCCGAACACGCCACCGCCGTATGCGGGCGCGGATGCTTCCACGAACGCCATTACTCTGGTCTGCCGAGCGGTTGACCTTACAAAGGTTACAGGCGATGCCTCGGCCAATAACGAAACCGCTTTTGAAGTGGAAAACCAGTTGAAGACGTCCCCGTTGTTTGATCCGAAGACGACACAGTTGTCCGGGCAAATCACGCCAGACGATGCCACCGGCACGTTCACTTTTGGCGTTACCATCACGTTGCAAAATCCGCTGAAACTTTGATATGGGCTGGATCAAACGAAATAAATTTTTTGTCATCGGCCTCATCCTCGCGCTGGGGATGCTGGGTGCGGCTGGCTTTTACGATTACCAAAGCTGGAATCGTAATGATGCGGCGTTTGCCCACCTCAACGAGACTTATGGCAAGTTGCAGGATTTAACACACAAACAGCCTTCGCCGGGGAATGACAAGGTTGACAACATCAAAGCTGCCCGCGACCAAGAGCGCCAGTTGCGCGATTGGGTTCGTCAGGCGAAAAATTATTTCCTGCCCATTGCCCGGATTCCCGACTCTAACAGCGGTCCGTTGCGGACGGAAGAATTTGCGCAGGCATTGAGCCGGACGATTGACGAGCTACAGCATGACGCCACCAACGCAAACGTAGCGCTGCCGCCGGATTTTGGGTTTTCCTTCACCGCCGAGCGCAACCGCGTGACATTTGCTCCTGGCAGCCTTGAACCTCTAGCCGTGCAACTGGGCGAAGTGAAAACCATTTCGGAAATCTTCTTCGGGGCGCGGGTCAATTCTCTGGACAGTGTGCAGCGTCTTCGTGTTTCAGATGACGACACATCAGGCCCGCAGTCCGATTACATTGACGAAACGCTCCAGCCGAATAATCAGGCCGTGCTTACGCCCTATCAAATTACCTTCCGCGCCTTCAGCTCGGAAATCGCACAGGTGCTGGTTGGTTTTGAAAACTCGCCGCACGGGTTCATCGTCAAAGGCATCAACGTGCAGCCGGCAGCGGGAACCGCTGACACGACGAGCATGGCTCCGCCTCCATCTGAAATGGCTGCAACGCCTGCGCCTGCGGTATCCACAGGCAAGGGCGGATTGCAGACGGTTTTGAAGGAGCAGTTGTTGCGTGTCACGATTGAGGTTGAGATTGTGAAACCGAAGAATTGAATCCATGGATTTCATAAAAAAACATTACGAGAAAATCCTGCTTTGCGCAGTGCTGCTCGGTCTGGTCGGCGCGCTCGTGATGATGGGATTTATCATTGAACTGGACAAACAAAAGTCGCAGGACATGAAAAATAATTTTTTTGGAGGCAAGGTCCAGCCGCTGCCGGAACTTGATTTCACGATGCAGACAAATTTGGTTGACCGGCTGCAATCTCCGTTGGATTTGGATTTTTCAACGACGAACAAACTGTTCAATCCGGTGCAGTGGCAAAAGGATGTGAATGGAAAGCTGATCAAGATTACTGGTGACAATGTGGTCGGCCCAGGTGCTGCGGTCGTCACGAAAATCACGCCGTTATATTTTGTTTTGACACTTGATGCCGTGGAGACAAACGCGCAGCCGCCGGGATATTTTATCAGCGTCGAGCGCCAGGATGCAACGTTTCCTCAGCAGCGCCGTCCTCAACGTCATTATGCTTCCTTGGGAGAAAAAAATCCTGTGTTCACTATCACCAATGTAATCGGTCCTGCCGATAATCCGGACAAATTGATTTTGAAATTGTCCGACGGTGGGTCGGCAACAGTGTCGAAGGACAAGCCATTTCAGCGTGTGGACGGTTATTCGGCGGATTTGAAATACGATCCGGAAGGACTAAAATGGCTGGGACGCCGCATGGGTGCCGACTTAAAATTTGCGGGGGACGATTACAATATCGTTGCCATTCACGAGAACGAAGTGATACTATCCGCACAATCAAACCAAAAAAGAACAACGTTGCGATACGCGCCCTAATTTTTTAACGGCCGATTTTGAACAGCGCATTTGCGAAGAACATGAAACAGCCCATGACAAAAGTAGTATCACTCTCACTCGGCCTGATTTTTCTTCTGGCATCCGCCATGCAAAACGCGGGAGCACAGACAAACGCAACAGACATGGCTATCAGCCGCGCAGTGGAAGACCAGGCCAACACGATCGTGCTGCGCAAGAAACTCGAAGATGCGAAGGACACGGCCGGGAGCGGGGATTTTGTGGGCGCGGCCAAACTTTACGAGGATGCATATGTGGTCTCTCAACAAATAGGTTCCGGCGTTGATGTAGAAACCGCGCAGACAATTGCGGGTCTTGCTGCCACGCGGCTTGCGCTTGCCCGAATGGCGCAAAGCCAGGGTGATTTGCGCGAGGCTGATGCGCAGGTGAGTCGTGTGTTGAAAGTGGATCCAAATAACGCCGATGCCATTGCCTTTAAAAAACAAAATGACCAGATGGTTGTCGACATGCGAGGCAAAATGCCTGATGCGCCAACGCTCGAGCGGCGAGACGCCGCACAAAAGGAAAAAATCCAGGCGGCCACTCTGGTGCAGGACGCCAAGGTTCTATACGAGTCTGGCAAATTGGAGGAGGCGGAGGCCAAGTTGAACGAGGCTTTGAAATTGGATCCGGACAGCACTCCCGCATATTATTATTATCAACTGATCAAGTCAGCCCGTTACGATCGTGACGAACACAAGGCCACAACCGCCGCGCAAGACGCCATGGTGAAGGTGGAAAGCGCCTTCAATTCGGTGATTCCCAGTTCTCTGCCGGTGCCAAATCCCTACGCTACAAATGATCTGATTTACACCGGACCCGGACGCCAGATGATTGTCAGCAAGCTTGACCGCTACCGGCTTAGCTCCATTTCTTATGACCCGCCCGTTCCGTTGAGAGAGGTCATCAAGGATTTAGCGCAAAAAATCAAGGCAATAGATCCCACCAAAACAGGGATTAATTTTCTTATTGATAACAATGTTGATACGGCGGCCGCTCCACCCGGAGCAGGTGGCGCAACCCAAATCGACCCGACCACCGGTGCGCAAGTGCCGGCAGCTCCGGCGGCAGCATCTGCCCAGACAGATATCGGAGAGTCGGTTCTTATTAATTTGACTGATATGACCGACGTCCGGTTGGCCGATGTATTGGATGCGATTTGCTTGGTTGCCAATTCTCCCATCAAATATTCCATACGGGATTACGCCGTGGTTTTTTCAGCCAAGGGACCGGATCAAGTCCAGCTATCCGAGCGCATGTTCAAGGTGGATCCAAATACATTTTATTCAGGCTTGGAAAGTGTAAGTTCCGCCTCTTTTGGTTCAGTCAACAACAGCAGCGGCGGCAATGGCGGCGGCGGTAGCTCGGGTGGCGGTAACTCGGGCGGCGGCAGCAGTGGCAGCGGAAATAATAGTGGCGGCACTGTGATAGCAGTGGTTAATGCTTCTCCCGGAGCCGGAGGTCTTCGCTCAACGGGCAATGGCAGTGGCGGCGGCGGCGGCGGCGGCGGTGGTGGCGGTGCTGGCACTACCGGAGCCAGCCCGCTTGGCGGTGGCGGTGGCGCAGGTGGTGGCGGTGGTTCTGTTACAGGCAACGGCGGCCTTCGTTATATAACAACCGTCAATCTTGCGTCCGACGTCAGTTCTGCTGCTCGGGCCTATTTTACCACGCTGGGTATTGACATGGCAGCACCTCCTGGCAAGTCCGTGGTATTTAATGACAAACTGGGGTTATTGTTTGTCAGGGCCACGGATCAGGATTTGGATACGATCGAGCGGGTTATTCAGGCATTAAATACGGTGGCTCCGCAAGTTCATATCAAGTCCCGCTTTATAGAAGTGGCGCAGAACGACAGCAAGGCGCTTGGCTTCGACTGGTATCTTGGGCAATTCAACGTCGGGAGCCAGGTCGTGGGCACGGGCGGCAGTTCACCCTCGCTGGTTGTGCCGGTGTCGGCGGCCAATCCCTTGGGAGCTTTTCCTGGAAACACGGCATCCAGCCTCGTTCCTGCATCGGCAAACGACCAGCTGCTTACCTCCGGCCTTGCAAATTCAGCCCCAACGCTGGCTACTTTCACCGGAATTTTGACCGACCCTAATTTTCGCGTTGCCATTCATGCTCTGGAGCAACGTAGCGGAACTGAAACACTGGGCGAACCGGAGGTGACCACCACCAGCGGACGGCAAACTCAAATGCGGGCCACAAAAATTATCAATGTTATCACTGGATTTGGTTTTGATAATGGAACGGGGGCAAATGGGGCAACCGCTGCCACGGTAGGCGGAACCACCGGTGGAACAACGGTAAACCAGGCCGGGGCCGCCTCAATTACTCCCGATACTCAACAGGTCGAAACAGGCCCGATTTTGGACGTTGTGCCTTATGTTTTGTCCGATGGTTACACGATCAGCATGGCATTGATTCCGTCGGACACGGAATTCGGCGGCTACGACACCATCTCTGCAACCGAGATACCGGGATACAATCCGGGTGCCGCGCTTGCTGGTATTGCCAATGGCACCACGCTTCCGGTGGCTCTGCCGGACTTCACCGTGCGTCAGGTTGTTACCACCGTGAATGTCTGGGACAATCAGACCGTTGTTCTTGGCGGACTGATCACCTCGACAGTCCAGAGCACAAAGGACAAGGTGCCGTTTCTGGGAGATTTGCCGGGCGTGGGGCGTCTCTTCCAAAGCCAGTCGAAGACTGAGCAAAAGGACAACTTGATGGTATTTGTGACACCCACGATTGTTGACCCGGCGGGAAATCGTGTGCATTCGGACGACGAACTTCCCTTTGCACAGGGAGCCGTTCCGACGCAGCCGGCATTTCCAACACAGGTGATGCCACAGCCCGCTCCAACTGAAGCGGATCAGCCGGTG
>Ga0302187_10000560_pt1 | contig 34461 bp, 29 predicted proteins | sample II_Bog_E1_3_FD_202120 | JGI IMG/M metagenome (GOLD analysis project Ga0302187, IMG submission 202120) | Peat permafrost microbial communities from Stordalen Mire near Abisko, Sweden - II_Bog_E1_3 | ecosystem: Environmental > Terrestrial > Soil > Wetlands > Peat | place: Sweden: Abisko...
TCGGGGGGCCCGACCATCCGGGCGGCCCCCACGTGGTTGACTTGAAGGGACGAACTGCTTCTACGCCGCTGTCAGTTCAGAAGTGCGGACGCGAAACCGTGTCATCGAGATCGACAGCGTGCGCTCAATCTTGCGCAAGTCGCCACGCTCGGAAGGCACGGCAAAGGTGGAAGCTACGCCGTGCGCTGAAGCGCGGCCAGTGCGGCCGACGCGGTGCACAAAGTCCTCAGCCACTTTGGGCATATCGAAGTTGATGACATGCGCAACGTTGGCCACGTCAATGCCGCGAGCGGCAACGTCGGTGGCAACGAGTACGCGGTGATGGCCTTCAGAGAAGCTGCGCAAGGCCTGGTTGCGCTGCGACTGGGTGCGATCGCCGTGAATCTGCGTAGCCGAGAAGCCGCCCTTGGACAAGCGCCGCGCCACGCGATCGGCTCCGTGCTTGGTGCGCACAAAGACCAGGAAGCTGCCCTCTTCAGTGCCGAGCAGGTGTTCGAGAAGCTCCTGCTTCTTGTCCGGCTCCACTTCAAAGGTGCGGAGTTCGACGTTTTCGGCAGGCTTGAGCACCGAGCCAATTTCGATGCGCGCCGGGTTGTTAAGATACTTGCGAGCAACTTCCTTCACCGCCCCCTCGAGCGTAGCCGAGTAGCACAGGGTCTGCCGCGTTTCCGGAAGCATGCCAGCGATGCGAGCAATGGCCGGCTGGAAGCCCATGTCAAGCATGCGATCCACTTCGTCCAGAACGAGCATCTTCACCCCATCCAGGCGAACCAGTTTGCGCTTGAGGAAGTCTTCAAGCCGTCCCGGAGTGGCAACGATCAGGCGCGCGCCGCGACGAATGGACTCGAGTTGCGAACCCTCGGACAATCCGCCAACTACCAGGGCAACGGTTTGCGAAGGGCTGGTACGGATGACGCGGAAGGCCTTTTCGACCTGCATCGCCAGTTCGCGTGTGGGCAGCAGAATGAGGGCCTGTGCGCCGCGGACGTCGGACTTCTGCAACATCTCGATAATCGGGATGAGGAAGCTTAGCGTCTTGCCGGTGCCGGTTTGGGCGGTGGCGAGCACGTCGCGGCCTTCAAGAGCGGGCGGAATCGCGGCAGCCTGGACTGGAGTCGGGGTTTCGAACTTGTTGGTGTTGAGACGCGCCATCAGAGCGTCTGAAAGAGTGAACTGCGAAAACTGAGTGATCAAAATGTTCTTCTTATCCTGAGTTGTCCCGCGAGCTGACTTTTTCCAGTGTCAGCCTGCAATCGGAACCGGTCTTGGCAGGCGCACGCACACTTCAGGCGCGGGCTTGCGTTCAAAAACTATGCGTAAGGGAGAACCGAAAACGTCCCTGGGACTGGCCGCCAATGCATTTTTGAAATGCTTGAGGCCCGGAGCTGCCACACGCTACTGGTACGCCACCCGGCACACTGCCGAAGGGCTACCCCGCTCCAAGCGCAATCGTCACTCGATTGCATTCCCCCGGTTTGCTTCGATTCAAGGCGCGCGACCATTCAAGGCGGGCTGCAACAATCGAATCTGTACGCAGACAAGTATTTCCGTTCGCTGCGACGTCTCCGGGTGGGAGACTGATGGGTCTACGCTCTACCGTCCAAAAAAATGGAACCGGTGTGTAGGGGCTTGGGGGAAAATCTGTGCCAGGCAAACTTGCCGATGTGAAGGGCAAACTGCTGCTCACGGCCAAATCACTGAGCGCAAACCCAGTGTAGCACAGTTTCGCTTTTTGTTTCTCCACGGACTTACCGGATCCTCCGAGAAATCGGCTGTAGCTAGTCGTCATCCTTGACATCTTTCTTCGCCTTCCCCTTCAGCATCCCCGGCACCGGCTTGTTGCTCATGGCGTCTTTCCAGAGAATCACGTTAAGCTTTTGCGCCGGGGCGCGGTCGGCGTGGCGGAAGTCCATCTTCATGCTCTCTTTGGCGCCGGGGGCTGTCTTGACGTTGGCGGTGTAAATAAGGCCGTTGTCGCGGTTGGCGTAGTCGGCTTGGTAGGCGGGCTGGTCGCCGGGGCCGGTGAAGAGGCTTGTAATCTGCGAGCATAGGGCGTCGTTGTTGTTCATGGGCGGCAGGCCGAGCAGGCTTTCCATGGTGCGGATTAGACTGACCGTCGAATAGAAGTGGCTGTCAACGAATGCGCCGGTGGCGGGCGCGTGGGGCGCGTATTTGCTGATGACCAGGGCCACGCTGCGATGCGCATCCACGTGGTCGGCGCCGTCCTGCGCGTCGTCTTCCAGGATGAAAAAGGCGGTGTCGTCCCAGAAGAGCGAGTGGGAGATGGCATCGACGGCGCGGGCCACGGCGAGGTCGTTGTCGGCAACGGAAGACTTGGGGGTTGGTCCGCCGGGACGCGTGCCCGCGGTGTGGTCATTGGGCAGGCGCAGCATTACAAAGTTGGGCATTGTGTCGCGGCCCTGGCCTTTATCGGCGATCCAGCCCTTCAGGTGGCGAAGAAAAATGTCCACGCGGATCTGGTCGGGAACGGCGAGTTCGAAGTCCGGCGCTTCCTGTGCGAAGTGATCCACGAGTTCCGGCTTGGTGGCGATGTTGGTAGCGATCAGAGGAATGGCCCACGGCCACTTGTTCACACCGCCGCCCCAGTTCTCAGGGATAGCCTCGCCCGGCTCTATGGCCTTGTGTGCGCATTCGGCGCCGGGCAGCACTGGACCCTGCGTCGGGTTCACTGTCTTGACTTCATTGCAGAAGGTGGTCGCGATGAACTCGCCGAAGTGGTAGTAGGTCTTTCCATGCGCCGCCAGGTTGCCCCACAGGTAGCCGCTGGCAGGCTCGTTTACGTCGGGGATGTTCTGCTGTAGCGGCAGGCCTTCGGCGACGACGCCTTCGTAGTCATAGGTGCGCTGGCCGCCGCGATAGGACTGCTGCCAGGTCTTCTCCAGATAATCGGTCCCGATGGCCGCGTTGGACCACACGTGCCCATCGCCTGAGACTTCGCCCGAGTCGTAGAAGTTGTCGAGCACGCCGAACTGGAGAGCGAGCTTGTGTTCATTGGGCGTGATGCTCTGGCCGTACATGGTGAGGCTGGGGTCGCCGTTGGCTACCGGCTTGCCGTCTTTGCTGAGGTCGCCGAGGATCTGGTCGTAGGTGCGATTTTCCTTGATGATGTAGATGACGTGCTTGATGGGGCTGTCTTGGGAGGCGGCAAAGGCGATCTTTTCCTGTGCGGCTTTGATGCGGTTCGACTCAAGGACCACGTCGGTCCATTGCGGCAAATTCTTCTCGATCTCCGAATCATCGAGTGTGGCCAGCGAACCATGCAGCAGCGACGCGATGTAGGTGTAGGAGCGAAGGAAGTGCTTGCCCCTGGACTCAGCCGTCGCCTGCATGGGAGCGGCGTTGGGGCCAGTTCCCTTCCCCTTGGCGGTGGCGATAAACAACTTGCCGCCGGTTGCCGAGGGCAGAAAGGCGAGGTCCATCGGCATCCACTCGGTGGGGATGAAGCCGATGGGCTCGACCATGCCCTGCCTGGCGGCATCGCGGGTGAGCTTTCTGGGATCGAAGACCGCGACTGCGTCGGTGATGGCGTTGGCGACGTAAAGCCGGCTGCCGTCGCCGTTCACGGCCAGCGCTTCCGGCTCTGCGCCGAAGTAGCTTTGGCCGGGCAACCGCGTGTCGAAGTAGCCCTTGACCTTGAACTGGCCATGCAATTCGCCGGGGCCTACATCGATGGCGGCAACGGCGTCGCGGTTGGCCAGCGCGACATAGAGAGTCTTGTAGTCGGGAGCAAACTGGAAAGCGCAGGGGTGAGTTCCGGGAGCGATGGGGTCGGTGGGCTTGAGCAGGCTGAGCCGGCGATCGACAGTGCCGCGGACCAGGTCAAGCTCGGCGATCTCCGAGGAGTTCCAGAGCGCCACAAACGCCCGTCCGCCAAAGCGCGGCACAGCGATGGCGATGGGATAGGCCGATGGAACCGTGCTGCTTTCCGAAAGATCAAAGCGTTTCTCGATTTTGCCGGTGGCAGCGTCGATCATCAGCACGTCGTCAGAGAGGTTATCGGCGACGAGAAGCTTCTCCGTCTTCACCAACTTGTAGTAGGGGTCGACGATGGCGATGGCCGCGGGAAACGGGATGCCCTTGTCGCCCTCAATATCGCCCACCAATTTGGTCTTGCGGCCGGGGGCGAGCTGCTGAAGGGGGATCGGGATGAAACGCTCCGGGGCAATCCTGCCGTCCTTGAAGCTGTAAACCACCACACCGTTGCCTGTGCCGTCTTTTCCGTCGCCCTCTGGGGAAGTTTCCGACCCCATGCTGGCATAGAGGTGACTGCCGTCGCTCGAGAAGGCGAGGCCGGAGTAGAGCGTCTGGCTGGCGTTGACCAAGGTGCGAGCGTCAGGAAAATCCTCAACTTTGCCTGTCTGCGTGTCGAGAACCGCCAGCGACTGCTCGTACTTCGACTCAACGGAGCCATAGCCAGCGTTCACAGTGACGACGTAGCGGCCGCCGGGAGCGATGGCGATGGACATGGGCAGGCTGTTAAGGCGCTGTGGGTGGCCGGGGATTTCGCCAATCAACTGTTTGCTGGTGGGCAGATCGATAGTCTGCCCGGTCGCAAAACCGCCTGCACATAAGACAATTGAGCCGGCAACCGCCAATGGAACCCAAGTTTTCATGGCACAACCTTAACAAACGGAGTCGCAGTTTCGCTTCAATTTGAGGTTACGCCACTCGATTACCAATGCACGCCCACCCGTAATGATGCACATGCCGCAGCAATTCCTTAGAATCTCCACATGAACGATCCGTTTGCCACTCTTTCCCAGGTTCTTGCCGACGTAGTAGTGCCCAACCTTCAGGCTGTGCAAAGGAGCCAGGCGGAGCAGATTGCCGCCAACGACCGGCTTGAAGTAGCGATCGAAGATTTGCGCACTCACCTGGAGTCACAGTTTGCACTGCTGTCGGCGCAACTGACGGCGTGCCAGGCTGAACTGGCTGCCACCCAGGCTGCACTGATCGCCGTGCAAACAGAGGCCGGCATGCGAGCGCAGGGACGCGGCGTGATGGTGCACTAAGGGCGCCAACCAACCAGCCGCGCGGTTGCGCTGGGCCAACAATGGCAGCCATACGGTAATCTTTTCTGATGCGAACGGTGCTGACGGCAACGCGGCTTTCCAATGGAACGAGCCTTTTGGACCTCCCCGTGATCACGATAGAAGACGGTCGGATTGAGTCAATTGGCTCGCGGTCTGCCGGAGAAGCGCCTTTGGGCGCAGACCGGGTTCTCGATTTTCCAGGTGCGACGGTGGCGCCTGCATTCTTCGATGTACACATTCATGGAGCGGCCGGGCACGATGTCATGGAAGCCAGTCCCGAGGCGCTGACCAGCGTCGGCCGACTGCTGGCCGCACATGGAACGGGCAGCTATCTGGCCACCACAGTTACGGCACCCGAAGATGCAACGCTGCGGGCTTTGTCGGGGTTGGCGAAGTTAATCGCGCAGCCGCCGGCCCACTCGCAGAGTGAAGCAGTGAGCTGGCCGATCGGCATCCATCTCGAAGGGCCATTCCTGTCGCACGCCAAGCGCGGGGTGCATCCTCCGGCGCTGCTGGTTGAGCCGGACATTGCGCTGTTCGACCGATTTTACGAGGCTGCCGAGGGGCATGTGCGCCTGATGACTCTGGCTCCCGAACTGCCCGGTGCGGCCGAGCTTGCGGCGCATGCGACGGCGCGCGGGGTGCGGGTATCGGTGGGACACTCGAATGCAACGGCAGCCGAAACGCGGAGAGTGATTGCGGCAGGCGCCGTGAGCGCGACGCATACTTTCAATGCGATGCGGCCGCTGGACCATCGTGAGCCGGGGATTCTGGGGGTGGTTCTCACCACCGACTCCCTGTTTGCCGAGATCATTTGCGACGGCATCCACACCACGCCGGAGATGGTGAAGATCTGGTGGCGCTGCAAAGGTGCGGCGCGCGGGATTCTGATCACGGACGGCATGAGCGCAACCGGAATGCCCGACGGCGATTATCAGCTGGGCGGATTCACGGTGCAGGTGGCCAACGGGCGGGCTTCGTTTGGAGAAGTGCTGGCGGGGAGCGTGCTGACCCTGGACCGGGCGCTTGCCAACTTCATCGAGTTCACTGGCGGCTCGCTGACAGACGGGCTGGGGATGCTGACGACCAATTCGGCGGCAATGACGGGGCTCGGCGACCGGGTGGGCTCTCTGGAGGTGGGCAAGGCTGCCAACCTGGTGGTGGTGGAGGATTCCGGGAAGTTGATCGCATCCTTGGTGAACGGGCAACCGGTTGCGGCCGCTTAGAGTTCAGATTCCGCTAGCCGTTTTGCGCGCCACAAGGCCCCCTCCAGCGCGATTGCGCCTTCCGTGGCAACTGGCATTTCCGGTACGGCGCCGTGCAGGCCGGCAAGAAAGCCTTCCCGCACAATGCGCATTTGCTCAATCACGCCACCAGTCCACGCCACGGGCACTTCGCCTGCAATCCGATGCTTGCGGCGCAGCTTGGAACGGACCAGCAAGACGAACTCGACCAAGTCGATCGCGGCATGTTTCAACACTCCCAGGGCGACCGGGTCGCCGGCCTCTGCGAGCTCGTTGATGGCCGGGGCCAGGGCGGCAAAGTCGGGGCCGGGGGTGCTGTCGCCTTTGCTGACCAGCTCTTCCAGGTTGGACGTGCCCCAAATTTGACCGACTTTTTCGAGGATTCGGGAAGGCTCTTCGCGGTCATAGGCGGTGAGGGCGCGACGAAGGCTATGGAGGCCGATCCAGTAGCCGGATCCCTGGTCGCCGAGCCGGGAGCTGTAGCCTCCGGCGCACTCCAGGCTGCCGTCCGGGGCGCGTCCGATGGTGTTGGAGCCGGTTCCGGCAATTTGCAGAATTCCCGGACCACCCTGGAAAGCCGCATCGAGCGCAATGATCTCGTCGCCGACCACTTCGCACCGCTCGGCGCCAAACTCGCGCAGAACCCCGGTAATCCACTCGACGGTTCCCGGCAGGCTCGCGCTTGCCACGCCGCAGCACGCAGCCGTGACGCTGGTGAGTCCGGCCTGAGCATAGACATCCTTTAGCAGCGCACGCAGATTGGCCGCAGCCGGCTGCTCGCCCACACGCAGCCGCTTGATGGACCCGCTGACCGCGTGCGCCAAGACCTTGTCTCCGGCAACAATCGAGGCGCGGGTGCGAGTACCTCCACCATCAATTCCTAAAACTGCCTTCATTTCGCTTAGACTCCTTCGTGGGGCTGCTGGCGTCCTTTATTTTTGTGGGTACACGCCGCCGTCGCGCAGGGTTCCGGAGAGCACATTGAGGCTACCGTCGGTTTTGGGCGCGGTCAGGCCCAGCATGTGGGCCAGCCAGGGATACAGGTTCACGTTTTCGAAAGGGGCGACGGTCTTGCCCACGACTATATCGGGACCGGCGGCGAAGAAGCTGGCCTTCATTTCCGGCAGTTTGCGCGGGTCGTAGCCGTGCATTCCCGCGATGGGCGGCTTGTCGGTTGTTCCCGCAGGCGGGCCGTGGGCACGGATGGCGTAAGGGCCTGTCGCGATGACCACCGGATCGCCTTCGCGCGGGTTCTGGTTGTAATTCAGAATAGCCGGCACTTCTTTGCGGCGATAAACCACAAACTGCGAAGAGGCCTGCTTGAGCTTGTTGTAGACGCGCACCCGGTCTTCTTCGGTCTTGCCATAGAGCAGCGTCCCTGCGGTCTCAAAGCCAGTGAGGTCGGCAAACTGGTCGAGAGTAATCCAGCCTCCCTCGACGCGCGCCATGCCGTGGTCGCTGACAACCACCAGGTCAATGGGGAGACCGGTCGCATCGAGACCGGCTTTGAGCTTGCCAATGAGCCCGTCCACTTTCAGCACGGCGGCCTTGGTTTGCGGGGCATCGGGGCCGAACTCGTGGCCCTCGTGGTCAGGTTCGGAGTAGTAGAGGGTTATGAAATGCGGGCGATCCACAGGCGGCAGCCGCAGCCACTCAAGCATCTGCTGGATGCGGGCGGAATCGTCGATCTTGTCGTCGAATTTGAGGTAATAGCTGGGGCGGAAGCCGGCGATTTCGGCCTCAGAGCCGGGCCAGAACAGGCAGGCGCTGCGCATTCCCTGGCTCTCTGCAAGGCTCCAAAGCGGCGTGCCCGAGTACCAGGAGCCGTCGGAGACAGCCTTGGCGTCGGCAATACCATAGCGGGCCTGCCTGCCCTCGGCCTGTCTGGTCTCGTCGTAGAAGCTGTTGGCGACCAGGCCGTGATGCTCGGGATAAAGGCCGGTAACGATGGTGTAGTGGTTGGGAAATGTAAGCGAGGGAAAGCTGGGGATGATGCCTTCCGGCGCCCACACGCCATGCTTTCCCAACGCAAGCAAGTGAGTAGCTCCATCTCGCTTTGGGTAGTCCCAGCGGAAGCCGTCAAGCGAGACCAGCACCACGTAATGCTGCGCCTGTGCGGCAGCCGAGTTGGGGCCGTTGTCCACGTGAATTACGGGGAGCGGTGCGTTGGGAGCAGTCTGGCAGGCCCCGTGAAAACTTAGCCCGAACGCCAGGATAAGCGACGCAACCAGCCCGCGGCGCGGGATAGAAATGCGCATGGAGAACACCTCCGCTCAAGCTTATCGCACCCATCCGCCCGTCTCCTGGTATACGATTTCCGCATGGCTCGCCTTCGTATTTTTGCTGCCGCTCTTTTTTTGGTTTGCTCCGTTTCCTCTACCAGGTTGCCTGCCCAATCCATCGCGTTATCTCCGCCTTTGGGCTGGAACAGCTGGGACGCCTACGGCCTGACCATTGACGAAACGGACTTCCGCGCCAATGCCACAGTACTGGCCGGACTTCGCCAGTTTGGCTGGGAGTACGCCGTCATCGACGAAGGCTGGTACATGGAAAACCCCTTCGGCAATGGGCTGGAAGCGCGCAAATACCTCTGGGACGCCAACGGCATCCTCATTCCCACTGCGAATCGCTTCCCGTCCTCGGCAAACGGCGCGGGCTTCAAGCCGCTGGCCGACTGGGTCCACGCCAAGGGGCTCAAGTTCGGCATCCACATTGTGCGCGGCATTCCACGCCAGGTGGTGAAGGAAAACCTGCCCATTGCCGGGTCAAAATTTCACGCCGTCGACGCGGCCGACATGGGCTCGCCCTGCCCCTGGGACGAGGGCAACTGGGGGGTGGCCGATAACGCCGCCGGACAAGCCTATTACGACTCCATGATGCGCAAATACGCCGCCTGGGGACTGGACTTCATCAAGGTTGACTGCGTCAGCGACCACCCCTACCGGCCGACGGAAATTGCACAAATCTCAGCGGCCATCAAGAAGACCGGGCGGAAGATTGTGCTCAGCCTTTCCCCCGGCCCTACCTCGCTGGACCATGCGGCAGAGGTAGCCGAGCAGGCGCAGATGTGGCGCATCGCCGACGACCACTGGGACGGGTGGACCTTCGACCATAAGCCCGGAGCCAGCGAGTTCCCCTTTGGCACCCGGGACGCTTTCGATCGCCTGGCCCAGTGGGTACCCTATGTAGGCCCGGGCAGTTGGCCCGACCAGGACATGCTGCCCTTCGGTTACCTGGGGCCGCATCCGGGCTGGGGCGAACCAAGGCAATCTCGCCTGACGCCGGATGAGGAAAAGACGGAGTTTACGCTGTGGTGCGTATCGCGGTCGCCGCTGATTCTGGGCGCGAATCTCATCAAGCTCGACGCCTATACCCGCTCCCTCATCACCAATCAGACGTTGCTGTTCATCGATCAGGCCTCGTCGTTCAGCCGGCCTGTGGAAGCGGCCAGTCTCCCTGCCGGGTTTGAGAATGCGCGGGTGTGGCGGGCGACGATCAACACCCCGGGGGCGCGCGGCTACCAGGAGTATTTTGCGTTTTTCAACCTGGACAGCAAGCCGGTTACGCTGCGCGCGAGTTGGAAGGAGCTTGGCCTTGACAACAACAAGCACACCGCGGAAGACGCGTGGACGGGCGAGGTTGGCAAGGCTTCAAAAGATGTAACCGTGACGCTGCCCGCGCACGGCAGCACGGTGGTTGAGGCGCAATAACGGTTCAGCGCCAAACAACCGATCGACCCTCTACCGAAGCGCCGCCTTCAACAGCGGTTCCAGGTTCTGCGCGTCGCCGTGCCCGTGCCACAGAGTCCGCCCACTCGCGTCCAGCAGCACCACATAAGGATCCTTGTCGGTGCTCACGCCAAAGTAGCTGCGCCACAGCGGCTCATCCTGCGTGAGGACAAGAAAGTGATCCTGAACTCCTGCCGGAACCTGCTTGCGCAGCCCGGACTTGATGATGCCGCGAATGAACCCCGGGGCTCGCTCAAGCATGGCTGCCTCGTAGGTCGCAACCCCGGCCAGCGCAGTGTCCTGGCGAACGGCCCTGGCCCATGCGTCCGCGCCAGAGCCGGCATCTTTGCTGAAGCTGGCAATGAGCACCGCTGGGTGTCGCTTGACCGCCTGCGCCAGCGCCAGCGGCTGCCCGGTGAGCGTCTCTCCCGTTGTTGCGGGCAATGTCTGGGCATGGCCCAGAACACATACCGACGCAAGCGCCACGCCGGCCGCCCAACCAGGCAGAGATTTTCCAAATGAAAGTGCACCCATGGTTGCGATGATCGCACAAAGGCCGCGTACGCCACGTCACCAGCCCACTCCTCCATTTGTGCGAAACTTGAATATAAGGTAAAGGCGGCACGGCAAAATCGCCTACCGCACAGGATTAAGGCATGCCCGTTTTACGTTCAGCGTTTATTGCGCTGTCAAAAAATCGCACTTTGCGCAGTTTTTGCGAGAATACCCGGTTTGGCCGGCGAATGAGCTCCCGCTTCGTCGCCGGGATGGAGATCGGCGACGCCCTGCGCGTGGCCGAGGCTCTCAACCATCAGGGGATGTCGGTAACGCTGGACTCACTGGGCGAGAGCGTCAGTTCCGAGGTGGAGGCACGCGCGGCAGCCGAGATCTATCACCAGCTTCTGGACTGGATTGACGCCCAGAAGGTGAATGCCAATATCAGCGTAAAGCTGACGCAAATGGGGCTTGAACTGTCTGCCAAGCTGGCTGAAGACATTGCGGAAAGCCTCGCCAAACACGCGCAGTCCAAAGGCAACTTCCTGCGCATCGACATGGAAGACTCCTCCCTCACCCAGGTGACTCTGGACATTGTGCGGCACCTCAATTCCCGCGCCGATCTGCGCGGCTCGATCGGCATTGTCATCCAGGCTTATCTTTACCGATCCCAGGCGGACATTGAACAGCTTGTGGCCGACGGAATCCGCGTTCGCTTGTGCAAGGGCGCTTACAAAGAGCCCGCGGAGGTGGCCTTCCCGGCCAAGGCGGATGTGGACAAAAACTACGTCCTGCTCGGCCAATTGCTGCTGAAAAGTCCCATTTATCACGGCCTCGCCACCCATGACGAAGCCATGATTGCCGCCGCCAAAGACTTTGCCGCAAAAAACGGCATCGAGCCGAGCCGCTTTGAATTCCAGATGCTCTATGGAGTGCGCCGCGACCTGCAGCGGAGCCTGGTGAAAGAAGGCTACCGCGTACGAGTCTACGTTCCGTTCGGGCGCGAGTGGTATCCGTACTTCATGCGGCGGCTCGCGGAACGACCAGCAAACGTGCTGTTCCTGGCGAAAAACTTCTTCCGCTCGTAGAGATCAGACTGTTGAAATTGATTCCCGCAGTCCTGGCTGCGGCCTGTGACCGCGAAGGAAGCAGTGGGAGCACGATTTCATTTTTGAATAGCCACGGGAGCTGCCCCCAGGATCCGGGGCACATTCGCGGACTAGTCTCCGTTATTCTGCTGAGGCTTGTTCGTCTTGCGGATTTGCCCTCTTTCCATCGTTACTTTCCGGCAAATGGGGCACTCCCACGGAAAATATCCAAAAAGCGGAAAAACCCTCTCCTGCATAAACCCGTGACGCGAAACTCTTCTCAGGTTGCTTCCACACTTTTTACAGCGCATCCAGGGTCACCAGCTGTTGCCTTTCACTCGTTTGCGGACGAAGAGTTTTCTCGCCGTTTTTATTACTCGTGGGATTTAATTCACAAGAATAAACTGCCTTATCGGGTTTTGCAGAACATTTTCTCCGAATCCTGAGGAATTCCCGAAATTCGACTTGGCGCTCCGATTCTGGGAATCGACGACGTGCATTCCCTCAGAGCCCGCCGACCGGCACAAACCATCATCTGTTAACCGCCGCCTGACCCCCTGGAGCTTGCTTGAGCCGTTTCAGCCCCTGCCGGGCAAGATCCGCAACTGCCTTGGCCAATGTTGGCGACGCGTTCAAAGACTCTGGACGCTCCAGCCTGACACCTAGATTGACGGCATATTCGCGAAATAGATGATCCACGTCAAAGAGGATTTCGACGTGGTCGCAAAGAAAGCCAATAGGCTGAAGAACAACCTCTTTCACCCCTGCGCCGGCAATCGCGTCGAGAGTTGATTCCACGCTGGGACCAATCCATGGGCCGCCGCTCGCGCCCTGGCTCTGAAAGGCGAACCACCATTGCGGGATCCCGCGAACATGCTCGGCAACTTCGGCCGCCGTGCGCTTGGCCTCCACCGCGTACGGGTCAACTCCCTGCCCCGGCCAAAGCCGCGGCGCGCCTTCATTTGCGGACGGAGTCTGGACGGTGCGGCAGGGGACGCTATGGGCCGTGAAAAGCACGGGGACCGGGTGCCCCACCTCGGCACTGAGCTTGCTGAGAGCGGGGCGTAGCCGCTCGGCAAAAGCCTCAATCAGCAGCGGATGATGGGCCCAGGCCTCGGTAAAGTCGATGCGCAGGCCGGTCGCCTCGGCTTCCGCAGCGCGACGGTAAAGGCCGACGCTGGTGCGGGAGTTTTGCGGGGCCATGCAGAGGACGGCGGCCTCCTCGATGCCGTCGGCGCGCATCTGCCGGACGACGTCGGGTATGTAGGGTTTCCAGTTTCGCATGCCGACGTAGACGGGGACCGGGTGTCCGGAGGCGGCCAGTTCGGCTTCAACGAGGCAACCTTGCTCCAGAGTGATTTCGGTGAGCGGGCTGCGGCCAATGAGCGAATAGCGGTGCTGGATTTCTTCAATCACGGCTTGGGGTAGCGGGCGACCGCTGACGACGTTGCGCAGGTATTCAGGGATCTGCTCGACGGTCTCGGGGGTGCCGTGGGCGAGGAGAAGAACGGCTTGCTTAGGCATTTACGACCTCGCGATGGATCTTCGCTTGTTTTTTGTAAACGGTGAAGAAATAGATTACAGCCCCAAAGGGCGCGGTTAGGAAAGCGAAGATTGACCAGCTTGTTTTCGCGCCTATGGTAAGTTCACGATTGAACAGGCAATGGATGGCCATGCCAGAAATCATGGTGAGGATAGCGACTATGCTGGCGACCATGTATGCGAAGAAAACTTCGCCAACTAGATTGCCCATATCGAAAGTCTTGCCTTGTTGCCCCCAGACAATCAGGCAGAAAGCCATTAAGGTTCCCAAAGACACAACAAGCCACGCAGAGCCAGAGAACAGGGCGAACATCGTTTTGGATTCGAGCCAGCTGGGCATTGCCAAATCGCCTCATCCAAAAAACGGATATTTGTCGAGCTTTCCCTCGGGGGCTAAAGCCCGAGTCTATTTTGACTCATCAATGGCGCGGCTGAAGCCGCGCCCCTTCAAGACACCTTGGTCCAAATTAAATCCGGGTCGTATGGTTCTGCACACGAGTCAGGACTGCTCGAGCCGGAAGTCGCGGACCATTTTTACCACGGCTTGCACGTTCTCTACCGGCGTTGTCGGCACGATGCCGTGACCGAGGTTGAAGATGTGGCCGGGGCGGCCGTTGGCAGCACGCAGGATTTCATGGACGCGGCGCTCGAGGACATCGAGCGGAGCAAACAGGGTAATTGGGTCGAGGTTGCCCTGAACGGCGTGGCTGTGGCCGACGGCGCGCCAGCCCTCGTCGAGCGGCTGCCGCCAGTCGAGGCCGATGACGTCGGCGCCGGTGGAAGCCATCTCGGTGAGGAGCCCGGCAGTCTCAACGCCGAAATAGATGACCGGCACGCCCATGGCCTGCACCGAGCGCACCAGCCGCTTGGAGGCTTCAAAGGCATACTCGCGATAGTCGGTGAGCGAAAGAGCGCCGACCCAACTGTCGAAGATCTGGATCACGTCAGCCCCGGCCAGTACCTGGAGGCGGCAATACTGTTCCAGCACGGTCACCAGCTTGTCCAGCAGCAGACGCCAGCTGAGGGTGTCGCGATACATCATCTGCTTGGTGTGGATGTAGTTCCGTGAGCCGCCGCCCTCGATCATGTAACTGGCAAGGGTGAAAGGTGCTCCGCAGAAGCCGATGATGCCCAGCCGGTCGCGGAAGTGCGTTGCCACCTTCTGAATTGCGCGAGCCACATAGCCAAGCTCGTCGGCGCGATCGGTGCGCAGGGCCAGAACGTCTTCGGCGGTGCGGACCGGGTGATGCACCACCGGCCCCTCGCCGGCCATGAACTCGAACGGCAGGCCCATCGGCTCAAGCGGCAGCAGCAGGTCGGCAAAGATGATGGCAGCGTCTACGCCCAGCTTTTCAGCCGCGGTGATGGTGACCTCGGCTGCGATATCGGGCTGCTTGCAGATCTCGACAAGCGTGTGGTGCTTGCGAACGTCGCGGTACTCCTGCATGTAGCGGCCCGCCTGGCGCAGAAACCAGACAGGGGTGCGGTCGACAGGTCGGCGCAAACAGGCGCGGACAAAACGGCTGCCGTCCAGAATGGTGTCAGGGACGGCTGTGATCAGTTTCTGGGATTCCATACTTTATCGATTCTAAAGGGCTGGCCGCGCATACCGAGTGATGTGGCTCACAAATGCCGCAACCCGATTTGGTAGGCCGAAAGCCGGGCACATCAGCTGGCGAGATTCCGGTTCCCCTCCCCCGAAACTCGCTCCCTACTTCGCATCCACATGCACGACCCGAATCTCCGGGTAAGCCCCATCCCAATCCGCCGTAACCCCATCAAAGATCAGCCGGAAGTCCGCCCCAGCGCCGGGAGCGATCGGAGCTTGCGAGACCGGCTCCACATCAATATAGGGCTCGCGCATGCGGATGATCTTGAGCGCTTCGGTGTCGTTCTGCGCCACCTCGTGGGCTGACGTGTGGAAGAGGACCTGGACAGTGATGCCGGTAACCGTACGGCCACCGGTGTTGGCGATGTGGCCGTCAAGGTAGGTCACCTTGCCACCGGCCAGGTTGGACGACTCGCTCATCGCCAGAGCGGAGATGGGCAGCGAAGCCGCATAGGGATCAAGGGTGGCGGAGATGGGGGTTACCGTGGTAGCGGGTCTGCCGTGTTGCAGAACCAGCACGGCCACCACGCCCACCAGCACAACCACTGCTGCGGCAATGACCATCGGAAGCCAGTTGCGCTCTTCGGTTTCAGGGGGGCGGCTGGCAGTAGGGACGAGTTGGGGACCTGTGCTCACGAGCGGATTTTACACCCGATTCCAAAGGAAATGTTATTCATCCCCCGTTCTTGTTAGCAGGAACACTCTTTTTCGCCATTGGCCGGGCCCGGTTTCAGGCAGAGAATGTTTCCTTGATTTGAACTGGCCCGATTAAGAATCCGTAACCGGTATTGGGCGTCTGAGAATTGCGGGGAAGTCGAGCTGGTGCAGGTTCCCAGATCTCGAGGCGCAGAAAGGCAGGTCGCGATGCAGAACTCATCGTTGACGTCCGGCTTGTCAACGTCCGGCTTGTCTTCGGCCCCCTGTTCCGGTGAGGCTCAACCCCGCTTGAAGCGCGAGGAACTTGCCTACCGGTCCATGACTGTTGCGGCCATATTGCTGTTGCTATGCAGCCTCTGGGTCTTCTAGCGGCTGCGGGCGGTTTTCATGCGGGCCGTGCGGAGCGAAACATCGCCACGATATGCCATCCGATGGTGAAGAAGATCACCGCAATGCACGGCGGAACCACCAGCGGGGACAGGGTAAGAGTGCCCTGCCGGGCCCCTTGAATGATGAGCCATTGGATGCACGTGAAGAGGCAAGCAATTTCGAGCTTGAGCCACGCGATCATGCGCAGGGTCAATTCCTCCATTCGCGCTCGATTCTGCTCTGTCACGCGAACCGGGTAATTGAAGGCGGAAGGAAACTGCGCCACCAGCGACATGAGCCCATAAACCACGATTGCAATCAGCGGCAGCATCCACAGGCCGCCAGGTGATCCCCAGCCATTCGGCTGTCCACCCTTCGCAAAGTGAATTGGAATTCGTTCCGGCAGGCGATATGGCCCATAGAACGCGGCGAAAGTGATCCACACCAAGAAAGCGAAAACCGCGAGAGCAACGATCTCAAGATTTCTGCGCATGACGTCCTTTCCGGCGCGGAGGAGTGCCTGGATAACGATATCGTAGGCTCAGCCGAAGCGGGCCCGTTTGACGGTCTGGCGAAAGTCTTCGCCGGTCATCTCGATGCGGACGCACATCTCCGCCAGCCTGGAGCGCATGCGGTCGCCGATGCGGTCGCCCAGAGACTGCTCGCGTGCGGCCCGTTCAAGCTCGGTCTGGCTACCGGCGCCGGCCGGCAGGTCAGGGTAGTTGGTAGTGATGATGGTGGTCTGGCGGTCGTTGTAGCGGGTGTTCAAAATGAGCGCAACCGTGTCCCAGACCCACTCGTTGGGTTTTTGAGCGCCCAGGTCGTCCAGCACCAGCACTTCCGCGGCAAACACTGGCTTCAGCAGTTCCAACTCCGTGGTTTGAACCTGGGTGTTGTAGCTGTTTTGAATACTCTTGAGCAGTTCGCGATAGTCGCAGAAAAGCCCTTTGACTCCCCGCTCCTGCACCAGCCGCCGCAGCACGCCGACGGCCAGGTGGGTTTTGCCCACGCCAATGGAGCCGGTAAACAGCAGCCCCTTTCCTGCCGTGTCCACCGGATAAGCCTCGACAAATTTGCGGGCGGTCAGGTGCGCGCGCCCCAATGAGGGGTCAGCGCCGCGAAAGGCGGTTTCATACCCGTCAAGGGTGTAATGACGGTAACGCTCGGGGATGTGCGCTGCGACCAGTCGACGCTCTTCGCGCACCATCTCCTGGCACTCACAGGGGCGGGAAACCCAGAGGCCGGCCGAGTTGACTACCCGCACCAAGCCAACTCCATCGCATATGGGACATTCTGTCATCTGCTCAAGCCTAGCGCATGGGGCGGGTCAGAGCAGCGGTGCAGGTCTGGTGCCGATTGTGGAAAATCGATTCGCCAACTGCCAAGTCGTTTGCCTACAATCAGAGGCGCAATGGGCCGGGGGCTTTTCTGGCCTTTGTTTCCTTCCGCATCCAAAACCTGGAGACGATCCACATGAGTCTACGTTGCTTTGGCACTGCTTTTCTGACGGTTGCTACGCTGACCGGACTGCTTTTTCCCGCCCGCATGAACGCTCAGGAACCTGGAAACGCTCCTGAGACCAAGGCTCCTGCACCCGTGAAGGCCGCTCCCGCGCCGGTGAACAACTGGGAGATTGAACACAACCGGCAATTGAAGGAAGATTGGCCCTGGCTGGGCCGGTTCAAGGAGGCCAATTTGAAGCTCGCACCGCCGGCAAAGGGGGAGGACCGCGTTGTGTTCATGGGCGACTCGATCACCGAGGGCTGGAAGATCGAAGGCCCAGCAGGGTCGTTCCCCGGCAAGCCGTATCTCAACCGTGGCATCAGCGGGCAAACCGCGCCGCAGATGGTTCTGCGCTTCCGCCAGGACGTGATCGACCTGAAGCCGAAGGTAGTGATCATTCTGGCAGGGACCAATGACATTGCCGGGAACACCGGCGCGGAATCGATTGAAGAAATTGAAGGCTACCTGGCGTCCATGGCGGAACTGGCGGCGGCCAACCACATCAAGGTGGTGCTCTGCTCGATTTTGCCCGCGTATGACTATCCGTGGAAGCCGGGCATGGAGCCGGCGCCGAAGATCGATGCGATCAACGCGTGGATGAAGGCCTATGCCGGGGAGCATCATCATGTGTATGTGGACTACCACACGGCCATGAAGGACGACCGCGACGGGCTGCCGGCGAATCTGAGTCACGATGGCGTTCACCCACTTCCCGCCGGCTACGCGTTGATGGCTCCTCTGGCCGAGGCGGGAATCGAAAAGGCGCTGAAGAGCAGGGATTAGGGAACTGGAAAAGCTGAAGACCGGCCTGCGCGCCACGTTTTTGGGTGGCTTGTAAGTTCTTTTTACTGGGTTTTACGGGGTTTTTTCGGCGCAATGCTATTGGTTTGATGGGGCTGCGGCAAAAGGGGGGGAGGGGTGGGGTACATAAGGGTCACATGGCTGGCAGTTTGAAGCGGCGGTTTTGGGCGATGGCATGGCGGTCATGATTTAAGTGTGCGCTTTTCGGAGAAATAAACTGCAAACCTTGGGAAGAAATTTTCAGGGTGGAGGGGTTTGGCGAATGGGGCTCACTGGCGGGCCGGATTGAGGTTCGGTTGCGGCGCCCACAAGGACGCGCGGCCGCCCATCCGTTTAGGCTGGCCCATGCCGAAAACGCCAGCGCCCCGCCCTTATCGCCGAAAAAGTAACTGACGGGTTGGCGGTAATACACCAACTATGTGCTTTCTTCGTGGTCGCGCAGGATGCCAGAGGTGTCCATGTTGTTGGATGATCTGATATACGGATCCTTGGGAGAACGAAATGATATTTGGCAAAAAGGCACCGAAAGAGTTGGAACTCCCTCCGATTGCGAAGTCTAATGCTCAAGCTGTAGAGGTTTTGAGGGTTTGGGCCGCTCCGGGCCAGCCGCAGCAGCTAACCCTCAAAACTACATGGGAGGACCCAGGAGCTTGGGGCCTACTTCTAGCAGACGTTGCCCGCCACGCTGCCAATGCTTATACGAATGAAGGCCACGACAAGGCCGAAGTATTGATGAGGATTCGTCAGCTCCTTGATGCGGAATTCGCCGCCCCGACCGATACACCTTTGGAGTTGTCATAGCCTTGGCACATTCATAAGTTAAGCGGAACGTAGGACCTGCGGTTTGTTCCGCCTATGTCGTCGCCAATCCGGAAGTAACGCCACTTTGAGACCCTTAAAGGCAGCCGCAGATCCTTCACTACGTTCAGGATGACAGTGCTTTGGGGATAAGAAGATGGTGCCGAACGAGCATCGCGGACGGTTTGTCGCCTACATCGCCAACTCGTCAGTTACTCCGAAGCCACTCCCCCAGAGGCAAGCCCTGCGCAAGCAGCGGCCTGGCTTGCGCCGTGGACGGGTTCGGCGGGCAAAGCGCGCAATGAGGCGCCCTTGCCTCCAGCCAAGGCAAAACGGCGGAAGGTGTATCCCTGGTGGGCTAGACAGGCTGTGAAAATACCCCCGTTTTGTGCGGTGTTGAGGTTCAAATGCCCGCAGGGGTTAAGAGCTTACCCGCAAAAAGCCTGATCCGATAGCGCCGCTCCTCAGAGAGCCTGAATTGAAGCTATCTACGCCACGAGAAAAGCGGCGTGGGCCTGGAGGCCCACACGACAGCCGACCTGGAGGTCAGCGCTACCAATTTGCGGATAAGCCCCAAATCCCCGGCCTACCGCACGAATGAGTTTTTTCGCATCCTGTTACGCTCCGGCCTTTTGGATTTATGTGGGGATGACCGCGGAGGCGGCGGTGGGTTCGGCGGGGGCTTTGCGGCGGAGGACAGTGGCGGAGAGGAGAGTGATGATCAGGCCGACGGGCAGGGGCTCAATGAAGGTGTAGGCCATGTTGACGAAGGGGTTCTGGTAGAGCTGCTGCCCGTGCTGTATTTCAGCGACCTTCGCGGCGGTGGTGGCGGGGTCGAGTCCGGAGGCCTGGGCCTGGTGAATCTGCGCGGCGAAGTAGCTATCCATGAAGTGGGGCATGAATTTGAAGTAGAGGACCTCCCAGGTGGCGACGTAGCAGACGGTGGTGATGAGGGTGATCAGGAAGCCGCAGGCGAATGCGCGGCCGAAAGAAATTTGGCCGCCGAGGTCGTTGTCGCGGTAGCTGCGGATGCCGAAGTAGACCAGCAGGAACGACGCCACCATGATGGTGTAGCCGAGAAGCATGCTGTGGCCGGAGCCGATCTTGTTGGCGAGGAGGAGCGAGCTGTCCATAAGGACGGAGATCATCAGGCCGGAGACGAGGCCGTAGGTGAGAACGGTTTTCTTCATGGGAAGCTCCTGTTTCGTGTGATGTGCGAGTGGCGATGGACTCACGATGCGGTGCTACTGGGCCGGATGTCGTCATCCTTTCGGATGATTTTTGAGGAATGGAGCGGAAATCGTACTTTCGGAGTATCCCATCTCTGGCATTTTTTGCGAAGGGTGGGAAAGCACGAACCGCGCGGAAGCCTGGCCTGAGCAGCGCGGACACTGAGCAAAGGCACACGCCGCCGGTACCGAAAGAGCGGTTGACCGTTAGCAAGTGTACAATTTTGCTCAATCAGCCGATAACCCCATCACACCGGAATCGTCGCTCAGGAAAGTTGAAGGTCCCTATGAAGAGACTCGTAATGCTCCTGTCCCTCGCCGTTTCTATCGCCTTCGCCGTCGCACAGGCAAGTGCCTCCACGCCGGGTTCAACTCGATTGGGCACGAAGACTCCCGATGGTGCACCGCAATCACATCCCTTCAAGTCAACTCCCGCGGCGCCATCGGCCACGGCTCCGGCGAACCCGAGTCACCTTTTTACTGTGAACGACGTGAAGGGTTTGCTGCTGACATGTGTCGCGCCGGAGATTGAGAGCAACCCCGACACGGATGTGTTCAAGAGCTGCTCCCTGGCGCCGGGGCGGACGCTGGACGACGCGATGCACACGTTTGTCCAGGGGATCCATTATGAGCAGAGCCAGCATGAGAAGGAACGGGAAGAGTGGCAGAAGACGCTTGCAGAGAAGACTGCCCAGAAACCCGCGCCGACACAGTAACGGGAGCGGCGGCGCGGGAGGCGGGTTCTTCCTGCTGCGCTGCTCTATGCTCCCGATGAACAGACCCGAAGTGCAAATGCAGATCCTTCGACTCACCACCCCCCACCTCCACCCCAGCGACGAAGACCTGTCGCCGGGGACCCCGGAAATGAAGTGCGCTTGGGGCCCCTTTCGCTCAGGATGACAGTTCATTTATTTTGTAACTCGCTAAAGCGAGCCGGTTGCTCGGGATGAACACGGCGGCGGAGATGCAATGTTTCCCACCCATTCGCGATGAAACTGCGAATGGATGGGGCACCCAGCATTTTTGACCGGCCATGAGCCCGTGGTCAATTCTGTCATGACTTACGGCGCAAGTCAGGTTGCGCAGAATGACAGCAAAAACGGGGCACGGAGAGTTCCTGGCTGTCGAATGTTGCGCGGCGCCGCCGACAATTATTGAGGGCATCGCAGACGACCGGCAAAACTGAGGGTCTAACATAAAAAGGGTTGGCTTTCAGTTGACGTTCAGGCAGGGATTCTCAATGACGTTTCGCAGCATTCGATCGGTATTTCTTGTTCCGGCAGTTGTTTCCTGTCTTCTTGTGGCGCTCGCTCCGCTCGCTGCTCAGGCGCAGTCTTCCGACAGCAACGCTGGCAAGGGACAGAGTTCGTCTTCGCAGCCTGTGCAGCAGGAAAAGGCGCCCTCGCTGATTGATCCGGCGGGGCCGACGATTTCGCTGGTGCCCTCCGAGTCAGTGTTTGTGATGGCGGCGGCGCTGAACGCATGCGGCTACGACGAGGGGTTGGAGGAGAGTTCGCCGGTGCGCAAGCGGGTGCGGGAGGAAATGAACCAGGCTCTGGGGAAGAGCGAAGAGGCGCGGACAGCACGGGATAAGGTCTGCCTTTATATTGCGCAGCACCGGATGACGGGCACGGAAAAGGACATCTCCCAATACATTTCGCTGGCGCTCTACCTGACGCCGCCGCCGGATATGGAGACGTCGGAAGAGCTGACGGAGATGCCGCCCGACTCGACGCAGGTGGTGGAGATTGTTCCAATGCTGAAGGATTTCGCGGCGGATGTGGACCTGCACGGAATCTGGCTGACGGTACACCCGACCTACGACAAAGAGGCGGACAAGCTGCACGATTCGCTCTCGAAGATGATTCAGGCGATGGATCTGTATCTGAAAATGCCGGCGGCCGCGGACTATAGCCGGCGGTTTGTGGTGGTGATTGAGCCGCTGCTTTCGCCGAGCGTAGTGAATGCCCGCATTTACGGCACGGATTTTGTGGTGGTGGTTTCGCCGGTGAATGGGCAGGTTCCGATGGCGGATGTGCAGCACACCTATCTTCACTACAGGATTGAGCCGCTGCTGGAGACACGCGCGAACGCGATTGACCGGACGCAGCCGATTTTGAAGGAGATTCGGGAGGCTCCTCTGGAGTTTCGCTACCGGTCAAACACGCTGCCGCTGACGATTGAGTGCCTGATCAAGGCGATCGAGGCGCGGACGATGGATACTGGGGTTCCGGTGTACAGGATTCCGGCCAATGTGGATCGGTCGGATCTTCCCCGCTATGAGCGCGAGCTGCAGGTTTACCAGCAGAAGGTAGATGCGATCAAGGTGGCCACGGTTCGCCACGACATGACGCAGGGGTTTGTGCTGACGCAGTACTTTTATGAACAACTGCTGCAGTTTGAGAAGGATCCGGCGAGCCTGAAAGACTCGATTGGCGAGATGGTCTATAGCATGGATGTGGACCAGCAGGTTCACCGGGCGCGGCAGATCGATTTTGACAAGGAGGCCGACGGGGAGGTGCTGGGGCGGAGCCAGCCGCGCAAGCTGACGGGGCTGGATTTGGCGGAGGCTCGGCTTGCGGCGGGCGATATGGCAACGGCCAGCGCGATGGCGCGTCAGTCTCTGGTGGAGAATTCAGACAGCCTGGAGGCGGTTGCGGAAGCGGCGCGGGCGAACTTCATTCTGGCGCGGGCGGCGATCATGACCGGCCATGCGGAGGAGGCGATCAACCGCTTCCAGAAGACGCTGGCAACGAGCAAAGATAACCGTCTGCTGGCATGGTCGCACATTTATCTGGGGCGGATGCTGGACCTGGACTGCAAGCGGGACGAGGCGGTTTCAGAGTACAAGCTGGCTTTGACGGTGCGCGACGGACAGCAGGATACGCGGTTGGCGGCGGAACGGGGCGCGAAGACCGCGTTTGCCGTGAAGGGGCACACCTGCGACGAGGATGCGGACGACGATGCGCCGGCATCGGGGGCGGCAAAGCCGTTGGCAAACGGTGGGCAAAAGCCACAATAACGGGTGGGAATTGGCCGCTGGCGTGGTCTTGACGGGCAACGTCGGCATCACCGTCAGCCGGGAAATCGAACAAGCGAGGGGCATTTGGAGGCGGTTCTGGACGAACTGGAGGCTGCACTCGGTCACGGCTTTGCCAGGCGTGAGCTGCTGGTGCGCGCGCTGACGCATCGGTCAAGGGCGCACGAGCAGGCGGCCAATGAGCAGGCGGGCGGCATGCTGGAGCCTTCAGCGGGCGACAACGAGCGGCTGGAGTTTCTGGGAGATGCGGTGCTTGGTCTGGCGGTGGCGGAGGCGCTTTTCGAGGCGCATCCGGAGTGGCACGAAGGGGAACTGACGCGCATTCGGTCGCTGCTGGTGAGCCGCAAACACATGGCCGAGGTGGCCTTGGCTGTGGGGCTGGGAAGGTATCTTCGGCTGAGCAAGGGCGAGGATCGAGGCGGGTTGCGGAGTAAAGGGACGGTGCTCTCAAATGGCATGGAAGCCGTGATCGGAGCGTTGTTTCTGGATGGAGGCCTGGAGCCGGTGAGGGGGTTTGTTCGCCGCTTTGTGATGGGAGAGGCAGCCGACCACCTGGCGGAAGAACTGCGCATTGGCGCCGCGCTGGGGAATTACAAGTCGGCGCTTCAGGAGCATTTGCAGTCGACTCGTGCGGGAACGCCGGTGTACCTGGTGAAGGGGGAAAGCGGTCCCGACCACCGCAAACGATTCATTGTGGAGGTACGGGCGAAGGCCGAAGGAGGAGAAATTGGACCATCTTTGGCACGCGGCAAAGGCAGCACCAAGAAGTATGCTGAACAAGATGCGGCGCGTTGCGCGTTGCAGCGATTGACCGCTGGGGCCGGCTCAGTTACAAGGACGGACGCGGGGCAGGAGCAGGGACAGGGATGAGTTTGCCGGTTGAGGGGAAAAGCCGGGTGGAAAAGCCGCCATCGCGGCTGCGGCTTCATCTGCCCACGGTTCCTGAGGCGCTGGCATCGCTGTTGCAGACGGTTGTGGTGGCGCTGTTTCTACTGACGTTTTTGCTGGAGCCGTACCTGATTCCCTCAGAAAGCATGGAACACACGCTGCTGGTGGGAGATTTTCTGCTGGTCAACAAGGAGATTTATGCCCCTACGGGCCGGCTGAGCCGCTGGCTGATGCCTTCAAGGGATGTGGAACGGGGAGATGTGATTGTGTTCCACCATCCCCGTCCGCCATTTCTGGTAAAGCGGGTGGTTGGGATTCCGGGCGACCGGTTGCGGATTGTGAATGGGCGGGTGATTGTGAACGGGGTGGCGCAGCAGGAACCCTACGCGGTGTTCGAGCCGGCGGCCAGCAATCCCTTCCGCGACGATTTTCCGGCGAAGGTGTACACGGACCCGGAAGTTGACCCGTTGTGGTGGCGGCAGATGCAGAATCTGACGCAGAATGGGGAACTGGTTGTCCCGGCGGGGCAGTACTTTGTCATGGGGGACAACCGGAATCACAGCCTTGATTCCCGCTTCTGGGGGTTTGTGCCGCGATCGGACGTAGTGGCGCGGCCTTTGTTGATTTACTTCTCGGTGCGGCGGCCTTCAACCACCGATGTTCGGGAGGATTCGCTGGAAGCCGCGGATGATAAACTCGGACACGATAGAGAACTTGCAGCAAAGCTGACTGGGTTCGCGCGCTGGAAGCGGATCTTCCATGTGATCCGGTAGAGAAGACAGGGACTTAGGGCCTAGGGGCTAGGAAACAGGCCCTGAGCACTGGATAGAGCGACAGGATGACGAAGAAGAAAACACCGATCTCCAGTACGCCGTCCGAGCCTCTGGCCGATGCGGCCTCAGTTCCGGTTGAAACCAGGGTGGAAGAGACTCCCTTTGAGGCCGTGGCCAGCATCTGCTCGGTGCTGGTGGTGGGCCTGTTTATTCTGACTTTCCTGGGTCAGAACTTTGTGATTCCCTCCGGTTCCATGGAGGGCACGCTGCTGGTGGGCGACCACCTGGTGGTGGATCGAATCTCGCTGGCTCCGCCGGCAAAGTGGATGCCGCTGGTGCACTATCGCGAACCGCAGCGCGGCGACATTGTGGTGTTCTTGAAGCCTTCGCCGGACCCCGACCCAGTGGATGGCTCAGCCACCTATCCGTTCCTGGTGAAGCGGCTGATCGGGGTTCCCGGCGACCACATTCATCTGAGCAACGGCATTGTCATTCTGAACGGGGTGGCGCAGAATCCGCCCAAAGACAGCCTGGAAGGCCCCACGCCCTTCAAGGAGTTTCTGGATGAGTATCCGTCGACGCCGCCAACCCCTGACCTTGGCGCTACGGAGGCCTGGAGTGTGGATTTTCCCAATCATATTGTGAACGGCGACCTGGTGGTGCCCCCCGGCAAGTACTTCATGATGGGTGATAACCGGCACAACAGCCTGGATTCGCGCTACTGGGGTTTTGTGCCGAGGGAGAACATTATCGGCAGGCCGCTATTCAATTATTGGTCGTTCAAGACGCCGGACGACGAGTATGACCAGTCTGGAATCGGCAACTCCGTCGCCTGGATGGGGCATGTTGTTCTGCACTTCTTCAGCGATACACGCTGGAAGCGGACTTTGCACCTGACCCGGTGAGTGCAGGCTCGAAAGGATGCGCCTTTTCGGTGAACAGGCTGGCTTAATCTGAAGGTACGGGCTATCGATGAACGCAGAGAAAGTGACGCCAGAGCAGCCAGAACGTACCTCTGCCAAGGTGGAGGAGACTCCGTTCGAAGCGGTTGCCGGAATCTGTTCGGTGCTGGTGGTTGGGATGTTCATTCTGACCTTTCTGGGCCAGAATTTTCTCATTCCCTCAGGTTCGATGAAGAACACGCTGCTGGTGGGCGACCACCTGATGGTGGATCGGATTACGCTGGCGCCCGCGGCGAATTGGATGCCCCTTGTTCACTACCGCGAGCCGCAGCGGGGCGATATTGTGGTGTTCCTCAAGCCTGTTCCGGACCTGGTGGACGGTCAGCCGGATTATCAAACCCTGGTGAAACGCCTGGTTGGCGTGCCTGGCGACCACATCCACTTGCGCAACGGCATCGTGATTCTTAACGGAGTTGCCCAAGCCGAGGCGCATGCCCAGCCTACGACGCCGGAGAATCATGTGGATTTTCTCGACGAGTTCCCTTCCGTTCCGCCCGACCCGGAACCGGGCAACTACATCACCGAGGCATGGACGGTGGAGATCCCCAGTCATATCGTGGACGGCGATCTGGTTGTTCCGCCGGGCAAGTACTTCATGATGGGAGATAACCGGCACAACAGCGCGGACTCCCGTTTCTGGGGATTTGTGCCCAGGGAAAACATCCTTGGTCGTCCGCTTTTCAACTACTGGTCGTTCGAAACTCCGGATGAGCAGGAAGACGAGACAGGAATTGGCGCCAAGGTTGCCTGGATGGGACATGTCGCGCTGCACTTTTTCACCGAAACCCGTTGGAAGCGGACGTTTAAACTCATACGCTGATGGCCCGTGGTGAAAGAAGAAATTGCCGAAAGACATCCCTCGGGGGCTAAAGAGGCTGCGGAAAAAGTCGGGTTTTGAGTCAAGATTCACAAAGAACATCCCTTGGGGGCTAAAGCCCAGCGTTTATTTTCAGCCACTTGCGGCACCCTTCGACTTCGCTCAGGGCAGGCTATTGAAGCCGTGCCCTTTCAAAACTTCGGCCATTTGGTAGTTTTTCCGCAGCCTGTAAAGCCCCATTGATTTGATTGGCTTCATCGGCACGACTGAAGTCATTCCCTGTTACAGAGCCTTCGAGAATTGATTCTTCGGGGAGTTTTTCAGCAGCTTGTTAAGCCTATCGTTTTCTATCGACCAGTTGCGGTACGACTGATGCCGTGCCGTTTGAAAACCCCGACTTGCGCCACTTGCTGGTAAGCCTGGGCGGGTCCGGCGGAATACTATAGAAAAGACTATGACGGAAGACATGCGAGGCCGGCAAAGAAAGCGCAGGCGTTTGGGGCTGGCCCTTTCGGCACTGCTGGGTATTTTGATTGGGGTGATTGTGCCGCCGCTGGTGAGCATGGCACGGTACAAAAACAGCATTACCCAGTTGATGTCGGAGTCGCTGGGCAGGCCGGTTCGGCTTGCGTCCGTCGAATTCAGGCTTGTTCCTCGTCCGGGGTTTGTGCTTACGGATCTCACCGTGGCCGAGGACCCGGCCTATGGCGCCGAGCCAGTGCTGCACGCCAATACGGTCACCGCTTACATTCGGCTGCTTTCACTTTGGCGGGGACGGCTTGAGATTGGCACCATCAGTGTGGATGAGGCCAGCCTGAACGTGGTGCGCACGGCTGAGGGTCGCTGGAATCTGGACTCGCTGTTTCGCACTGCCGCCGCCAAGGCACAGCCTGCCGTGAATGGCGCGCGGGAGACTCGCACAAAGCGAGCGATACCGCTGCCTTATCTGGAGGCGACCAACTCGCGCATCAACTTCAAGAGCGGGGCGGAAAAGCTGCCGTTTTCACTGGTGGAGACGGACCTCTCCTTTTGGCAGGAGCAGCCGGGGGACTGGCGGATCAGACTGCGCGGGCAGCCGGCGAGGACGGACCTGAGCCTGGACCTTGCCGACACGGGAATCATGCGGCTGGAAGCGCGAGTGCGGCGGGCGCCGGAGTTGCGGCAGATGCCGTTGCATGTGGACCTGGAGTGGCGAGAGGCGCAACTTGGCCAACTGACACGGCTGCTGATTGGTTCCGACCCAGGGTGGCGTGGAGACTTGACCGGGGAATTGCACCTGGATGGGACTCCGGATGCTGCGCAGATCAAGACCCGGCTGCGCGCTATTGGCGTACACCGGGCGGAGTTTGCACCCGTGGCGGCGATGGATTTCGACGCAAGCTGCGATCTCTTGTACCACTTTTCAGCACGGGCCATCGAAAACCTGGCATGCGATTCTCCCTTCGGCGATGGGCGCATTCATCTGGCTGGAGAGTTGCCCGGCAACGGAGGCCAGCCTCGGTTGTCGGTGGAACTGAACCAGATTCCGGTGGCGGCGGGTTTGGATGCGCTGCGCACGGTGCGGAGCGACTTCGGCCCAGGGCTGCAAGCGACGGGGACCATCAGCGGCAAGGTCAGCTACGCGGCGATTGTTCCGGAAGAGGTTTCGGCCAGGAAGCAGGAGAGCGAAAAGCCTGTCCGGAAAGGTCGCGCTGCAAAGGTGCGTCCAGTTGCTCCATTGCCGCTGACGGGGAGCTTCATAGTTGCCGGCTTTCAGTTGAGCGGCGGTGGGCTGAGTGCACCGATTCAGGCGGCCAAGCTGGTGCTTGAACCCGTGGGGGCGAGTGCGAAGAGCGACGACCCGGGACATGGCGCCGTAAGCGCGGAGCCGGCGGCGCTGGAAACGAGCATGGCGGTTCCCGTCGGGGGCACCGCTCCGCTGACGATTACAGCCAGGCTGGCACTGTCGGGTTACCAGCTTACGGTGCGCGGTCAGGCCAGCATGGAGCGCAGCAAGGAACTTGCGCACATTGCCGGATTCCCCGACGCCACTGCGCTCGACGGGCTTGCCGGCGATCCTGTTTCAATGGACCTGGAAGCGACAGGGCCTTGGCTACCCGCGCCAGCCGCTCCGTTCGGCAATAACCCAACCGCGGTTGTGCCGGCTGGGGAGGCGAAGGCGGAGACCACAGCAGCACATGCTCCCGAGGCAGCCACTTCTGTCAATCCTGTCTCTGACGGCCTGACCGGCACGGTGACCTTGCACAATGCCAACTGGAAGGCCGACTTTCTTGCCAACCACGTGCAGATTGCAGAGGCCACGCTGCATTTGGAGCAAGGTGAGCTGCGATGGGATCCGGTGGTCTTCTCTTATGGGCCCGTGAAGGGGACAGGGAGCTTGAGCCTGCGGATGGGATGTGAGCCGGCCCAGAATTGCCAGCCTACGTTCAAGGTTCAATTTGGGGATCTCAACGGCGGAGTGATGCAGGCGGCGATTCTGGGGGCGCGCGAGCCGGGAACCCTGCTGTCTACACTGATCGCACGACTGCGTCCGTCGGAGACAGCTCCCGCGTGGCCGATGCTGGAGGGCAGCGTGGAGGCAGAGTCGCTGGTTCTTGGGCCGGTGACGCTGCGCGGGGCATCGGCGACATTGCGGATTTTGCCCAATGGGGCGGAGATTCGAGACCTGGACGCCGATTTGCTGGGCGGACACCTGCACGGCGGCGGGACGCTTGAAACGGCGGCCAACGAGGGCAAGCCGGGGTATACGTTGGAGGGCAAGTTCGACAAGCTCAACGCCAGCGCCGTGGGGCAGTTGCTGGGGGCAAGCTGGTCAGGCAAGAGCATTGATGCTGAGGGCAAGATTGACCTGAGCGGCTATACAGACAAAGACCTTGCGTCGTCGGCCAAGGGCACGCTGCACTTCGACTGGAAGCGTGGGGCGATACGGTCGGTGGGCAGCGCGCCGGCGATTCCCGCGGTGCTGGCGCAGTTTGACCGCTGGACGGCCGACGCCGATGTTGCCAACGGGGCGATCACGCTGAAGGACAACCAGGCGCAGAAGGGCTCGCACAAGAGCGGAGTGGAAGGGTCTTTGACCTTTGGGACTCCGGCGAAGATCAGCTTTGCCGCGCCTAAAGAGCCGCCGGCGAAGCACTGAGCCGGTCTCCGGAATCTTGAACCGGGTTGCCGATACAATAGAGGTATGGCTTCTTCCAAAACTTCTTCTCCGGTGCAGGTGCTCTGCAAAGGCGTTCTTTTCGACATGGACGGGATTCTGATCTCTTCGCTCGGTTCGGTGGAGCGGAGTTGGACCAAGTGGGCGCGGATGCGAGGGGTGGACCCGGAATATGCGTGCAGCATCGCTCATGGTTGCCGCAGCATTGAGACGGTCGCCATTCTGCGGCCTGATCTGGACGCGGAGACAGAGAATCTGATTGTTGAGAATTTCGAGATTGAGGATACGGACGACGTATCGGTTTTGCCAGGGGTACATGCGCTGCTGGCTGCGCTGCCCAGGGAGCGGTGGACGGTGGTGACGAGTGCAACAGGGCCGCTGGCGCGGGTGCGGCTGGCTGTGGGTCACATTCCTGTGCCGGAGCGGTTTATTACATCGGAGATGGTTGCGGACGGCAAGCCGCATCCTGCGCCCTACCTTGCCGGAGCTGCGCTGCTGGGGTTCAAGCCTGAGGAATGCGTGGTGTTTGAAGATGCGGCGTCCGGCGCCACGGCTGGACGGTCTGCGGGATGCACGGTGGTGGCGACCACGTTTTCCCATTCCGTGGAGTCGCTTTCGGCGGCGCACTACCTGATCGAAGACCTGACCGGGGTTACAGTGACCCGGTTGCCGGGGGACGAGGGGATTGCGCTGGGGTTTATGCCGCTGGCAGGATAGCCCTTATTCGTCGGCTTCGATCTTGCGGCCGTGGGTGTCCTGCAAAGGGCGAGAGTTGACCTTGAAGAGGGCAGCAATGGCTTTGAGCTGGTCGCGGCTGAGGGTCATATCGTCTTCCATGACAAACCAGCGGATGCCCTCGGTGCAGGGAGGGATGGTGAGAGAACCCATGTAAGTCCAATATCCGCGATCGGCGGGGAGGAATCCGCCCGGGTTGACCATGTCCGTGACCTTCTGGGTTTCGCCGGTTTTGGTGGGCAGGTGGGGCCAGAGAATGGAGAGGACGGCGTTGGGCGGGGTGGTGATGTCTTCGGTGAGGCGGACGGCGACCACGGCCTGGTGGCCGTCGGCGCTCTGGTAGAGCAGGTGGACGTCCATGTCGGTGAGCTTGCCTTTGACGGCCTCTTCCGCAGGGTGATGGAAGTGGAACTGCTGGAGGTCGTAGCGGACGCCGTTGGCGACCATGTAGCTGCCTGGGTCGACGTGGGCGATGACGGTGTGGCCGTTGTTCTCAAGGGTGACTGGTCCGGCGAGGAAGTGGAACTGGATGGGCTGAAGGGCCTTGTTGAGCTTGGCTCCACGGATGTCGATGGGCGATTGCTCTTTGCCGTGAGAGCAGGCCTTGTAGGCCGGATCGAGCTTGCCCCATTCGAGCGTGCCGCGTTTGCCTTCGTAGTCCCATGGCGCTGTGGTTTGGGCGACTGCTTGCGCGCCGGCCAAAGCGGCCAGGCCGAGAGCTAGAACGGCAAGTGCAGGAAAACGCATGGATTGCTCCTTGACTGTTATGGACGCACAGTTATGGACGCGCTGGGCGCCAGAAAGCATTCTAAGGCATTTGCGCGGAGGGCTGTGGATGGAGGCCAAACAGCTCTCTTCTGTTGACGATGCTGGCCGGAAAGGCGGAAGCGGAGAGCTCTTCGGGCCCGATTTTCCGAGTTCAACCAGCTGAGTACCTACTTTCGCATACGCCATTGCAGAGTTATCGCTGGGGTGCGCGCGCGCGCTGGGTACCTGTTGCACCCTCTCCGGTTGCACATGTACCTCAGAAATCAGTGATCAAGTCGCCTGCGGAGAGACTATTTGTCCAAATTTGCTCATCTTTCCGGCGGTGCTTCAATTACTCTGTATGGGCTAACGTCAAAGCAAAGCAAATGATCCGTGTCCGAAAACTCCCCTTAGAAGTAATCGCAACGATGGCTTTATTTCGATGAGGGCTTCACGCTCTCTGGGAAGATGTAGCTTGTAAAGAAAGAACGGAACCGATGCTTCCTGAAAACAAGACACGTGATTTGGCCCGCAGCCTCGTTGCTCGCGAGGCCGATGCAAGTGCGACCAGCCTGCATACCGAACCCGCAACTGTGCGCGTTTATGAGAAGCTGCGCCGGCAACTTGGGTCACCCGTTGGAGTTGACGGTTTCCAGGCGATCGCCTCCCGTGCCCTGGCTCTGGCGAAGTCGCAAACACCCCGTCTCAGCGCGGTGCAGATTACAGAGAATGGCGGTTTGCGCGGGCTGGGCGAGGTTGAGCCTGAGGCGGACCCGGACGAGGATGGCGAGGCTGGAATCATTCTGATTGCGCAGTTGCTTGGGCTGTTTCTTACCTTTCTCGGCGAGGCAACAACGCTGCATTTGATTGAAGATTTGCGCCTTCAGGTTGACGTCAGTCGAGAGTCGGCCAGGAGCAAAGAGAACACGACAACCACAGCGGCCGATGGACCGGTAATGGCTGCGGCTTTCGAGGACCTTCTGGCGGAAATTGACCGGCTGAGGAGCGTGGGCGAACATATTGAAGTCCTCGCGGACAGGCATCCCGGCATGGCGGATGGACTGGTGAGTGTGGCGGGGAACATTCGCAGTATTGCCACGGTTCTGGACGTTTTCACACTGATCCGGAGCAAAGCCGGCGGACCGCAGGACGAGGCGCCTGACCTCAAAACGAATCGCTACATGAATTGAGTTCCGGCGGCGCTGCATCCAACGCGGCTCTGGATGTCGAATATCTCAACTGCAAGGACGCTTGCCAGAGGACAGAATCGGCGCACTGATCCTCTTACGGAGCGTATAACGGCAATTGAAATCCTCTGGTTTGAATGATGCTGGTTTGAACATGACTGCTGGCCCAGGAATGCGAGATTTAGCCCATCGTCTTCTTACTTATGAAGCCGGCGCGGGCGAGACCCCCGAGTTAGCGGACCGGGCAACCCTTCGCGTCTATGAGAAGTTACGCCACAGTCTTAGCGCATTTGCCGGAGTAGCGGCCTTTGAGTCCCTCGCTTTCCGCGCTTTGACGCAGGCCAAGTCGGAGGCTCCCGGACTTTGGTCGGCGCAGGTCGCAGCGGATGGAACTCTTCAGGGCCTGGGCGAGTTTGAATCTCAAATGGACATGGACAAGTATCTGGCTGTCGAATTTTCGGCTGACGATGGAGGAATCGTTCTCATCGCCCGCTTACTCGGCCTGCTTCGTATCTTCCTTGGCGAAGCAATAACGTTAAGCCTGCTGCGCAATGCGTGGCCAGGCGAAGCATTTGACGATCGCAATTAGGCACACGGGAGAAAAGCTTGAGTACCCAAGACAAAGTGAAGATCAACAAACTGCCCACCGGAGTTCCGGGCCTTGACGAGATTGTGGGTGGCGGCCTCCCGGAATTTTCATTCAACATCATTGCGGGCGCGCCGGGTAGCGGCAAGACGACGCTGGCGCACCAGTTTGTGTTTGCCAATGCTACCCCGGAGCGCCCTGCGCTCTACTTCACGGTCCTGGGCGAATCCGCCATAAAAATGCTTCGCTACCAGCAGCAGTATACGTTCTTCGATCCGGCGATGCTGCCCGGCTCCATTCGCTTTATCAACCTGAGCCAGGTTGTGCTGGAACAGGACCTGGGCGCCGTCCTGGCGGAGATTACCAAGGAAGTTGAAAGGGCCAACCCAGCCGTCGTGGTTGTTGACTCCTTCCGCACCATGGTCCGCAAGCCGGAAAGTCAAATGGACCTGCAATCCTTCATTCAACGGCTGGCGCTGTTTCTGGCCAGTTGGCAGGCTACGACTTTCCTGATTGGGGAATATGCGGAAGAGGAACTCCGCGACAATCCCATCTTTACCGTCGCCGATGGGCTGATCTGGCTACGCCAAACGGCGGAGCGCAATTCGATTGTGAGGAAGTTACAGGTTATAAAACTGCGCGGTCAGGACTCCGTACCGGGGTTGCATACTTTCCGCATCACGGATGCCGGTGTGCAAGCCTTCTCGCGCACCTTTGGGTTGATCTCGCGCAAGAGAAATCCGCCCAGTGGCCGGCGCCTTTCCTTCGGCGTTCCGGAGTTGGACAGAATGCTGGATGGTGGTGTGCGCGAAGGCGATAGTGTCCTCGTAGCGGGGTCTTCGGGAACCGGGAAATCGGTCCTGGCAACCCAATTCATTTCGGAAGGCATACGTAATGGAGAACCCGGAATCGTGGCGGTTTTTGAAGAGCGCCCGGAAGCGTATGCGGAGCGGGCCACCAGTTTAGGTTTGGATTTGGAAACGCCGCAGAAAGATGGGAAACTCACAATCCTCTATCTCCGTCCCCTGGATCTGTCGGTGGATGAAACCATGCAGTCGATTCTCGACGCAGTGCAGAAGATTGGCGCCAAGCGCCTGGTGATCGATTCCCTGGCCGGTTTTGAGATGGCTTTGTCACCGGGATTCCGCGCTGACTTTCGCGAATCGCTTTACCGCATGATCTTCGCTTTGACCGGAATCGGGGTAACGATTCTAAGCACGGTTGAAGTGGATGAGTCATTCACGGAGTTCCCATTCAGTACTTATTCGATTTCTTTCCTTACAGACGACATCATCCGGCTTCGGTACGTATCGATCGATGGCCAGCTGCGCAAGATCATGGTGGTAATCAAGATGCGCGGCGGGAATCACGCCAAGGATATTCGCGAGTATGAAATCACGTCCAAGGGCGTGGTGATTCTGGGCAAACGGCTTGCAAACTATCAAGGCCTTA
>Ga0302187_10000563_pt1 | contig 34349 bp, 26 predicted proteins | sample II_Bog_E1_3_FD_202120 | JGI IMG/M metagenome (GOLD analysis project Ga0302187, IMG submission 202120) | Peat permafrost microbial communities from Stordalen Mire near Abisko, Sweden - II_Bog_E1_3 | ecosystem: Environmental > Terrestrial > Soil > Wetlands > Peat | place: Sweden: Abisko...
AGGTGATCGCCATCATCGGCGGAGACCCTCGTCGATTCCGTCCGTTCATCGACCTGTACCACCGAGCCCTCACGGAGTTCGGACATGGGGAGCGGCCGATCGCCGTCCACTCCCCGGGTTACATCGCCGAAAGCGATGAGGAGGCTCGTGAGGAGTTGTGGCCGTACTACAAGGAGGGCCGGGACCGAATCGGAGCCTCGCGAGGCTGGCCTCCGGTGACGAGGGCCCAGTTCGATCAGGAGGCCTCTGCCGACGGCTCGCTGTATATCGGGTCGGTCGAAACGGTAGCGGCCAAGATCGCTCGGACCGTCGCCTCATTGGATATCGATCGCTTCGACCTGAAGTACAGCTCGGGCCGCCTTCCTCATGAGAAGTTGATGAGGAACATTGAGCTGTACGGTACGCAGGTGATGCCCATGGTCCGAGAGCTCCTCGCACAGGAATCGGAGCTCCTTGCCGGTTGAACTGGAGATTCGCGGCTTGACGTGACGCCAGCAATACTCTGAACCGCTCTGTGGATTGTGGAGACTCTGAGGCTCCATCAAACCCAGTGCGATTCATTCAGACAGGGATCGGTTCGATGGTCTCGTTGAGTCCGGATCCTCTCAACCTGGAGCCGCTAAGGGAATTGAGGGGCGGCGGACAGCGGCTCGGTGACGAAATCAATGAGCCGTTCAACCGCGCCGACCAGCGCGGGCTCCAAGTCGACGTAGCTGTGCACCGATCCGAAAATCCGCCGCCAGCAGGTGGCCGGATCGGGCTCGCCCAGCGCTCGGCAAATGCCGGTCTTCCAGTCCTGGCCCTTGGGGACGGTCGGCCAGTGGGTCAGCCCCACCACCGCCGGCCTGACCGCCTGCCACACATCAACAAACGGGGTACCGGTCACCAGTACGTGGTGATGCGCCACTTCCTCGGCCAGCCGGCTCTCCTTGGTGCCGGGGACCAGGTGGTCGACCAAGACGCCCAGGCGACGGCCTGGTGCCGGCCCGAAGGCCGCTATCTCGGCGGCCAGGTGGTCGATCCCGTCCAGACGCTCGACCACGACCCCCTCCACCCGTAGGTCGTCGCCCCATACCCGCTCGACCAGCAAGGCGTCGTGGATCCCCTCGACAAGGATTCGGCTGGCCCGAGCAACCCGGGCCTGATGGTCGCCCACAGCCACCGAACCAGATGCGGTGCGTGACGCGGTATTCGATACGACTCGAGGCGGGACCAGGGTTGCCACCCGTCCGCCCGCGGCGAAGGCCCCCGGCACCAAGTTGAATATCCGCACCTGGCCGGACTTGGATTGCAGCGTCACTGCGTTGGCGCGGAGCCCTACCACCCGGCCGGTGAATCCGGAGGCCCGGTGGACGACCCCCAGCCCCACCACTGCCTCCACCTCGGGGTGCCGATTGGCCTTCGCATGGGCCCTCTCTCGAGGGTCGGCCGTGATGTCGGCCAAAGGATCGGGTGTGCGGCTCACGGCAACGACCGTACCCGGCGACCAGGCGCGTCCATCGGATGGGCCAGCCCTGTTGCACAAGCATTGGGGATCAGGTTCGGCGTGGGCGGCGTACTCCGATGTGGTGCAGCTTGCTCCAGTAGCGAGGGCCACCGATGTGTAGTCGGTCTACTTTGTCGTGAGGGATCCGAAAGCCGTCGGTGTCGAGGCGTGCACCGATGAGGTCGGCTCCCACTCGTGCGCTCCAGGCTTCGAGCGGAGTGCTCCGATTGAGGCTGTGGTGCCCAGAGTTCTCGACGGGTGTTGCCGTTGCTACGAGTCGAGAGCCTTGTCGTGCTCAAGGAATCTTGCCAACCTGTTGCGAAGCGGTTGTCGCCTGAACACCGAGGACCTAAGTCCCTACTTTCCCGCGTAACAACAGTCCATTGTCGATGTTGGCATCAAAACGAAAAAGGCAAACCTCTCGCGAGGGGGGGACGCAAAGCCACGGGACTCTCAGAGTCAGCCGGCCGCCGAACTAGCCAGTCTTCACGCACCTCTTCTAGGTCGCATCGCTACTTCCCCTGGTCTCCACCTGTGGACCGAAGAGGGGAAACAGAATGCGAAAAGGCCAGAATCTCCACGCTTCAGCACCCGCGACGCGCAGGCGTCATGGGGTCCTGGGTGCAAGCGCCGTGATGCTTGTCGGACTTGTCGGACTTGTCGGACTCGGCTCACTCGCGGTGGGAACGACTCCGAGCCGTGCTGCCGCGGCAACCTCACCGAGTTCCACCCTCAGCCAAGGGGCGTATGTAGCGAACAGCAGTCCCGCTTCTATGGCCGCGTTTGGTGCCGCCACGGACACGTCGCCCACCATTGCATCTCAGTACCTTCCAGGCAACGCAGGGTGGGCCGGCATGGACGGATCTGGAGGCAGCCTCTCTTGGCTCACCGGCCCCTGGTCGGGGAGCAACTATGTCCTGTCGCTCGGTGTTCCCATACTTCCCACCAACTCTTCGGGTGCCGCCGTCGGCACATTGGCTACAGGAGCGACAGGGGCCTACAACTCCTACTACGTCACCTTGGCCCAGACACTGGTTGCTGCGGGTGAGTCCAACGCCTACCTGCGCCTGGGTTGGGAGTTCGATGGAGGTTGGTACACCTGGAGCGCCACCACCCCGGCCGCCGAAGCCAGCTATGCGGCGTACTTCGACCAAATCGTGACCGCGATGCGTTCAGTTTCGGGGGAGCATTTCTCCTTCGTGTGGAACCCCGACGCCGGCGCATTTTCACAATCTGGCTACAACGTCGCCTTGGCCTACCCGGGAAGCGCGTATGTGAACGTAATCGGGCTCGACGCTTACGATCAGACTTGGGCCACCCCTCAGACTCCCGTCAACACCTGGAATGAGACTGTGCTCCCAGGGTTGACCGCTGCGACGACCTTTGCTCAGGCTCAGGTCGAGCCGTTGGCCATCACCGAGTGGGGTGTGGCGACACGCTCCGACGGGCATGGCCTGGGGGACGATCCGCTCTTCGTGAGCAATTTCATCACCTGGATGAACAATCCCGTCAACAACGTGGCCTTTGAGAGTTACTTCAACTTCGACATCAGCGGCCAGGTTGATGCCATCACCGATGGAACCTTCCCGAACTCCTTGGCAGCGTTCATCAGCGGACTTGGCTCCTCGCCGACCACGACGCCGACCACGACGCCGACCACGACGCCGACCACGACGCCGACCACGACGCCGACCACGACGCCGACCACGACGCCGACCACGACGCCGACCACGACGCCCCCGCTCACTGTCAGCGTACCGGGAGCCGTGACACACCTCACGGCCCGCGTCAGGGGGACAACCGTCAGCCTCAAGTGGAACAACCCAAGTGGCGCCAAGGGCGACAAGGTCTACGTCAATGGGGTGTTGCTGGTGACGCTGAACTCAGAAGTCACTTCGTACACCGTGACCCATGCACTTACTGGATGGCACTCCTACAACGTCGAAGCGTTCAACACCGCCGGAAGCGGGTCTGCGGGCATCGGGGTCACCAACTGGGTGCGCTGACGATCCTCTGCCCGTCGGGATCTAGCGCTGGCCCTCGTCGACCACGAATGGGGCCAGCGTGCAGGCCAACTGCTCAGCGGTCGTCGATAACGTCCGCTCTTCGGATCTTGACGCCGGCGAAGTCGGGATCCTGGCGCCAGCGCTCGAGGTAGCCGATGTAGTCGAGCAGGCTTCCGGAGTAGGTGAGATTGCGAGCCGCTCGGGTGTCTATCGCCTGCTGCTCACTGTTGTAGAAGCTGGGCGTGCAACTCAGGAAATAGCGGCCGCCACCCGCACCGACTCCAAGGAGGACCGAGAGCCACTCCTCTTCCGAGGCCTCTTCCGGCTCGATCCTGACGATTTCCTGCGTGATGCAGGCTTCGATGATGCTCGCCACGTGTCGAGCGGCCTCGGACAGCAGATGCGAGAAGTTCGTGCCGAATCCACCTTGGACGAGGCTGATTAGGAGCAGGTTGGGGAATCCACTGGCCAAGACCCCGTGCAGCGTGTGAGCGCCATCGGCCCATCGCTCCGAGAGCGCCAGGCCGTCCACCCCCTTGGGGTCAAAGCCGAGTCGTTGGTGCAGATCCGTGGTGACCTCGAATCCCGAGGCGTAGATCAGCAGGTCGACCGGGTACTCGACACCGTCGACGACGGGCCCTCGGGCCGTGATCTCGTCCACACCGCGTCCTTCTGTATCGACGAGGTGGACGTTGGGTCGGTTGAAGGATGCGAGGTAGTCGTCGTGAAAGCAGACGCGCTTGCAGTGTTTGCCCCAATACGGCTTGAGTCTCTCGGCCGTCTCGGGATCGTCGACGACCGCCTCCACCCGTTGTCGGATCGCCTCCATCACTTCGAAATCGATCCGTTCGAGTTCTTCGGCGTCCTGTCCTGGATCCGATCCCCTCTGCGTGTCGACCCACATGACTTCTGTCCATCCATCATTCACCAGGTTCACCTCGGGCTGGGCGCCGGTGACGGCCTGGGTGAAATTGATGATGCGGTCCTGCTGCCAGCCGGGCTCGAGACTTTGAAACCACTGGACGTCCGTGGGTTGCTGGTTGCGAATCCCCACGGCACTCGGTGTGCGCTGAAAGACGAAGACCTCCTTGGCGGCGCGGGCCAGCTGCGGCACAACCTGCACTCCGGTGGCTCCGGTGCCGATGATGCCGACCCGCTTGTCGGCCAACTGATCCATCGGTTCGTCTGGTCCTCCGCCGGTGTAGCCATAGTCCCAGCGGCTGGTGTGGAAGGCCTTGCCTTCGAATTGATCGATCCCCGGAATTCCAGGGAGTTTGGCCTTGTGCAGGATTCCTCCTGCCAACACGAGAAAGCGGGCAGAGAGCCGGTCGTCACGGCTGGTCGTCACCTGCCAGCGCAGCGCATCCTCGTCCCAGACCGCACCGGTGAGGTCGGTCTGGAAGAGCGCATGCGGGTACAAGTCGAACGTCCGGGCCAGCAGCCGGCAGTAATTGAAAATCTCCGTTGCGCTGGCGTAGTGCTCGGTCGGCATATAGACCGTCTCTTCGAGGAGTGGCAGGTAGACGTAGGACTCGACGTCGCACATGCAGCCCGGGTAACGATTCCAGTACCAGGTGCCGCCGAAGTCTCCGGCCTTTTCGACAATCCGGAAGTCGGTGATTCCGTGCTTGACCAGGTCGATCGCCGTCAGCATGCCGGCGAAGCCACCTCCGACCACCACGACGGTCGTGTCTTCGACCAACGGGTCCCGCTTGAAGTCGGGGTCGGCGAATGGGTCCTGGTCCATCTCCTCTCCCAGCTCGCGCCACTGGGCCATGCCGTCGGTGCGGATGCGCTTCTGCTGCTCTTGCTGATAGCGCTTTCGTGCCTTGTCGAAAGCGGAGCTTTCTGCGCCGTTGTCTTGCTCTGTCACTCTCGTTCTTTCCTCAATGCCACGCCTGCGGACTGAGCCAGGATTGACCAGGCTTCGAATGGGTGTGCCGGGGATTGTGCAATAGCTGGATGCAGCACGCCGATCAGCGTGTGCCGTATGCAGGGAGAACATAGCGTGAGCGTGAAACCGGTCGGAGCGTTCGTGCATGACCCTGCTCGAATCGTCACTCGCAAGGAAGGCCGGCGGTTCGAATCCTCCAGCCGCCACCAAAACAGCGCAGGTCAGGGCCTGTCCCCGGGTCCAGCCCCGCCTCTGGCTCCGGAATCGAAAGGATCAGATCCTGCCCCGCCGGACCGAAATTGATCTTCCGCCTCCAGCCTCAGCTAAATCAGCCTTCGTGCCGATTACTCCCTGGTGGAGGAGTCGCAACGTGAACCCGATTGGCGCGGTTGGGTCGCCGCGGGGCCGGGGGCCAGCCATTCGGTAACCAGCGGACGACTGGCATCGACGACGGTCCAGCATCGGCTCTTTCCCAAGACTCGCTCGTGGTTTGCCCTGGGCTCGCCGTTAGAACTGCTCAGCCCTTTGTCTGTGCTGCGAATCCTCTTTGGCCTGGCCCTTCTCTGGCCGGCTTTCGGGCTTGCCGGTCACGTGCCAGGTGGGACCATTCCCGCGCTGCTCGCTGTGGAAATCGTCTTCGGAGGGTCGTGGGTCTGGTTGTTGCGCTCGAGCGTGGCGAGCCCTCGAGCATGCAAGGTGTTGGTGGCCATTTTGGTTGTCGGCTCCGCGGTGGTGACCCACCAGACGTACGAGGCCGCCGCAATGGCCATGTCCTATTTCGCCCTCGCACCGGTCATCGCGCTCTTTGTCGGTCTTTTCTTCGGGGCCCGAGCGCTGCGCGGCTACTGCGCCCTCGTACTGGTGGCGACTTGGTTCGGCCTGTTCCCCCGCTTCGGCCTTCTCACTGCTGGACTTCTCGCCCTCTGTCTCACTGTTGTCGTCATCGCCGTTGCGACAACCGTTCGTCTCCTGTGCCGATCGGCCCGAACCCTGAACATGGTTGACGCCGACACCGGTCTTCCCAATGGGTTCGGCATCGCTCGTAGGACCGCGACACATCACGACGAGTCTTTCGTCGTTGCTGTTGTGCACCTCGGTGGTCTGGCCGAAGCCCGAGAAGCCCTTGGCTATCCCGCAGGCACCGAGCTGTTGCGTCGGGCGGTGGAGAACGTCGGCCAAGTAATCCCCAGCGGGATCGTAGGGCGCGTAGAGGGTGATGAGCTCGTGGTCGTGCTCGCTTATGACCCGGAAGCGAGGTTGGCCAGTGCCGACGGAGCCACAGCGCAAGCGACCGTCACTGCGACCGCCACCTCCTTGGCAGACAAACTGATCGCCGCCGTCGGGGGCCCTCGTTACCAAGTCGGGGGCATTGACGTCACCCTGCGGGCATATGTCGGAGCCGTGGCGGCACCTGAAGACGGTCGCGACGTGGTCGAGTTGATCCGCCTTGCCTCGATCTCCGCCCGTCGGGCCCGCGACAGGGGCCTCCCCGCCCTCATCCGTGACGATGATTCCGGAGCGCTCACCAGCGGCGACCTCAGCTTGCTGTCCGAACTTGCCCGAGCGGCCGATCGGGGAGAGCTCCGTCTTGCCTACCAGCCCCAGATCGCGCCACGTACCGGGGAGTTCGTCAGCGTCGAAGCCCTTCTCCGTTGGGAAAGCGAGACATTCGGACCGATCAGTCCCGGCGTCTTCATCCCCTTAGCCGAGCGCACCGGACTGGTGACACGGCTGACGGACTGGGTGCTCTCCGAAGCCCTTGCCGCCGCTTCGCGCTGGGCTGAGGGTGGTCACGCGCTCTCGGTTTCCGTCAATCTTTCAGCAGTCGATCTGACTCGGGACGACTTGGCCGAGCGTGTCATCCGGGAACTGGCCCGGCACCAGGTCGAACCATGTCGGCTCACCCTCGAGATCACCGAGACGGCTGCAACCGCAGACATGCTGCACGCAATCGAACAACTCCGCCCGGCGCGCGACCTCGGTGTCCGCCTTGCCATCGATGATTTCGGCATCGGCTACACCTCCCTCTCGTTGTTGCCAGAGCTCGCGCTCGATGAGCTCAAGGTCGATCAACGCTTCGTGATGCGCTGTATGGCCTCGTCGGCTGACGACGCGATCGTCGCTTTGGTGTGTGAGCTCGGCCATCGCCTGGGCCTCGACGTAGTCGCTGAAGGTGTCGAAGACGATTTGTGCGCAGCACATCTGACCGACCTCGGATTCGACCTCCTCCAAGGCCACGCGTTCGCGAGGCCGCTCGCCGAATCGGAGCTTCTGGAACTCCTGCGCTTGCGGGCAGTATTCCCTCGTGAGGTCCATTCCGACGGACGGAGAGTTCTGAGCCCGCACAGAAAGCCCGGGATCATCAGAGGCCGGACCTATGCATGAATCCGGATTGCGTTCTCGGCGACGGGCGGGTGCAGGCAACGAGGGCCCGCTCCATCTCCTTCGGAGCGGAGAGGGCCCACCGGTCGTTCTGGTTCATGGCGTCGCCGGGAGTCATCGGGTGTGGGATCGGCTCGTTCCGCCCCTTGAACAGCGGTACACCGTGGTGCGAGTCGACCTCATGGGATACGGCAGCTCGCCCATGCTCGTCTCCGCGTGCTCGCCCGACCTCCATGTCGAAGCGATTCGCCTCAGTCTCCGTCGTGCTGGGATCCCTCCGCCCTACACCCTGATCGGGCTCTCCATGGGTGCCAATCTCGTGCTCACCTACGCAGCACGTTGGCCTCAAGAGGTGGGCGGCCTCATCGGCATCGGCTTGCCGTACTTCACCTCGGAGGAGGCGGCCCGTCGTGGGCTGCATCACAATGTGTGGACCCGGCTCACCGTCGAACATCCGCGCGTGGCCGCAGTCGCGATCCCCGCCTCTTGGTCCTTACTCCGCCACAGTGGTCTCGCGCGCTGGCACCGTGGAATCTATTCGCCGGCAATGACCGATGATGCGCTCCGAGCCGACTACAGGGCGTTCCGATCAAGCGTCCTCTCCTGCATGCTGCACTTTCCGTCTACTGCAGCGTTGTCCAGCACTGCGGCAATGCAGCGCTTGTTCATTCACGGCAGCGAGGATCGGTGGTCCGACGCTGACGTCGTACGCCGGTCCCTCGTTCCTTACCCGTCCTCCCGGTTCGAGGTGATAGCTGGGGCACCGCACAACGTCGTCGTCGCCAACGCGGCCCAGACGGCAGAACTCCTGCTCCACCACCTCACTCTTGCCGGAAGTCTCTGTTAGCAAGGTCCTCGAACCCCCACCCTTCCGCCTCCATCGAGGCTGGAAGCGCGTGCTTTCAGGGCAGCGCGTAGACATCCGGCGGAACACCAAAAACTCTGAAAAAGGGGCTGGCACTCGCGGCATGAGAGTGCTAATAATTCCTCTGTCACGCTTACCTGTGGCACTGATGGTGGGAGCTCACACAAAAGGAGGAACCGCAATGGCTCTCGTACGTTCAGACCCGTTTCGTGATGTTGACCGGCTCTTTCAGCAGTTGGCCGGGGGTGCCCAACAGGGACGCCAGATGCAGGTGCCCTTGGATGCTTTTCGCAAAGGCGACACCTTCTTGATCACTCTCGACCTGCCCGGCGTTTCGGCGGAAGCGGTCGACCTGACCGTTGAAGACAACGTCTTGACGATCAAGGCCGAGAGGCCCGCGCCGCCGAAGAGCGACGACGTCGAAGTGCTGATCGCTGAACGGGCCTACGGCACGTATCTCCGACAGGTGTTTCTCGGAACGAATCTCGACACTGAGCAGATTGAGGCTCAGTATCAGGCTGGTGTCCTCACGCTCTCGATTCCGATAGCTCCGCACGCCAAGCCGCGGCGAATCCAAGTACAAAGTCGGACAGAGAACGAACTCGTCTCCGTGTAGACACGGACGCCCTTGAAGAATCGGTTTCTGAAAGTGCAAAAAGGGAGGCTTGTCCTGTCCTCAATAGTTGGAACCAATGAGTCCTTGTCCACTGAGTTGCCTTTCAGCGGCAGTCGGGCTGGGCTCTCGGAAGCAAGAGGCGGCCCCGGGCGGATGCGGTCATTGGCGAGTTCGTCCGGGGCCAAGGCCGATCAGTCGCAGCGGTGAAAGCGATCGTGACGCGAGGACGACCATACATTTCGAATCGGCCGAGCGTCAGTCGGCGGCAAACCCGGTCGCTTCAGGAGGCGAAGCGGATGGGGAGTGCCTTGGTGTCGGCCGGGTCCGTCGAGCTGGCGTTGTTCACAATGACGTAGCAACTGTGCCCCACGTCGCAGACTCCGTTGCCGATGGCACCAGTGCCGACGTCGAGGGTCGCCGAGCCTGATCCTGTGGGGTCGGGGTGCAGGATCGCCGCATGAGAGAAGCTGCAGCCGGCCGAGCTGGCGGTGGTGATATCCACTTCGGAACATTCGAGGATATTGACCACCTTGCCCGGCGTGTAGCCACTCCATCGGACGGTGACAGCCTGGCCGTCGTGCAAGCCCGTGTTCGGGGTGACGCTGGCGTGCAAGTGGACTGCCGCTTGTTTGGGGACCGGCAAGGTTGCACGGGAGCCCGAAGTCCAGGCAGCGTGCACCACCGACAGGGAGGAGTGACCGTTGGCCGAGACGGCCTGGAGCGCCCCGTGTTGGTGCTTGAGGAATGCATTGAAGAAGTCCGTGGTGGATGTGATGACCGGACCGGACGTCTGGCCGACTACCCCAGACGCGGCCATGTGAGCCGTCGAACCGGTGCTGTCGGAAGAGCTGTCCCAATTGAGCGCAAGCAGCGCCTTTGGCCCCCGTGCCTGGTTGAAGACCGCAACAGCATCGGCATACGGGACGAGCCCGTCGTGGACATCCGATACGACGAGGAGTGGTGGGGCCTTGGCCAAATGGTAGGAGCCCCGACCCAGACCCTCCGTGGTGCCCGCCATGACCACTGCCGCCTTGACCCGGGTGTCACGGCAGCAGCTGTTGGCGACCAGGCCCAAGGTGGTGATGGCACCGTTGGAATGGCCGGCAGCCCCGATCTCGTTCGGATCGACCAGGCCCGACAGCGGTCCGCTGGTGCCAGCCGACGTTTTGAGTACTTGGTCGATGACGAAGCTCATGTCGCCGGGTTGGTTGCCGATGTCCCCACCATCGGGTCCACCGGGCGTTTCACCACTTGACAGCGGGAACACGGGGGCGGCCACCACGTAGCCCGCGGCCGCCCAGGCGGTCAGTAGCTGCTGGTACTGCTGAGGTGTGCCGCCCAGGCCATGGGCGAAGACGATCAGTGGGTAGCGGCCGTCGCCCGATGCTGCGGCCGAGCCGGATGCCCGCGCCGGATACCAAATGGTTGTCACGAGAGTCCGGGAGGGTTTGCCCGGCATCCCGTCCCACGGTGGCGTGGAGCGAGAAGCGTCGACGAAGGTCATTGTCGTGGTCGCCACCGACATCGAGCCGGCCGCGGCGGCAACGGTCGGGGCATCGACCAATGGGAGCGCCAGAGCGGAGAGCGGAATGCCAAGGGCAACGGTGCCCAGCCAGACCATTCGACGGATCGCCCCCATGCAGACCTCCCTGCGCTGAACCAGAAGCCATCGTCCCACAAGGCCGGCTCCCTTGTCCGTGTGCGGGCGGCCCGCAGCGTCAAGGATCTGTCAGTCATGAAATGGCATTCAGGAAGTCTGGTGCGACCGGCCAAGAAAGAGTGATCCGGGTCACCCCGAGGTTCCTACCTCAGAAGGAACCGGAGCCGTTGGGCTCGTAGGGTCGGCCTTGGTGTTCTGCCAGCTGGCGCCCCGCTCTGCGTTGAAACTCGCTCATTCCCTCACGGTCCCAGGGACCCACCGATCCGGCGGCGACGGCCCCAGGCGATTTGTCCACGACTCCGAATCGCCGTCGGGCCTCTGTCACTGAGAGCTCGGCGATCGCGAACCAGTCGAGGTGCAGGTAGTCGATGCTGTCGACGCCGACGACGGTGTCCCGACAAAGAGCTCCTCGCCGCATGGCGTCGGCAATCCGAACAGCGACACCATCGTGCGAGGAGAGGTGTCCGGGGCTCGCCTCGAACAGCCCTGCACCGGTACGGAGGTAGCCGGTTTCGAAGAGAGATATGACCATGGCCAAGAGGCTGAACGCTCGCATGTCGTCGTTGGCCCGAGCGATGAAGGCAAAGACCTCCAGCTCTGACTCGACCGTGGTGCCGTAGTCGGCGAGCACATGGACCCAGTCATGCTGCGCCAGCAGTGGTGGCGCCGACCCCGGGAGGCCCGGGAACACGAACCCCCTTGTCTGGTAGAGCGTGAAGACGGCTCGGCCGAGGGTTCCCTCCGGCAGCTGTCCGAGTTCTGACCAACGTCCCGCGAGATGGCTGTCATCCACTGCGAGATCCCACGCGGTGGCGAGCTCCTTCGATGTGTGGAGTTCCGAAGCCGAGTCCGATCGCCACTCCGCGGTGTAACCGTTGCGTTCGAAGTCGACGGCGGCGAGACCGAGTGAGCCAGAAGCGAACCTCCGGGCGACACCGATGAGGGATTCGTCCACGCTCAGTTCCCGAGCGCAGCTGCCCACCTTGTCCACCACGGACTCTGGAAGAGGGCGGAGAACAAGGGCGGCCAGCAACATGATCTGCACGATGCGGGTACGGAAGGCCAGATTCCTGAGCCGGAGCACCTCAGCCAGATCAGCGGCGGCCAACGGCTCGAAGTCGTTCAGGGGGACACTATGTCCGGTCATAGCCGTGAACACCGATTCCAAGAGGATGCGTTGCAGACTGGTCAGACCATCCGGAGGCGACACGGCTGAAGCAATACCCCGGGCGGTGGCGGCGGTCTCCATCCATCCGGGGGGAACGAGATCTGTTTCGGTCGGGTGGGGGAGCGGAATCGGCACCGGCACCACATTATGGTTTCGCCGCAGCCCCCGAGCTTGCCGAAGAGAAGACCCTGGCAACCAAAGAGGCGACGCTCTGGTACTTCATGATGCACCTGCTTCATTGAGGTGCGATTCGTCGGGACACGGCGACCCCGGGGCCCGCAAGAGCCAGGACCGCGACTCATCATGCATCCTCGACAAAGAACGGTCCGGTGTGGGACTCTCCCTGAACGATGCTCAGTCCTCTTGGCGCCAGCGTTGATACAGCTCGGTGAGGTCGTCGACGGCATCGGGAGTGAGTTCTTCCGGTTCCATCGCACCGGTGAGCCGGATGGTGATCCGGATCTGCTCAAGGTAGTTGGAGCAGTTTGGGCAGGCTCGGAGATGCCCCTCGAGCCGCCGTCTTTGTCTGCGTGAGAGGTTGTTCTCGAGATAGTCAGTGAGGAGTTCTATTGCCTGCTGGCAGACAAGATCCCGATTCCGCAAGGAGAGCATGGGCTACGCCTTCTTCATTTCGCTTGCCAGTATTTCGCGGAGCCCGGCCCGACCGCGGTGTAGCAGAATCCTCTGATTGCCCGGTCTGATATCGAGCACGTCGCAAGCTTCCTCGCTCGAGAGACCCTCCACATCGCGGAGGAGCACGATCTCGCGTTGGCGCGGCGGCAGCCCGTTGAGTGCCTTCCACAGCACGGGCATGAGTGCCGATGCATCCATACGATCGGCCACGGCATCGTCCCAGCTTTCCACTGGCTCAGCCCATTGGCCCGAAGCATCGAAGCGGTCGGGGCTCACTGACGGTTCCCGGGGGAGACGGCGCTGCTGCTCTATGGCGCGGGCCGATCGCACTCGATTGACGAGGATGCGGAACAGCCAGGTCTTCAGGGACGAGCGGCCTTCGAATCGATCGATCCCACGAACCACGCCGATCCACGTGTCCTGCACCGCCTCCTCGGCGATGGCCTGGTCACTCACCATCGAACAGGCCAGTCGGAGCATCGGCATTTGGTAGCGCTTCACGAACATGACGAAGGCCTGCTCGTCGCCGCTCTGCAGTCGGCCGAGTAGTTCGGCGTCCGTTTCCACGGAACGGAGCGTAGATGGGTGGGGGCAGACATCAGACGCGGCCGTGTTCTCGCGCACCAAAGGTTCACCTTCCTTCGCGGGTGGACAGGGCCCATGTCTTCTAGTCCGGGAGCCGGCGGGAGCGTTACAGGCCAGACTCCGAAGGAATCGGAGTGACCCGAGAGCACGCCGGATCTCCTTTTCGGCTTCCGCGCGTAACGCGCCCCTGGTTTGCACGGACAGTACGGGCAGTACCCGACTACAGGAGGAACAATGAAATCCCTTTCACGACTTGCCGTGGCCATCGGTGCCGCGGTCGGTCTTTCCGTGCTGGCACTCCCGACTCTTGCTGGTGCAAATCCGCTTCCGAGCGGGCCGCCTTTTGCTGTTGGGGCCGACCACGCGGTGTTCGTGCAAACCGACAACCCGGCCGGCAACCAGATTGTGGCGTATCACCGCAACGTTGATGGGACTCTCGTGCCGGCGGGGGCCTATCCGACGGGTGGTCTCGGAGGTGTGCTCAACGGCTCCGCGGTCGACCACCTCGCCTCCCAGGGCTCGCTCACGTACGATTCCGTCCACGACCTCCTCTACGCGGTCAACGCGGGCAGCAACAGTGTCTCGGTCTTTTCGGTGCACGGAGACCAGCTCGCGCTGCGCCAAGTCGTCCCTTCGGGCGGTACGTTCCCGGTCAGCATCGCAGTGCACGGGACGTCCGTGTACGTATTGAACGGGCTGAGCGCCAACGTGCAGGGCTACGTGTCGTTCTTCGGTCGTCTGTTCCCTCTTCCGGGCTCGAACCGCTCTCTCGGCATCACTGTGCCGAGTGGTACGACGCAGTTCGTCAGTACGCCGGGTCAAGTCGCCTTCACGCCGGACGGATCCCAGCTGATCGTGACGACGAAGGCGAGTGGAAGTGACATCGACGTGTTCCGTGTGGGGCCGTTCGGCTACCTCTCCCCGACGCCGATCGTCAATGCAGAGCCAGGAGCAGTGCCGTTCGCGGTGACCTTCGATGCGGCTGAGCACCTTGTGGTCGCGGATGCCGGCACCGACGCACTTTCGACGTTCTCCCTGGCTCCCAACGGAACACTGGGTGCAATCGACACCGTCGGGACCGGTCTGGCAGCGACGTGTTGGGTCACGTCGGCACAAGGGGTGTTCTTCACCTCCAACGCAGGGAGTGCCAAGGTCAGCAGCTTCGCTGAGCAACTGTCGGGCCAACTGCAACTGCTCGGTGCGACCGGAACGGATGCCGGGACCGTCGATGCGGCGCCCTCATCCGGGGGGCAGTATCTCTACGTGCAGGCCGGTGGAACCGGCACTGTCGACGAGTTCCAGGTCGGTCCGGGCGGCTCGCTTGTCGGCATCGGTTCGGTGCTGGTGCCGGGCGCAGCCGGCGGTGAGGGCATCGTGGCTTTCTGAGGTTGTCCCTGGTGGGATGCAGCCGGCGCCGGCGCAGGTCGGCGCCGGCTGGCGTCCGTGGTGGGGAGGTGGTTGTGGCGCCGTGGCCGCAACTCCCGAGCCGGCTCATGCTCCAGGCGCCGGGTCACCTCACGCCCGGACGCCGCTGCGGCTCTCGACCGAAAGGCTGAGTCGGGGGCTCAGATGGAGGCGCCTTGCCGGTCGGCCGCACAAGCGGGATGTCGGTCGAGACGCTGCCGGGAAGTCCGTCGTGGAGTACCGGCAGTGGCTCGCCGTCGATGAGCCGGTAGGTGGTGGTGTCCGGCGTGATCTCAATGCGCAGGCGGCGCTGGCGTAGCAAGAGCGAGATTGCCAGCCGGGTCATTCCCGGCGGCAGGCGGGGAGCGAAGCCCACGGTGCCAGCTCGTTCACGTAGACCTGCGAATCCCGACACAAGAGCGATCCAGGTTCCCGCCAGGGCCGCGAGGTGCAAGCCATCGCGCGTGTTGTGCTCGAAATCGTCGAGATCCATCAGGGCGGTTTCAGCGAGATAGTCGCGTGCCAGGCCAAGGTGCCCCACTTCAGCGGCGATCACAGCCTGGGTGGATGCCGACAGCGAGGAGTCCCTTACCGTCAGGTTCTCGTAGTACGTGAAGTTCCGACTCTTCTCCTCGTCGGTGAAAGCATCGCCTCGCAGATGCATGGCGAGCACCAGATCGGCCTGCTTGACCACCTGCTTGCGATAGAGGTCGAAGTAGGGGAAGTGGAGCAGCAACGGATACTGGTCGGCCGAGGTGCCGGCGAAGTTCCAGACCTCGTGGCTGGTGAATCCTTCGGCCTGGGGATGGACGCCGAGCACCTGGTCGTAGGGGATGAACATCGTCTTGGCGGCATCACGCCAGGTGGCCATCTCCCCGTCATAGACGCCGAGCTGATGAGCCAGGTCGGGATGTCGCTCGGCGACCTCGGCCGCCGAGGAAAGATTGTGCTGGGCCATGAGGTTCGTGTAGACGTTGTTGTCGGCCACTGCGGAGTACTCGTCGGGACCGGTGACCCCGTCGATGCGGAACCGACCCTGCGCGTCGTGGTGGCCGACAGAACGCCACAGCCGGGCGGTCTCGACGAGCAACTCCAGTCCAACTTCTCGCTCAAAGCGCTCGTCCCCGGTCACCTCGACGTAGCGGACCACGGCATCGGCGATGTCCGCGTCGATGTGGAAGGCGGCGGCTCCCGCCGGCCAGTACCCCGAGCACTCGGCCCCGCTGATGGTGCGCCAGGGAAATGCGGCGCCCGCCAACCCGAGCTGACCAGCTCGCTCCTTGGCCATGGGCAGCGTGCTCTGGCGCCACCGGAGGGCGTCGGCGGCCGCGTCGGGGGCGGTGTAGGTGAGCACCGGCAGGACGAAGGTCTCGGTATCCCAGAAGGCGTGACCTTCGTAGCCCGAACCGGTCAGGCCTTTGGCCGGAATGGGGCGCCCCTCCGCCCGGGCTCCAGCCTGGAGGAGGTGGAAGAGGGAGAAGCGCACCGCTTGCTGCACCTGGGCATCGCCGTCGACCTCGACGTCGGCTCCATCCCAGAACTCGTCCAAATAGGCACGTTGCTCGTGGACCAAGTCGTCCCAGCCCATTTGGCGGGCGCCGGCCAGCGCGGCGGCGACCTGATCCCGCAATGCCGGCCCCGAACGATCCGCCGACCAGCCGTAGGCGACGAACTTGACGACGCGCAACCTCTCGCCCGGCTGCAGCGCGGCCGTGATGGTCACCCGCCCCAGGTCGGGGAAGCTCTCGGCCGACACTCGCGTCGAAGATGGGCCCTCAATGCGGTGGTCCATTGCCACCGCAACCTGCAAACCGCTGCCCGTCGTGGAGTGCAGGAGGGCTGCCGAGGAATTGCTGGATTCGTGGGACTCCGAGCGCAGCGGCGTCTCGGGCATGGCCGCCACCCGTGGATCCCCCCCAACTGCCGGGACCACCTCGTTCGCCACCAGTTCGGACTGGACCACCACCCGGAGTGGGGCGTCGAGCGGTTCTACCTCGTAGGTAACTGCGGCCACGGAGCGCTGGACCAGCGACACCATCCGCGCCGAGCGCACCCGGACGCCACCACCCCCCGGCGACACCCATTCGACACGGCGTTCCAGGAGGCCCGAGTGGAAATCGAGCGATCGTTCATGGGCCCGGAGCTCGCCGGAGCGGACGTCGAAAGGCTGGTCGTCGACGAGGAGGCGGAGCAACTTTGCGTTGGTGACGTTTATCACCGTCTGCCCGGCCTCGGGGTAGCCGTACCCGGTCTCGGCATAGGGCAAGGGGCGGGATTCGTAGACACTGTTGAGGTACGAGCCGGGCAGGCCGTAGGGCTCCCCCTCGTCGAGGTTGCCCCGCCAGCCGATGTGACCGTTGGAAAGGGCAAACAGCGACTCGCTCTGGGCCAGCACGTCGAGGTCGAGCGCGGTTTCCCGCAGGCACCAGGGGTCGACCTCAAAGGCCCGCTGCCGGATCACCGCCGTTCCAACAGCTCGGCCAGGTCGGTCACGACGGTGTCGGCACCGTGGGAGCGCAGGGCCTCAGCCTGCCCGACCCGGTCGACACCGACCACGAATCCGAACGCCCCTGCCCGCCCGGCCTCTACGCCGGACTGGGCGTCCTCGAAGACGGCGGCTTGGTCCGGGTCCACTCCCAGCGCGCGGGCAGCAGCAAGATAGGCACCTGGCGCCGGCTTTCCCGCCAGCTGGTCGGCTTCGATGGTCACGCCATCGATGCGTTCCTCGAAGAGGTCGTCGATGCCGGCCGCCGCCAGTACCTCGGCGCAGTTGTCGCTCGACGACACCACCGCCCTCCGCAGACCGGCGGCGCGCACGGCCCGAAGGTAGCGAACCGATCCCTTGTAGGCCTCCACGCCGTCCTCTCGGATCTTGCGCAGGAAGATCCCGTTCTTGGCGTTGCTGAGTCCGCAAACGGTTGCGCTCCCGGGTTGATCATGTGCATCGCCCTCGGGTAGTTCGATGTGACGCGACTGGAGGAACGACCGCGTGCCGTCCGCCCTGGGCTTGCCGTCAACGTAGGTCTCGTAGTCGGCCTCCTTGTCGAAGGCAACGAATGGTGCGGCATCTGTTTCGGCCCGGGACTTCAGGTAGGTGTCGAACGTCTCCTTCCACGCCGCGGCGTGGACCTTGGCTGTCTCGGTCAGCACACCGTCGACGTCGAACAGGCAAGCGAGTATCTGCTCGGGAAGGCCCAGGGCGAGGTTGCTCATTTCCCCGCCTTGCATCGTCATCGACCCTTGTCAATGGTGACGAGGATGTCGGTGGTGGCAACGACCTCCGGCGAGACGACCACGTCGCCCGCCCTCCGGTTCATGGGGTCGCTTCCCATTGCCAGTCGAGGATCTCGGGCATGTCCTGGCCATGCGCATCGACGTAGCGGGTGTGTTCGACCAGCTTGTCCTGCATCGTCTGCTTCAGGTAGCTCCCGGTGGCGCCCAATTGCGGGAGCCGATCGATCACGTCCTGCACCAGGTGGAACCGGTCGAGGCCGTTCTGCACCCGGAGGTCGAAGGGCGTGGTGATCGTGCCCTCCTCCTTGTAACCCCTGACGTGGAGGTTGCGGTTCGTCCGGCGATAGACCAGCCGGTGGATCAACCAGGGGTAGCCGTGGAAAGCGAAAATGATGTGCTTGTCCTTGGTGAAAATCGAGTCGTAGTCCGCGTCGCTCAAGCCGTGGGGGTGCTCGGTGCTCGGTTGGAGCTTCATGAGGTCGACGACGTTGACCACCCTGACCTTGAGCTCGGGAAGGTACTCGCGCAGGATTGAGGTGGCAGCCATGATCTCGAGGGTGGGTGTGTCGCCGCAGCAGGCCAGAACGACGTCGGGCTCGGCGCCGTGGTCGTTGCTGGCCCACTCCCAGATCCCGATCCCTTCGGTGCAGTGCACGACCGCCTGGTCCATGGTCAGCCACTGGGGCATGGATCGTTTCCCGGCCACCACCACGTTCACGTAGTTGCGACTGCGCAGGCAGTGGTCGGCCACCGACAGGAGGCAGTTGGCGTCGGGCGGAAGGTAGACCCGGACGATATCGGCCTTCTTGTTGACGACGTGGTCGAGAAATCCGGGGTCCTGGTGGGTGAAGCCGTTGTGGTCCTGCTGCCAGACGTGGGAGGCGAGCAGATAATTCAGCGAGGCGATCTCGCGCCGCCACGGGAGCTGGGAGGTGACCTTCAGCCACTTGGCGTGCTGGTTGAACATGGAGTCGACGATGTGGATGAAGGCCTCGTAGCAGTTGAACAGGCCGTGGCGCCCGGTGAGCAGGTAACCCTCCAGCCAGCCCTCGCTCTGGTGCTCGGAGAGCATGGAGTCGAGCACCCGTCCATCGGGGGCGAGGAACTCGTCGTACTCGGCAGTGCGCGCGTTCCACTGCCGATCAGTGGCCTCGAAGACGGCGCCCAAAAGGTTCGAGAGTGTCTCGTCGGGACCGAAGACCCGGAAGTGCCTGCGGTCGTCGTTGAGGATGATCACGTCACGGAGGAACTCGCCGAGCACGAGGGTGTCCTTGCCGTCGACGGCGCCGGGGGCAGGCACCTCGAGCGCATGGTCGCAGAAGTCCGGCATCCGCAGATCCCGCAGGAGGACGCCGCCGTTGGTGTGGGGGTTGGCCCCCATCCGTCGATCGCCGGTCGGCGCCAGCTCGGCCAGTGCCGGCACGAGACGCCCGGCCTCGTCGAACAGCTCCTCGGGCCGGTAGCTCTTCATCCATTGCTCGAGGAGCTCCACGTGCTCGGGGTGTTCGATGTCCACGAGGAGTGGCACCTGGTGGGATCGGAACGTGCCCTCAATCTGCACGCCGTCGACGACCTTGGGTCCGGTCCAGCCCTTGGGAGAGCGGAGCACGATCATCGGCCAGCGCGGCCGAGCGGTGTCGCCGCTGTTGCGCGCGTTGTCCTGGAACTGCCCGATCTCCGCCACCGCCTGGTCCAGGGCACTGGCCATGAGCTGGTGCATCTGCTCGGGGTCGTCGCCTTCGACGAAGTGTGGTGTCCAGCCGCAGCCTCGTAGGAAGTGGTCCAGCTCCTCGGGCTCTATGCGGGCGAGGACGGTCGGGTTGGAGATCTTGTAGCCGTTCAGGTGCAGGATCGGCAGCACCGCCCCGTCGGTGACCGGGTTGAGAAACTTGTTGGAGTGCCAGGCGGTCGCCAGGGGGCCGGTCTCGGCTTCCCCGTCGCCGATGACACACGCGACGACGAGATCTGGGTTGTCGAACGCGGCGCCGAATGCATGACTGAGCGAGTACCCGAGCTCGCCTCCTTCGTGAATGGAGCCCGGCGTCGTCGGCGCCACATGGCTGGAGATCCCACCGGGAAACGAGAACTGGGTGAAAAGCCGCGCCAGCCCGGCTTCGTCCTGGCTCACGTCGGGATACACCTCGCTGTAGGTGCCCTCCAGGTAGGTGTTGGCCACCAGTGCCGGGCCACCGTGACCGGGACCAGCGACGTAGAACATGTCGAGGCCGCGCTCTTTGATGACCCGGTTCAAATGCACGTAAATAAAGTTCTGGCCGGGCGTCGTGCCCCAGTGCCCGACCACGAGCGGCTTGACGTGGGCCAGTTCGAGTGGCTTCTTGAGCAGCGGATTGTCGTAGAGGTAGAGCTGGCCGACCGAGAGATAGTTGGCGGCCCGCCAGTAGGCGTCCATTTTCTGGAGCAGATCGGGCGAAAGGGGGTGTGTCGTCACTGTCGAAGGAACCACACCCCTACGCTGCGCCGCCGACTCACTTTGGTCAATCCCAGAGGTCAGGTCCGGCGACCGCAGACACCGCAGGCGAACGTGCTGCCGATCTCCCTCCGAGAGCGGAAGGTCTTCGGCTCGCTCTGAGCCGGACTTCAACATGCTCCGTGGGGCGCAACAAAAGCAGCAACACGGCTCGTCCTTTTGGCTGATCGGACGCTGCGAGGGATTGCGGCGGCGGATTGCTGGTCGGAATCGCGAATTGGTGACGCAGCGCGGCAGAACCTTAGGCCGGCGCACCTCGTCGACGCTCGAGAGCGGACTGGAGGATCGACGAGGTGCTGGCTCGCATCGCCAGTTTGGTCCGGCGGTAGCTCTGCGGATCGAGCCCGGCAAAGTGCCCCGCCATTTCCATGGACCGGGCGAGGAGGTTGCCTGGCTCCACCACCTCGTCCACGTAGCCCAACCGCTGTGCGGTGATGGCGTCGTACAGACTTCCCCGGAGTATCTGGTTGTACGCCGAGGGGAGAAGGCGGTACCGGGCAAGTTCGAGGACAAAGGGGGACAGCTCTATACCGATGGATGTCTCGTTGAATCCGATCTTCACCGGTGCGTCCGCCACAACGACGTGCTCTGCCGGCAGGACGAGGAGCATGCCGGCCGCGATGGCGTGCCCGGTGCAGCACACGATCACGGGGATCGGGGATTGAAAGATCTTCAGGGCCAACTCCAACCCGGCAATCACGAGAGTCCTTCTCGCATTGACGTCATCACCCTGCATGACCGAAAGATCAAACCCCGCCGACAAGAACCCGTCTCGACCGATGATCAGCGCAGCCCGACTCCTCTCGTTGGCCACGTCGAGAGCATCCGAGAGTGCCGAGACGAGCCCTTGGCTCAATGCGTTGACCTTGCCGTCATCGATCCGAATGGTGGCAACCGAATCTGTTTCCTCGAGCACCACAGGCGCGGTCTCTGGCATCAGACGGCCGCACCAACATCGGAGTTCCGGTAGGCCTCCACAATGGGCCGCAACTCGTCGGGGGTGCAGCCATGCAGAATGACGCCGTCGCAGCCCAACGCGAACTGATTTCGTATGGCGGCGACACAGGCTGCCGGAGACCCGGTTGCGCTGGGGGCGAGCCATTCGGGTGGAATAAGACTGGCCGCATGGGCCAGTTGCTCCGGTGTGCCGACGCTGTCGAGGGCTCCCCCTACGCCCGAAATCACCGGGTCGGCCAGGAAGCGCCGGAGCACTTCAGGGTCCCATCCATTCGTGCGGACAAGAAGGTCCCCGTAGCCCTGAAGGTAGGTACCCAACCGCCCTACCGACTTCTTCAAACGAGCGTCCTCAGGCAGGTGATCGCCGATGGTGGCGAAGCACGACCAGACCTTGACGTCGTCTGGGTGACGTCCGGCGCCCTCGGCGGCGCTCTTGACTGTGTCGACGCAGCGTGTGGTCGTTTCATCAGTGAAATAGGTGTGCAGCACGACGTCGTCGAAAAGCCGTCCACCCAGATCGAGCGTCTTGGCGCCAAAGGCCACCAGGCAGAGGGGCAGATACTCGTCGAGCGAACCGTCGAGATGCAGGACGGGGTAGGAGCCCGCCGGACCCTCGTGACCGATGATCACCTCGCCGCGGAAGAGCCGGCGCACCAGCGCCGCGAAGTCCTCCATCTGTGCCGTTGTGATCCGGTCGATGCCGAAGGCATCCTGCATCGGCGCGATACCCCGGCCCAGGCCAAGGGTAAAGCGTCCGCTGGTCAAGCTCTGCATGGTCAGTGCGAACCCGGCCGTCACCATGGGGTGCCGGGTGTTGTGGTTGGTGGCGGCCGTGATCAGCCTGATGCGCTCGCTGGTGGCTCCCGCCGCCCCGCACAGGACGGCGGCTTCCTTCTTGTTGTAGCGCTCCGAAATGAATGCCGCACCGAGGCCGAGTGTCTCGGCGGCCCTGACTTCAGTGACGATGTCCCGTGCGCTCTCGGGCTGCCCAGCCAGTAAGTAGCACCCCAATTCCTCAAGAATCCTCATGGATAGTCCCGGTCGATGATCTCATAGGTGTCGAGGCCGCGGATGGGTTCCGAAGCGCATTCCAACATAACCAACATCATCGCATTGCCGCACTCGGTGATGGCCGAGATCGCCGCACTCAAGCCGCGATGAGCGGTACCGGCAGCGATGGCCATCCTCCTGCATCATTGACGTCACGCTGCCCGGCCGGGCGGGGATCGACCGCAAAACACGCCTCGGGCTATCGATTCGTGGGCGGACGTGAGATACATTCGAGTGCATGAATACGGTCGGATGGAGTGCGCTGCCCTATGACGCATGGCACGCCACACTCGACACGCTGCATGCGCATGCACAGCTCCTGGGCAAACTGGCGGTGACGCTGGCTCCTCCGGAGCCGCAGCTCCAACACGCTGCGTTGCGACTGACCGCACGTGGCTGGGAGACGATGCCGCTGCCTGCTCCGGACGGTTCCGGTGCGCTGGTGGTCACTCTGGACCTGCAGTGCCACGAGAGTGTGATTGAGCACAGCGACGGGAGGGCGGAACGGATCCCACTGACGCCGAACCGGTCGGTGGGCGAGGTCAGCAGAGACGTTCTGGGCGCGATCGACCGGATGGTCGGTCGTGTGCGGATCAATCCCGCTCCCCAGGAGGTGCCCTGGACCGCCCCGCTCAATGAGGACGACGAGCACAAGACCTACGAACCGGGCCAGGTTGCCTCCTATTTCGCCGCGGCCACGCGCGCTGCGCTCGTACTGGCGGACATCCGGGCGCCCTACCGAGGACGGGGCTCTCCGGTGAACGCGTGGTGGGGAACGTTCGACCTTGCCGTCAGCCTCTATTCAGGCCGCCAGGTTGATCCGCCCGCCGCGGGGTTCATCATGCGCAACGCGGGCGACGCCCAGCAGATCGAGATCGGCTGGTGGCCCGGCGATGCGCGCTACCCGAAACCGGCGTTCTTCGGTTTTGCGACGCCGGCACCGGACGGCTTCGCCGACGGGACGTTGGCACCTGCCCCGGGTCGCTGGGACGGTGCACTTGGAGAGTTCGTTCTGGACTGGGATGACGTGATCGCCGCCGCCGACCCCCACGCCGCGGCCGTCGAGTTCGGCCGGGCGGTCATTGCCCACGCCTGTCTCATGTGTGCCTGGGATCCGGCACTGGCCGCAAGCGCGCAGGGCGTCCCGCCGCCTGTGGTCTGAGCGGACAGGACGGGCGGTCCTCACCCGCTGATCGTTGGTCGGGGAGCAGCCCGTCGTCGACGGGCGACATCGGGCCGGGCCGACCGCAACGGAAGTTGCGGTGTCTGGTACACCCTCGCATTCGGGGGTGCGAAAGAGGGGATGCCGAACCTGGGCGCCGTACGAGGGGAGGCCCAACATGTGCCCAATTCCTCGTCATTCGTTCGTGCCGGAAACCCCTCTTTCAAGAGCCCCTAAAGGTCGTGTGGCGGACAGACGAAATGTCTGAGGTCGCCCATGTGCTCGTCAGTCTGATCTGCCGAGCGGGAACGTTGCGGCTGAAGGGGAGTGGATATGGTCACCGAAGAGGAGTGGTCCGGAGAGGTCGCGCGGTCAGCTCGCTTCCGCCTCATCAGCCCCATCATCGCCCTGGGTGCCTTTGCGCTGATCTTCGTCCCCTGCATGATGGCGGGACAGGCGGTCGCTTCGGGCATTTACGCAGACCTGGTGGCGGTCGGCATCCTCATGGCCCTCATGTTGCCGCTGGCCTTCGTGCTCGTGGTCTTGGGGGAGCGCAACCAGCGGCGCACCGATGAAAAGGTCCGCAATCTCAACGCGGAGTTGAGCAGTGCCGTGGCCGACGCCGACCGGCTGAACATTGAGTTGAGCGAGGCGATGTCCGACGCCGACCGCCAGGCCGAGATTCGCGATGCCCAGGTGCAACGCCAACGCTTCGAGAGTCGCCTGGCGAACGCGCTCGACATGGCCGAAGGCGAGCCCGAAGTCATTGAGGTCATCGAACGGTCCTTCGCAACCGTGCTGCCGGAGGCTCCGGCCGAACTGCTCCTGGCGGACAACAGCCACGCACACCTCCATCGGATGGCGGCCGTCGGTCCCGAGGGACAGCCGCCGAGCTGCGGCGTGGACTCACCCGACCGCTGCCCGGCCGCGCGTCGCGCCCAGATCCAGGTCTTCGCCGACAGTGACCATCTCGACGCCTGTCCCAAGTTGCGCAATCGCCCCGAAGGTCGCCTCTCGGCCCTCTGCGTGCCCGTTTCCATCATGGGGCGCACCGTGGGCGTGATCCATGCCACCGGTGAGGCGGGCGCAAAGGTGGAGGACGATCGCGTCGACGACCTGGCCACGCTGGCCAAGTTGGCGGGCGCGCGTATCGGCTTGCTCAGGGTCATGGCCGAGACGCAGTTGCAGGCGTCGACCGACACCCTCACCGGGCTGCTCAACCGTCGGTCGTTCTCAGAGCGGGTCCACGCCATCCCGGCCCACCTCTACCCGGTCGCGATGGCCATGGCCGACCTCGACCACTTCAAGGTCCTCAACGACACCTACGGGCACGAGACGGGCGACCGGGCACTGCGCCTCTTCACGCGCGTCCTGCGGGACTCCCTGCGCACCAGCGATGTGGCGTCGCGCTATGGCGGCGAGGAGTTCGCCATCGCCTTCCCGGACTGTTCGGCCATTGACGCGGCGCGAGCGCTCAACACCGTGCGCACGCAGCTCGATGCCGCCATCACCGTCGGGGGGCTGCCGAAATTCACCGTGAGCTTCGGGGTCACTGAGTGTGAGCCGGGCGAGGAGCTGGCGGCGATCCTCCGGCGGGCGGACGACGCCTTGCTGCAGGCGAAGCGTGAGGGGCGCGACCGGGTCGTGCTGCACGACGCCAAGGGCGAGCCAGCGGCCGCGCCGAGCGGTGGCCGAGAGGGCGTCATCCCACTGCTCGAGGGTGACTTTCAGCCAGTCGACTGAGGCAGCATCAGCGCGCCCGGGTTGGGACTCCCGCAATGGCGCTCACCGAAGTCCTCACCCGCGCTCGCCCGCACTTGCCCTGCTCACGCCGGGATCGACTGGGCGAAATGGAACACATCGTCCGGATCGAATTCCCGCTTCACCTGCTGCAGGCGGGGGAGATTGGCTCCGTAGTAGGCCTGCTGCCAGTCGACCAAGGTGGGGTCGATGTAGTTCTGGTACGAACCTTGGGTGGTGGGCTCGAACACGTTGTGGAGATGCTGGAGCCAGGCGGATGCCGCCGAGGTGGCACTCTGGGACGGAGGGGTGGACGCGTAGGTGATGGAGTACTGCGCGCAGGCGACAGCGGATCGGTGAACGAACGCGGTCTCGCTTGCCGCCATCTGATTGATCGCCCCGCCGTAGCCGTCGAAGACGACCCCGCCACCGGCACCGGGCAGCGACTCGGGCAGCGAAGACAGAGCTGAGGTGATGGCAGTGACCGCGTTCCCGGGCAGCGGTCCACCGATGTAGGAAGACTTCGCCGCGAACGGCGACTGGGTCGGCGCGGCGCATTGGGCCACGGGCTTGCCCTCGCAACCGGCCTCAATCATGGTGGCGGTCAGGTACTCCTCAGGGCCCACGAAACGGTAGGTGGTGCCGTCGCTCACGGCGGATGTCAACGGAGCCAACGCGGCGGTGCAGGCACTGACCGATCCGACGAACACACCGGTGACTTTGACGAGACCACCGCCGACGGTCCCGCTACTGAAGAGTTGGCAGTTGGCCCACAGCTCGTCCGGCGCCGTCGGGATCCACCGGAGCCATGCATCGAGGACGCTGTCGGCGGCTCCCCACGGCCACTCGAGGGTGAAGAGGGTGATGGCCTCGGGAACGGGTCGGGCCCGGAATCCGAATGAGGTGACGACGCCGAAGTTTCCTCCACCGCCGCCACGGCAGGCCCAGTAGAGGTCCTCGTCCCGCCCGGGTCCGGCTCGGTGCAGCATGCCGTCCGCGGTGACGATCTCGACATCCGTCAGCTGATCGCAGGTGAGGCCGTAGGCCCGGGAGAACACGCCGACCCCACCGCCCAACGCCAGCCCGGCAATCCCCACGGTGGGGCAGGAGCCGCCCGGCAGGAGGAGGTTGTGCGCCGCCAACGTGCTGTACACGTCAATCAGCTCGTTGCCGGCTCCCACCGTGACAAGTTTCTGGTTCGAGCCCGCGTTGCCGCCAACGGAGATGGCATCCATGCTCGACACGTCGATGACCAGGCCGGGGCACGACGAGTAGCCGCCGTAGCTGTGCCCACCCGAGCGGGCCGCCACCTGCACGTTGTGCTCACGGGCAAAGGCGAGACAACGTTGGACGTCGCTGACCGGCCCGCATTGGGCAATGGCCGCGGCGTTCGGGGTGTAGACGGCGTTGTAGAGGTGCCCGGCCGCGGCGTACCCGCTGTCACCGGGTTGCAGCAACGGACCGACCAGGGACGCGGCAAGCTTCGACCAGTCCGGCGGGCCTTGGTCTGCTTGCGTCGTCGTCGAGGTCGTGCCGCCCCCCGCATTCGATGCATGAGTGCCCGAACTCGAGCAGGCAGCCGCCACACCACCAGCGATCAGCCCGGATCCCACCACGGTGGCCCCGCGCAGAAACGTACGACGGTCCATCAGCCCCGGATGACCCCGCCCACCACGCACACGCCGCCGTCCATGGGGGCCGACACTACGTCAGCCTGTGGTCAATGCGCGGTTGGTACCGGCTGACCGTTGGCCTTCAGCGTCACTTCCACGTTGCCGCGGGTGGCGTTGGAGTAGGGGCAGACCTCGTGGGCGGCGGCCACCAGGGACACGGCCTGTTCGGCATCACTGATGCCCGGAAGCGAGACGTCGAGTCCGACGGCAACGTTGAATCCACGGTTCTCGGTCGTGATCAGGCTGACCTCCGAATCAATGGATACGGCACCGAGATCCACCTTCTCTCGCCGCCCGACCACGCCGAGTGCACCTTCGAAGCATGCGGCGTACCCGACGGCGAACAACTGCTCGGGGTTCGTGCCGCCCCCGTCGCCGCCCATCTCAGTCGGGGTGCGGAGCTGGACATCCAACGCACTGTCGCTGGTCACCCCGTGCCCCTGGTCCCGGCCACCGGTCACGTGGGCCCTGGCGGTATACACCGATTTAGCCATGTCCGACTCCTCTCCCTACTCCGTGAGGTCGACGCTATCCGTTTCGTTTTCGGGCGCGGCCGCTGAATGCCGGCGTTCGTCCCTGCCTTGCACAACCCCAGATCGCCCCGTGCTGCTCGAGGGGCTCACGTCGGCGGCCCGCAGGGCGGCGGCGAGCTGGTCGAAGGGGCGCCCGGCTTAGAAGCAGTCGGTGGCCTGGCAGTGCCCCGATGGAGCAAGCTGGCAGTATCCGTCGACGATTGCTACGAAGCCGAAGTAATCTGCCGACGCACCAGACGAGGACCGAGTGGGGGAAGCGGAGCGGGGGAGATGACTGGTCACGCAAGAACGTTGACGTACCCAGCCGACGGTCTCGGAGCGCCGAAGGACCGGCATCTGGGCCCCCTCGTCGATTCGGGGCTCCCAGCCGACGTCGAGGTGTTCTCCGCCGACGACCACATCTCGTTGGCCGTGGACATCTTCTACGAGCGCTTGCCCGACGACCTGAAGGAACAGGCGCCGAGGGTCATGAACGTCGACGGCGGCTGGGTGCTCGGCATGGGTGGGAAGTCCATCCTGGTGCGGGAATTCGTCGAGGTCCTCACTATGTACGACCCCGTGTCCGGGTCACACACGGGCGACGTGGAGGCCCGCCTCGCTGCCCTCGAAGCCGAGGGTGTGACCAAGGAACTGGCCTTCCCGAACTCCGTCCTCGCTCTTTTCGGCTGGCCGGACAAGGACATGCGGGAGCGCTGCTTCCGCATCTACAACGAGCACATCGCCGAAGTGCAGGAGCGATCGAACAACCGGATCTACGGGGTCGGTCTCATCAACTGGTGGGATGCCGAAGGGGCCCGACGGACGCTGCGCGAGCTGAAGGCGCTCGGACTGAAGACCTTCCTCATGCCGCTGTCGCCGGGCAAGGACGCCGACGGCAAGCCGATCGACTTCGGTAGCAGCGCCATGGACGGCGTGTGGGAGGCGATCGAGGAGGAACAGGTGCCGGTGTCGCACCACATCGGCGAGAGCCCGCCCTCGTCGCCCAACGAATTCAATCCTGTCATCCTCGGCATGCTGCAAGCCGTGGCGCCCTTCCGGGACCTCTTCGGCAAGTACGTGCTCGGGGGCATTCTGGACCGCCACCCCGGACTCCGTGTCGGCTGGTTCGAGGGCGGGATCAACTGGGTGCCGTCGGCACTGCAGGACGCCGAGCACCTCAGCGCATCGTTCCGTCACATCGCCAACCTCAAGACGGAGCACGAGCCCCGGTACTACTGGGAGCACAACATGTACGCCTCGTTCATGGTGGACCCGCTCGGGCTCGACCTGGTCGACCGCATCGGCGTGGACAAGGTCATGTGGTCCACGGACTTCCCGCACAACGAGAGCACGTATGGCTACAGCAGCGAGTCACTGAAGTCAGTGGTGGACGCAGTCGGTGTCGAGGCGGCCACGGCCATGGTCAGCGACAACATAAAGCGGTACCTCGGGGTGGCCGACTGATGCCCGCAGGGTTGATGGCCAAGGCCCCACCGGCGCGCATTCCCGCAGTGCCGGACTTCGCCCGGATGCAGCGGGAGCGCATGCAGCGCATGCAGGCGATCATGCAGAAGCAGGGGCTGGACGCCCTGGTGCTGCTCGGCAACACCAACGTCGCCTACGCCACGGGAGCCATCTGGCCCCTGGGCGATTCGGGCCGGGCGAACTTCGAGCAGCCGGTCGCTTTGGTTCTGGGCGATGACGAATGTCCTCACCTCTTCACCCCGATGCGGGAGGACGATCGCCTGCGCGAGAAGATGCCGGCGGATCACCTCCATGGCCCCGTCTATCTCGATTTCGACGAAGGCGTGCAGCTGTTCGCCACGCAGCTCGCCGGGTTGGTCCCCAGCGGGGCGGTCATCGGCATGGACGAATGGACCAATGCGCTCCGCCGCGAGCGGTCGTTGCTGTTCGCCTCCGGTGCGCCGGCCGACGGGGGACGGGTGATCAGCATGGCGAAGGCGTCCAAGACGCCCGACGAGCTCGCAGCCATGCGGGAGGGCTTGCGCATCACCGAGCAGGCCATCGCCGAGGTGCAGGCGCAGATCGCGCCCGGCGTGAGGCAGACCGACCTGACAGCGACGTTCCTGCGCACGATCTTCGACGCCGGAGCCGACGCCAACATCCTCGACCCGATCTGGCAGGTGATGCCCGCTCGCAGGGAGGACGGTCCGTGGACCACGACGGGTGACCTCGCCTGCCCACTGCTGTCGACCGAGCGCGCGCTGGTCGAGGGTGACGTGCTGTGGGTCGACCTCGGCATCAGCCACGCGGGGTTTCATTCCGACTTCGGACGGACGTGGATCGTCGGCCGCGAGCCGACGGCGCGCCAGCGGGCGCAGTACGACCAGTGGCAGTCGATCATGGGTGCCGTCCTGGAGGTGACCCGCGCCGGGGCGACGGCCGCCGATCTCACCGCGGCCGCCATGGCAGCCGCTGGTGGCACGAAGCCGTGGATGCCGCACTTGTACCTCGGTCACGGGCTCGGCATCGACAGCGCGGAAATGCCCTACGTCGGGAGCGACATCGGTGAGGCATTCGACGCCTCCCTCGTGCTCGTGGACGGCATGGTCCTGGTGCTCGAGCCGATCGTCTGGGACGACGGTGCCGCCGGCTACCGCTCCGAGGAAGTGCTGCGCATCACCGAGGACGGTTGGGAACCGATGACCGACTACGCCTACGACCCCTTCTAAAGAATCCCATGACCGTTGTTGAGATACTCCCCGACGACGCTGCCCTCAGACTGGCCCGCCGTGCCCGCGTCCTGGCTGCCATGGAGGAAGCCGACGTCGATTTCCTCGTCGTCGGGCGTGAAGGGAACGCCCGCTACGTCTCGGGCGCCCCGCGGCTGTGGACCGCCGGTTCCCGCGCCTTCGGTCCGGGGTGCGTGTTCGTGCGTGAGAGCGGCGCGGTGCACCTGCTGAGCACCTGGGACGAGGGCATTCCCGAAGAGATTCCCCACGAGAACCTGTACGGCATCACCTTCAACGCCATGAACTTCGTCACGGTGTTGTCGAAGATCGAGGGCGCGTCCACGGCCCGGCGGGTCGCCACCGACTCCATGTCGGGCTCGTCGGCCAACCTCCTGCCCAAGGCCTTCCCGGCGGCGGAGTTCATCGACGGCGAGCCGATGCTGCGCCAGATCCGCCGGGTCAAGAGCCCCGAGGAGGTGGAGGCCATCCGGGCGTCGGTGCGCATCGCGGAGGAGGCGCTCGCCGCGGCCACCAAGGCGTTGGTGCCCGGCGTGACGGAGCGGCAGCTGACCGCGATCTTCATGGAGGCCATGGCGGCGGCGGGGGTCACCACACCCTCTGGACAGGACGTGGCCTGGATCACGTCGCGCCAGGATCCGTGGCGTCGCACCAACCGCGATACACCCGTACAACCGGGAGACCTGGTGGCCTTCGAGGCCGGTGTCGTCCGGGCGGGCTATGCCGGCGAGGTGGGCCGGACCCACGCGGTGCGCGAGGGGGGTCACATCGACTCCGAGCTGGCCCAGCGCACCAGCGCCCTTTGGGAGCGCCTCCTCGACGCCTGCAGGGTCGGTGCCCCGCTGACCGGGCTGCTGACCGCCTACGACGATGCCGGGGTTCCGCCGCCGCCCATGCCGGTGGCCCGGGGGTTGGGCCTCGGTTTCGACCTTCCGCTCGTGACACACTCACTTCCCCTCACGGCCGGCGAGCAGCACATTGAGGCGGGCATGGTCTTCGCGTTGACCGGCTACGTCTGGAAGGAAGGTGTCGGTGCCCTGTACGTGCAGGAGCCGATGGTCACCACCGAATCGGGGCCCGTGTCCCTGTCGACAACGCCATTGCACGAACAGGGAGTCTGACGACGTGAGCGCCGCCGATGTCCCGCCCGCCGAGGTCGAGGCCTCCCGTCGGGTGTGGCTGGAGCGCTGGGATCCCGAGGCCGCCTCCGGGATGGCGGTGTACACCGCCGTCCTCCGGACCTATCAACTCCTGAACGACGAGGTCAACACGGTGATGCGGCGCCACGACCTCACGTTTGCCCGGCATCAGGTGTTGGCGTGGCTGGCCATGGACCCCGAATCCTCGCTGACCCTGAGTTGGATCAGCAAGACCCTGCGCATCCCGCCGGCCACCGTCACGAACATCATCGATCGACTCGAGGACGAAGGACTCGTGCGCCGCGTGCCCCATCCATCGGATGCCCGCACCACCCTGGCGGTGATCACGGCGCGGGGCGAGAAGGTCGCCGCCGAGGCGACACGAGACCTGAACGAGACCGTCTACGAATGCATCGGGCTGTCCGAGCCGAAGCGGAGGCGACTGGTCGATCTGCTCGCTGAGTTGCGCGCGAGCGGGAACGACTTCGATGTCGAGCAGTCCGACGAGGCCGTCCAGGAGGTCGGTTCCCGCCAGGCCAAGGAGCGCGGCAGCGACGGCCGGTTCGAGGTGGCCTGATCGTCCTTCGGGGCCGGTCTCCTGAACGGGAATGGTGAGACAGCCGCTCTCTACGGTGGGCCGTCTCTCCCCTGGCCGCACGGGAGTGACCCGGGTCCAGCTAGTTTCCCGATGACCCCTTAGCCGCCCCCCGTTCGCGGGCCAACGGAGGAGAGACATCGTGGAGTCGAACGAGATGGCGACGGCATCGTCCTCGGACCTGCTGAACGGGGCCGGTCCCGACCCGAGGCGATGGGCCATTCTCGCCGTGGTCATCGTGGCGCAGCTGATGATCGTCCTCGATGCGTCGATCGTCACCATCGCCCTGCCGTCGGCGCAGCATGCCCTCGGCATCTCCACGGCCAACCGCCAGTGGGTCATCACGGCGTACACCCTGGCCTTCGGGGGCTTCCTGCTGCTGGGTGGCCGGATCGCCGACTTCTTCGGCCGGAAGCGGATGTTCGTCGTCGGGCTGTTGGGCTTCGCCGGTGCATCGGCTCTCGGTGGCCTGGCCGCCAACGAAGCGATGCTCTTCGCCGCTCGTGCCCTTCAGGGGGGGTTCGCCGCACTGATGGCACCCGCCGCCCTGTCCATCCTCACCATCACCTTCGAACACGACGCCAAGGAGCGGGCCAAGGCATTCGGCGCCTACGGTGCCGTCTCGGGCGCCGGAGGGGCAATCGGCGTCCTGCTCGGAGGCGTACTGACGCAGTACGCCTCGTGGCGGTGGTGCCTGCTCGTCAATGTGCCGATCGCCATCCTCGCCTCTGTCGGGGCATATCTCGTCGTGCACGAGAGTCGGGCCTCGGGTTCCACGCGCTACGACGTGCCCGGAGCGCTGCTCTCCACCCTGGGTCTGGTCAGCCTGGTCTACGGCTTCACCAAGGCCGAGAGCGACGGCTGGAGTGCCACGGTGACCATTGTGCTGCTGGTCGTCGCGGTGGTCCTCCTCGCCTCGTTCGTGTTCGTCGAGACGAAGACCAGCCATCCGCTGCTGCCGCTGCGGGTGGTCCGCGACCGGAACAGGGGCGGCGCCTTCCTGGCTTCCTTGCTCACGGGTGCCGGACTGTTCGCCATGTTCGTCTTCTTGAGCTACTACCTGCAGAGTGTGCTGCACTACTCGGCGCTCAAAGCCGGGCTCGCCTTCCTGCCCTTCGCCTTCGGCATCATTCTGGCCGCGGGCGCCTCGACGAGTCTCGTCCCGCGCCTCGGGCCGCGGATCCCGATGACGGCCGGCCTGGCCATCGCCGCCGGCGGCCTGGCCTGGCTGACGCAGATAGGGGTGCACAGTGATTTCTGGGTGCACGTGGCCCCACAAGAGATACTGATGAGCGTGGGCCTCGGCCTGGCGTTCCCGGCGTTCAGCAGCACCGCTCTCATACGGATCAGGGATCAGGACGCCGGCGTGGCGAGCGCGCTGGTCAACACCACGCAGCAGATCGGCGGTTCGCTCGGCACCGCGCTCCTCAACACTCTGGCGGCGACGGCCACCGCGAGCTACATCTTGGCCCATGGGGTGGCGGCATCCCAGGCCGGCGTCGTCCATGGCTTCGCCGTCGCCTTTGCGGTCGGTGCCGGGTTCCTGGCACTGGGAGCGGTCCTGAGTGCGGTGTTCATTTCCGCCGGTCCGACCGAGGTCTCGCCGGCGGAGGGTGCGGTCGTCGGCGCCGGAAGCTGACGACACATGACCACAGGGTCCGTGAGGCCGCCGAGCCCCGATCCGATGCCGGCGGTCGCCACGGCGGTCCGGCTTCCCTGGGATGCGGTGGTGGAAGATCCGGTGGCGGCGCTGGCTCGAGCGCGGTCGCTTCTCGGGGACACCTTTGTGGTGGACAGCGGGGACGACCGCTATCTCTTCGTCTTCTCACCCATGGGGGTCAGTGGTTTCTATGCGCTGCCGGAGGAGAAGGCCAGCAAGGGCATGGCCGACTGGCGGATGCTCCGACGCAAATTGCCTGACGAGGTCTTCGTCGGCCGCAGGGTTCTGCCCCACCAGCTCTTCGGGCGGGAGGACGTCGCCACCTATCTCCGCAACGTCGAACTGGCCGTGACGGCCGCCGCCGACGAGTTGGGCGAGGAGGGCGAGGTAGATCTCTTCTCGCTGAGCAGACGTCTGGGCCACCGGGTCGGGTTGGCCTCCTGGGGTGGTCCGGGCGCAGCGGAAGGAGAGCGCTTCGAGACGCTCGTCGGGGCGTTCGACCAGCTGGACGGTTCGGAGGCCTTCGTGCATCCCGATGCGATGGCCCACGTCGCCATGACCGGCAAGGCCGATGAGCGCAGGGCCCTGGCCGACATCGTGGCCCAGCTCGGAGTCGGGCTGCAGCATCGACACGATGGTGTCGACGAGCACACGCTGTTCAATCGCATCGTGCGCGCCTGGGCTGATGCCCCATCCGGCGAAGCGACGGCGGGCATCTGCCTCGACGTG
>Ga0302187_10000569_pt1 | contig 34180 bp, 29 predicted proteins | sample II_Bog_E1_3_FD_202120 | JGI IMG/M metagenome (GOLD analysis project Ga0302187, IMG submission 202120) | Peat permafrost microbial communities from Stordalen Mire near Abisko, Sweden - II_Bog_E1_3 | ecosystem: Environmental > Terrestrial > Soil > Wetlands > Peat | place: Sweden: Abisko...
TGGAAGAACTCGATGGAGCGGGTGATGTTGGTATTGCCGGTGGGGGCAATCACTTCAGCACTGGCCAGGGTAGTGTACTTGCCGGCCTGCACGGTGAGGGCGCCGGTGGTGTACTGGGCAAAGGCCTGGGTCAGGTCAAAGCCGTCGCTGGCGCCGGCACCGGCCTTGTAGGGGTAGGACTTGATGAAGTCAGCGTCCGAACCGGTGGTGATGTTGACCAGGCCACCAAAGCCGGTAGCCGGCTGCTTGGCCAGCTGGAGAGCGGCCTGCTTGATGTTGAAGGTGCTGGCTTCGCCGCCGTCAAAGGCATTGACCGGATCGCCGGCGGTGAGGTAGGAGTAGCTGGCGTCAATATAGCCAGACTCGGTGATGCCGGAATTGCCCAGAATATCAGACACGGTTGGACCGGCAGCTTGTACGATACCCGAGGCCATGGCTGCGCAGCCAACCATCGCCAGGGAAAGTTTCGTCAATTTCATGAACAGCTCCTTTTTGCCGTATGGTTGTATCGGTTTTGTTGCTGCCGAGGGCATGGAATCTCCCGGTACGGGCCGGTGCAGCGACTCCAACAAAGCCTTTGGCAGCAAGGGGTTGCCCCATTTATGGGCACAACCCGGCGAGTCAAAGGTAGCAGCGGCCCTGTTAAAAAGCCATATCTTTATGACATTGCCGTGTCAAATTGGTGCGTAAATGACATCAATTTGCAATTTTTTGATACGGCAAATCCGTCATCACAAGGCCTGACCGAGGGCTCGGCCTTGCGACTGCTGATGACCGCAGTCGCGCTACTCCTTACAAAAAGCCCTATCTCTATGACAGCGCCGTATCAAATTGGTGCGCCAAAAAACACAATTTATAATTTTTTAATGCTGTGGGCTTAGCTGTCTTGACAGCCTGCAAAAGTCGAGCCAGCACTTTACAGTGTATCGCTATATATGAGTGAATATAGCGCTGTTGATTTTTCACCACCGGGAGATATTCATGAAGAAGGCTGTTTTGCCCGCGCTGCTGGCGGTATTTGCTGTGCCCACCGCGTGGGCTGACGATTCCCTTATTGACAGCTGGCTGGCTGCCGTCACGGCTACCCAGTCCGGGCAGCCGCACTGGGTAACGCCACTGGTTACGGTCACGCCGCGCCTGGAGCAGGAATACCGTTTTGATGCCCTGCACGAAGAGCTGAGCGACGGCACCCAACTCGACAATTTCGGCAATACCAAGGGTCTTGAGCTGATCGTGCCGCAGGCCAATATGGAAGTGGCGGTCAATGCACCGGGCTATGTTTATCACCCCGACTCAAAGCGCCCCAATGGTTACACCGACAGCTCCCTGCTGCTGAAGTACCGTATTGCCGCTGCCAACGAGGACAACGGCAATTACATTGTTACGGCGTTTCTGGCCGAAAGCTTTGCCACCGGCTCGGCAGGGGTGGGCAATAACGCCAGGATTTATACGCCGACGCTGGCGGCCGGCAAAGGCTTTGGTGATTTCGACATCCAGTCCACGCTGGGTTACACCATGCCCGACACCAATGAGCACGGCATTGGCCACCAGACCAACTGGAATACGGCACTGCAATACCACTGCGACAAGCACTTCTGGCCGGAAATCGAATACAACCAGACCCGCTACGGCGGCGGTGAGCACAACGAAAAGACCCAGGATTTTGTCACCACCGGCCTCGTCACCAAGTGGCCATTGCATGAGCGCGTGGCGGCGGTATTCGGGCTGGGCTACCAGCAGCCTGTAACCACTTTTCATACCTATGCCCATGCCGTGGTGTTCACGGCGAGACTGGCCTTCTAAGCGTCAACAATCACGCATGAAAAAAGCCGCCCGTGTTTGCACACGGGCGGCTTTTCTTGTGGCAAAGCTGCAGGCTTAGAAATTGTACTGCGCGCGTGCCAGCAGGGCGTGCTCGACCGGACGATTGCCACCGACGGCACCGCCGGTGAAGTGGGTTTCGTCATAGTCGAACTGGGTCTTGATGTTCTTGGTCAGGTACCAGTTCAGGCCTATGCCCTGTGACTTGGCCTGGCTGGCCGCCGTGGTGATGGCTGCCAGTGTATTGCCGTCGGCAAACTTGCGGTAGGCATCGTTGCCAACCTGCAATTCACCGGCACGCGCCACCACCTCAAATGCTCCCCAGCCGGCACCGGCGCCGAAGGGGTTGATGGGGTTGACGCCGTTATAGCTGGCGTTTTCGCCCGTCAGCAGGTAGCCCACGGTAAGTTCCCGGGCCTTGTTGGTTACGTCACCACTGTCTTTCGGCTTGGCAAACACATCCAGCTGCTGGTGGGTAACGACGTATTCCGCCAGGGCGCTGAAGCCGCCATAGTAGTAATAGGCCTGCGGCGACAGACGGTCATGCAGGCCATCGGCGCCTACCGGAGTAGCGGTGCTGCCATACTGGAAGAAGGTATTCTGACCCGGCGTCTTGTACTGGGGCAGAATGCCATTGGTGCCCAGAGTGCCGGTGGGCGAGGAGGCATAGGTGGTGCTCAGGCTGTCTTCGCGGCCGGCGGAGCCGGAAATGCCGAAGCCCAGGTTGTCCAGAGCACCATTTTTGCCGTCATGCCAGGGCTGAGCGAACAGGCGGCCGGCAAATTCCTTGTGATTGTCCGGGTCGGTGGCATTGGCGTCGGCGCCGTCCGGCGCGCCGTTGAACACGCCCAGGGTATAACTCAGCTGGTTATTGCCCAGTACGCCATTGACATCAACACCGAGGTCGCGGTTGGGGATCAGGTCGGTCGGCAGGCCGCGTTCCACGAAAGCGAGGTTGGCGCTGCCCTGCAGGTTTTCGAGGCCTACGGGTTCCTTGTATTTACCCACACGCACGTTGAAATACTTCGGCTGGAAATGGAATTCGCCGTAGAGGTCAGCGGTGACGGTGGAGGTGGGGCTACCACCAAATTCGGGCATGATCTTGTAGCTGAACAGCGAGGTCAGGTTGCCTTCGAAGGAGGGCTCGACCCGGCGCAGCGTGAAGGTGTCAAGCAGACCCTGGGTGCCCGGCGCATCCGGAAAAAAGCGTCCGTCCAGCTGCACCAGTGCGTGGAAGTTCAGGGTGTACTGGCCGTCGGCGGATTTGATCGCCAGACCGTTCTGGCCAATGCTGACACTGGCGTTGCTGGCGTCACTGTTGGCGGGCTTGGCGGCTTCCAGCGTCTGCAACTGCTGCTCCAGCGACTGGATGCGCTGATCGAGCGCCTGATAGCCCGTATCATCTGCCTGCGCGCCCGGCGCTGCCAAACCAGCCGCCAGTGTCACCAGGCCCCCGACCACACCCTGCTTGAACGTCTTGAACACAGCCATACTCCTGAGTTTCAAATTGATTACAGGGCGTATGATGCCTTTGATTTTATATTCTATTAAATAATATATAATTATTTGATTATAACTATATTAAAGGATTGGGGCTGCTGAAAGGCTTGGTGCTGGCGCTGTTCGCCACCTGAGCATTATTACTATTCGATGATAGATAACTAACTTATGGCTTCTTTTCTGGAATAAGGGAGTGAAAAAATAGTCTTAAAAATGGCACATGCTTTGCTTTCGCGGTTTTTCGTAAGCCCGGAATTTCAACTAAGCTTTTGTTTTGAAAGGGCTTGGAGAAATACGGTGGCAAACCTGCACGCACCCCGACAGGGCGGGTGCACTGGGTTGATACCGGGGCTGTACGTAACGCTTTTTAACCGACGAGGACTTATTGCCATGGTGAACAGAACACGTAGCTGGATTGCAGGCGGGCTTTTTGGGCTGGTGAGTGTGCCGGTGGTGCACGCCGACCCCACGCTGACCGATCCGCAGTACACGTTTGGCGGCTTTGTCAAAGTGGCGGCACTCTTCAGCCGCTATCCCGATGCCGCCGTGCCCCAAGGTCCGGGGCGGGACTTCTACCTGCCCAGCTCCATTCCCGTGGCGGCCAGCCCGACCAGGGGCAAGGAGTACTTCGACACCCAGGCCAAGGAAACCCGCCTGTTCTTTGGCGCCAAGGCCAGGGTGGACGACCATGATGTCGGCGCCTATATCGAGGGCGACTTCATTTCCGGGCAGATTCCACAGACGGTGGCGACCTCGTCCACGGCCACCACGACTACCGGCACGAAAATTTCCACCAATGCCTATAACCCGGCCCTGCGCCGCGCTTACCTGACCTATGATGGCCTGCTGGTGGGTCAGGACTGGACCACCTTCGAGAATGCCGATGTGCTGCCGGAAACCACCGACTTTATCGGCGGTGTCGACGGCATGATTTTCGTGCGCCAGCCGCAGGTCCGCTACACCAGCGGAGGCTTTCAGGTGGCGCTGGAAAGCGCCGACACCACGGTGGCCAGCAAGACGGTCGGCTTTACCGCCACCAACGACAACACCGTGCCCGATCTCGTGCTGCGCTACAACCTGAGCGGCAGCGCGGGCAGTGTGTCGGCGGCAGCGATGGTGCGCCAGCTGCGTGACAGCGGCAGCCTCGCCGGCACCATTCCCGGCGGTGATACCGCAACTGCCGTGGGTGAGGGCGTGAGCTTTGCCGGCAAGCTGGGGCTGTGGGAGCACGCCGACCTGCGCTTCATGCTCAGCTCGGGCAAGGGCATTGGCCGCTATGTGGGCCTGGACAGCGTGGGCGATGCCCTGCTCGACACCACCAGGGGCGAGCTGGACCCGATTCCGGTCACGGCGGGCTATATGGCCCTGCACGTGCCGCTGTGTACCCACTGGACCGGCAACCTGATCTTTTCGCAGGAAAGCGCCAACCTGAAAGACAGCCTGTCGCCGGGGCTCTCCGTTGCGGGGGCTGGCACCACGCAGACCCAGAGCGTGGCGCTCAACACCTTCTACAGCCCCATCAAGAACCTGTCCTTTGGCTCCGAGCTGCGCTATGCCCGGCGTAATGCGCTGGCGCTTGCCGGTGCGGAAGCCGGCCTGATCGGCAGCATGGATCGGGTGGAGTTTTCCGCCAAGTACGCGTTTTAAGCCTGTACCCTTGCCGGGCGCCCCGTAGCCCCGGCAAGGGCTTTCTGTTGCAGGGTAGGCGACGCGGCTGCTTGGCTCTATCATGGAGCAACTGCAACGGCGGCTCCCTCAGATTATGCCCAAGGTTTTAACCATCGAAGATGACAGCGCCACGGCCCGCGAGATCATGGCGGAGCTGGCCAGTCATGGCTTCGAGGTGGACTGGGCGGACAATGGCCGGGTGGGGCTGGGCATGGCGCTGGGTGGCGGCTATGACCTGCTCACGGTGGACCGCATGCTGCCGGACATGGATGGCCTCGCCATCGTCAGCGCCATCCGCCAGGCCGGGCTGGATTTGCGTATCCTCATGATCAGTGCCCTCAGCGATGTGGACGAGCGCGTGCGCGGCCTGCGCGCGGGGGGCGATGATTACCTGACCAAGCCCTTTGCCTCTGAGGAAATGGCGGCCCGCGTGGAGGTGCTGCTGCGCCGGCAACAACCGGGCAGCGCGGAGACCACCGTGCTGGAAGTGGCCGACCTGCGCCTCGATCTCGTGGAGCGCCGGGCCCGCCGTGGCGATGAGGTGCTGGAACTGCTGCCCACCGAATTCAAGATTCTGGAGCTGCTCATGCGTAATGCAGGGCAGACACTGACCCGCACCATGATTTTCGAGGCGGTGTGGAATTATCACTTTGACCCCGGCACCAACCTGATCGACGTGCACCTGGGCCACCTGCGCAAGAAAATCGACCCGGCCGGCCTGCCACCCTTGATCCGCACCGTGCGCGGCGCGGGGTATATGCTCCGTGAAAATCGCTGACTACTGGCGCATTACCACCTTCCGGCTGGTGCTGCTGTTTGGCGGCATTTTTCTGGCGGCGGTGGTGGCGTTGCTGAGTCTCGTCTACTGGCGCACCGCCGGCTTCATGACGCAGCAGATAGACCTCATTATTGTCACCGAGGCTGCCGCCTTTGCGCGCGAAAGCGCCGAAGACCTGCCCGAGACCCTGGACACTTACCACACGCGGGACGCCCGCCACATCAACCTGTATGGCCTGTTTTCGCACGACGGCCGCTGGATTACCGGCAATGTGGTGGAACTGCCCGCCGGCCTGCCACAAGACGGCCGTGTGCACGTGCTGGAGCACTACCACCTGCTGGGGCAACTGGCCGGGCCGGTGCCGGCGGCGCGCGCCATGGTCGTTACCCTGCCCTGGGACGAGGTGCTGCTGGTGGGGCGTGACATTACCCAACTGCAACAGATTCGCGGCATCATTCTCACCGCCCTGATCGAGGCCGGCGCGCTGATTACCCTGCTGGGCCTGGCAACCGGCTTTGCGCTTAGCCTGCGCCCCTTGCGCCGGGTGCAGGCTATTCGTGCCGCCAGTCAGCGTGTGGCGGCGGGCGAGCTGCACATACGCCTGCCGGTGACGCCGCGCCACGACGAGCTGGATATGCTGGCCGCCACCGTCAACAGCATGCTCACCGAGGTCGAGCGCCTGTTGGGCGAGGTCAAGAGCGTTTGCGACAATATCGCGCATGACCTGCGCACGCCCATGACCCGCCTGCGTGCCCGCCTGTACCGCTTGCAACAGCAGTTCAAGGGCGGCGGCGATGCCGGGCAGGACATGCTCGACGAGGCCCTGGCCGATACCGACGCCGTGCTGGCCCGCTTCAAGGCCCTGCTGCGCATTTCCGAAATTGAAGACAGCCAGCGTCGCGGAGCCTTTGCCCCCCTGGCTTGCGGCGCGCAGTTGCAGCAGGTACTGGAGCTTTACCAGCCGCTGGCCGAAGACCAGGGCAAGCAGTTGCGGCTGGTGGTGGAAAAAGACGCGACCATTGAAGCTGACGCGGGCCTGCTGTTCGAGGCGGTGGCCAATCTCGTGGACAATGCCATCAAGTTTTCACCACCGGGGGGTGAGATCGTGCTCTGCCTGTTCGAACTGGACGGCGCTCCCTGCCTCGATATTCTCGACCGGGGGCCGGGTATTCCGGCGGTGGAGAGTGACATCGTGCTGCAACGCTTTTACCGGGGCGAGCAGGCCGTGCACCTTGAGGGCAGCGGCCTCGGGCTTAGCATCGTCGCCGCCATCGTGCGCCTGCACGGTTTCAGCCTGCGCATACTTGATGCCGCCCCGGGCGCCTGTGTGCGTATACGTCTGGCGGCCGACCCCTTTTCGCGCGAGCGGAACTGACGGTATTTTGCGTATTGCCGCTGCGGGTGGCACCTCTTCTTAAATTATTCTTAATGATGCTGTGGCCGACAGCCGGCCCCTGTGGTTGTAAACTTCTCCCAGTGCAGTGATGGTCATTCCGCCCTTGGTGGGCTGGCCTGCTTCTGGCGCCGGGAGACGCGTTTTATGTTGTGGTTTGTTCGTGTTGCCTTGCAACGCCCTTACACGTTTGTCGTGCTGGCGCTGCTGATTCTTATTTTCGGCCCGCTGGCGGCCCTGCGCACGCCCACCGATATTTTTCCTGATATCAAGATTCCCGTCATCAGCGTGGTCTGGACCTATAACGGCCTCGCTCCCCAGGACATGGCGGGGCGTGTTGTTTATTACTACGAGCGCCAGCTCAGCTCCAATGTCAACGACATCGAGCATATTGAAAGCCAGTCACTGCCGGGCCTTGGCATCATCAAGATATTTTTTCAGCCTACCGTGGATATTCGCACGGCCACGGCGCAGGTGACCTCGCTGTCACAAACCGTGCTCAAGCAGATGCCGCCCGGCATTACGCCGCCGCTGATCCTGAACTACAACGCTTCCACCGTGCCGATTTTGCAGCTGGCGTTGTCCAGCAAGCAGATATCGGAACAGAAAATATTCGATGCCGGCCAGAATTTTATCCGGCCTGCCTTGGCGACCGTGCCCGGTTCCGCCATTCCCTCGCCCTATGGCGGCAAGGTACGTCAGGTGCAGATCGACCTTGACCCGCAGGCCATGCAATCCAAGGGGCTTTCGGCGCAGGATGTGGAAACTGCCATCGCCGAGCAGAACCAGGTAATCCCGGTGGGCACCGCCAAGCTTGGCAAGTTTGAATACGAGGTCAAGCTCAATGACAGTGTCGATGCCATCGACGACATCAACGACTTGCCGATAAAAATGGTCAACGGCGCCACCATTTATATTCGCGATGTGGCGCATGTGCGCGACGGCAATCCGCCGCAGACCAATATCGTGCGCGTCGACGGCGCCCGCGCCATTCTCATGACCGTGCTCAAGAACGGCTCTGCTTCCACACTCGACATCATCAGCGGCGTGAAGGGCCTCCTGCCCCGGCTGGAAGAAACGCTGCCCTCGTCGCTGCACCTTTCCACGCTGGGCGACCAGTCCCTGTTTGTCAAAGCGGCGCTGGTTGGTGTGGTACGCGAAGGCATTATCGCAGCGGCGCTGACCAGCCTCATGATCCTGCTGTTTCTCGGCAGCTGGCGCTCCACGATCATTATTGCCACCTCGATCCCGCTTGCCATTTTGTGCTCCATCACCATGCTCTCGATGCTGGGGCAAACGCTCAATATCATGACGCTGGGCGGGCTGGCGCTGGCAGTGGGTATTCTGGTTGACGACGCCACCGTGACCATTGAAAACATCAACTGGCATCTTGAGCATGGCAAGCCGGTAGAAACGGCCATCATGGACGGCGCCCGGCAGATCGTCACGCCGGCGCTGGTCTCGCTGCTCTGTATTTGTATCGTGTTCGTGCCGATGTTTTTCCTCGGCGGCGTGGCCGGCTACCTGTTCATGCCCATGGCCGAGGCGGTGATGTTTGCCATGATCGCCTCGTTCTGCCTGTCGCGCACCCTGGTGCCGACCATGGCCAATTACCTGCTGAAGCCGCACGGCCACGGCCAGCTGGCGCCGGCTGATGCGGCTGGCTTGAAGGTGCACGGTCCGGTGCTGGCGCGCTTTAACTGGCGCCGTCCGCTGGTGCGTTTTCAGGCCGGCTTTGAGCGCCGTTTTGCGCGGGTGCGAATCAATTACCGCTGGTTGCTGCGCATTGCGCTGACACGGCGGAAGATGTTTGTCGTCGGCTTCCTGGCGGTGGTGCTCGCCTCCTTTTTATTGACACCTTTCCTGGGCCGCAATTTCTTTCCGCAGGTGGACGCTGGGCAGATCAATATTCATGTGCGTGCCCAGGTGGGCACCCGCGTGGAGGAAACGGCGGCGCTCTTTGATCATGTCGAGGAGACCATACGCCAGACCATCCCACCGGCCGAGCTGGGAAGCATCGTTGACAATATCGGCATGACGGTCAGCGGCATCAATCAGGCCTATAACAATACCGGCTCCATCGGCCCGCAGGACGGCGATATTTTCATTACCCTGAAGCCGGGGCACCGCGCCACTGCCGATTATGTCAAAGCCCTGCGTGAAGCACTGCCGCAGGATTTCCCCGGCAGCACCTTTGCCTTCCTGCCGGCCGACATCATCAGCCAGATTCTCAATTTCGGTAATCCCGCGCCCATCGACCTCAAGGTGTCGGGCCCGAATAATGACGAGAACGAAAAATATACCCTGGAGCTGCTGCGTCGTCTGCGCAGCATTCCCGGTATTACCGATCCGCGCATGCAGCAGTCCTCGCATTACCCGGAGCTGCGCGTGAATATCGACCGCTCGCAGGCGGAGCAAATGGGCGTGACCGAGCGTGACGTAACCAACAGCCTCGGCGTCATGCTCGCTGGCAGCTTCCAGGTGGCCCCGGCCTTCTGGCTGAACCCGCGCAATGGCGTGTCCTACCCCATTGTGGCGCAGACGCCGCAGTACCAGACCGACACCCTGGCGCAGCTGCAAAACATGCCGGTGACCGGTAGCGGCAGTGCGCGTTCGCCGCAGGTGCTGGGCGGGCTGGGCAGCATTACCCGCTATACCAGCCCGGCGGTGGTGTCGCACTACGCCATCGAGCCCTCGCAGGATATTTATGCCTCGACCGAGGGGCGTGACCTGGGTTCGGTGGCGGCAGATATCGACAAGCTGATCCAGGACACCCACGGCGACCTGCCCAAGGGCGCGACCGTGCGCCTGCTGGGTCAGGTGCAGACCATGAACAGCGCCTTTTCCGGCCTGCTCTTTGGCCTGCTGGCGGCGGTGGTGCTGATCTACCTGATTATCGTCGTCAACTTCCAGTCCTGGCTGGATCCCTTCGTCATCATCACCGCCTTGCCGGCGGCGCTGGCCGGCATCGTCTGGATGCTCTTCATCACCCACACCACGCTCTCGGTGCCGGCGCTGACCGGGGCCATCATGTGTATGGGCGTGGCGACCGCCAACAGCATCCTGATGGTGAGCTTTGCGCGGGAGCGCCTTGAGCATACTGGCGATGCCGTGCAAGCGGCCATCGAGGCCGGCTTCAGCCGCTTCCGTCCGGTGCTGATGACGGCGCTGGCCATGATCATCGGTATGCTGCCCATGGCGCTGGCCATGGGCGAGGGCGGCGAACAGAACGCACCGCTGGGCCTTGCCGTGATCGGTGGCCTGCTGTTCGCCACCGTCGCCACCCTGTTTTTCGTTCCGGTTGTTTTCTGCATCGTGCATTCACGCCACACCGTCTTCAAGGGAGTCACACATGTCAGCCAGACTGCTTGAGTTGCAGGGGGTAACGCTGCAACGCCTGAAACTCGCGGGCGTCATCGCCCTGCTGGTGGCGGCGGCGCTGGTCGCCACAGGCATGCTCAGCCGCAGGCACGATGAAGACGCCGTGAAGGCCTGGACCAACGTGCAGGCCATTCCCACGGTGGATGTGCTCACCCTCGCGCCAGGCGCCGCCAGCACCGCCCTGACGCTGCCTGGCAATGTGCAGGCCTTTTACGACGCGCCCATCCATGCCCGCGTCAGCGGCTACCTGAAGCAGTGGTATCAGGACATTGGCGCCCACGTGAAGGCGGGCCAGGTGCTGGCCACCATCGACACGCCGGAGCTGGATCAGCAACTGGCGCAGGCAAAGGCCGATCTTGCCACCGCGCAGGCTAACCTGAGTCTGGCGCAGGTCACATCAAAGCGCTGGCAGCACTTGCTGACCGAGGATGCAGTGTCGCCACAGGAGGCGGACGAAAAGAGTGGCGACATGGCGGCCAAGACGGCGCTGGTCAATGCCGCCAGGGCCGATGTGGACCGCCTCATGGCGCTGGAGTCCTTCAAGAATATCGTGGCGCCTTTCGACGGCGTGGTGACCTCGCGCAAGACCGATATCGGCGCGCTGATTTCCGCCGGCGGCGACAGCGGCCCGGAGCTGTTCACCGTGGCCGATGTGCACAAGCTGCGCGTTTACGTGCGCGTGCCACAGAGCTTTTCTGCCGATATCAAACCCGGCATGACGGCCAGCCTGAGCGTGCCGGAATACCCCGGCCAGTCCTTCACGGCCAGTCTCGACAGCACGGCAGACGCGGTTAACGACCAGTCCGGCACGCTGCTGGTGGAGCTGGCGCTCGACAACGCCAGCGGCACGCTCAAGCCCGGCGACTATGCCGAGGTGCATTTCAAGCTGCCGCAGGGCGCGGCCAGCGTGCAGGTGCCGGCCAGCGCCCTGATCTTCCGCCAGCAGGGCCTGCAGGTGGCCACCGTGGGTAAGGATGACCATGTGGTGATGAAGAACATCCGTATCGCCCGCGACAACGGCAGCTACGTCGATGTGGCCGATGGCCTGACGGCGGCCGACCGGGTGATCGACAGCCCGCCCGATTCACTCGCCCAGGGCGATGTGGTGCGCGTCAGCGGCGCCTCGGCCGGAGCACGGCAATGAGGCCGCTGCGGCTGCTGGCGCTGGCGGCAGGCACGCTGCTCGCCGGCTGCTCCTTTGCGCCCACCTATCAGGCACCTGCCGTGGCGATGCCCGCCGCCTGGAGGGACAAGGGCCCCTGGCAAACCGGCACACCCGCCGACCAACTGTCGCGTGGGTCCTGGTGGCGGCTCTTTGGCGACGACACCCTGAGCGGGCTGGAAGTGCAGGTCATCAGCGCCAATACCACCCTGGCCGCAGCGCTGGCGCATTACGACGCCGAGCGCCAGTTGCTGGTGGAGGCGCGCTCCGGGCTGTTTCCCTCCATTACCGGCGGCGGCTCCATGAGCCGCAACCGGCAATCGGACAACCGCCCCCTGCGTGGCTCCAATCAGCCCGATGTCTACAATGCCGACACCGTGGGCCTCGGCCTGAACTACGAAGCTGACCTCTGGGGTCAGGTGCGTAATCAGGTCGATGCCGGCACCGCCACCACCCAGGCGGCGGCGGCCGATCTCGAAAGCCTGCGCCTGAGCCTGCAAGCCACACTGGCCACCGATTATTTCCGCCTGCGTGGGCTGGACGCCGAGGCTGAGCTGCTGACGCAGGCGGTGGCTGACTACAGCAAGGCGCTGAAGCTGACCCAACTGCGCCATGAGGGCGGCATCGCCTCCGGCATTGACGTAGGCCGGGCCGAGACGCAGCTGGAATCGGCCAGCGCCGCCGCGCAGGATGTGGCGGCGCAGCGTGCCTTGTACGAACATGCATTGGCTGTGCTGGTGGGCGAGCCGGCCTCCAGCTTTTCACTGGCGCCCGCCGTGGTCGCCATGACCATGCCGCATATCCCCGTGGGGGTGCCGGCCACGCTGCTGCAACGGCGGCCCGATATCGCGGCGGCGGAGCGCCGGCTGGCAGCGGCCAATGCGGAGATTGGCGTGGCGCGGGCGGCTTACTTTCCAGTGATCGATATCGACGCCACCGGTGGCTACCAGAGCACCAGCGTCGCCCACTGGCTGTCAGCACCCAACAGCTTCTGGTCGCTCGGCCCTTCAGCGCTCGTTACTGTGTTTGACGCCGGCCTGCACAAGGCGCAGGTGGCCGAAGCGCGCGACCGCTACGTGGAGGCCAGCGCCGACTACCGGGGCCGTGTGCTGGGCGCTTTTGCCGAGGTGGAAGACAATCTTGCCTTGCTCGATGACTACGCCGCCGAGGCTGGCGAGCGTCAGTCCGCCAGCACGGCGGCCACCCATACCGAGGCCCTGGCCATGGATCGTTACCGCGAAGGCGTGGTGAACTATCTGGACGTGGTCACGGCGCAGACCGCCGCCTTGCAGGCGCAGCAGGACGTGCTGGCGCTGGCCACGCAGCGCTTGCAGGCCAGTGTGGGGCTGATAAGAGCGCTGGGCGGTGGCTGGTCACGCGATGCGCTGCCGGGAGCTGAGAGCCTGGCCCGTGCAGCGGAGTCGGGGCAGGGGGGCTAGGCCTCTGTTACAAGTCGTCCCTTTTGCAAGTAGTCATATTCTACCTATACTTCGGCACCAGCTTTATGCGCCCGATTTCCAACAACTACTGAAGAGGCCATCATGAAGAAAGTTACCCTGCTGCTATCCGCTCTCGGGCTTTGCCTTGCCAGCTCGGCCATGGCAGCCGACCGTGCCGGCGATCAAGTCTTTGGCGCCGTCTGCACCGCCTGCCACAGTTCTGGCGTCATGGGCGCCCCCAGGTTTGGCAGCCTGGCCGACTGGGGCCCACGCATTGCCCACGGCAAGCCCACCCTCTACAAGCATGCCCTGGGTGGCTTCAACAGCATGCCGCCCAAGGGTGGCTGCACCACCTGCAGCGACAAGGAAATCAAGAACGCCGTGGATTACATGGTCAAGAACGCCAAGTAAATCCTGCGCTTGCGTATGAAGGGGCCTGCGGGCCCCTTTTTATTTGCCGCGCAGTCGGTGTAAAGAACAGCTATCTTATTGCACGCAACTGTCATTTGGAGCCGCTACGATGCGGCTAATCACGCAGGGAGCCTGACATGTTCTTTAAACGCCGGTTTGCCGCTTTGCTGGCTGTTGCAGCGGTGTTCTTTGGTCTGGTCGCGCTGGCCTGGCTGCATATACTGAGTTGGGACTGGGCGGCGCTGATGGCGGTAGCGCTGGCCTTCGGGATGTGGGACCTGGTGCAGACACGCCACGCGGTCTTGCGCAATTACCCCATCTGGGGGCATTTGCGCTTTTTGTTTGAATTCATCCGCCCGGAAATGCGCCAGTACTTTATTGAAGATGAAAATTCGGGCCGGCCCTTTTCGCGCCAGCAGCGCAGCATTGTGTACCAGCGTGCCAAAGGTGATATAGACAGCCGCCCCTTTGGTACCGAGCTCGATGTGATGCAGGGGGGCTATGAATGGATAGGGCACTCACTGGCGCCCACCCGTATTGCTTCGGCGGATTTTCGCGTGACGGTGGGCAGTGAGCGCGCCCAACCTTATGCCATTTCCTTGTTCAATGTGTCGGCCATGAGCTTTGGCGCGCTCTCGGCCAATGCCATTCGCGCGCTCAATCGCGGTGCCAGGATGGGCGGCTTTGCCCACGATACCGGCGAGGGTTCCATCTCGCCCTATCATCGTGAGGCAGGCGGCGACCTTATCTGGGAAATTGGCTCCGGTTATTTTGGCTGCCGCGATGCCAACGGAAATTTTGACCCCGAGCATTTCTCGCGGCAGGCGCGTGATCCACAGGTAAAACTGATAGAAATCAAGCTCTCGCAGGGCGCAAAGCCCGGCCACGGCGGCGTGCTGCCGGCGGCCAAGGTCAGCGCAGAGATCGCCAGCACCCGTGGCGTGCCGCAAGGTCAGGCCTGTGTGTCGCCGGCTACCCACAGCGCGTTTAATTCGCCGCGCGGCCTGCTCGAATTCATCGCCCGGCTGCGTGAGCTTTCCGGCGACAAACCGGTGGGTTTCAAACTTTGTATTGGCCACCCCTGGGAGTTTTTCGGCATTGTCAAAGCGATGCTGGAAACCGGCATCGTCCCCGATTTTATCGTGGTCGATGGCGCCGAGGGCGGCACCGGCGCGGCGCCCATGGAGTTTGCCGATCATGTCGGCGTGCCCCTGCAGGAGGGGCTGCTGCTGGTGCACAACACACTGGTGGGTACCAACCTGCGCAGCCGTATTCGCATTGGCGCGGCGGGCAAGATCACCACGGCGTTTGACATGGTGCGTATTCTTGCGCTGGGTGCGGACTGGTGTAATGCGGCGCGTGGTTTCATGTTTGCCGTGGGCTGCATCCAGTCGCAAAAATGCCATACCGACCGTTGCCCCACCGGCGTTGCCACGCAAGATCCGGGGCGGCAGCGGGCACTGGTGGTGGGCGACAAGGCCGACCGGGTGTTTCATTATCACCAGAATACCCTGCGCGCCTTGCAGGAGCTGGTAGAGGCCGCCGGTTTGCAACACCCTGCGGAATTGCGCGCTCACCACATTGTGCGGCGTATTTCCTGCAACGAAGTCAGTCTCGTGTCGGAGTTGTTGAAGTATCTTGAGCCCGGCGACCTGTTGGCGGGGCGCTACCGCTACACCGTATATGAAAAATTCTGGCCGCAGGCGAGGGCGGACAGCTTTGCGCTGGAGGTGCAGGCCTGAGTGTGGTGGCGAAAGCTTATGCCAATGTTTTTGATACCGTATTCGCGGGTGCCCTGTGCGCACCCTGATGCACAAGTTGTGACAGGTGCGCACAGCGCACCCTGAGAGCCTGTTCAGTGACTCCGGTGCTTCGGCCAAAAGATATTAAACAGGCTCTTGGGAAGCCGTTCATCGCCGGGCGATGAGGCCGCTAAAAAATCAGGTGAGCGGCGTTGATTTGTGGTGAATAAAAGAGATCCCTTTGGGTGGGAAATTATTTTTCGGGCACGAGCGTGCCAGTCACCAATAATGTTTTTTCAGACCGGCGGCGAGCATTTTGGCATATCCGGATGAACCCAAATCAGACTATTCCCGTTGTCAAATTTTTGTAGGCTGCGAGTGTCTACTGGTGCACTTTTTTATATTTTCGGGATAGCTTTTTATGTTGGTTGGCGTATACACCAAGTGTGTTTCTTCTTGTGGTCAACGGTGAAGGATCAGGGAGTACGGCGATGAACATGAAAACCCCGAGTGGTGCAGGGAAGCGGTGGGGCAGGTCGCTGGGCCTGTTGGCTGGCCTGGTAACAATGGTGACGGCGGCACAGGCGCAAACCCTGTGTGTGTACGACCCCATGGGCGCCCAAGGCAACTACGTATCGCTGTACAAGGATTACCAGCTGGCGGCCAAGCGCTGGAGTGTCAACCTTGACTTGCAGCCCTACTCCGACGACAACCAGTTGAACGAGGCCTTCAAGTCGGGCAAGTGCGACATGGCCAGCATGGTTGGCATGCGCGCCCGTGCCTTCAATGCCTTCACCGGCTCGATCGATTCGCCCGGCACCATCGACAACTACGCAGAATTGCGTGATGTGATGGCGCTGGTGGCCCTGCCCAAGCTGGCCAGCTATATGGTCAGCGGTGAGTATGAGGTAGCCGGCGTGCTCCCCATCGGCGCCGGTTACGCCATCGTCAATGACCGCAAGATCAATGGCTTGTCGGCAGCGGCCGGCAAGCGCGCGGCCTATATGTCCTGGGACAAAACCCAGACCCAGATTACCGCCGACTTTCACGTAACGGCGGTGCCCACCAACCTGAGCACCTTTGCCGGCAAGTTCAACCAGGGCGATGTGGACATCGTGGTGGCCCCCATGTCGGTCTTCAAGCCGCTGGAGTTGGCCAAGGGCATTGGCGACAAGGGCGGCATTATCCACCGGCCCCTGTTCCAGTTCACCATGCAGCTGATTGCGCACAGAGACAAGTTCCCGGCAGGCTTCGGTCAGGAAAGCCGCAGCTATATGAATACGCAGGTCGATCATGCCCTGGGCATCATCCGCAACGACGAGGCCCAGGTGGACTCCCGTTACTGGATTTATGCCCTGCGCAGTGACCAGATCCAGTGGAATACGGCCATGCGCGACTTGTTGGCTGATCTTGTCAAGCAGGGTGTCTATGACAACCGCATGCTGGCCATCCTGCATCGCGTGCGTTGCAAGTCCGGTCCCTCGGAGCCCGAGTGTGTCAGCGAGGAGCGCTATACCGTGACGACCTCTTCTGACGAAATGCTCGCCGGTATCGATAATCTGGCCGGCCCCCTGTCTGCCAAGTGACCACCCCGGCGCCGGGCGTCTCTGGACTCCCGGTGCCGGCTCCCTCCCGTCGTCAATTATTCCTGTTTGTGCCCGAGCCCCTTGCCTGTGGAAGGTCTATGGACAACCATTGGTCAGAATCTTCTGCTGGCGGTGGCCGGTTGGCGTGTTTGATATGGCGCAACCGCTTGTCACAGTGCGATTCTGATAAATGCACTTGTCATTTTTTTGGGTGATGCTAACGTCCGCCGTCTACGACACAGCTTGTTGTCTTGCCGCCCGGCGCTGCTCAGGGTGAAAAAGATATTGTACAGGCTCAGGCATCTTCTATAGTCAATGACAAACAACGCAAGGGTACGCTTGGTGATAAAGGTGAAAGGGATGGACGGATTCTGGAGGCGTGGGCTGAGCGTGTTGGTGCTGGCGGGGCTGAGCTTCTACAGTTTTGCGGCGCAGGCCCAGTCGCTGTGTATCTATGACCCCATGGGCGCACAGGGTGACTACTTTTCCCTGGCTCGCGATTACCAGCTTGAGGCCAAACTTTGGGGCGTCAAGATCATCCTCAGGCCCTATCTGGACGACAACGCGCTGATTGATGCCTTCAAGGCGGGCAAGTGTGACATGGCCAGCATGATCGGCATGCATGCCCGTGCCTTCAACCAGTTTGCCGGCACCATTGACTCTCCGGGCACCATCGAGAACTACGTGGAACTGAAGGATGTAATGAACCTTGCCGCCTCGCCCAAGCTTGCCAAATACATGGTCAGTGGCCCCTACGAGGTCGTGGGTGTGCTGCCGATCGGGGCAGGTTATGCCGTGGTGAACGACCGCAACATCAATAGCCTGGCGGCGGCGTCCGGCAAGCGTGCTGCCTATATGAGCTGGGACCAGACGCAGACACAGATGGCAGCCCAGTTCAATATTACTGCGGTGCCGGCGGACCTCAACACCTATGGCCGGGTGTTCAATGAGGGCAGCGTGGACATCATCGTAGCGCCCATGGCCCTCTACAAGCCCATGGAGCTTTACCGTGGCATAGGTGAAGGTGGGGGTATCGTGCACCGGCCCCTGTTCCAGTTCACCATGCAACTGGTGGATTACCGTGACCGCTTTCCGCCTGACTTTGGCCAGCAGAGCCGTGAGTACCTGCGCGACCAGATGGACCATGCCCTGCGCCTGATTCGCCGGGATGAGGCCGGAGTTGACCCCCGCTACTGGATTGATGCTTCCAACGGCGATATCGCCCAGTGGCACAGCACCATGGGCAGCCTGCTTGACCACCTCGTGGAGGACGGCCTTTATGACAGCCGTATGCTCTCCATTTTGAAGCGTGTGCGCTGCAAGTCCAACCCGGGTACGGATGAGTGCGTCGGTATCCAGGCCACGGTGGCGCCGCCGCCCGTGGCGCCAGAGCCCATATCGCGCCCTGCCGAGTATCCTTGACGCAAGGAGCCCTTGATCCTGTTGGCTCACATGGCCTGCCTCAGGCAGGCCTTGGGCCGCTTTCCATGTAGTTGACGATCATCTCGATCAGGCCGTCGGCAACGTCTTCCTGCGTGACCATGGGGTTATCCTGGCTGATCAGGCGCACCACCGTGAAAATCGTACTGTTGACGATAATGAAGACGCGAACCTGCAGGTTCTCGATGGGGTGGTCACGGTAGTGCTTGAGGAAATAAAAGCGCGCCAGCTCCAGGAAGTGTCGCTGCAAGGCGTCTGCCACCTTCTGCGTGGGCAGGCGGTGCCAGTTCTTGACCAGTTCCACGTAAAGCCCTTCACCCGAGCCCAGCAGGGCAAAGCCATAGCGGATGGCGCTGGTCACCATGTCGCGCAGGGTGCCTGCCTCGTTCAGCGGCAGGTACTTGAGCCCGGTGGCAATGTCTCCCGCCGTCTTCTCCAGCAGCGCATCGATAAGCGCCTCCTTGCTGCTGAAATACTGGTAGAGCGAGCCCACGCTGACGCCGGCCAGTTCCGCGATGCGCGGGGTGGTGGTGCCGTCCAGGCCGTTTTCGACGATGCAGCGGGCGGTTGCCTCGACCAGGGTTTCCACCATCTGCTTTGAGCGCTGCTGTTGTGGCTGCTTGCGCATGCGTCTCCCGGATATCAAATGAATGCGAATACATCTTCGCATTGTCGTCAGGGCTTGTACAATAGCTCGCCTGCGGGAGGGAATCCATGGGTACCCTGTCAAAGTTCGCCCCCTACCCGTTTCGGGGCATAAAAAAACCGCATCATGTTGATGCGGTTTTTTTATTGATGAGACTGACGCTGTGTAGCGCCTGGCACAGACGGGAGCTACCCCCGCACCGGCGCCTCGGCCACGCCATGCAGCTGCTGCAATTCGTGCCGCATAAGGTCTTCGAAATGGTGGGCGAGGGCTTTGCTGTCGCGGCCATCGACCGTTTCGGCGGGCAGGACTTTGACTTCGACTACCAGCGGCTCGGCCTTGAGCATGTCGAGGATGTGCGCGAAAAAGTCGTCGTCGTCGATGAAGGGGGCGTAGGGGTGCAGGCCGTCGTCGTCGCGGTAGCAGATCAGCACGGGCTGGATGGGGCGGCTGCCGTCGAGGTTGGCGGCAAAGAGCTTGGAGAAGAAGCGCTTGACCGTATGGCCGTTGGTGGTGGTGCCTTCGGGGAAGAAAATGACGTTGCGGCCGGCTTTCAGGTGGCCACCAAGCTGTACGGCAATGCCGCTGGCGTCACCCGAACCGCGCTTGATGAAGAGGGTGCCGGCGGCTTTGGCGAGCTGGCCGATCAGGGGCCAGCCGGCGACCTCGGCCTTGCTCAGGAAGTACACGGGGTAGAGGCTGCCGAGCACGGGAATGTCCATCCACGATACGTGGTTGGAGATCCACAGGGCCGTGCCATCGGCCGGCGCACCGTGCACGCGGATTTGCAGCCCGAGGATTTTACAGAGCCGGCGATGCCACCAGCGGATGACCGGCTGCTGGTATTCGCGGTACTGCATGAAGAGGGCGCCGCAGCCCAGGGCCAGTACAAAGCCTTCGGCAATGTGCAGGCCCACGCGGGCGAGGCGGTAGTACAGCCGCAGCTGTACAAACAGAGGGGAACGTTTGCGGTTGATGTATGGCTTTTGGGGCTCGGGCATGTCGCTATCCACACGGTGGCCGGTGGCTGCGAGCACGTGGGGAGTCTCCAGCATCAACCGGCCTTCAGGAAACGCTGCGCATACCGGGCGGACAGCGCGGCGACATCAAGAATGACGAAGACGTCGGCGCAATTGAACTCCGGGTCCCAGCAGGCTTCGCCGCCGATCTTGCAGCCCATGCGCAGGTAGGCCTTGAGCAGGGGGGGCATGGCGGTGCTGGTTTCGCCGACCGGGGCGTCCATGGTGAGGGCGCGCAGGGGGCTGACCCGCAGGCCGCTGTCGACAAAGTGCCGGGCGCGCAGTTCGGGCATGATGGCGGCAAAGTTGTGGCCGCCGTCACGCAGGCTGATGCTAGCGCATCCGACCAGGTAGCTGAACCCCTGTTCCATCAGATAATCGGCAATGGCGGACCAGAGCACGGTGATGGCGGCGCCGCTGCGGTAGTTGGCGTGCACACAGGTGCGGCCGATTTCCAGCACACGGCCCGGCAGGCGCTCAACGGCGCTCATGTCGAACTCATTGGCCGAGTAGTAGCCGCCGGCCTGGCGGGCCTGCTCGCTGGAGAGCAGGCGGGTGGTGGCGACGAGACGGCCTTCATCGGCCATGTCGTACACGTTCAGGTGTTCGCAAAAATCGTCCAGGCTGTCACAGTCCAGACCTTCGGGGTTGGTAAACTCGACCCCGTATTCTTCGCCAAACACCTTGGCGCGCAGGCGCTGGGCCTTGCGCAGGGCTTTGGCGGTATGGGCGAACTCCGCAACCAGGCGAGGCTTGACGCGCTCCTTGCCCGGAACTCCCTTGACGGGAGCCTGGATTTCACTATTCAGGGCTAATGCCTGCATTCTCATTGACCTCTCATTTCTCTCTTTTGACAGGGTCTATGCTGCGCGTGGCGCATTTAGCTCAAGTGACAGCGTTGTTAAAGTTTGGAGACAGCTTGTTAGACAATCCTGGGCCTGCCAGGTCTGCAGGCGGGTAGATATAGCTACATGAAAGTCTATTTTTAACAATGACTTGAGACAGGCGCTGGCAGTGTTTTACCGGGTGCTGGCACGCATGACATATTGAAGAAAGGCCGGGTGCCCGGGTGGGCACGCCGGTTTTTGTGGGGCCGAAAGGGTTTTTATTACAGATAAGCTGAAAAATTGCTGAAAAGCAGCGCGTCCGCAGGCGCTTGTGCTGATTCGCTTACAGGGCTAAAGGTCGTGGTAGTTGCTTTGACTACCATGTACTACCAAAGGCTCTTTCATGTACTCCAAACCGTCAGCTGGTCGTCCTTCGCCGCTTTCCATCAAGCTTGAGGCCGAGGAGAAATTGCTCCTTGCCGAGATTGCCGAGGAAAAATCCCGCTCGGTTCATTATGTGCTGCGTGAGGCGGTGCGGGAGTACATCGTCAAGGAAAAAACGCGGCTGGATTTTCTCCACGAGGCCAGGGCTGCGCTGGAGCACCGAGAACAGACGGGTTTGCAAGTGACGCAAGATGAAATGCTGGCCTGGGCAGAAAGCCTCGACACCATTGGTGAGCTGCCCGTTCCTTCATGCCACGCATAGTTTATACGGAGCAGGCCAGGCGTGACCTTGCGCGACTGGCGCAGTTCCTGCGCGACAAAGACCCGGCGCTGGGCAAACGTGTAGTGCTAACGATTCTTGAGGGTATTGGCCGCCTGCAAACTTTGCCAACGCTGGGGAAACCCGCCGGGGATGAGCGCCGTCCTTACCTGGGTGAACTCAAGCTGCGCATGGGCGCGGCGGGCTGTGCAGCCTTGTATGAATTCGTCCCCGAAGGGGATGTGGTGGTGGTTGCCGCCATTCGGCATTTTCGGGAGGCGGGGTACAAGGGCGAGGAGAGTTAGGGAGCCTCTGAATAAGTCATTTTCTAGTCTTTCAGCATCAATGAAATCAGCAGGTTACATGCGTCATTTTGCTGAAAACAGGGGTTATTCAGAGGTTCCCTAACTCATGGGCCAAGGTGAAGCGCACTGTCCTGGATGGGAATTTTTCTGAAACTGCGATGAGGTTGCGGTTGCGCTCAAGTACCCCGGCTACCTCGAATTTGTCACCACGGTTGCCAAACGACCCAAGCGTGTCCATACGCCAGACCTCTATTCCCAAGAGATTGGCTGCATACTCTGGATTAAGCAGATCAATCAGGCCTTCGACACTTTCTGGCCGCTCATTTTCCGGTACCGAAGCCCATATCTGGCAATGCAGCTCATGTACCTTGTTTTCAATGGTGGTTTTGTTCATGTGACTTACCACATTTATGCTCTATTGTGTAAGTAACATACTATATGTTGTGTTTTTATTGGAGTGGGCTATCCGATGAACGGTCGATCTTTATTGTGCTGATCTGTGGCATGGCAGTTGTTGAGTGAGTAGCAAACCCAATCTGCGTGGCCTGCTTCAGGGCGGTTGTTAGTCACATATGGATGGCTTGGCAAAGCCCCCTCATGCCGATATAGTGCCAAAAAGCGGCAAATCCGCAGTAAACCAGATGCTTTCACCCCATTCTCAAGCGATGGCCCTGCGCCACCCCCGGTAGTAGACTGGTAGCCGGCGGTATTCGTATTTACGGCCCCGCATTCACAGCCCGTGGTCCCGGCAACAAGACCCCGCACAAGCGCCGGTGGGCAGGTTTCAGGAGTAGCACCATGAGCAAAGACAAGCTGGTCATATTCGATACCACCATGCGCGACGGCGAGCAGAGCCCGGGCGCGTCGATGACGCTGGAAGAGAAGGTGCGCATTGGCCGGGCGCTGGAGCGCATGAAGGTGGATGTGATCGAGGCGGGCTTTGCCATTGCCAGCCAGGGTGACTTTGAGGCGGTGCGGGCGGTGGCGGCGGCGGTGCGGGACTCGCGCATCTGCTCGCTGTCGCGGGCGCGGGCGGAGGATATCGACCGGGCGGCCGAGGCGTTGCGAGGCGCGCAGGCCTCGCGTATCCATACCTTCCTGGCCACCAGCCCCATCCACATGAAGTACAAGCTGCGCCTGGAGCCGGATGCGGTGCTGGAAACGGCGGTGCGTGCGGTGAAGTACGCGCGCAACCTGACCGACGACGTGGAGTTTTCCTGCGAGGACGCGGGCCGCTCCGAGCTGGACTTTTTGTGCCGGGTGATCGAGGCGACCATTGATGCCGGCGCAACCACCATCAATATTCCCGATACCGTGGGCTACGCAATTCCGGAGCAGTTTGGCGAGCTGATCAGGCAGTTGCTGAACCGTATTCCCAATGCCGACAAGGCGATTTTCTCGGTGCATTGCCATAACGACCTGGGGCTGGCGGTGTCCAACTCGCTGGCGGCGGTGCTCAATGGCGCGCGGCAGGTGGAGTGCACCATCAACGGTTTGGGCGAGAGGGCGGGCAATGCGGCGCTGGAAGAAATCGTCATGTCGGTGCGTACACGTGCTGACCTGTTCCCGGTGACCACGCGCATCAATACCGTCGAGATCGTGCCGACCTCACGTCTCGTAAGCAGCATTACCGGGTTTCCGGTACAGCCGAACAAGGCCATCGTCGGGGCCAACGCCTTTGCCCACGAGTCGGGCATTCATCAGGACGGTGTGCTCAAGCACCGTGAGACTTACGAGATCATGCGCGCCGAAGATGTGGGCTGGAACGCGAACCGCATGGTGCTGGGCAAGCATTCTGGCCGCGCGGCCTTCCGTGCCCGGCTGGACCAGTTGGGCATTGCAGCGGGCAGCGACAATACGCTCAACCAGTTGTTCATGCGCTTCAAGGAGCTGGCGGACAAGAAACACGACATCTTCGATGAGGACATCCATGCGCTGGTGAGCGATGTCGAGCAGACGGTGGAGGAAACCTATCGGTTGGTGTCGCTGGAAGTGACCTCGAAGACGGGCACCATCCCCGAGGCGCAGCTGACGCTGGCGGTGAACGGCCAGAACAAGCCGGTGACGGCCACGGGCTCGGGCCCGGTCGATGCCACCTTCCGCGCCATCGAGGCAGTGGCCAACTCCGGCACCCTGCTTGAGCTGTACTCGGTCAATGCCATTACCAGCGGCACCGATTCGCAGGGCGAGGTGACGGTGCGGCTGAACCAGGGCGGGCGTATCATCAACGGCCATGGGGCGGATACCGATATCGTGGTGGCCTCGGCCAAGGCCTATCTGAATGCGCTGAACCTGATGCGGGCGAATATTGAAAGGGCGCATCCGCAGGTGACGGATCATATCTAGATTCGCGTTTTCTCCCTTCAGGATGCCCGCCGGATTGTTCCTCGCCCTTCGGGCGTCCCGGCGTGAAGTGGAATAAAAGCCGCTCGTCTTGCTGCACAGTACTCAGGGGTTTAGTCGTGTTGATGGAAGAAGGTCGCCGCCAAGCATATCTTGCTGCCATGGGCATTCCACTCTGGTCGACGCGGGTAGACCTGCCCGGTGCGCTGGCCGACCTCGGGGTACTGCGGTATGTGCCCTTTGTGAGGGACGAGCCTGAGGCAGGCGCCGCCTTTGCTGTGTCGCTGCCTGCCGCCGCACATGAGGTGAGGGAGCCGCGAGCGGAAGCGATGCCTGCAATGACGGTGGCTGATCGTGCCCCGGTTGCGCCCACTGTCAGTGTTCCTGCTGCAATAATTTCCCCCGCGATCAACGCGCCGGCACCCCGGCCCGCCGCCGCGCCAACTGCCGGCCCCGGTGTCGAGTTTCCCGTTTTCCAGTTCTGGTTCAAGAGCCTGCCGGGCTGGCAGCTGTTGATTGCGCTGGGCGACATGCCCGACCTCAGCGGCCACGAACATGCCTTGCTGGCGCAGATTGAAGCCGTGCTCGGCGGTGAAGGGCAACAGGCGCCGCTGGCCTTCCGCTGGCCGCTCAACAGCAATCCTGCCATCCCGCGTGATGCACAGGCCGCGCGGGAGTCGGTGGGAGCCTTTCTGGGACGGCAGCGTCGGGCCGGTGATCGCTTCCTCCTGCTGGGACATGATTTGCTGCCTTATGTGCAGGCGGCGCTGGGCGATAGCCTTGTGGTTGCCGACAACCTTGGCGCGCTGCTGGCCGAGCCTCTGCGCAAGCGCAGGCTGTGGCAGGCCCTGGCGGAGCGGCTGGCGTGAGCGATGTGCTGCTGCGGCCCATGCTGGCCGATGACCTGGACGAGGTAGTGCCCATGGAGGCGCTGGCCCATGCGTGGCCGTGGACGCCGGGCATTTTCAGCGACAGCCTTGTTTCCGGCTACAACTGCTGGGTCTTTGAGGAAAATGAACGGGTGATTGCCTACGGTATTGTGCAGATCGTGGTGGGCGAGGCGCACCTGCTGAATATCACGGTAGATCCGGCGCGTCAGGGCGAGGGCCTGGGGCGGCAGTTGCTGAACGAGCTGATCGCCATTGCCCGGCCCAAGGCGGAAACCATGTTTCTGGAAGTGCGGCCTTCCAATACCCGCGCCGTGGCCTTGTATAACGCCATGGGTTTTAACGAGATCGGCCTGCGCAAGAACTACTACCCGGCGCCGGGTGGTGGACGCGAGCATGCGCTGATGATGGCGCTGGTGCTGTAGGAATACCTCATGCGTGATAGCCGGCTGATGGCCAGGTGCGGCGGCGCTCTTTTGGCACTCATATTGGCGGCCGGGGTTTCCGGTTGCGCTGTTTTCAGAGGCTCCCGTGGTAGCGAAGCCTGTGAGCGGCAGGGGCTCGGGTACGACTCCATTAATGAGCGCTGCCTGTCCCGGTTCCCGTCCGCTCAGCCCCTGACCCTGCCGGCCTGGGACGGCGCCCTTAACCTGCCTGGCTCATCAGAGGCGCAGGCACTGGACGGGCTGGTGACAGGGCAAGGGCCGGCATACCCCCCGGCAGTTCCTGTACCACCGGCGGCGGTGATGAATTCAGGCGGGCTTTAAGTGCAGGCAAAGCAAAAGTGGCAGGCACCCTGACTTCCATCGTTTCTGTTGATGTAAAAAGCGGCCCCGAAGGGCCGTTTTTTTTGACGCGAGGTTTACATGCCTGCCAGCTTCAGCCGGTTGGCCTGGGTACGAATCACCCCCACCGGGTCGGCGCCAAAACCCTTCAGGCCGAACAGTTGGTTGACTTCATCCAGATGGTTGAAAGCGTAGTTGTCGCGCAGTACCACGCCCAGGTGGCTGCTGCACTGGCCGACCAGACCGTCGTTGGCGGCACCGCCGAAGGCGAGGGTGGTTACCTCAAGCAACAGGTCGGTGGGGTCGAGGAAGTTGGTGGACACGCCGGTGCCGCCCCAGGAGTAGTAGTTCACACCCTTGACCGTGGCAGCACCCTGGCCACAGGTGGTGGTGGGTATGCCTTGCGGGTAGCTGGCGTTGAAGGCAGCGGAGCCGGCCGTGGAGAGTGAGGTCAGGCTGGCCTGGGCGTTGGGCGTGAAGTGGCCGCCACTCAGGGTGGTGATGAGGGAGTCGAGCCCGTTAAGCGCGGTGAGCACGACAGACTCCAGGGCTGGCGATACCTTGTTCAGTGCCAGCAGGTCGTCGGCCACCGGCGAACCGAGATTGGGGCCGCCGATACCAGTGACCGAGGCCACCTGGGCGGGAATGGCACCGGCGACATAGCGTATGGACATGGTGCCCTGACTGTGACCGATCAGGTTGACCTTCTTGGCGCCGCTGATGGCAAGGATGGTCTGTACCTGAGTCAACAACTGCTCGCCACGGGCCTCGTTGCTGGCCAGACCGGATACCTGGGTGGAGTAGACCGTGGCGCCGTTGGACTTGAGGTCTTCGGGGATGCCGTACCAGTATTCAAAGACGCCGGCGATGGTGTTCCAGCCGAACATGCCGTGGGCCAGTACAATGGGGTACTTGGTCTGGGCATAGGTGCTGGAGGCGTGGGCGGTGGAGGTGAGGCAGCTGAACGCGAACAGACTGAGCGCGATAATCCTTTTCATGGTAGATCCCTTGGTGACTGCTTGGCTTGTTGTTGTGGCACCTGCCCGTACAGCGGCGACTACGTGCTGTCCCTCTCCGGAGTAGACAGGTCGTATAGGGCAATATCCGTTCCAGTTTGCGTGCCCAAGACGCCAAAAAGCTGATTAGCTGTCTAAGTTGTTGAAAGGTATACGGCTTGTTTTAATCGCTGTTCAGATTGGGGCGCGCGGAGCGGAAATGTGATGTTCTTCACAATATTGGCCCGTTACCACACTGCCAGGGCCTGTGAGCATTGCGTTACCAGAGGTAGCAATAGCTGGTGAAATTGGTAATTCGGGACTGGAGTTTGTGGGGCGATACCATCTGATATGACTAATTGGTTCTGCTGATCGGCGTTTCTTCACCATGGGACGAAGAGTAGACTATGGCCCCCGTATCTGCCGGTGAGCCGGCGGTGGGTGCACCGACCGGTTAGCGGGTCGGTGTTGTTTGAGGCCGGCGTTGCCGGCCGTTGGGCTCTTGTGCCGGCAGGCTTTGTCGGCGCAGACATGGACAGTTTTATTGCAGGCTCGCCTCCTATGCCGTTTACCATTGCTCCTGCCACCTGGAGCACGACCCAGAAAACCACGATTCCCGACTTGCTGTTGCGCGTGTATGTCGATGGCGGTTTTAGCGACCCGGTGCACGGGCGGGAGATGTTTACTCCGGCGCGGCTGATGGCACGCGGGCTCAGTATCCTTGCGCTGGACGCCTCCGGGACTGTACTCGGCCATATCCTGCTGGCGACCAGCGCCAGCCCGGAGAGACAGGTTGCGCAGGCCGATGAGGTCGAAAGCCACTTGCTGGCCGTGGACCCCGGCGCTCGGGGCCAGGGAGTGGGCGATGCCCTGATTGAGTCGCTTGAGCAGCACGCGCTGGCTGCCGGTTACCACCATATTGTGCTTTCCACCCAACCGATGATGCTGGCGGCGCACCGCCTGTACCGCCGGCACGGCTTTGTGCGCTGCCCGGCGCGCGACTGGAGTGGGGGTGCGCGGCGGTTTCTGGTGTATGAAAAGCGGGATATCAAGCGCGCCTGAGCGGCCCTGCGTCAGCGTGCCAGCACACGGTGGCGGCAATACGGGTCGGCCAGGGTCTCGTTCTTTTTGAAGCGTTTGTAGAACCAGAAGTAGTGCGTGGGTTCGCGCCGGATCAGGGCTTCTATGCTCTGGTTCATGGCCGTCGCCGAGGTGAGCAGGTCAGCATTGTAGATGCCGGGATCGGGGCGGTCGATGTAAATGGCAAAGCCGTCGCCACAGGGGCGGCGCATGCAGGACATCATGATCACGGTGCAGCCCGTGCGCTCCACCAGCTTGGGCACCAGCACGCCGGTCCAGGTGGATATGCCAAAGAAGGGGGCGAAGATGCCCGCGTTATCCTTGGGTACCTGATCCGGCAAAATGGCGCAGAGCCCGCCTTTTTTCAGCACCTTGAAACTGCCGCGCACGCCGCTCTCGTCGGCGGGCAAAATATTGCAATAACGCGCCCGTGCGGCCAGCACGAAGGCGTCCACCCCGCGGTCCTTGCCCGGCTTGTACATGATGGTCTGCGGCGTGTGCTGCCTGATCCAGGCGTTCATCAACTCGAAAGTGCCAAAGTGCGGGGCGATCACGAGCGTGCCGCGCCCGGCATTGAGTGCGTCAAAGAAAATATCTTCGCCGTGCACCTGGCGTATCTGTTTTGCCGTATAGCAGGCGGGCATGCTCCAACTCTTGGCGGCCTCAAAGGCAACCGGTGTGGTAGCGACCAGATTGGCGCGGGTGGCCTGCTCCAGCCACTGCGTTGAGGCCTCGGGGTAACACAGTTCCAGGTTGCGGCGGACGATGCGGTAGGGGGTGGCTTTACGCAGGCGATAGGCGATGGCACCAATACCAGCGCCAAAGCCTTGCAGGAAGGGCAGGGGCAGGTGGCCGAAAGAGCGTAGCAGGCTCAGGTAAAACCGGTCTTTCAGGGCCTTTTTACGGGCCTTGATGAATGCGGCGGGCATGGATCAAGGCCTGGCGATAAGTGTGGCGCGAGTATATCGGTATAAAGCTTGCGGTAGAATGATATTTGTGCAAATGCCGGTCGGGCTGGTTTTTGTTCCGACCGGCTGCGGAACGGGCAGTTGGGCCGGGTTGTTTTACTGCAAAGGCGGGCTGCGCTATCTTTGGTATGAACAATTCATACCGGGTTAGGAGGCGCCATGGCCACCGTCGAGAAAATCAGCATAGCCTTGCCGCCGGAGATGGTGGCTGCGGTGCGTAGCGCCGTCGATACCGGCGAATATGCTTCCAGTAGCGAGGTGGTGCGTGACGCACTACGCGACTGGTCGCATAAACGCCATTTGCAGCAACAAGGTATCGAAGCCCTGCGCCAGGTGTGGCAACAGGCGATTCAGGACAAGAGCCCCGGCCAGCCGGTTGATGACGTGCTCGACCGGCTGGAGCGGAAATACCAGGCACTGGCCGATGCACGGGGCAAGCCCCGGTAATGCGGGTCGAACTTTCCCGCTTTGTCGAGGTTGACCATGGCGCTGTGGTACACCGCAGTTGCAGTAGGCGCTCATTTCCCAATCTGTTATTGTCCTGAACAGCAACAGCAACAGCAACAGCAACAGCAACAGCAACAGCAACAGCAACAGCAACAGCAGCACTGAAATAATTGTTGCAGTAGGCGCTCATTTCCCAATCTGTTATTGTCAGCGGGACGCTGGGATAAGAGCTTTGTGTGGTTGCAGTAGGCGCTCATTTCCCAATCTGTTATTGTCTAACGGCGCTCTCACCATTTCGTCCACAATGTTGCAGTAGGCGCTCATTTCCCAATCTGTTATTGTCAGGGCTGCCCCGGCTCTACATTCGCTTCCAGTTGCAGTAGGCGCTCATTTCCCAATCTGTTATTGTCCTGGGCGGCGGCCGGGTTGTGGATGCCGTGGTTGCAGTAGGCGCTCATTTCCCAATCTGTTATTGTCCTGACCACGGCGTTGCTGCCGTATATCACTGTTGCAGTAGGCGCTCATTTCCCAATCTGTTATTGTCAACTGAACGATCGGCTTAATGCTATCCATGGTTGCAGTAGGCGCTCATTTCCCAATCTGTTATTGTCCGAAATAATATCCGCTTGAGTCGCCCCTCCGTTGCAGTAGGCGCTCATTTCCCAATCTGTTATTGTCTGTGATCGCCACGCTGATAACGCTGCATAGTTGCAGTAGGCGCTCATTTCCCAATCTGTTATTGTCCGAACGATTGCCATGGTGTAGTGAGCTCCTGTTGCAGTAGGCGCTCATTTCCCAATCTGTTATTGTCCGTTGCTCCTGGCGCTCCGTGAGCGCTGCCGTTGCAGTAGGCGCTCATTTCCCAATCTGTTATTGTCACCGCCGTGCGGTAGGGTGCAGGTCTGGACGTTGCAGTAGGCGCTCATTTCCCAATCTGTTATTGTCGGGCTACCTGTACACCCGCTGCGCGCTCTGGTTGCAGTAGGCGCTCATTTCCCAATCTGTTATTGTCAACCAAAATGCGTTTCAGTGTGGTCTTCCTGTTGCAGTAGGCGCTCATTTCCCAATCTGTTATTGTCCCTGACGATTCCTGCAGGAATTCATGTACAGTTGCAGTAGGCGCTCATTTCCCAATCTGTTATTGTCCAAAATGTCGTTCCTGTGTAATCCGCGTGTGTTGCAGTAGGCGCTCATTTCCCAATCTGTTATTGTCGAACCAAACGCACGCCCAAGGCAACCCCGAGTTGCAGTAGGCGCTCATTTCCCAATCTGTTATTGTCCCACATTGATGCCGGCAACACGCAGCACCTGTTGCAGTAGGCGCTCATTTCCCAATCTGTTATTGTCGTTTTGCGCTGGCTGGGCGATTGTGAATTGGTTGCAGTAGGCGCTCATTTCCCAATCTGTTATTGTCGTTATCGGCCAGGCGAATCGCATGCACCATGTTGCAGTAGGCGCTCATTTCCCAATCTGTTATTGTCTATCCCGACAGGTATGTTGGGGCGATTGCTGTTGCAGTAGGCGCTCATTTCCCAATCTGTTATTGTCATGCTGGTCGAGAAGACCGGACTGGTGAAGGTTGCAGTAGGCGCTCATTTCCCAATCTGTTATTGTCTGAGCCGCTGAATAAATGGCTTCCCAAGCTGTTGCAGTAGGCGCTCATTTCCCAATCTGTTATTGTCTATCGAGAAGTCAGATTGACTGGCCATTTCGTTGCAGTAGGCGCTCATTTCCCAATCTGTTATTGTCGGGCATGAACTTGAGCCTATGGCCAGAATGGTTGCAGTAGGCGCTCATTTCCCAATCTGTTATTGTCTCCTGCATCATGCATGACAACCGATGCGCAGTTGCAGTAGGCGCTCATTTCCCAATCTGTTATTGTCCTACTACAAGTTTACCGGCGCTATGTTCCAGTTGCAGTAGGCGCTCATTTCCCAATCTGTTATTGTCATTCAGCCCCGCAATAACCGGCGCGGCCCCGTTGCAGTAGGCGCTCATTTCCCAATCTGTTATTGTCCTTTTACGTGCTGTGTGTTTTGTTGTATGTGTTGCAGTAGGCGCTCATTTCCCAATCTGTTATTGTCCGTGAAAGTATTAATAGGTTGTGAATTTTCGTTGCAGTAGGCGCTCATTTCCCAATCTGTTATTGTCTGTTGTGCTGTATATCGTTGATTTTCATTGTTATTTCTGCTTTTTCTCGAAGAAAACCGTGGCCAATTTTGCTAGAAAAGGCAGAATTGGTCCGGGTTTTTTCGGGGTTCACAGGGTATTCCCTGCTGAAAGCTGATGATTGACTCATATTGTTTGTCCGTGAAATACAAGACGTCCACCTTCCCGCCGTCCGGCAGGGATGACTCTACCCGTCGTGTTAGCGTTTCTGCTTGGTCTTTTCCTCCACAAAATCGCAGATAAACGGAAAACTGGGCCATTTCAAAGCCCAAATCCAGGAGGGTGTGGCGGAAGGCCGTGGCGGCTTTACGTTCTAGGTCCTCCACCACGGGCAGGTCGAACATCACCATCATCCACATCATCCGATACCCACTCAGGGAGGTCGTTGACTGCGTCATGTCGGTTTGGCAGGGCAATTTCCAGTTGGCTTGTCTCTTTGCAATAGACCTGACTGAGAGAAAAAGCAAGGCGCTGGAGGGCGGCTATGAGGGGGGTAGTGCCGTAGTCGGTAGTAAAATCCTGATAGATGACGTGGGCGAGGTGCTTTTTGGTGTCGGCGTCCAGTTCCAGGCTTTCTTTTTGTTGCAGCCGCCATACCGCCAAGTCGATACAGGGCCGGTAAGGCTCCATCAGGTCGTCCACCAAACGCATGGTGTTGTATTGGTTGTGGTGGTGCAGCCCAAGGCCGGGGTGCAAGCCGGCGGCAATGACGCCTCGGGCGACGGCGGCGCGCAAAACGGTATAGCCGTAGTTGAGCAGGCTGTTCAGGCCGGTACCGTCGGTGTCTCGCTGGAAGCCCTTGCCCAAGAGCCGGGACCAATAGCGTCGGGCGGCTTGAGCTTCAATATTGGCCGGGTCGCCTGAGCGTACTTTGGGTAGCAGGCCGAGAATGAGGCCCGGATTCTGACCTGTCTGTGCCAGGGTGTCGGCTTGCCAGCACAATTTGGCCCGGACAACCTGCTGCCATAGCCGTTTGCGTAGCGGCAGGGAGGCGGCGAGTTGGGTGTCCATGCGGGCCGATTGGCGATGATGGCCCTCCAATGGCCAGAGCATGCCGACAGGCTTGTGATTGTTGCCACAGAGCACGAAGGGGACTTCGCGCTCTGCGAGCGCCACCAGTAGGTTGTTGCTATAAATGAGTCCATGTGCGTTGCCGATAACGGCGGCAATATCGTCAAGCGGAACGCGACCAACTTCCTCCCCCTTGCATTCCACGATCAGAAAGCCGCGGTAGGCATGCAGATATCGTCCGTCTTCGGCAATTTCCACTATTCTGCCAATCATGGCTTGAAGCCAGGATCATGGACGTACCCCAGCGGAGTGATCCAGACTTGGCGAGCCTCAAGCTTTTGAAGAGGGGCTGGCGACTTCAAAACGTACCTGAAGTGATCTTTGGGATCATTGTGCCGCTCTTTCAGCGCTCCGGCTTCATGGAGATCGGCTAGCGCAATTTGGCCTTCACCAAGCTTTACAACACGTAATAGCCGGCGTACTCCATTCTCATCAATTGCAATAGTGTCGTTGGTGCTGAGTCGCATGACCAATGACCGCCCACGGATACTTTGTTTCTGAAATTCTTCCACGTCCTTCCGAAAGGCTTTGTAGTTGCGCTGATTGGCCTCAAAGCTGGTAATTACCTCGCCATCCCACTTGCCGTTATCAAGCCGGTAGATTTCATAACAATAATTGCCGTCGCCTTTGTATGCTTTATAAATTTTGTCTGTGCGGTCTTTGATGGCTATGACGCGCAGCCTTTCTTCCACTCGTACCCGGCGCACACCGGCTGCCTTTGAATATGCCTCAAGCAATGCTTTGATCGCCTTGCCTTTGTCCGCGCCGCGTGTCGCCAGTTGCAGCTGGCTGCGGAGCAGGGGGTCCACTATTGCAGCAAGTTTGTCTTCACTGTCGAGACTATCCAGCGGCACCCGATGCCGTACGGTGGATACACCCTTGGCATCTGTATCTACCACGCCATAGGCGGTGTCATTGTGCAGGGCACCCTCGGGGCCATGATCGGGTTTGTGGGATACGACGATGCGTGAAACTGCCTGAGCGACCGTAGCGTGAAAGCTGTTCCAGGGTTCCGGCATGTGGTCAATCAATTGGTCGAGCTGTTCATGGTCGGCACGGGCTGAGGCGGTAGCAACTTTTTGCAGAAGCGGTCGGTCAGTAAGGGCAATGACGAGTGCGTCGATGGCATGATGACGGTGATCGTCGCGGTTTTTGATGCCGCTATCCGACAATTGACGGTTAAGGCCCCACTTATTCCGCAAAAGTGCCGTAAGCTGTCCACTATTGTTCCATATCTGGTTACGTGGGCAGATGACCTCAAGGTATTGGCGGGCAATGCGGGCAAGATAGGCTGTGTCGGTCAACTGGCGTGCCAGAAAATCCCGCTCTTCGTTGTTATAGCGGTCCATGGCGTCGGCCGCAAACTTGCGACGCTTGTTGGCAGGTAGCGACTGTGCTCTGGCCAGCATAGCCTGCCAATCATAATTGCCTGGCGAGTGCGAGAAGGCCTCGGCGGGGGTCTGGTTGCGTTTGAAGGCGTTGGCCGAGCGAATGCTTAGGGAACCTCTGAACAACCTCAAGCTCCACCAGCTGTAGCTGCAACATGCGTGGAGTTGCTCAGCACTTGATTGTTTCTGCCCTAAATTCTTTATCTTTCAGAGCCCTGCAACTGCC
>Ga0302187_10000571_pt1 | contig 34128 bp, 20 predicted proteins | sample II_Bog_E1_3_FD_202120 | JGI IMG/M metagenome (GOLD analysis project Ga0302187, IMG submission 202120) | Peat permafrost microbial communities from Stordalen Mire near Abisko, Sweden - II_Bog_E1_3 | ecosystem: Environmental > Terrestrial > Soil > Wetlands > Peat | place: Sweden: Abisko...
GTCCCGTGCGAAGATCCCACAGCGCCGCAGTCCCATCCTGGCTTCCTGTTCCCAGGTAGCGGCCATCTGCACTGAACTTTGCGGAAAACACCAGAGCTGCGCCACCGCTCAGCTCCCGAACACGCTCGCCCGTGGCCGCGTCCCAAATGACTGCGGCGCGACCCAATGCAGCGCCTCCAGAACTCAGCAGCAGCTTGCCGTCTGGAGATATCGCCAGAGCAGGCTCGTGGTCCTCCGGTTGTGGGATGGTGAATGCTTGCTTTCCGGTCGATGTCTCCCAGGCCACAATCGAGTCGTTGGTCTGGGCATAGACCCTCGTCCCGTCCTTCGAAAAGACAACCCGATTGACCCTGGACGATGCTGTGAACGTACGAAGAAGTCTCCCCGATGCCGCATCCCATACGCGCGCGGTCTGGTCCGCGCTCCCGGTAACGACCAGTTCGCCATCGCGAGAGAAGGCTATCGCCAGCACCTCGTCGGAATGGCCGGAAAGCGTCTGCGAGACCTCCCCTGTTTTCATCGCCACCAGGGTTGCCGTGTGGTCCTTGCTTGCGGCCCCAATCAGCTGGTTATCCGGTGAGAGTGCAACCGCAGTCACGGCCCTCGCGTGTTCGGGCAGTTCTACTGACTCTGCCGACACTGAGTTCCACACCCGCGTTGCGCCGGACTCTTCTGCCGTGAAGATCAACCTGCCGCCTGAACTCAAGGCGATCGAATTGATGGAGTTCGCGGCGCCCGGCGACGGGGACTTCAGCATCCCCCGCCCTTTGCCAGTACCCATCTCAAACTCCATCACGATGCCGCCGACCTGGGTCCCTGCAAGAATCGCCTCGTTGCCCGGAGAGATGGCGACCGACTTGATCCCGACCGAAAGAACATCGGAGAAGAGGCACTCGCGCAGCTCAGCGCCTGTCGCGACCTCCCAGAGGGCGACGCGGCCATCTTCAGCGCCGGTGACGGCATATTTGCCGTCGGCGGAGAAAGTTACCGCATCCAGCAGAAACGCGTGTCCCGTCTGAACTTCGAGGGTGGCTTGTTCGGGTTCCTGCGCTCCCGAGAGCGGTGGCGATCCGCTGATCAGCATCAGCACGGAGGTGGCAAGGTAACGTCTTAACGATTTCATCCGGAGCATCCTGAACGCTGGATTTTGTATGGCCCGCCGGGTTGGCTGCAAAACGTGCTGGTCGACAGGCTGTAATTTTGTTCGCGGAATCATCCCCGCGCGTGGTGTCCAGCGCAAAACCGTGCCTGCTTCCAAATGGCACCCGGCCCCCGTTTGCAACGCTTACTGGCGGACACGTATCGCACCTGCCTCTACAAAGTGCAGCGCATGGAACGATGGGCATCCAGCTCTTGCAGGTTCTTCTGCGCCGGCTTGCTGCCCGCGGACGCAGCCCGGCAGACCCACGCTCGCGCCGTCGCCAGATCGGGTGCGCCCAGCTGGCCGCAATAGTACATAAGACCGATCTCGTTCATCGCAGTCCCATTACCGCTGTCCGCAAGCTGCTTGAAGTAGCTAAATGCCTTCTCCGAATCCTTAGGTGCGAAACGGCCGTGCTCGTACGTCACCGCCAGCATCATCGTCGCGTAGCGATTGCCCAGGGAGCTTTGATACGTCAGCAGCGAAATCCCATCGTCTGCCTTCCCGTTCTTGAGAAGGTCCATCGCCCGGCCTGTCACCATTTCCGGCGGCTCTCCCAGCTTCGCAAGCACAAGATCCCACCCATTCACCCAGAAATAATGGATGGCCACCACCAGGATGACCAGACCGGCCAGTCCACTCAGCATTCGTCCCATGTCAGCGTCCTCTCTTGCCAGCCAGCTTCTGCGATATGACCCGATTCATCTGTGACACGATTCCCCGCGCCAAACCTTTCACATCATCTGCACGCCAAACTCATAAGGGATAAGAATTTTGGGGGTTCGGAGCTAAACATAAAATAGAACGTGAATGGAATACGATCAGAACCCCGAACTCCCCCTCACTCCCCCCGACCCGCAAGACGCCAAACGGCAACAACCCGCCCCCAGGCAGTTCAGGTGACTACGGCCCCACCGCCCCACCGGCCCGGACGCTCATCATGACCTCCATCAAGATCGAAGAACAGATGCGCCGGTCCTAACTCGCTTGGTAGACGCCAGTCATTAGCGGTCCACCTTCCCCGCCATCTCCACAATCTTCCCCGCTAGCACCTTCGCCAGCTCCACCGGATCGCTCGTCTGTGCTGTCACCTGCTCCTCTGCTACGGTCTTCTCGTCGGCATCGGCAGTAATCAGCAGCACATGTGCGGTCACCTTACCGCCTGCAACCGAGTACCTCACCTGCGGCAGCAGAGCGCCCGCCAGGTTGTCATCCGTTCCATCCAGATACAGCACCGGCGGTTCCGCCGCTCCGCTCCCGGTGGCACCTACATAGGTCAGCGCGCGCAACTGCTCGCGCAGTGGAGTCCGCAACTGTAGCTTGTCCTTCAGAGCATCATCTAGACACGCCACGCGCAGCAGCTGTGGCTTCGCAACTGCCTGCGGAATTTTTGCGCGGTCCTCTGCAGTCAGCATCGCTACCGGAAAGTCTCTGCCCTTCGGCGCGGCGATCACCGGTTCCTGAATGCCCCCGATCGTTTTCGCCAGGTTTGGTACTTCCTTGCTGGCACGCGCAAACCACGCGCCCACATCCAGCCGCGTCCCATCCGTAAGCAACTGCCCGTCGCGCATCCCATTCAGCAGCGCATAGGTCAACAGCCCCTCGCCATACTTGCTCGCCTCGTAGCTTGCCTTGTCCGCCGCGCTGCCCATCAGGATGTACGTCCCGGTCGCGTCCTTCAGTAGCTCGATGGCCCTGCGCTGGTCGGGCGGAACTTCGCGCCGCTCCGCCAGTTTCATTAGCTCCGTGCCCGCCGCTCCAGCCGCGCACGTATCCAAGATCACCACCTGCTTCAGCGGCATCGTCTTGACCGGCTCGCGCAGCCACTCAAACAGCTCCGCGCTGCTCACCGTCGAAACGTCCTTCAGCGCCGGATTCCGCTCGATATCAAACGTCCGCGCATCCATCGTCAGGTAGTAGTACAGATCGCGGCTCGTGCTCGACATCGCCCCATGCCCCGATAGATACACCACCAGCGTGTCCTCCGGCCGCGCGTTCTTCCGCACCTCATCGAACGCCGCACGAATGTTCGCCTTGGTCGGCAGCCCATCGACACCCATGGACTCACCAGCTTTGTAGTCGCTGGTAAGGACGCGCATCCATACTTTGTCGCGGCCATACAGACGCTCGGCTCCAATGCGCAGCCCAGTGGCGAAGCTCTCCGCGTCCTTCGCGGGGAAGGTGAGGTTCGGTACCTCATGCCCACCGAATGCCGAAGTTCCTACCAGCACGGCATAAAACTTCCCCGCCGACAGCGCGCCATTTGTATGCGTCTCAGTCTTAAACCCTTTAGCCTGCGACGGCATCGTGTAGTGCGCCACTGTCTCATAGCTCTCAATCCGATTTCCCGCGTCATAGGCCGTCACACGAACCGTATTGTCCCCTTCGACAAACGGCGCATCGCTCAAGTCGATGGGCAGCGTAAAGCTCTTACCCTCGGACGCGGTACCCGGCTTGTTCACCGCCCGCAGCAAACGCCCATTCACCTGCACCAGCAACCTCCCCACCCCCCCACCATCGTTGGTCACCGAAACATTCAGCGTATTCGCCGCCGCCGAATACCCACCGTCCACCGATACCACCGGCGGCAGCGACACCGTATCCATTCCCGTCACGTCCGGAAGCCGTTCCCCCTTCATTACTCGCGCCAGCAGCCCCGGCGTATAGTACTCATGTTTCAGCTGACCTAAGCCAATCGGGCGAAGGTTATCCGTCACCCAAACCAAGCCCGACGCGTCACTTGGGTCGGAAGCATCATACCGGCCTTCAGGATCTACAACCGCCCAACCACCGTTGTCGAAGGTGAGCAGGGTAGCAAGCTGCTTGCCGGTGACGGCATCCCAAAGCCGTGTCGTCATATCTCCGCTCGTCGTGGCAACAAAGCGGCCGTCGGGAGAGAAAACCGCAGACCAGACAGCAAAAGTATGCCCTTCAAACGAACGAATTAAGTTTCCGGTAGCTATATCCCACAACCGAGATGTTCCGTCGTGTCTCCCGGTGAGCACCGTGCGACCGTCGGGCGAGAAGGCCAACGAGGTCGTTTGACGTTGATCCAAATGAGATTCAAACGAGAGAATTTGCTCGCCGGAGGAAGCATCCCACAATCCCGAAGTGTTGAAAGAGCCGTTTGTGAGTACCAACCGCCCATCCCGGGAAAAGGACACCGAATCGACCAACTTCTCAAACTCGATTAAGCCTTGTGCGTCGGCTTCAGGATCTGGTCTAACCTCTCCAAAGAAGCGAATTTGCCTCCCATCGCTCGAGTTCCAAAGCCGTGCCGTATTGTCGTAGCTACCCGTGAGAACGTATCGGCCGTCCGGGGAGAATGCCACTGATCCAACGGGGCGTGTATGCCCATTTAGCGACAGGATCAGTTCTCCTGTTGCCACGCTCCATAGTTTTACCGAATTGTCATTGCTCCCGGTAAGAACACGGCTTCCGTCTAGGGAGAAAGCGCCTGCCAAGACAGAATCTTTATGACCCACGAAGGAGCGAACCTCCTTACCGGTTGCGACATCCCAAAGCAACGCGACATTATCAGGTCCGCTGGTAAGCACCAACCGACCGTCGGCGGAAAAGGAGAAGATTTCTTGACCTGAGGCCTCAGCCGAGTCTTTAGGTTTTGCTCCTCTGAAGATTGAAGCCAGCTGCCCACTTGATGTGTCCCACAATTTTGTCGAGCTACTAGTGACTGCCAAGTAATGACCGTCTGGGGAGAATGTGATCTTTGCAAAGCCTTCTGCGTGCCCTGTGAAAGTGCGGATTTTCTGCATCGAGGGCAAGTCAAAAAGGATCACCCCTTCTTGCTGAGTGCCCATAAGGACCGATTTACCACTTGGAGAAAAGGCCGCGGAAGTTACTCCCCCTTTTTGCCTTTCGAAGGATCTAATCGTCTGCCCAGTCGCCACATCCCACAAAACTGCGTTGCCGTCTGAGTAAACGGTGAGCGCGAAATGACCATCCGGGGAGAACACCGCGGAAATGACTGCGTGATCCCCTGGAAAGACCCGTGTCAGCTGCCCGGTGGCAAAATCCCAAAGGCGGGTTGTGCCGTCTTCTATTCCTGTAAGCACAAAGCGGCCATCCTTGGAGAGTGCAATCGACTCAATGCGGTGTGAATTCCGATAATCTGGCTGCTCCGCAAAGGCACGGATCTGTTGGCCGGTGGCAGCGTCCCATATCCGCACTACGTTGTCGTCGCCTCCGGTCAGGACAAATCTACCATCCGAGGACAGCCCTACTGGGCCGCGCCAACCTAGCTTCACTCCGAATTTCCGAATTATTTTTCCACTGCCCACATCCCAGAGTTGCGCTGTATATGAGCCAGTGAGCAACAAGCGACCATCCTTCGAAAAAGCTGCCGAACCGGCGTATCCGAGAGGACAAATCCGCCTTCCGGTCCAAATGTCCCAAAGAAAAGCGCGTCCCATGCCTCCCGTGAATACGAGGCGACGGTCAGGGGAAAAAGCAACGGAGCTCGCGTCATCTTTATTGGCGGGATCAGCGAAGGAGCGAAGTTGCGAACCTGTAGATACATCCCAGAGTTGTGCGGTATTTTTGAAACTTCCAGTCAGTACGAACCGGCCATCAGGCGAGAAGGCAACAGAATTGACTTCACCGGTCACGCCGACTTGCGGCATCAACCGGACATGCTGCTGAGTCTGAGCGCCAGCCGTCCATGCACTCGCCAGCAGATCAACTCCAACCAGGATATTGAGCAGCAACCGCATTCGCCGAAACCTCAACACGAGTGTTTTGGATTTCGCTAAGTATCCCGGGACTTCTCAGGTAAATCCCATTAGGATCTCTTACTTCGCCAGCAGCTCTTCGAGCAAGCTTGGAGTAAATCCCGGCAATTGCAACGCAGGCTTCCACTCCGTGTCCTTTGCACCCTTCAAACCCAGCCGGGTTTTCACATCCCCAGCTATACTGAAACGCCGATCGGCCGCTACCGTCAGCCACGACTGGGTCGCCTCCAGCCATGTGGAAGTCGCGAGTTCCGAGCCACCATTTGTCAGCGAGAACCAACCGATCTCCCCGCCATCGGTCGATACGACCGCCTCCGATCCAGTTGCATTGAACGCAATTCCCACGGGGTTTCCCTTTACGCCGCCCACGAGCCGCGGTCCTTCACTCGAATCGGGGTTCCATAGCAGGACGGTGCCAGAGTCCGACACTAAAACCACCTGGTCTGTGAGCGGAGAAAACTCCGCCGCAGCGACAGTGTACCCGGTCTGCTGCCGCCGCAGAATCTTTTTCGCGCCAAGGTCGTACAACATTACATCTCCCAAATTCGAGGCCGTCAGAAGAATGTCACCGAGTGATGAAAGCGCCATCACGCAGCATGGCAGTTGCGGCACAGTCAGCGGCGGCCCATTCCCGATATACAACTGATCGCCTATCGAAGAGAACACCGTCCGCCCGTCGTTCGACAATGTAAACGCGCCCACTGAGCTTGCCAGTTTTACTTCCTGCACTTTCTTGCCGGTCACCGTGTTGAAGACCTCGATCAGACCGGTCGGCGACTGGTTAACCGCCCATGCCAGATAACTTCCATCCGGCGTCAGCACGGCTCTCCCATCGCCCGCGATCGGAACCTGCATCGTCCTCCGCGCGTCACTACGATCCCAGATCGTTTTTCCATGCAGAGAGTTTCCTATCATCCGATTGCGGCTGACGAAGAACTCATCTGGCGCCACCACATCGCTCGTCGAGCCCGATCCCGGCAGTGCAAACGTGCGCAGCCTGCTCCTGTTGCTAAGCATCACATCCAGCGTCGTCGAACCGGCAAAACTAGCGGCTGCATAATATCCCCCACCCGCAACCGAGCTCCGCACCCTTCCATCCGGCAGATTCCACGCGCTCAACCCGCCGTTGCCGCTCGCGACCAGCACGCGTCCCTCGTGATCGATCGCCAATGCATCGGCATGATCCAACAGGCTTGGCCACGAGGCCTTCACTGCGCCGCTTGTGCCATCGAGCGACTGCAACAGTCCCTTGGTATCCCCGGCATAGAGCGTCTTCCCGTCGGGTGAATACGTCGCGGCATAGATGCCCGGTAGCCCCGTGAACGGGCTCACCTCCGCAGTTAAAGACGGCAACTGCGCCTGCTCAAACGAACCATCGTTCATAATTCGAAGCAGATGACGTCCTGCCGGATCGACCACCAGCGAGGACACGTACTTCACAGTCGCTCCGGGGGGCGTCGGCTGCACTGTTCTCGCCCAGACCGGTCCCGCATCCAAAGAAGGCAACTGAAAAGAGTGAACCTTCCCGCTCCAATCCGCCAGATAAAGCCAATCTCCTTTTGCCGAGACTACAGGACCATGAACTCCGGTGGCGGCCAGCGTCACCCCCGTCACCTTCGTCCCTTCGTGTGTATACACCGCAACCGTCTGGTCGGTGACCGCAAGGATCTGGCCTGCCGATCCTAACCACCGCACCATTCCGTTGACGTTCCATCCGAATCCCTGAACCACAATCTTCGCCGCGGAATCGCCCTCCGGCACCAACATCACGTTTCCAGTCTGATCCATCGCCACGACCTCCCTGTTCGCCGCGATATCGAAACTGAGCAGTGTGCCGCCCACAGGCCGCCGTGAAAGTACCCCCCCGTGGTCCAGATCGACGGTCACAATCCGTCCGCCCTCCGCCGCTAGCGCTTGCGCACCCGTCGCCGACAGCGTGCTCGGCCTCATGTACCCCAGAGTCGACGCCGGAAACAGCAGGTTATCGGGCGTCGAATGCACGGGAGCCGGCGGCGCCTCTTGCGTATATCCCGACGCCGTCATGGTTTTTGGATCAATGGGGATGGCCCGCAGCGCTACCGCTACCTGGATGCCTTCATCGGGCGGCGCAAACAGGCGCGGCTGCTGGATGACCTGTGCCGCCTTTGGCTTGTTCTTGTCCAGCTCTGCAATTACCCCGCGAGCCGCCGAGCCGCCGACCCCTCCCTGCGCTACCCGCTGAGCGCCCCAGCGCAGCCACTGCGGTAGTGTCGTCATCCCGCCACCCATGGGAGTGCGCACCGGCGATGCCAGATCCTGGGCCAATCCCTCCTCCATCAGCGCATACGTCAGCACCCCATGCTCCAGTTCGGCCTGCTCTTTTGCATTCTGGGTCGAAAGCGATGCAGCCAGGATGTACATCCGCTTGTCGTATGCCATCTGTGCCAACCCGCGCGAGTTCATAGGCCCCCGCCGCCTAGACGTATCGCCCAGCAACTCGCCCGACTGGCATGCGTCCAGAATCAGCGCTGAGACTGCCGCCTGCTCGCCCTCCAGCGCCTGCTGCAGATCCAGATCACTGATCGCTGATTTCTTCAGCGCATCCAACCCCGATGCACGAACCCCCGCAGGCTGGCCCTCGAATGCGAAGTCCTGCGGCAGCAGATAATACCGGTCGTCCACCGCAACGCCGTGTCCCGCGTAGTAAATCACGATTGTATCCTCTGCCCGCGCCCTATGCGACACATCCGCGATCATCTTCAGTATCGTCTCTCGCGTCGCCTGGCTGTCCACCAGAGTCGTGACGTGGGCGTCGCCCAGCGAATACCTCAGATCTACCTGGTCGTAACTCACTCCGTTCGGCTTTCCCTCGGCCTCCTCCTGTGCCAGAACCTGCCTTCCCAGCGATTGAACCTCCTTTCGCTGCGTCGATAACACTCCCGCTGCCAGTAGCGCATCCTGTCGCGCGTAGTTCAAGGCGAACGCCCTATTCCGGTACTCATTCACGCCGATTGCGACTACATACAGATCGCCAGGCCGCCGCAAACTCTCCGGCCCCGTAACCCCCGCCGTTCCGTCCACCGACTTCACATCGTCCTGGTTGAACGCGTAGGCCGCAAATGAATTGTCCCCCGCCACAACATCCGCGGTAAGCGCTAGATGCGTACCACTCACGAGTTTCTCTGGCCATGTCTTCAGCAGCACGCCATTCCGAGACAAGTGGACGTTCTGGATCTCCACCCCTTCCGCCGCGCTCACCGCAACACTAAGGTTGACCTTGCCGGCCGAAACTCCCGACGTCATCACTCGTACCGTTGGCGTCCTCCGCTCTCTCACCCGCAAGACGGGAGGTTTCGGCGCCATACCCGCCAGCACCAGCCCCGCCAATCCCGGCACCTCATAGTCGTCTATAAAATCCTCCACCGGCTCCGACGCGGCAAACGTATTTTTCTCGAACTTCCACTGCACCCCACGCCATCCCTGGTCGCTTGCATCGAAAAGACCGGCCGGGGTCCACAGCAGCCAGTCCTTGCCATTTGCGAACAAGGCTAGATCCATCCGTTCCTCGCCGCTCCTCGTATCCAGCATGCGAATGCTGCCATCGGCGGCGTTCACAATCAACAAGTGCCGATCCTTCACATAGAGCAACGAGTCGGATGAAAACTCCTGCGTGGCCAGCACCGTCGGCTGCTCCTGCCCATCCCACGCCAGCAGCGTTCCATTGGCGAGCGCGATAAACGACGACCCGCCATCGCCCCCGACCAGGCCTTCAATCGCCGCCTTCAACTTCACCCGCGTCGTCGCAGCTCCTGTATCGAGCGAAACTGTATTCACTGAGTCGAACCAGCCCAGCACAACCTTCTGGCCGTCGCCGCTCAACGTCCACGCCGACACGTACCGTGGCCCGTTCGGGTCGACAGCAGCCCCATCCTGCCCATGCAGCACGGGCCACAACTCCCGCTTCTTCGCCAGATCGTATCGGCGAATCGATCCCGTAAATCCATCGACCGCAACCAGCAACCTGGCGTCCGGAGTGAACGCGAACTGAAATTCGCCGCTGGCGTCGGTTACGTACTGATTCTCGGCATCCAGATCCCATTTGGTCCATTCGGGTGCCTGGGCCAGTGGTCCGTTGGTCATCCGGGAAAGGTCATACAAGGTGACGGTCAAGTGCCTTCCCGAGATGGACGCTTTGCGTGCAGCCAGATAGTGCCCATTCTCGCTTGCCGCCAATGTCACAGTGCTGGCGATCGCAAGAAGGTCCGGCGGCGCCACCGGCGCGAGCCCGTTGTTCACTTGCACCGCGAGCGCCGTATCGTCGCTCCTTGCGATCGCAAATATTCCTGGCGTTCCCTTGAAAGTGGGCACCAGCGCAAGTGTCGGTCCGTTGTAGAGCTTGTCACTCTCCACACTGTCTTTGATCTTGATTGCATTGCCGCTGGTGTCCATCAGCAGGAGCCTGCCGTCTTCGAGCGTCCGCGCCTGGGTTACCCGAACCCCCTGCACAACCATCGGGAACTTGCACTGCAACGTAACGGCGTCACAAAGGATGGGAACACCGCTTGCCGAGGCCGCGATCAGCTGACCGCCCGGCATGGCAAGTTGCGAGTAGACTTCGCTTTTTTCGACCTGCTGGAGGCTCTTGCCGCTCGCCAGGTTGATTCGTTCCGTCCCACCCGGAAACGCACTAATGATCTCGCTCACCTGCTTTTCCTGTTGGAGCAACAGCAGCGATACCGAAGCATTCTTCACCGCAACGTTTGCCGAAACAGACCCATCCGCCACGCGCAGCACCAGCACATGTCCGGTTCGCATGTGAATGTCATCGCTATCGGTCGACCCAATCGCCACCACATTGCCGCTGATGGCAATTGGTCCGACGCGCGGCAGATCTCGCTCCAACTTCTTCGCTCCATCGGCGGTCGAATACACCGCCACATGATCGGCCGTACCCAGCCTGGTGAAATCGATTGCGATCGCACTGCCGACCTCATTCATTGCAACCCGATACGGCGTCAGCCCCGCGAAATCGGAAAGCTGGCTCGCCGCCAACGTCGCCGCATCCAGTCGATAAAGCCCCCGATAGGTAGCCGCGAATACCCGCCCATCCTCGGTCGACTGCAGCCACTCGACCGAGCTGCCCAATGTCGTCGTGTTCACCGTCGTAAATGTGTCCACATCCACCAGCCGGACGCCACCATGCGCGTCGCCCAGCACGGCCAAATGAGACTTCGGCAGCACCGCGACCGACCTCAAATCTTTCGCCGGCGCCTTTGCCAGGAACTGCCCGTCCGCGCTGTTCCACACGCACAAAGTCTCGTCGTTGCCAAGCGTCGCGAACCAGCTTGATGCCGGATTCACAGCCAGAACCCGGACCCCTCCACTCCCCGGCAGGTGTGCCTGCGGCACCACGAGCGTCGGCCTTGAATCCTTCTGCGCTCCTGCCGCCATCGACAGTGCGTTTACGATAAAGAACATCAAAAGCTTACGCATAGACATGCCAAGAATCCTAATAGAAGCTACATAAATCTACACCCTGGATCCATCTGAATGGACGACGTCGTCCTCACCTGTCACGAACTCTCCATTGTTCATTGCTATAGAATTTGCCCGAGAAAAAGTGAGTTGTCTGGAACGATAATGGGTTATAGTTGTCGCACGTCACTCATGTTGCAGTTGCTCAGCCTGGAATGCCATGTTCAAGGTTTTGAATGTACGCCATAAAATCCGAGCCATCTTTCCCGGAATTCTTGCACAAACTTCTGCGACTCAGGTTTTGGTGACGATGGTCTGCCTGACTTGCTGTCTGGCTTCCGTATCTGCGAAGGCTCTTCAGTTCACGGGGGAGTGGAAGCAAACATCGCTGGATGGCGTGATTCCAGCCGGGAGCGACGCCAGATGCCTCGCCATGAGCTGGTCCGATCGCAGCTTGACGCTGAGTACTGTCGTAGGCCAGGAAGACCATTTGCGCGGCAAATGGGTCAGGACATGGAAAGCTGTACGGCTTCCCCACGACCCCTCTGTTTCCTGTCGTTTTGGGGCCGAACAAACGGCTCTGCCGTCCACCGCCGCGACCTACTCGTTCCGTCTCGCCGGGCAAGTCGATGCCGATGGATCGATTACGATGTCTGGAACGAGTCTTGGCTGCCGAGGTTATGCGTGTCCGCAACCTGGTGGACCGCATGACTTACGCCTCGGAGCGGAGCAGCGGTTCCACTTTCGCCTCACAACCGATGGACTGATCGAAGACAACGATCCGACTCACACAACTACTTTCAAACGGCCGGCAGATATCGCAGAGATGATCTCAGCTTCCAGTCCAACGCGAGAGAAGCTGCTTCCGCTGATTGATCGTGGCCGGGCCTCAGACATCGTTGGTCAGTACAGCACTACGGTCCTGAAAAGTCAGCCAGCGGTTTTCCAGATGCTTCAGCAAAGTGGCGGAACTCAGCGGCGGATTCCGGTCGAAGTCGCGTACGCGGGCTATCGACTTACACCCCTAGGAGGAAGCGCACCTTTGTCCACGCCACTGCTCGACTCTGTGCTATTCGTTGATGAGGTGCGCGATATGGCGGGCAATGAAGCTTCGGAGATGATGTTGTTCCGCGATGTGGCTGGCACATGGATGCTGGATGGATTCTTTCTCGCGCCCAAGACGTATAACTGACTTGTTCGTTAAGTGCGTTCGGATGTCTTCCAATGAAGTCGTTCCTGTTGATGCTGGTTTTCGGACTCACGCTCACTCCTGCTTTCGGACAGGAGAAAGAAGACCCATTTCTCAGAGATGCGCTGACTTTGTCCACACTCACCCAGCAGCAAAGATCCCGTGAGGTACTCGATATTGGCCTGCCGATGCTGCGCCGCATCGAAACAGCGGGCCAACGTTCCGACAGTTCGGCTGCGTTGATGATCCGGTTTTATGTCGCGTCGGCACTCTCGATGCTTCAACGAAACCCTGAAGCTATGGTGGAGTTTGGCAAGGTTGCAGAATTTGGACTCCCAAAGATAAGGTCAATGGAGGCGGCGGGGACCGACCATACGAATCAGGAACTCCTGGCAATTCGTTTCGCAGTTGGATCTTCGCTCGCGCTCCTTCACCGGGAGCGGGAGGGCGAAGAAGAACTACGCATTGTGGTTCACGACGCGCCGTCAGCAGGATTAGCTCAACTTGCCCCGATGGCGCTATCCATTCTGGCGAATATCACCGTCTCAAGCGGGCGTATTGTCGAGGCCTTCGAACTTTCTAACTCCGCATTAAGACTCGCCCGGACCTACCCTGACCTGCAACCTGCACTGATACCCGTCATCCTATTCACGGCTGATGCAGATGGTCAGATGGGTCGCTCGACCGAAGCTTTGGTTCTCATGGACGAAGCCCGCGCGATCTTAACCGAAAGGAAAGATGCGGGCGCGCTGGAGCAGGAGTTTCACCTCACGTTCAGCGAAGAGATTTTGTACGCCAGGGTGGGCGACGACCGCCGCGTCGGCGAAGCACTTGATCGCATGGACAAGCTTGCCTCGACGCCGAACCAGAGAGTTCAGGTACAGAATGCGCGCCGTGCCATTCGGTGGCAACAGGCGCTTCAGGACGGGAATTTCCCTCTCGCACTCAAGGTGCGACAGGAGCTCACGGACAGCACCTACGCGGACGACGCGGAAAGCATCATGGATAAGGCGATTGACGCGACGATCCAAGGCAAGATCTACTTCGCGTCCCACGATTTCGAACATACCCGTGTCGAGTTGCTACGGTCCATCGAATTCTTCCAACAAGCATTCGATCAGCTTCGGACCACCAACACTGAAGTCGAGCGAAATCAGTTTCGCTCCGAGATACAGGGAACCCTGGACCTCTTTCTAAGCTTTTGCTTCCTCAATCGGATATCGCATCCAGAGCTTTTGCCCGATGCGTATCGGGTTGTCCTCTGGAGCAAGGAGATTGCTAAAGAGACCTCAGGGGCCAATGCGATTGACCCATTAGCAGTGAAGGATCAGGCTACTCTCCAGAGGCTGCGCGTGGAACTCTCCGAAGGCATGCGGGCATCACCGGGGAGTCCCGCGGATCAGAAATTGCAGGAAGAGATAGAGGTTCTGGAGCGGAAGCTGGCGGTGTCCTCCACAGCTGCGCCGAAGGATGTTACAGCTGCACAGATCGCGGCGGTTCTTGCCGAATCCGACGCCGCAGTCGAGGTGTTTACCTATGACGAGTGGGACGAGGGAGGGCCTACTTTCGCTACCCTGTACGCCGCCTTCGTTTTGGGACCTAGCAAGACACATCCCCTTACGATGGTGAAATTAGGAGAAGACCGAGACATTGAAGTTGGCGAGGTCGATCTAAAGAACAGAGTTCGCGGCCCTTTGGCAGTTCGCGCCATCAGGCCTGAAGTGGAGCAGACGCTACCAAATTCGCTGTCCTGGTCCAAGCTGGAGCCGTATGTCCGCACCGCTCATCGAATCTACCTAGCGCCAACCGGCGCACTAGACACTGCGGCATTCTTTTGCTGGAAGGGTTCCGATGGGCGTTTCCTGCTTGATCACGATGAGTGGGATATTCGTGCGGTTTTTTCAACCGCTGACCTGGCCTACCACAAAAATACAACCGTTGACGTGAGCAAGCGGGACGCCGTTCTTATCGGCAACCCGGATTTCAACGCCGGTGATGACCGAAGTCAGAGCAAGCCGGGTGCCGGGGCGAGCGACGAGCCTCGGCAAAACGTTCCCCCGCTAGAAATGCGCACGGCGCTTGGAAATACGGTTCTCCCCCTCCCCAATACGCCTACGGAGTTGGCCAACATCTATGCAGTTCTTCGTCAGCACGGATGGAATGTTGCTTCGCCGTTGGAGAACGCGGCGGCATCCAAGACAACGTTTCTCGCGGTTCATCATCCTTTCGTCCTGCATGTCGCCACTCACGGCTTCTTTGCCGCAGATCCCGGCCTCGAAGGACTCGACCTGACCGAAACAGGGCGCTCATTCTCCCTTGGCAACTCCGGGCTACTGTTAGCAAGCGCCAACCTGACATTGCAAGGCCATCGGCGTGCCGCGGGTGACGACGGGATCCTGACCGCATTCGACATCGCAGGCATGGATTTGCGCGGCACTGACCTGGTCGTCCTGAGCGCCTGCGATACCGGCTTGGGCGAAGCAGGCGCTGGAGGCAATCTGCGTGGCCTGCGAAGTTCGTTCATCGCAGCAGGTGCTGACGCAGTGATGGTTAGCATGTGGAACGTAAACGACCCCGCGACAGCGCGCATGATGTCAAGTTTCTATAACTATTGGCTAAACTCCGAATCTGGGGATCGTTACGCTGCCCTGCGTGCAGCCGCCAAGGAACTTCACCAAGATCCAAATTACGATCGGCCATTTTACTGGGCGGCATTCGTGCTATTTACGAGTTATGGAAAGTAGCTCCCCTCAGCCAGTTTATTGGGTTACTGACTCAGGTTGACTATATTCAACCAATTTTTCAAAGGAGTTCGATTCCCCCAATCTCTTTCACAGGTATTTTCTCCTGGCGTTGTCGCGAAAACGATACGGTTCCACCACTACTTATTATGTGAAGCCTTTTGCGAGAGGTCAAAATTCTCACCAAGGGGGCAAGAGTCTCGAAGACAAGCTCCGTGGCGGTCATGTTGAAATGTGCCCACCGCTCAGACATTGAACACTTCACGTCCTCGAACTGGAACCAACGAGCACCCCACAAGATGTGCGGAGTCAATTGACATTCCGCAATTCCTTTGCCTTGTCGAGATAACAAGAGGCGATGAGGAGCTCGCCGGCGTCTCTATAGACATCTGCGATGCGCTCAAGGATTGCAATCTCTCTTTCTTTGTCACCTGCAGTCCGATATCTCTCCAGCACGAGGCTCAGTATCTCTAACCCTTGGGTTGGATCCTTCGGCGAGTATGTCGCGGCAGCCAACTCTTCCAGAGCGCCTGCAGTGCTGTCCTCGTCGCCGGCTTTGTGAAAGAGCGTCGCAGCCTTGACGCTCATTTGGGCTTCTCCATCGCGATCGCCCTTCTGTTTCAGGATGCCGGCACTTCGCTCAAAGGAGAGCGCACATTGCTTGAGATTAGCCGCCTCGTAAAACCAATTCCCGGCCTCCTCATAGCGCTTGAGCGCGTCGTCGAGATGGTTAGCCCCCCCGCGTTTTTCTATCGCCTCCGCCTTGGCCATTGCCTCCTGGCCTGCCTGATCGTAGTTGTTCAGATAGCCGGGAATGATCACTAGTCGGCCACTCTCCTGTGAGTAGTCAAAGATTCCAGGCCTCTGCAGGAGTTCGTTTGCTGGATTTTGGTTGCCATCGGTCTCGATGACGACGGCCCGGCCGGCTTGACCTTCCGCCGCGGGTCCTGCCTGAGCCGGTCCAAAGCTTTGCTGATACAGCCGCGGCACCTGCTCGGCAGCATACTCAAACCAGCTCCGCAGCGACATGTCTTCCACCGAGTGCTGGGATCGGCTGGCAAATTCCACGGCGTCTTTCAACAGCGCGTAACTTAGCAGCCCCATTCGCAGTGAGTTGCTCTCCACAGCGACATGGTTTGACTGGCTTGCCGCTAGAATCTGCATGCCCTTGTCATAAGCAAGCTGGCCTAGCCCGCGGCTTCCCATGGGTCCTGGCTTGAATCCGTTCCCCTGGAAAGCGGCACCGGAGTAGCATGCGTCGATGATTAGAGTCAGATTCCGTGCGTCGATAGGCCGCAGCCATTGCTCTAGTTCATTGGCAGAAACCGAATCCTGTTCTAGTTGGCTCGTTTCCTCCGGCGCCCAGGCTTTGGCGTCGTATGGAACAAGAAAGAACTGGCCGTTCGGGGAACGGAATCCATGTCCTGCGAAGAACACGAGGACGATGTCCTCAGGCTGCACCTCGAGAAGTTCTTCAGAGTGTGGAACGCCGGCAAGTGCCGCTTCTGAGGAACTTTTCCCTCCGAGGACCTCGAAGACGGATCTCATCCTTGACTTGGTGGGAAGCGCGGGTGAGGAGTCTGACTCCGATGTCAAAGCAAGCGAAACGACGTGGCCATACTGTTTCGACTCCTGGATCATCTGGGCGATCGTGGTTGCCATGGTCGCCGCATCTGACGCGGCCCACCGCAAATTCCACGCTGCGTTGCGGTGTTTGCTGACACCGATCGACACGATATAGGCCGTACCGGCTCGCTTTGCCGTAGATGCAGGAACTCTTAGCAGCATCCGGTCCGTATCGCCCTTGATGCCATTTCTGTTCAGCGCGTAACATGAGAACTCCAGCCTTCGCTCGGCATCCCCGGTTGGAACCTTGATGTGATCGAAGACGTAATCACGGCTCTCATCATTGGCAGCGGAGGCAGTCTGTGATTCTGACGTTTTCACGGCGACCAGATGGCCATCGCGGAACAGGCGGACATCGGAAAGCTGCTCCTGCATCTGGCTCGTCGCCTGCTTTTCGATTGGCGTCACGCGAACGGTAACGTTTGCTATATCGGTGCCACGCGCATGCTCAATGCGAAGGATTTTCGCGCGAAACCGCATTCCACTGGATCGAATGCCCGTTCTTCCCGCGCGAACGTCTTCTCCCTCCAGAAGACGCGGAAGCAACCGGGGCTCATAGAGATACGGCATGTATTTGTCGAGCGAGACCGGTGTGAGTGGGGCCTCCTTTTCAAGAATCTGCCCAACCTGCAGATCGTCGAGGCTATCGGTGTCGAAGAACCCATCCGGAGTGACCACAACCCAGTGCGAATGCGGCAGACTGAACAGGCTGCACAATTCTTTGCCTGCCTCGTCCCAAAACCGGACGGTTCCATCCTCACCCGCAGTCAAAATGGCATTCTTCTTTGGAACAAACAGCACGCTTCGAATCGCGGCAGTGTGCCCCTTCAGTACGGCGATCTCCTTTCCTGTTTCGGTATTCCAGAGACGCGCGGTCGTATCGCCTCCGCTCATGAAACCGCTGCCGGTTAGTAGAAAGCGATTGTCATCGGAGATGGAGATGGAAGTGATGGGGTTTTCGTGCTTCTCAAACGTCTTTACCAGCACGCCGGTGTCACGCTTCCATAGCCGGGCTCGTCCGTCGTAGCTTCCCGTCGCTATATATGCTGCATCGTTTGAGATGGCGGTAGACCTCAATATGCCTGCGGAATCGGGGTGCCGCAGCAGTTCCACACGATGGTTCTTTTCCGTATCCCAGACAGCAACATCCTGACCGTGCGGCGTAATCATCCACTTTCCATCTGGAGAGATGGCGGATGCGTATCCCTGGCTGCTTGGAATCGGCGCACTCGATTTCTCATTCTCGAGTTCATCGTGGGTGATTAGTGTGGTCCCGTCGTAGTACGTCTGGATCACCCAGTCGCGCCCATTCGCGGCAAAAGAAATAGCCTTGATCTCTTTGCCAAGATCGGTCTGATTCACCGTGATTTCGGAACCATTGGCGGTATTCCACCTGCGCACGAGTCCCTGCAAATTCCCGGTGAAGATCTCCTCTGCATCCGGCGAGAGCGCAACCACGCGGGACGTATCCTGGAGATCGCCGAAGGTTCGAATCTGGCGGCCGGTCTCCAGATCCCATAAGTACGCCATCCCATCGCAGGTGGCGAGATATCGGCCATCTGTCGAAAAGCTGGCGCCATAGACAGGCCGGACAAGCGAATCGAAGCCCTGCGAGATGTCTCCAGTTTCAGTTGAGTATAACTTCAGTCCGGCATCGCTCGATCCAACGAATGTTGCAGAGCTAGGAGAGAAGATCGCAAATGTTCCGAGCGTACGAAGGTACCGCCGGGTCGTCTTGCCCGTCTCTGCGTCGACCAAAACGTTTCCGCTCTTGTCAGCGCCAAGGATTTTCTTGCCATCGGCTGAAATAGCGATTGCGCCAACGGCCCTGACCGACTGCAGAAGGGTTCCAGTCCCTGGATCCCAGATTCTAATAACCCCATCCTGACCAATTCCAAAGAGCCGAGAACCGTCTTCGGAAAACGACAGCACGCTCAAGGCATCATCCGGTTGAGGGCAAACACGCAGAAGGTCGCCGGTGCCGTCATCCAGGATCTCAATCGCTTTGGAACCGGACACTGCAACGATAGGTTTCTTCGAGGAGGTCGCGATGCTCGTGATCTCTTCACCTCCGTATTTCAGCTCGCGAACCGGCTGCAAAGTTTTTGCCTGCAGGAGCCTCGGTGGTCCCGATTCACCGCCAATGACCACGAAGTTTCCATCTGGCGTGAATTTCGCGGCCTTTACTGGAGAGCCGGTGTTGATTGCGACGGCCTGCTCGCCGGTCGCGAGGTTCCAGAGCCTCACGGTGGTGTCCTCTCCTGCCGTGAGCGCCCATTGAAGGTCTGGAGACAGATCCACTGATTCGATAGACAGGGTGTGCCCATGAAAGGAGCGAATCTCGCGTCCTGTTTGCACATCCCACAAAACCGCGATGGCGTCATAACCACCCGCAGTAAGCAGGAGCTTTCCGTCGCGCGAGAAGACTGCGGCCTTGACGGCATTCTCCAGGCCAAGGTGACCTGACTGAATGACAAGCGTCCCCGGAGATTGCGCAGGCACTAGTCTGAGAGCGAGGGTGAGTTGGCAAGCACACGACAGGAAAAATCGCCTGGCACGAGATCTTCTGGGCAGCATCCTGGACCTTCCGATCAGAGTAACCTTCCCTCCATTCTGCAACAGACTTGAGGCTTTGTTCAGTCTGGGTCACGGAAAAATCCGCAAATCACCGCACCGCCCATTCTCTCGCCGGCATCCTGATGGATTAGTAACGAAAACGCCGATCCGGCGGGAAATCAGGAGCGGGTGGCCGAATCCCGAACGCTGGCCGACGCGGTACCAAATTACGACGTTGCCTGGCGGCATTCCGTTGTACTGAGTGGCGGAATTGGTTGTTTTCAGCCCTCCCCGTTCGGAGTTTCGATACTCCTTTCTCGGGGCTGGTGCCGAACACCATCTTCAGGACCGTCCGTTGCCTGATGATTCGCGCGAATGTGCTTTGGCGAGGGGCGCTGCGTTCGACCAATCATCGCTCCCAATATGTCAAAGTGCGTTTGACCAATAACCGTTCCGCTTGTGTCGTTGTGCGTTTGACCAATTGGAGCGCAAATTGGTCGAATTGCGCTTGACCAATTATCGTTCCGGATATGTCAGTGTGCGTTTGACCAATTCTTATCGAACGGATTTGACGTTTGGGCGATAACAGGTCGGGTTGCCTGCGAGGCTATGCCCTGCCATCGCAAGGACTTGGCCACGGTCAGTGACTGACGAGCGCGGCGTTATCGGATCTTCGACTCTGGGCTCAGCCTCTCCCTAACGAGACGTAACCGTGCAACTGTGCTCAGGCCGCGCCTCCGATTCTCCCCACATGCGACTTCTATATAGAGGAGAGCCTCGGAACGCCGGTCAATATCAGCCGGGCAAGTTGACCGATTTCCGATTAGGCCTCAAGTTCTCTCCTGACACGGATGCCCCGAGCAGCCGCGTCCAGGAGAGAGAGTCATGAAAACCGCATTGGCCTTCTGGCGGGGCACGACTGCACCCGCCGCTTCTCGATCAACCTATCAACGCCCCGGCGCGTGCAACTGGACACGCATTTGTCTGCTGTTCGCGCTTGGGATTGTTCTCGCCGGCAATCTCGCCGTGCCCCTGGTAGCGACCGCACAGAACCTCGGTACATCTCCGCAGTTCGGCCAGGCTGTTCAGGGGCAGCAGGCTACCACGGTCGAGGGAACGGTCCTCAACATCGTGAACTGGGGCTGCAACGTTATTGCCCCGGTGATCGCGATCGCGTGCCTCGGCGTCGCGGGGTGGCATTTCAAGAGTGGCCGCGGCTATATGGGTTGGGGTGTCACCGGTGTTTCCCTCTTGGTGATCTCCGGACTTGGTCGCATGGCCGAGGGCTTTATCACGCAAGCTCAGGGCATTCAGTAGGGAGCCAACGCGATGCCTGTGCCGCAATTCCTCTCCGACCTTCTTCAACTGCTGTTCGATCTTGCGGTGCCGGCGGCGTTCTGCACGCTGGCTGCCGCAGGTGTGAGTCTGCGGCATGAAGGAGGCACCAACTTCCACATAAACGGCAAAACCGGCAAGTGGGTGCTTTGGACTGTGATTTTGCTGACACTACCGCAGCTTCTCTCGTGGATTGCGGCGCAGGGCATCACCGTACCGTCGGCGAGCGGTTCGGTGGCGACGAGCTGGCTCGCCAGCATGGAGTCGGTCTTCAAGAACTTCGTCAATCAAATCATTGTGGCCAAGCTTGTGCCGATCATTGCAGGCTATTTCGTTCTCAAGGCGACGCTTGATACAGCCGCGGGAGAGAACCCGTTGCCATCGATCATCGCCGCTCTGTTTCTGATGACGCTCTCGGCAACGATGCAACTCTTTCAAGGATGGAACTCCGGCGGTCAATACGCAACGACAGATATGCTCAGCTCGCTCTGGAACTACATCGTAGGACAGATTATGCCTGCGGCGGCTGGACTCGCGTGTGTTGGCGCGGTCATCAACTATGTGCGGCACAGGCCCTGGACACGGCTTGTCTTTTCCGCGATCGGGTTCCTTGGCGTGACCGGTTTGCTCAAACTCTTTCAGGCGATGGCCGCGTGAGGAGGACCGAATGAGTCTCGACGGTGCGGTTACCAACCTTGCCTCCTGGGCCGGGAACGTCATGATGCCGACGATGGCCGGCGCGTTCTTTGCCGGAGCGGTCTATCGCTACAGCAAGGGTGGACAGTTCGAGCAACTCCTCTATGGAGGTTTCGCGTCGTTGATGTGTTCAGGAATGCTGCGCGCCCTTGAAGGCTTCGTGCAGAACGCCGGACCAACGAGCGCAGACGGCTATTGGACGGCGGTCATGAACCTGGTGAACTGGATCGCCAACGTAATCCTGCCGGTCTTTGCCCTCACACAGCTTGCTGCGATGGGGATGCACATGGGCGGCGTGGTTTCCGAAATCTACCCAGGCTCCACTTGGATTCGGAAGTTCATCGCCGCGATGGGCGCTTTGATGGTTTCGGGGATGGTTCGATTTGCCGAGTCGATGGTGACGCACGCACATGGAATTTGAGGAGACAACAATGAGTCTTGATCTGACTCCTGTTCACCGCAACCTGCACACCAAGGTGACGTTCCTTGGACTGGAGTTCGAGGACCTGATCCTGGTGCTTGGGCTCGCGGCGCTGATGAATATCTTCGGTCATTTCGTCACGGGGAATGCGAAAGTCCTGGGTATGCCGCTGAGTCTGTTCATGGAGTTCGTTGTGCCGCTGCTCGCCGTGCCATTCCTGATCCTGTTCAAGTATGGCAAGCCTCGCGGGTATCTTACGGATCTCATCAAGTCATTTATCGCGCCGCACGCCTGGTGCGCACTTGAGCGAGATTCGGAATTGACGCAGCCTTACATCACGAAAGTTGAGGACGAGTGAAATGCGGGCTTCGTTCAACACCCACAACGATGGCACAGTGGCGCTCAACTTGGATACCGAGGCCGCACGAGCCGTTTTTGCGAGCGTCGTCTTCGCAGCAAAGTTCCACCAGGAGTTCGCTCTGCTTGCCAAGGTTGCTGAGGAAGGACTGCGAGGAGAGAAATGCGTCGAAACAAGGCGCAACGCAGGGGAGAGGGATCCCGTATGCCAATGACCTATGTGGAACACGATAAGAAGATGAAGGTTCCAGCCGTGTGCGAGTTGCTGCCGCTCCGCGACCTGCCTCAGGGCGACAACATCATGGTGCGAACGAACGGCGCTTTTGTCGCTGGATACGAGTTGAAGGGCGTTCTCTCCTACTTCGCAACTGATGAGGACAGGAATCAGGCGAAGTCGATGCTTGAGGCGTTGATCCGCGGAGTGCCCGATGTGAGCATGCGGATTCAGTTCAGGTACGAGATCTCCGAGCACCTTGGTTTTTTGTTCGAGGACTATTTGAATCAACAGCGCACCGAGCAGTCGGAGGTGATGGCGCTCGACACGCACCGGCTCAAGATGTGGCAGCGCAAGGAACAGAGCGGCTTCTATTTTGAGAACCGGCTCCATGTGTACTTCATCTGGGACCCGCGCATCCATGCCAAGCTCTATCACTCCGCACAACAGAACCGGCGGCTTGGCGGCTTCACGCTCAGCCAAAAGAAGGCGATCCAGAGATCACGCAAGGAGCACGACACCTTCTTGGCAGAGTTTGAATCGATTTTGCGAGGCATCGAAAGCTCGATGGAGACGGCCAATCTCTCGCCGCGCCGGCTGTCGACGCAGGAACTCTTTGAGGAACTCAAGCATTCGCAGCACCCGACGCGCCGCGATCGACGCGCATATTATCCAGGCGAGGATCTGATCCAGTACCGGTCTGCACGCGAGCAGGCGACTGAGTCCAGCATTCTGAACGAAACCGAAACTTATCTCAACATCGATGGGTACCTCTATTCGGTGGTGAGCCTCAAGGAACTGCCCGACGCGACGTTTCCAGGTGTGCTGCAAAGGTTCTCAACACTCGGGTTTCCGGTTGTCATCAGTGCGCAGGTCGTTGTCCCCGACCAGGTGAAGGTCCTCAAGGGGTATAAGAAGCGCCTGCAGAAGATGATCGCCGCGCAAAAGGACGCAAACGGCAACTTCAAATCGAATCCCGAGGCCGAGGTAGCGCAGGCGCAGCTGATGCAGGTGCAGCGGGACATCATTTCGAGTTCTCTGAAGACCGCGAAGCTGAGCCTGTCGGTTGTGGTGCGCACGTCTCAGCCTGCGGTGACATTCGGGGATCTCGAACGGGCAGAACGCGATCTTGCCAATCGCACGCAAGAAGTTCTGAACGCCTTCACCCATATGAATGGGGCCAAGGCTGTCGTTGAGACGATTGCCAAGCGCCGCATCTTTGTTGGGACGCTGCCGGGGATGGGGGAGACCGACAAGCGCGAGCAGGACATGCTCACTCCGAATGCCGCCGACCTGGTTCCAGTCGAGATGCCGTGGACGGGCACACGCAAGAGTCCGCTGATTCTCTTCGAGACACCTTACCGGCAACTGATTCCGTACTCGATGTTCGATCCCGATCTATCGGATGCGAATGGCCTCCTGATGGCCAAGAGCGGCGGAGGCAAGACGCTTGCCGCGCAACAGATGCTGCTGATGGCCGCGCGCACGAACGCGCTGATCTCGATCCTGGAGCGCGGGGACTCCTATCAGCCACTGGTCGAGCTGATGGGCGGCGAGATGATCCAGATGTCGCTCGACAGCGATCAGACGATCAATCCCTGGGACCTGCCCAAATGCGATGCCAAGCCTTCGAACGACCAGCTTTCGTTTCTGAAGAATCTGACCCGGCACATGTTGGGCGAGAATACGCCTCCCGATCTCGACATTGATCTGCTCGACAGTGTCCTGCTCGAAGCGATTGCGGCCACCTACAAGCGATGCAGCGCCAAGAGCTCGAACCCAATTCCGCTTTTCGGCGATCTCGCAGCGGAGCTGGCGCACTGGCAGGACCGGGACCGGAATCAGAAGATCAACGCGATGGCGCAGTTGGCCTCAACCAAACTGCGCGCCTGGGTGGACGAGGGGCCCTATGCAAAGCTTTTCGACCGGCCGACGACGATTCAGCTCGACAACCCGTGGCTTTACTTCAATGTCGAGAAGCTGAAGGACGATCCGAGGCTTGAACGGGCAATGAGCCTGCTGATCGCCCATACGGCCACGCACCGGGCCTCGGGTTGGACCGGGCAGCCGAGCATCGTACTGCTTGACGAGTGCTGGGCACTTTTGGAATCGCCGATTCTGGCCTCTGTCGTCGTGCAACTTTTCCGCACTGCCCGCAAGCGCAATGCGAGTGTCTGGGGAATCAGCCAGACGCCGGAAGACTTTGTCGGGACACCCGATAAGCCCAACGAGCACGGCGCCGGCATCGTCAAGAACGCGACAACCAAGATCATTGGGAAGCAGCCGGGCGATATGAGGGCGCTTAGAGATCACGTCCATCTAAACGAGACGGCGTTGAACCAGATCAAGACATTCGCCCACCCGAAGAAAGGGCACAGTGCTGAGTTCCTGATCGCTATCGGTGAAAAGGCGGAATCTACGCACGCGATCCGGATTGTGCCGAGTCCGGTCGACTACTGGATCACAACCACATATCCCCGTGAGCGCACCTATCGCAGATGGTGGCTCGCCAGACGTACCGGGATTTCGCTGATCGAGGCATACGAAGCGCTGGCAGAGCGGTATCCGCGCGGCTTGGCGGAACTCGCTCCTCTTGATGTCGAGCTCTCAGGGGAAGTTCAGGAGGTAGTGACGCGATGAAAAATGCAAAACATGAAGCTGAAGACGATTCTTTGCTGAACGGCGCGCCCTTTCATGCTGGGCTTGAATCAGCGAATCGTAACGTCGCCGGGCGCAATCGCGGGAAGTGGATGATGGCCGGGATGCTGGCGCTGGCTGTTGCGTTGGTGCTTCCGTCACCGGCCCATGCAGGCATCTTCGACATCTTCGATGAGATCTTCGGAACCATTCAGAACGATATGGGATCGGCCCTCAGCGAAATCAATCAGATGACCCATCAGTTACAGCAGCTGTATCAACAAACATTGTGGCCATTGGCGCTGCTGAACCAGGCACGGGGCTTTGTATCTAACTCCATTACGAGCTACCGCGGTTACATGACGCAGGTCTTCAGTCTGAAATCGTCCAGTGCGACGCTTACCAGCCCTCAACAACTGGAGGCGATCCTGCACAGCCGGCAGTCGGCACAGATTCCCGCGCTTCAGACGAGCTTCTTGACGAATTACGGTGCGGTCGCTCCGGTAAATACCGCATCTCCCCAGGATCGCGTGATGATGGATATCGACGATGCCCTGGGGCAGGAAACTCTGAAGACAACCCTCATTTCGGACCAGGGCCAGGACGTCATTCTTGCGACCGCAAACCAGATGGAGAATCAGGCGGCAGTCAGCACCCCAGGGTCAACTCCCCTCATCACCGCTCAGGCCCAGGTTGCCAACCTTCGATGCCAGGCATTCATGCAGAAGATGCTTGCGGCGGAACTGCGTCAGGAAGCAGGCCGCGTTGCGCATGACAATGTGCTCACGAAGCGGAGAGCGTCCGCCGCTGGCGCGATCAACAACCTTGTCACTGGCACGCTTAGCCGGTAGGGAGGAACCTCGATGGAAGACATGAACAATAAAACGAAAAAGCTGCGGAAGCCTTTCTTCTCGCGCCGTAGGGAGCCCGTCGCCGCTGAAACCGTTCGGCTGGCGCCGGATATTGAAGCCGATCAAGCCAACGATCATCCATGGTGGCGGCCAACTGTGTGGAAGGCAGTCGCGGTTGCGGTTCTTGCCGTGATCATTCTCCCTAGCCGCGCCAACGGACAGTTTGGGGTCGAACTCGCTGCAATCCTGGCGGCGTTGTCGAAAGTCGAGTCCCTGATGAGCACCTACGTTGCCGCGCCGCTCAAGACTATCAACCAGGCTCAGCAGAGTATTGCCACGTATGAGCAGCAGATTGTGTATCCGATCGCCGCGATCAACCAGGCCAGGAACTCTGTCACGCAGTTCGAAAACCAGTTCAGCCAGCTAACCAATATGTTCAAGGTCAACGTATCGAGCGCGACTCTGCCGCAGTCGCAGAATCTCGAAACGCTTCTGCTCTCCCGCAACGCAGCGAATATCTCAACAGTGTCGCCACAGTTCCAAAACGTCTACGGGGTGGTCATGCCGCAGAATGCCGCATCGCCGCAGCTTCGCAATATGACCGACATGACGGACGCGCAGGCGCAGGATGCGATGAAGCGCGCCATCCAGATCGACGCCCTGGCGGATGCCGAGTTGGCAGAGGCGGACCAGATGGGTCAGCAGATTTCCGTCGCTGCTCCAGGCAGCGCTCCGATTCTCGAAGCGGAGGCGGATGTCTGGGTGGTGAGAGCGAATGCATACACGCAGGCGGCCCTTGCCGAGTTAATGCGTACTCGCGGCATCGATATCGCCAATCAGAGCAAGATGTCGAAGCTCGCGGCAGCGGACTCGACGACCAGCAACGGTCTTATCAATGGATCTCTGACGAACAGGTGATCATCAATGCTCCTTTCCGCTCTCCATTTCGGCCCAACGGCGCTTGCGCTCATCGATTCGACGCAGCTGAATCTGTTCGAGCAGTTTCTGACGCAGGCGGTCCAAGGGATCGACTCGACCGGCATCACTGCGGGCATGCAGAACGTGGGATACGTCGTTCTCGTCGTCGGATTTCTCTGGCAGGTCTATCAGTCAGCGCTCCACGGCGGGGATGTGCGCGGTCTGGGAACGAACCTCATCAAGTATGTTGCGACGGCCCTGGTGCTGATGAACTACTCCGCGGTCTTTACGACGACCAACCAGGGCTTCGTCAACGCCGGCAACTGGATTGGCAATGCTTCAGGCGGGCTCAACCTGCTCGATAACTGGAGGAGCGACATCCAGACGCAGTTCAGCCAGGTTGGTTTCCAGCAGTTGTGGGGTCTCGTCACTGGCTCGATCGCCGGCTTGATCGACGCCATTCTCATTTTGGTTGCCTACCTTCTCTATCCGCTTGTGATCGTAATCTTCGGATTCTTCTACATCCTCTATGGAAGCATCCTGTACATCTTTGGCCCGCTGGTGATTTCGCTGATGCCTTTGGGCGCCACGAACCGCATCGCCAAAGCATATGTCGAGAACGTCTTCATCTGGAATGCCTGGCCAATTCTCTACGGTGGATTCGGCGCGTTGCTAAGCGCAGTGCAGATGGGCCAGGTAGGCCAGATGCTCGGCCAGAACAACTTCCTGGGAGGTCTCGGAAGCCTTGAAGGATCGTTCCTGATCGGCTTCGCAAGCATCATCTTTTCGCTGGCCATTGCCGTGATCCCATTCATGGCGAAGAGGATTGTCAGCGGGGATGTGGGCTCGACAGCAGGCGTGCTGATCGGAGCCGCAGTGACGGCTTTAACTGCAGGTACGGCGGCTATTGAGGGCGCGGCAGTTGGCGCGGCGGCGGCTGGTGCAGGGAGCACGGCGAGTACTTCCGGTAATGTCGCAAGCGGCACTGGAGCGCTTGGCTCCCGAACAAAACCATCTGCGGGAGTGGGCAGTGGCAATCAGCCGGTGCCAGCCCAACGCGGGAGCAATTCAGGCGATTCGTCCTCGAGCGCAGGCAACCAACCCGCGATGGACACCAAAGCTCGCAACACATCTTCAGCAGTTGCGGATGGTACAAGCCAAATAAATGAGGGCGAGCCCACCGCAGAGGGGCATGCAGGTCAGATTCGTGGCTCTATGATGAGTGCTTCCGGCCAGGAAGGGCTTGCCCAACTTGGCAGTGAGGGAGAGGGCAGCGCAGACGCGGAGGCAAGCCCCATTTCCGGCGCTGGTCCTGCTTCGAGCCCGAGTAGCTCAACATTCGCGAGGGCGAACCGCGGTAATCCATGGAGTTGGCGTTTACGCGCTCCCAATCCTCGCCTGGAAGGGCTTGCGACATGGGGCGCCTATCATGCGGCGCGAGTGGCTACACAGGCGGCCGTAACCGGGACCAGAGCAACCGGCAACGACGGAAGGGAAAACGACTGAATCCGTTCGGCAGAGGAGATCAACGATGGCAAATTCGAAGAGTGTGGCGCAAGGGAGTGAACTCGATGCGCGCCCCAAGTATTACGAGGTTGATGGAGCGTTGACGGCAAACGCAAACCGGGCTTGGCTGCTGGCATTTCTCACCATCCCGCTGGCGCTCGTTGCGCTGGGGTTTGCGGTATTCGTCCGCCTTGAGCCGCCTACGGTGATCCGCATCGGAGCGAACGGCGAAGCAGAGGTCGTTGGCCAATCCGGAACGGGAAACGCGGCGGCTGGGAGAACCGGAACGGATGCGTTTCTCGATCAGGCATTTGCAAAGAGGTTTCTCGATAGCTATCTCAACTACTCGCCTTCCAATGTGGACGAGCGTTGGGCCGCAAGCCTCAACATGATGACGCGCAACCTGCGCAGCTACACCATGAAGGCAATGGCCGACGACAACACCAGGGGCAAGATCGACGACGACCAGATCCAGTCCGTGTTTCATCTGCGCGAGATCGACCCTGAGAGCGGAGAGCCACTGACGTTCCTGGTTTACGGAGTCAAGGATGTGCACCACGTGACAAATGGCTCGGAGGTAACAGACCACTTCGTCAACGAATACCGGGTGCGCCTGGTTGCCGACCGCAGAACGGATATAAACCCCGACGGGCTCTGGATCGCCGAATACAGTGAGCGCCCGATCGATGGCGAGCGCCGCGACCGGATACTGGCGGCTCCAGACCGCGTGATTGCGCAGGAGTAACGGAGGAACGAGATGGAAACAGCAGGAGCGAAGCCGGCGGCGGAGCGTCCGCAGTTGGTGAATGGTGCGTTAAGTGATACAGGGCCCAAGCGCGGACGCAAAGGGCGCGCGGTGGAAGAGGTTGTGCGTTACTTCCTGGCCAAGGAAGGATCGACGCCCGCAAAGCCGGAACTCGGCGAGGAGGCGCAGAGCGAGAGCGACGCGCTGATCAAAGCCTTCCGGTCGAAGGGCTGCGTGATCTATGTGGTCACGGCCTACCAAGCGGAGGCCGAGGTACAGGGAGGCAATCCCATTTTGGTGAAACGCCCGCTCGAAAAGTAGCGGGCACAAAAGGTCAGCAACGAGTTTCAAAGAGGAGATACACCTTCATTCAAGGTCACTGTCAACCTCTCTTGAACCCTCAACGCATCTGCGATGAGGAATTCCACGCTGACCCGGTTTTCATTCCTGAGACTTGGGTTCGGTCAACAGCCACCACTGACACGGGCAACCAGGTGATAAGGATAGAGGACCGGGGCAGAAAGGTCTCTCGATCACTCGACTGGCGAGCCAGACAAGTGAGGAGAAAAGATGACAGCGACAAAGCCACGTGACACAACAGGCGATACGAAGTTCATTCTTGAACTGAAGATCGATGCGAGTGGAGAAGTGACCCGCAAGGCCATCAAATTGGGCCGGAAGGATACGCTCGAGGGAAAGCTCCTCGCGCAACTCTATCCCGGCATCCAAGTAGCGCGCGTGAGCGTGCCGGCGGAGTTGACACCATACGAGCAATCGGTGGTCGAAAACCGCATGGCGCAACTCAATTTTGGCGGAGTGGAGTACAAACTTGTAGGTGCAAGCGGCTCGGCGAAGGATGGCAAGTTCTACTTCGTCGACCAGCCGTATGCAAAGCCCATCGCTGAGCGCTTTCAGCATTGGCCGGAGGCAGCAATTGTGTACTTCTCGATTCTGATCTCCGATTGCAAGCTGGTGATCGAGCAACCCGATCTCCGCATCGTTGTTGTCGAGGACCATGTCCTTGGCACCAACGATTGCCGCGGCTGGATTCGGGAGTCGCTCTATCGCAAACTCCGACTCTCGCCGGATCGCTTCTGCCAGTTCCGATTGGCATTCGATGCGCGCGAACCGAAGCAGGCAAAGGGTGCGTTGAAGGCGATGAGCGATCGTGTAGCCGACAGGCTTGCGGTCGATGTCATTCTGCCTGAGAGCGCCTGCAAACCCAATCTCAAGGGAGGCAGCCGCTTTCTTCCCCAGATCGGGACTTCCGGTCGGCTGTATTCAGGTCCAGCGGTGCTCGGGATCAAACAATGGTCACGGGTCTCCGAATACGGATCGAGTTACACGCTGGTCGAGCATGCATCGGATGAGGCGCTCCAACTTGAGATCATGCCTCGCGCAATCGAGGAAGTTCGCAAGGTGAGAAAGGCCTGGGACGATGGCGACTATGAGGGCTTGCTGCGAGTTCTGGGCAAGTCGGAGGAGGACGCCACGTTCGATTTGAGCTTCGATCCTGAAGGTTTGGAAGGCGGAAGCAATTCAGCTTCGGAAGAATGGGAGCCGGCGGAGGCGGTTCTGCTGGCAGACAAGAGTGGAAACAGTATCCGGTTTCCCTACGTGTCGAACCAGATCAACCGGAAGCTGGCTCGCTGGGCATTCCGCACATTGACGAGTGGCGGCTTCAAGTTGCCGGCATTTGCACTGGCGGATGACGGCATCCTGGTCGAGCACGAGGGGAAAATACTTGCGGCCTCGGACTGGATACCGGAAGACACCGCCATCACAACCCTCACGGCTGAGCAAAGTCTCTGCATTCGCTATCCAATACGGATGCGGGAAGACTTGTTGCCCGTCCGCCACATAGCAGACACGGAGCTTGTACCAATGCTTGCATGCGCATTGGGAAGGCCCCATCTGCCGGAGCCGTTGATTGCCTACATTCTCAAGCGCCAGCTTCGCATGGAGGGAACCTACATCCTTCATTCGGAGACGGCGAAGCGGAATGGCGGCGACTTCGACTTCGATACCATCTGCGCGATGCCATCCGATCAGTTCCCGAAGTTCGTCAGGGGACGGATCGCGCATGGAGAGGGGTTCCAGCAGGCAAAGACCAAGCACAAAAAGGCAAAGTCTCCCTGGTGGAACGTTTATCTGGTTGCAATGAAGGCCAGGGGTAACAGGATCGGTTCAATCACCGATCTGAAGACCTCATGCCTCGCAGCCGGCCGTCCCGATCTTGCATATAGGCTCGTCGAGCAACTGCAGAATGCGCTCGACTCGCTGAAGCACCGGGTCGAAATTGACGAGTCGGTCATCAGCGACATCAGGAAGGAAGTGAATCCGGCGCCCTGGCTCAGGTACAAGCGTGAGCGTAGGGTCTCGGATCTACCCCTTCATCTCGACGTTGCCGATACCGACAAGGTCGGCCGTCTTTACAACGTCCTCCGCAAGGAATTGGGCGACATCCTTTCTGAACGCATGGCGGTTGAGGACTTCCGCGGCATTTTCTCCGGTCACACCGTGACCAAGGAGATGTTCGAGGAGTGCCAGCTCGTCAATGCAATCTATGGGGACGTTGCTGCCCAGATCACCGAGCGAGAGGAACAACTCAAGCAGGAATACGGCAACGCTCAGGCGTTATGGGAAGCCGTGCGCAAGAGCGAGGACAAAGACCAACGGAAATCAGCCGTACTTGTTCGAAACAAGGCGCAAGGGGCGCTCTGGGAGTATGAACAGGATGCAAAGGAGCAGTTTAGCGGGTTGCACCTGTTCATGCACTACTGGGCGCAGGGAAAGCAGGACGACCGGCGTGCCTGGGCGCAGGCGATGAACACCATCGTCTCGAACGGACGCGGATCGGGAGCCGCGCTCTTCCAGACCTTTCCGCAGGAAGTTGTCGATGTCTTCGCCGAGCAGACCGGAGGCAAGAGTGCTCCAGTCCGCTTGCCAAAGATGGTCAACGGCTACGTCCGGTTTGACGATCAGCAGCGCGCATTTCTCGTTGAACGGATCGAGAACGCGCAGGGACAAGACGGAGAGAAGTGGATCTTCCTTTTCCAGTACAAGGGGAAGCGGACACTGATCTTCGAGAACACGGGCGTTCCTCAGTAATGGAACGCTCCTAACCTGCTGAGATGAGGCTCAAGCACTCGTGCTTAGCCTCATCTCGCAGTTGCTTCTTGCCGCCCATATTGAGGCGAGTCGGAGAAGATTATGAAGCCATTCCTGGGAGCATTGCTCGCTCTTGCCGCCCTCAGCGCCGCGGCGCAGACGACCAACTTCAGCAAGATTCAGCACATCGAGACGGCCCTCAATCACCTCACGGTGATAGATTTTGCCGAACCCGTTGTCACGGTCGCTGTTGCCGATCCGGACTCCATCCAGATCGAGCGCCATGACGACAAGGTCTTTCTCAAGCCGCTGAAAGAGGGCGTATCTACCAACCTTTTTGTCTGGACCGCATCGCGGCAACTCGCATATGAGATCGATCCTGCCGGCGATCTAGCCAAGATGAACGTCATGATTCGTAATGCACCGCCTGCCCAGCAGAAACCGAATCATGATGCAGCATCGTCGGAACCGAGCGATCAACAGATTCAGAAGATCGCGTCCCTCGTCCTGACGCAGGCACTCATAGGTTCCGAGAACATCGTTCGTGAGAGCGGTAAGTTTGTCACCAATGGTGTCAGCGTGGAACTGGAGCAGGTCTTTCGGTCAAAGGACGCGCTCTATGTCCGATACACGATTACCAATCAAACCGCCGTGCCATTTCGGATTACAACGCCCGACGTCCATGAGGCGGAGCCGACTGGGCAGCCCATTTCTTTGGTGGCGTTGCGTAACCATCAGCTCTCGCCTCACACCTGTGCCGCCTTCAAAGCGAAGCCAGGGGAAAACATTCAAGTCATCAATGCCGGCTCGGTGTCAGCCGATATTCCACCTGGTCAGAAGTCCACAGGCGTCGTCACCATTCGAGTTTCCCAAGGAAACCAGCCGCAGCTTTATCAGTTGGATTTCGGCAACAGCCAAGGTGGCTCCGTAACCGCCGAGGCGGTGCTTTGACCATGGATATTCGCGGCAATGTGACGGCGGAAGAGACGCGGCAGGCGCTGCGCGTGCTTTACCGTGCCGACACGGAAACCAATCTCCAAAAGGCATTCGCTGCTGCGCTCGCCGACGATCTCAAGCCCATTGACGAGAATGGCAAATGGCGGCCCAGCACATTGCTCGTTCTGGGCGGTGCCTTGTTGCTGGTATTCGTTGGAGTCTTTGTCTACTTCAGTATCGGAGGCCATCGATGAGTCAGCCGTATGACCCGCCGCGTCGGGATCAATCAGGCCCCGCAGACCTTGCGGGGTTTGTTGTTTTAGCGGGCTGTGCAGTGCTAGGTATCTTCTGGTACATCGCTGTTTCACGCCTTCATCTGAGAAGCGACCAGTGCCTTGAGATCTTTCTCGACCTCGTGATCGGAATCTTTGGAATTGCGTTGCTTCTTTCGCACCTCATCGGCCGCCGTGCCAAGCGCGAAGAGATGTGGCCTCACCCAGCGGTGGCAATTCCCGGCGCAAGAGACGCAGCCATCGTCGAAGCCGCGATCCGTAACGATGCCACAGTCCTCGGTTATAACGTCCACAAAGAGCCTTGGCTCTGGCCGGATGCGGTGCGCATCAAGCATGGCGTTATCGCGGGCGGAACCGGCGCGGGCAAGACGACCTTCCTCGAAAACATCGTTGCCCAAGATCTTCAGCGGCGTTTCGGCGACCGGCCCATGCCGATGATTATCTTCGACGGCAAAGGCGATCAGGAGTTCCTGGAGAGGCTCCTTCCGCATATCGAGGCCGCCGGGAGGTTGCAGGATTTGCGCGTAATCGACCCATCGAATCCCAGGGAGTCGGCGCGATATAACCCTTTCTATTCCGGAGACGCGCTCTATCAGGAGCATGTCAACTTCATCTTCCAGTCTTTTGGGCTGAAGGAAGACTTCTTCAAAGGC